>Ga0207671_10000388_pt1 | contig 61765 bp, 60 predicted proteins | sample KBSC24metaG_FD_184352 | JGI IMG/M metagenome (GOLD analysis project Ga0207671, IMG submission 184352) | Corn rhizosphere microbial communities from Kellogg Biological Station, Michigan, USA - KBS C2-4 metaG (SPAdes) (version 2) | ecosystem: Host-associated > Plants > Roots > Rhizosphere > Soil... | reverse complement strand
TCCGTCCCGGCTCCGTCTTCGTCGCCATGAAAGGCGGCACCACCGACGGAAATCGCTACATCGACAAAGCTATCGCCGCCGGAGCCCTCGGCATCATCACCGACTCATCGCAGGCCTTCGACCATCTCGTCGTCTACAAATCCGAGATCCCCATCGTCGAAGTCGAACACGGCCGTCGCGCACTCGCCGAAGCGTCTGCCGCATTCTTCGGCCACCCCGAGCGCAAACTCGCCGCCACCGGCATCACCGGCACCAACGGCAAAACAACGACCGCCTTTCTCACCGAAGCTCTCCTCAACGCCGCGTCGCGCAAAACCGTCCTCATCGGCACCATCGAATACCACGTCGCCGGCGAAATCCGCCCTTCCCTCCACACCACGCCCGAGTCGCGCGACGTCTTCGAACTCATGGCCGAAGGCACAGCCCGCGGAGCCACCGAACTCGTCACCGAAGTCTCAAGCCACGGCCTCGATCAAGGCCGCAACTTCGGCATTCCCTTTGATGTCGCCGTTTTCACCAACCTCACGCGCGACCATCTCGACTACCACGTCACGATGAAAAAATACTTCGCCGCCAAGCGCCTCCTCTTCGACGGCACAATCTACCCCGCCCCCCGCGTCTCCGTCCTCAACGCGCACGACGAGCGAACTCCCGATCTCATCGCAGCCGCTCGCAGTGCCGGCTCCAGCATCTGCACTTATGGGGTAGGCATCGGCGACTTCCGCGCTGCGTCGCACAAGCTCACTCCCGGTGGCGCCATCATTCAACTTGAAACTCCATTCGGAGCCGCCCAGCTCACTTCACATCTCGCCGGAGACGTAAACGTCCTCAATCTCCTTGCTGCCTTTACCGCCGCACACGCGCGCGGCATCGCCTTTGACGAACTCGCCGCAGCCGTTCCGCATCTCAAGCCCGTACCCGGCCGCTTTCAGCCAGTAGACGCCGGCCAGCCCTTCACAGTAATCGTCGACTACGCCCACACCGATGATGCTCTCCGCAATCTCACCGCGCTCGCCCGCCAGCTGGTCGCCCCTAACAACGGCCGCATCATCACCCTCTTTGGCTGCGGCGGCGATCGTGACCGCACCAAGCGCCCCAAAATGGGCTATGCAGCAGGTGAGGGAAGTGACCTCGTGATCGCCACCAGCGACAACCCCCGTTCCGAAGATCCCCACGCCATCCTCGCCGAAATCGAACCCGCTCTCAAGGATACCGGCGTCCGCTACGTCATCGAGCCCGATCGCACCTCGGCGATTGCTACCGCCCTCAAAGAAGCCCATCCCAACGACGTCGTTCTCATTGCCGGCAAAGGTCACGAGAAAGAACAAATCCTCGCCGACCGCACCATTCCCTTCGACGACTCCGAAGTTGCACTCGCAGCCTTGCGCGATTTAGGGTACGGTGGGATGTCATGAAATTGACACTTGCAGAAGCCGCCATGGGTGCGGGCGCCATGCTTGAAGCGCCCTCCAGCCTCTCGTTTCCGGGCGGCCGTGTAGCCACCGGCTACTCCATCGACTCTCGCACCATCGCTCCCGGCGAACTCTTCTTCGCTGTCAAAGGCGAGCGCTTCGATGGCCACGACTTCATCATCGCTGCCGTCGAGCGTGGAGCCATCGGCGCGGTCGTCTCTCGCGCGAAGCTCCCTACACTCCCCGACGCCGCCCTTGCAGTCCCGCTTCTCGTCGCTGAAGATTCTCTTCTCGCCCTTCAGTCCCTCGCCTCGCACGTCCGCCGCCAATGGGGCAAGCGCGTCGTCGCCATCACCGGCTCCGCCGGCAAGACCACAACCAAGGAAGCCGTCGCAGCTGCGCTCTCTGCAAAGTTCAACGTCCTTAAGTCCATCGGCAATCTTAATAACGCTTACGGACTGCCACTGCAGCTCCTCCGGCTCGAGCCAGACCACGAATACGCCGTCGTCGAGATGGGCATGAACCACCTTGGCGAAATCGCCGCTCTCTGCCGCATCGCATCGCCCGACTGGGGAGTCGTCACCAACGTCGGAACCGCGCACATCGAAAACTTCGTCGAAGGTCAGGCCGGTATCGCCCGCGCCAAGTACGAGCTCATTGCCTCGCTTCCCTCCAGCGGAATCGCCTTCCTGAATTGCTCTGACCCCTATGTCTCTCAGTTCGGTCGCGACCACCACGGTAAGGTCGTCTATTTCGGCATCGGTCCCTGCGGCGATCCCGCTATCCTCGACGTCAAGGAAGATCCAACCGGCCTTCACGTTCACTATCGCGCCGGCGAGCACGACGGCCGCTTCATTCTGCATCTCCTCGGCGCTCACAATGCGCAGAACGCCATTGCCGGACTCGCAGTTGCCATCGAAGCCGGAGTCGCCATCGATCACGCCGTCGCTGCCCTCGAGTCCCTCACCCCCGGCAGCAAGCGCGGCGAAGTCCTCGAAATCGCCGGAGCCACCATCCTCAACGACAGCTACAACTCCAATCCTGAGGCCCTTCGCTCCATGATTGGCACTCTCGCCTCGCGTCCCGCACATCGCCGCATTCTCATCGCCGGCGAGATGCTCGAAATGGGCACCCATGCTGAAGCTGCACACGCGGCATGCGGCAAAGCTGCAGCAGAAGCAGGCATCGATCTCGTCGTCGGCGTTCGCGGCAATGCGCAACATCTCGCTGCCGCAGCCTGCTGGGGTGGAACCGCCTCAATCTTCCTGCCCGATGCCCAGACCGCCGGCGAGTGGCTCGCCAAAAACATCCAGACCGGCGATGTCATCCTCATCAAAGGCTCGCGCGGAGTCCAGCTCGAACGCGCCATCGAGATCCTCAAAGACCAGATCGCTACGAATTCATCGGAGACTCAGTGACAAGGAATAATTCCCTGAAGCAAAGGTGGGTGCCCCGTCCAATTGACGGTTCTTGTCGATTGGGTGGGAAACGAAAGTGGTCGCCCTTCATCGTTCTCCTATTCTCAATCCTCTGGGCGATGCAAGGCTCCGCTCAGAAGAACCCCTTCACCGAATCGAACCCCTCCTGGGTTCAACCCTTTCCAGCGTTCAAGATTGCCGGCAATCTCTACTACGTTGGCTCTCAGGATCTGGCCGCTTACCTCATCGTCACTCCCAAGGGCAACATCCTCATCAACTCCAACCTCGAGTCCTCTCCGCCGCAGATCAAGCAAGCCATCGAGTCCCTCGGCTTCAAATATGCCGACACGAAAATTCTCCTCATCAGCCACGGCCATTTCGACCACTGTGCCGGAAGCGCCCAGGTCAAGCGCGAAACCGGCGCGAAGTACGAAGTCATGGAGCAGGACATCTCTGTCGTAGAATCCGGCGGCCGCAACGACTTTCACTACGCCGCTAGAAATTCATTCTGGTTTCCCCGCACCAAAGTCGACCAGGCTCTGCACGATGGCGACACTGTCTCGCTCGGCGGCACCACCCTCACCGCGCATCTCACCGCCGGACACACCAAAGGAACCACCACCTGGACCCTCGACGAGCAGGACAATGGCCGCACTTTCCACGTTGTCATCGTCGGCAGCCCCAACGTCAACCCCGGCTACAAACTCGTCGACAACAAAACCTATCCGCAGATCGCCGCCGACTATAAACATCAGTTCGAAGTCCTGAGCAAACTCCCCTGCGACATCTTCCTGGGTGCCCACGGCGGCTATTTCGGCCTGCACGAGAAATACGATCGCTTCAAAAGTGGAGATAAGAACGCCTTCATCGATCCCGCAGGATACAAGGCCTACATCGCCGAACGCCAGCAAGCCTTCGAAACCGAACTCAAGAAGCAATCTTCGGCGACAAAGTAGCGGGTGCCCCATCCTTGCGGAGCAAGGGTGGGATCATTTCGGACCTATCACACCTTCCAGAACTCAACCGCGCCCTCAGGCAGCGTAGCGAGCACTCGATCAAAGGCTTCCTGATCCACGTTGCGACGGAGCGCCCGTGCCACAATCTCGATTGAGTCGTCCGGAGCGTAGTTGTGCAGCGGCCGCAGGTTCTGCACCTCTCGCGTCATTGTCTCGCGATCCTCAAAGGGCCGCCGCGGCTCATCTGGATCCCAGTCGGCAACGAACAGTGCGCGAAGTCCCACCGGCAGCACATTCGCGAATCGAATGGCATCCTTCAGTTCGAGCCTTCGCCGGAAAGCCTGCAAAACACCCTGAGCCATCGTGTACACCGGGTGAGTATCTTGGAAACCGGCCTGATCCCGGGCATCGGTCAGGAAGTCATAAAAACCTATTCTCGCCTGTTGGTACTCAAACGGTACCATCGCATCACCTCAAAACAGGATTACCCTGGCTCTCCAAAACCGGCACTCCCATCCTAAGCCCTAGCCATTCTTGCAGCGCTCGAACAGGAACTACCTCGGTGCTGCTGGTTTCCCAAATCCGCGAACTCCGCCAGCTCAGTCAGCTCCGCCTGCTCCCATTCACTCCCCAGATTCACGTCCTCACATCCGCACTCGTCGTCATCCCCACCGCTAGTAAAATCAACCTGATCCCGCCTCTGATCCGGCATTGGAGACCACTTGCTCTACTGGCTGCTCTACGAAAAGCTGTTCCCGTTCTTCCATCCATTCCGGATCTTCCGCTATCTCACCTTCCGCACTGTCTTCGCATCGCTCACCGCCCTGCTCATCGCCATGTTCATCGGGCCGTACGTCATCCAGAAGCTTCGCGAATTCCAGATCGGCCAGTACATCCGCGAAGAGGGCCCTAAGTCGCATCAGAAAAAATCCGGCACGCCCACCATGGGCGGAGTCCTCATCGTCATCGCTATCCTCCTGCCCACCGTGCTCTGGTCCGACCCCGGCAACCCATTTGTCTGGATCGCCGTCTGCTCTACGCTCGCCTACGGGGCCATCGGATTCGCCGACGACTACACCAAAGTTGTCCACCGCCGCAACCTCGGGCTCACCGGCCGCGCCAAGCTTTTCTGGCAGGCACTCGCTGGTGCCGGCGTCGGCGTCGTCCTCGTCGTCCTCACTCAATTCAAGCTCTTCGCTACACAGGTCAGCGTCCCCTTCGTAAAATTCCTGCACCCCAATTTCCAGTGGCACGCGTGGCCGGCAACAATTCCGCACCTCGGCTTCCTTGCATTCATCCCATTCATCGCCTTCGTCATCTTCGTTTTGATGGGCACTTCGAACGCCGTCAACCTCACCGACGGCCTCGACGGACTCGCCATCGGCTGCACCATCATCGCCGCCGGAGCGCTCACCGTCCTAACCTACGTCAGCGGTCACGTCGTCTTCGCCGATTACCTCGAGCTCCAGCGCATGCCCCTCGTGGCCGAACTCACCGTCTTTTGCGGATCGATGGTCGGAGCATCGATCGGCTTTCTCTGGTACAACGCCCACCCCGCTGAAGTCTTCATGGGCGACGTGGGCTCGCTCGCACTCGGCGGGGCCATCGGCACCGTCGCTGTCATCATCCGCCAGGAATTCCTTCTCCCCTTCATCGGAGGAATCTTCGTCCTCGAAGCCGTCTCGGTCATGTTGCAGGTCGGCAGCTACAAGCTTCGCAAAAAGCGCATCTTCAAGATGGCGCCGCTCCACCACCACTTCGAACAGCTAGGCTGGAGCGAATCCAAAGTCATCGCCCGCTTCTGGATCCTCGCATTAGTCTTCGCCCTCTTCGCCCTGACCACTCTAAAGCTCCGCTAGTTCCACCACTAAAGTGGGTGCCCCATCCTAAACGCCTGTTTTGCGTTTAGGGTGGGATACGACAAAGCGGGTGCCCAATGTCCCTTTCTTTTGGGGACGTGGGAGACGAAACACTGCGCAGACACAAGCACCGCTCACTCCCATGCTTTATTCTTGTCCTGCACCCATGCTCGAGCTCAAAGGCAAAAAAGTTCTCGTAGTCGGACTCGGCAAATCCGGACTCGCCGCCGCCATTTTCCTTCGCCGCCAGGGAGCCCACGTCACCGTCTCCGACATCCGCTCCGCCGAAGCCCTCGCCAAAGACATTCCCGCTCTCCTTGATGAGGGAATCAACGTCGAAGCCGGCGGTCACGGCCTCCTCACCTTCCGCCGCCAAGACCTCATCGTCGTCAGCCCCGGCGTCCCGCTCGACACGCCCGAACTCGTGCAGGCCCGCAATCTCGGCCGCCCCATCATCGGCGAACTCGAACTCGCCGCCCGCTACCTCAGAGGCCACATCCTCGCTGTCACCGGCTCCAACGGAAAAACCACCACTACCTCGCTTATCGGCGAGATCCTCGAGAAGTCCGGCCTCCCCACCCAGGTCGGCGGCAACATCGGCGTTCCCGTGGTCGCTCTCATCGAAGGCTCAACCGACGACACCTGGAATGTCCTCGAGGTCTCCAGCTTCCAGCTGGAAACCACCGAGCAGTTCCACCCCCGCATCGCAGTCATCCTCAACATCACGCCCGACCACCTCGACCGCCACGGCACCTTCGAGAACTACGCTCTCGCCAAAGAGCGCATCTTCCTCGAGCAGACCCAGAACGACTGCTGCGTCCTCAACGCCGACAATCCCCGCGCCGCCGCTGCCGCCGATCGCTCCAAAGCCAGCGTCTACTGGTTCTCTCTCAAGCATGCCGTCGAACAAGGCGCCTGGGTCGATAACAACAGCATCGTCTTCCGCTCCTCGCCGACTGCCGCACCCGAGACGATCGCGCCGCTCACCAGCATCCCCCTCAAAGGCGACCACAACATCGAAAACGTTCTCGCCTCCGTCTGTGCCGCGCGCCTCGCGGGAGCCTCCGTCGAATCCATCCGCAAAGCCGTCGAAGAGTTCAAAGCCGTCGAGCACCGCCTCGAGTTCGTCGCCACCGTCAATGGCATTGACGTCTACAACGACTCCAAAGCCACCAACGTCGACGCCACCGCCAAGGCCATCGCCGCATTCCCCGGCAACATCCACCTCATCCTCGGCGGCAAAGACAAAAACTCCGACTACACCGAACTCAACGACCTCCTTCGCGCGCGCGTCAAAGCCGTCTACACCATCGGCTCCGCCGCCGCCAAAATCGAGTCGCACCTCCGCGGCATCGTCCCCATCCACTCCTGCGAAACCCTCGACAAAGCCGTCGCCGCCATCGCCGCCGCCGCCCACCCCGGCGATATCATTCTGCTCGCCCCCGCCTGCTCCTCCTTCGATCAGTTTGAAAACTACGAACAACGCGGCCGCGTCTTCAAGCAGCTCGTCAGTGACTGGGAAGCCTCCCGTGGCGGCCTCGCCACTCTCCTCTAACGCACCCACTAACTTCGCTGAAAATCACCGACTGTCATCCCGAGCGACCGCAGGGAGCCGAGGGCCCCGCAGTCCCTCCTGCGTTTCACAAACGCCGAAGATTCACTGCCCAACTTGACCACTTTGATCCCCACCCCGCTCCCCATCCAAATCTCCACAACCCACCCGTGAAACCATGAAGCTTGAACCACAAATCATCGGGTGCCCCAGTTCTCGATTTTGAGACCTGGGTGTTCACACGTATCAGATCCGAGCATCAATGGCCAAACGCGTAGGCGTCGACAAATGGATCTTCTTCACCACGCTTCTTCTCGTGGTCGTCGGCCTCGTCATGGTCTTTTCCGCCTCCGCCATCACCGCGCAGGCACGCTTCCACTCGCCTTACGCATTTGTCGGACGCCAGGCCGGATGGGCACTCGCCGGCATCTGCGCCATGCTCGTCCTCTCGCGCATCGACTACACCCGCTACAACACGCCCCGCTTCATCTTCCCCGCGCTCGCCCTCACCACCATGCTTCTCGTCGTGGTCCTCCTCTTTCGCGACTCGCACCATACCCATCGCTGGATCCGCTTCGGGTCTTTTTCATTTCAGCCCTCGGAAATCGCCAAGCCCGTCATCATTCTCTTCCTCGCCTGGTTCCTCTCCACCCGCCTCGACCAGATGTCCGACTGGCGCAACACGCTGGCAAAAGCCGCGCTCATGCCCGTCGTTTTCATGCTGCTCATCGTCAAGCAGCCCGACCTCGGCACCTCTCTCGTCGTCGGCGGAGTCACCGCCATGATGCTGCTGCTCGCCGGCATGGAGTGGAAGTATCTCGCCCTCGCCGCCGCCGCCGCCGCGCCCGGCCTCGCCGTACTTCTCTTCTGGGTCCCCTGGCGTCGCGCCCGCATGCTCGCCTTCCTGCATCCCGACCTCGACCCCCAGGGCGCCGGATTCCACATCAACCAGTCCCTCATCGCCGTCGGCACCGGAGGCTTCATGGGACGCGGCTACATGGAGGGCATGCAGAAACTCTTCTATCTCCCCGAAGCGCAAACCGACTTCATCTACGCCAACATCGCTGAAGAGCTCGGCTTCCTCGGCGCCATGGCCATCCTCATCCTCTTCATCGTCCTCGGATACCGCGGCCTCCGCACCGCCTTTCGGTCTACGGATCCGTTTGCCCGCCTCACCGCCTTCGGACTCACTACCGCCATCCTGCTTCAAGCCTTCTTCAACATCAGCGTGGTCCTCTCGCTGCTGCCCACCAAGGGAATCCCATTACCCTTCATCTCCTCCGGCGGCACCAGCCTCTTCTTCACACTCGCCGGGATAGGCATTCTCCTCAACATCTCGAAGAAGGTCGATTGACTCGTAAGCGCTCAAGCGATCTCGATGTCCTCTCCTTCCGCCAGCACTCTTCACCTCTCAACACGGCTGTCATCCTGAGAGCACGGGGCCCCAAGCGTTTTCTTCAGCTTGGGGGTGGTAAGCGAAGGATCTGCTTTTCGCAGCCAGACGTGACCCGAAACACTCTTCCTACACCGCTCGCCGGTCTATCCTCACCAGCATGCGCGATCACGTCTACTTCACCTACATAGTCGTCAGCAAAAGCCGTACCCTCTACATCGGAATCACAAGCGACCTCCGCCAACGCATCTTCGAACACAAGACCAAGGCACACGAAGGATTCACTTCGCGCTACAACTGCAATCGCCTGGTTTGGTTTGAGAAATCCAACGACGTGAACGCCGCCATCGCTCGGGAGAAAGAACTGAAACGCTGGCTCCGTTCCAGAAAGATCGAACTGATCCAATCCACCAACCCCACCTGGGAAGACCTAAGCGCCGAATGGTATCCACACCTTAAAGATCAGAGATCAAGCATCACCGTTCACTCGCACTGACCCCTCATCGCAATCACATTCTCGTTCAGATCACCGCTGTCATCCTGAGTGCACGGGGCCCCAAGCGATTTCTTCAGCTTGGGGGTGGTAAGCGAAGGATCTGCTCTTCCATGACTATCTGGCTGGAAACTTCACCTGAAGGCGCCCGTCCAGAGCGGAACTGATGCTACGTTGGGATCAATGCAAACAAATTCGGGTACGCGCCGAATTCTTAATGCAAGCTGAATGATTATCGTCGTTCCCAGTTATAGGGAGGACTCCAAATGCGCCGGGTAATGCTCTTTTTAACGGTAACTTTCATGATAGTCGCCGTAGTGTCCGGTCAGAACCAAAACCGAGGTGGAACGTTTCTAACGTATACGCCACCAGATCCGACATCTCCTGTTCCCGGTGAATTGGTAAGAAAACTGCCCCTTCATATTGCGATGTCCTGTAAGGCGGCCGGGCAAGCGTTACCGCAACCCTTTGCGGGCACAGGTTTTTTGGTCCGCATTGCGGTCCCCCCCGCCGAGAAACAGGTCGCATTCTATTATCTGGTTACGAATCGTCATGTTGCTGAATGCTGGGATGAAGCGAACCGTCCACAACCGGTGCTGTCAGTCGCAGTGCGCCTCAATACGCTAGACGGAGCAGCCGTAACACTCCCGCTGAACACGGCAGGTAACGCGAACTGGTTTTTTCCAGACGATAAGTCGGTCGACTTAGCTGTCACCACGTTTCATCCGCCATTCAACTTGAATCCTGACATCCGCGTTCTGGAGTTCGACAATTTCGCGGGACGAGAGTCATTGAGATTGCACCGGATTGGCGAAGGATCTACTGTCGTGATTTCCGGGTACTTCCTTCAATTTCCTGGACAGCGCAAGTTCCAGCCAATACTGCGCCAAGGTACGTTGTCGATGATTCCCGATGAACCGATGACCACAACCACGGGGAGGCCGGGTGCCGTGTATTTGGCCGATGTGCACATTTTTGGAGGAAACAGCGGCTCGCCTGTACTCGCCTCGCCACAGGATGACGCAATTCACGCTGGTCAGCGCTGGTTTATAGGACTTGTCAGCGGCTACTATTTCGAAAAGGCAGACGCAAGAATGGAGATCGCCACGACGGTCAAAGGAGACACCGCTGCGAATAGTGGAGTGGCGATGATTGTGCCAGCAGATGAGGTCAAGAAGTTGATCGAGAACGACCCGAGATTGAAGGGCTATAGAGACGCATATCTATCAGGACTGCAAAAACAGAGTCCTGCGACTCAACCTGCACAGCGTCTACCCTAAGCTCTGAAGGCTAATCGCGGCTGAGTTGCAAGCTGGGCGCAAGCAGTTAAGGATTATCTATAAAGCGTCTCCCACCTCCACATCCCCGAAGTCACGGCGCCCGGCAGCTTGAATCCCAGCAGGTTCGCCAGCAGGCAAACCTGCCCGCGATGATGCGCCTCATGCGTGATCATGTAGGCCACCATCATCGGTCCGGCGGGCCACGCCCGCGCCCATCCATCCCGCAAAAACTTCGGCCTCTTTTCTGGAGATGAATTCAGCTTTAAAGATGAATTCAACTGGGGCGATGCAGTCAGCAGGTACTCGATCATCTCCATGCAGCGCGCCCCGCTCACAGCCAGCGCCTTGCGCGCCTGCGCCTGAGTGCAGTTTCGATCCAGTTCAGCAGGCAAGGGAAGATGCGGCGCGGAAAGCCGCACCCACTTCCGCCGCACGTGATGCATGTGCGCAAAGATCGCCGCAATCGTCCGCGTCCGGGAACCCGGCCGGGTGCCCCAGGTCTCGCCTCTGAGACCTTGGATAGATGCCGTCTTGGCCAGCCACGCTCGCGAATCCAGCCCCTCAATCAAAAGCTGATTGATCTCCTCATTCACCGCGAAACTCCGCACCACCTCGCCCAGAGCATCACCCTTCGCGAAGACCTTCGTCCGAGCCATCGCAATACCTCGCAATCACTAAAGAATAATTCTCCGCAACGAATCAACCTTCGCTACACACCACAGCCTAGTCCCTACTCCCTATTCCCCAGTCCCTAGTTCCCCGCCTTCCGGGCATCCTTCTCTCAATCTCCTCCCATCTAATCGCCGCAACCAGGTTCTCTCCTCCATTCATCTCACTTCATTCCGGCATGTTCAAAGCAGAGGAGAATCCATGGGCCGCAGAAGTCTTTTTAGCCTTGCTCTCTTGCTGTGTGCCGAGGCCACGTTCGCCCAGGTCGCAACCACCAGCAGCACGTCTACCTCCACCATCGACCCCACCCGCCCCGTCGCTCGCCTCTACGTCTCCAGTTCGCACTACATCCATGCCTACAACGCATGGGCCGATGGCAAATACACCAGCATCAGCGGCTCGCCGTTCCCCTTCGCCGGCATTCGCAAGATGTCCGTGACCAAAACCTTCCTCTTCGGCGCCGATGGAACAAATCTTGTCAGCTACGCCATCCACTCCGACGGATCGATCAGCAAGCTGAGCTCCATCAAACCAGCGATTTATCAGGGCAGCAACTGCGATCAAAACGGATTTGGCACACAGGTCGACTTCAGCCAGGCGACCCTGTACTACCAGGCGTGTGCATCAGGATTCAACGCCAACCAGTACCTCTCGTTCCACATTCAGTCCAACGGCTCTCTGCAGTTCCTCGGAGGCTCCGGTGGCTCCATCGGAGCCGCGACGCAGGGCACCCCGGTGGTGCTGACCAAAATGGGAGGCAATGCCTTCGCATTCGACTCCTACTGCGACGATGAAACAGACCAGGGCGTGATTCAGATCTTCAAGCGTCAGAGCAATGGCAACCTCATCTTTTACGGCGTCGACAGCCACATGCCTGAGGCAGCTCCCGGCTCAGCCTATTGCGTCGGCCCGGTGGCAGCTGACACTTCGAACCACCTCGCGACCGCCGTTTTCCGCATCGACAGCCAGCCACACGATGCCGGCTTCATCTATGGCCCTTCCTACCTCGCCAGCTACACCGCGGACAAAAATGGCAACCTCACCACAAACAGCACCGTCGACAACATGCCGACCCTTCCAGTGGCTGGGAATAATGGTGCCGATGCCATCAGCATCTCTCCGGACAACAAATATGTTGCTGTTGGTGGCAGCGGCAATGGATTCCAGGTCCTTCACTTCAACGGCGGCAACCCGCCCACGAACTTCAGCCCCGCACTCCCTCCGCTCCTGCCAGGCCACTCCATTCAGAAGTTTGGCTGGGACAAGGTACACCACCTCTACGTGCTCTCCGCAGTCTACGGAGTCGGCACGTACACAACCTACCTCAGCGTCTTCAACGTCACTTCCAGCGGAGTGCAAAAGGTCTCGGGCTCGCCCCACTACATTGCGAACCTGACTAATCTCATCGTCCTCGATCTCCAATAGGCAAGGTGGGTGCCCCCGGTCCCTCGCTCTGGGGATCGGGGATATCTCAGCATTTGGGGTCGAGCCAAGCGGAAGCGCCGAACTGCGGAGAAACTTTGCAGGTTAATTCACGCGATTCGTCATACTTGAGTCATGATCTTCCACTCACTATCTGTCTGGGTCCGATATCCATAATCCTAAGTCCTTTGTTATGACACAGATTGTGAGTAACTCCATTGATTGAATATATTTACAGCCACCCCCTCTCCCGGATGTTGTTGGATGTAGGATATTTGTTCTGAATTTGTAGGGGGAGGGGGGCTACCCTCATAGTTAGCGAACTGCGTGCCTATGGTTGCGCGCCGGGTGGTACGAGCAGCGTCAGCTTTTCACGCGCCAGCTCTATGCGGGCCGGCAAGGAACCGAGTACCTCTCCATCCGCTTCAACAAAAACGCTGCCTTTGGAGTTGCTGAGCGGGCGGCAATCGATAGAGTCGGCGTCGAGAAGCTCGATGGTGCGGGAAAAAGTCTGACGACCGACGACGGTAGCGAGCAAGAACCGCAGGTAGTGGAGGCGGCTGCGTGTCTTGAACGCGACTACGCTCAGGTCTTTCTTGTGGAGCGTCGCACCCGGAGCGAGAACGCCGAGCGCTCCGCCAAAGGAACGGATGCGGACCGCGAGCAATTGCGACACCTGCTCAACGCGAGCTGCGCCATTCCCGTTGCCTGAGAAGCGGGCGTCAAATAGCGGAAATGGATTCGTCGCCCAGATTTTGAGAGCTTCAAAGATATAGAGCGCGTAGCCGTACCGGCGCTTCAACTCCGGATCCATGCTCGACATGAGCAGCGCGTCTGCGCCAATCCCTGCGGCAACCGTAAAGTACCGCCAGCCCTCTGTGCCGTTTGGCTCCTGGAAAAATATGCGGCCGACGGGAACCTGTTGCGGCTGCGCGTTCAGCAGAGCCTGAACCGCCTTGACCGGATTGCGGCCCAGACCAAGGTTTTGCGCCAACGCATTGGCAGTGCCAAGAGGAACCACGCCGAGAGCCACGTCGGTTCCAACAAGCCCTTGAAGCACTTCGTGTACGGTGCCATCGCCGCCGCATGCGAGAACCGCATCATGTCCCTGACGAACGGCTGCGACCGCAAGCGCCTTTCCGCTGCCAGGAGCGTGCGTCTCCAGCGAGTCAGCCTCGATTCCAGCTTTGTGGAGAACGGCCTTGACGTTCTCAATGCTCGATGCACGCCGCGAGGAGTGCTGGCCAGACGCTGGGTTGTAAATGAGCGCAACACGGCGCATGGACAGGCTCTACCTTCAATCTATTTCCTCGAATCGGAGGATGGCTTCATTCTACAGACCGGTTGATTAGATGCGTCCGGGCCGGAATCAGCAGTTATCCCGCCAGGATGCGCCTGGCTCTACCGGCTGCTGCCCTCATCGCCGGCGCGCGTCTACAATCATCCCGATGCTCTTCTGTGTCCTCACTGTCTCCGATCGCTGCTCGCAAGGCCTCATGACCGACACCGCAGGTCCTGCTGTCGCGGACCTCCTTCGCCAGCATTGGCCCACAGCCCGGATCGCCAGTGCACTCGTCCCCGATAAGGAGGACGAAATCATTGCCCGCCTACTCGAGTGGTCCAGCATGCAGGCCCCGCTCATTCTCACCGTCGGAGGAACCGGCCTCAGCCCCCGTGACCGCACCCCTGAAGCCACCGTCCGCGTACTCGACCGCTTGGTCCCCGGAATCGCTGAAGCCATGCGCTCCCGCGGCTCTGAGAAGAATCAATACGCATGGCTTTCCCGTGGCGTCGCCGGCCTCCGTGGCTCCACCCTCATTGTCAATCTGCCCGGCAGCAAACGTGGCGCGGAAGAAAGCCTCGCCTCCATCATCGAGCTCCTGAATCACGCCATCGAAGTTGCCGGCGGAGGCCAAAACCACCTCTAGAGGCATGCGTGTTAAGGGCGGAAACGTTTGCCCGTCTGCATCATCATGCGCAGCTTTTCGCCTGCGGGTTTCTCATAACCCCAGCCCTAACCTGCTCAAGGGTTTTCACTTCGCTGATTGCTCGCACCGAAATCCCCTTCGTGAAACACGAGAAAATGGCGTAAAATCTTTTCATCCGTGGGTGGCCCCAGGAAAAACACGAACCGCCTTCGCGCGCCCAGCGCCAGTATCCGCGATGTGGCTCAGCGTGCCGGCGTCTCCATCGCAACCGTCTCACGAACGGTCAACGGCATCTCCACCGTCGCCCCGGAACTGGCTGAGCGTGTCTGGAGCGCCATCCGCGAAGTCGGTTACGTTCCCAACACCCAGGCCCGCGCACTCGTTTCTGGACGCAGCCGGCTCCTCGGCTTGGTGGTTTCTGAAATCACGAACCCGTTCTTCCCGGAACTGGTGCAGGAGTTTGAAAACCTCGCCGTCGAGCAGGGATACGAAGTCTTCATCGGATCTACCAACTACGATCCCGTTCGCACCGAGTCGCTTGTCCGCCGCATGCTCCAGCGCAGCGTGGATGGCGTAGCCATCATGACCTTTGGCATCGAGCAGGAATTGATCCAGAAGCTTGTGGATCGTGCTTTCCCAATGGTTTTCGTTGATACCGGTCCCGAGATGCCGAATATCCGGGTGCTTAAAGTGGACTACGGACAGGGAATTCGCGAGGCCGTTCAGCATTTAGCCGCGCTCGGTCACCGCAATATCGCTTTCATCAGCGGACCACTGCACATGCGTTCCGCCATCGCCCGTCGTGATGCATTCCTCAAGTCTATGTTGGAACTCGGGCTTACCGTTCCTCGCGAGCACATCATCGAAGGGACGCACACTATGGAGGGCGGGATCAAGGCCACCGAAAACCTTCTTCAGCTGGGAGAAATGCCCACCGCCATCGTCTGTTCCAACGACATGACAGCCATTGGTGTCCTCCACGGTCTTCATCGCACGACGCACGAGGTGCCCGACGATATCTCTGTCATCGGCTTCGACGACATTCATCTTGCGCAATTCGTGCTGCCGCCCCTAACCACCATCCAGATGTCCTGCAAGCATCTTGCCTCTGCCGCAGTCCAGGCGCTGCGTGCCGGAATTGAACCGGCACTCCCCCAATCGCAGCAAACAGAGTGGCCCATTCCAACTCATCTCGTAGTTCGCCAGTCCACATCTTTTCCGCGTGGGAGTCTTCCAGCTCTCGCGAAGTCCCGGCCGGCAACCCGTCGTGTTACTGCAAAGGCCTAGAAACGCGCTCTTTTTACTCTCATCGAACCTCTTCCAGCCGCCATGTAACTTGTACCCATCTTTGGGTGTCTAATAAATGCTGTCCAAGTACCCTGAGCGAGGTCATTCATGCTCATCCGCAAGCCCTCTGACATTCCCTCGTCGGAGATCACATCTGAGACCAGCTACAAAGACTTCCTGAGCCGCCGGCGATTTCTGCGTACGGCGGTTTCAGGAGCGGCTGCAGCCGGCGGAGCCATCGTCGGAGCAGATCGAGTTGCTGACCTGTTTTCACCGAGCACAACCGCGCTGGCCGACGCCACAAAGTTGCAAACGGTGAAGAGCCCTCTCTCGACGGCAGGCGAGCAGCTCACAAGCTTCGAAGACATCACACACTACAACAACTACTACGAATTCGGAGTTCAGAAAGGCGATCCCGCCAAAAACGCCGGCGTGCTCCCCACGCGCCCCTGGACGGTGAAGGTCGAAGGAAAGGTCAAACAGCCGAAAACCTTCGACATCGATGCTCTGCTCAAACTCCGCCCTCTTGAAGATCGCGTATACCGGCATCGCTGCGTTGAAGCCTGGAGCATGGTTGTTCCCTGGATCGGCTATTCGCTTTCCGAATTCATCAAGCAGTGCGATCCGCTTCCCAGCGCAAAGTACGTCCAATTCCTGTCTTACTACGACAAAAAGGTAGAGAAGTGGACAGATGAGTCCAGCATCTTCTGGCCTTACAGTGAAGGTCTTCGCATGGACGAAGCCATGCACCCGCTCACTTTGCTTACCTTCGGCCTCTACGGCCAGGTACTTCCCAATCAGGACGGCGCCCCCGTTCGCATCGTAGTGCCGTGGAAGTACGGATTCAAGTCGGCAAAGTCGATCGTAACTGTGCGATTCGTCGAGAAGATGCCGGAGACGACCTGGTACCAGCAGAACCCCAGCGAATATGGCTTTTATTCCAACGTCAATCCCAATCACGATCACCCGCGCTGGAGCCAGAAAACAGAACGCCGCATTGGCCTTCCGTTCTATGCGCAGCGCCGCACTACGCTCATGTTCAATGGCTACGCTGACCAGGTCGCGTCGCTCTACAACGGCATGAATCTGGACAAAAACTACTGAGCTGAGTGCGCGGAGTTGGCGGCTCCGCGTGCCTCAGCTGATTCAGTTGAACTCGTCTAACTTCGCTAGCTCCGCAGACTGGCGCGCATCGCCCTCTAACTCCGCTTATCTATGACTCGCAAGACTCTCATCTCGCTCAAGACCCTCACCTGGATCGCCTGCCTGACCCCCTTCGCGATGCTGGTCTACCAAGCGGTCACCAACACACTCGGTCCCGACCCTACCTCCACCATCGCGCTCACCACCGGTTACAACGCGCTCCTGTTGCTGATCCTCTCGTTGGCTGTTACGCCTCTACGGCTGCTTTCGCCCCGCCTCTCCTGGCTCATCAAGTTCCGCCGTCTCCTCGGCCTGTTCGCATTCTTCTACGCCAGTATTCACCTCACCACGTACCTCGTCCTCTATCTAAACTTCGATTGGAACGTATTCAAGACCGACATCACCAAGCGCCGGTTCATCATTGCCGGATTTGCCGCATACTGTCTCCTCGTTCCTCTCGCGGCCACATCAACAACGTGGGCAATCCGCAAACTGGGCGGCAAACAATGGAATCGCCTCCACAAGCTCGTTTACTTCGCAGCAATTTGCGGAATCATCCACTATTGGTGGCAAGTCAAGCCAGGTGTCCTCAGCCCTATGAACCTGACGATCACGCTCAGCGTCCTTCTCTTCGCGCGGCCGGTTCTGCTATTCGTCCAGAAGCGGAAAACACGGCGAGCCGTGGCGGCCTGAGCAAAACTACTCAACTGATCGCATATGAGTCGTTGAGCGCGTGAGCAAAACGTTTAGATCGTTCAGATCGCTGTGTACATGCACCGGCATCTCTTTTTCAGAGTACAGCTGCTCATTCCGATCTGAACCTTCCCCTTCTGCCTGATCCTTTGCGTCGCTCACGCGCAGGATATAGCTGTCCTCGGGGACATACTCGAATCGAAAGGTTCCGTCAGTATCGATCGCCACCTTCCTCGCCTGCTCGCGATCGTCAGCGTACAGCAGCGTTACCGTTGCATGCGAAAGTTCGTGGCCATCTTCAACAGCCTCCACGTGACCGCTCACGCTCCGCAGTCCCGAAATCGGAATCGCGATATCGGCGCCATGCGCAATCTCACCCTCGCCGACCTTGATTGAGCGGGCTGCCTTCCTGCGCAGTACATTCCCCAGGCACACGCGCGGGGCGATATCTTCTGAATCAATCGGCATTAACGCGCAAATAATGTATTCGCCTGCGGCAAGATTCTCCACTGCGTAGCGCCCATGGCTGTCGCTCGTCGAATTGATTGTCCAGCTGTTGAAGAGCGGTAGCCCGACCGGATTCCATTCTTTCTTCTGGTTCTTCCTGAAGAGCTGAAAGTGCATTCCGATTGCGGGACTCCCGTCATCGAAGCTGACATTTCCGGTGATCTCCGCAGCACGGCGCAACTCGATCGTGATCTCCGAGACCCGGCGCACTGCAACCTTCACCGTCACCAGGTTCTCTTTCCATTGCTTCACCGCCGCCTGTTCCTGTTCGCTCGTCGTACCCTTCTCACTGATCTGTCCGAAGTCAATCCCACGCATCGGATCGAGATATCCATCCAGCGTTCCAAAAGCGTAATACTCTCCAGGCGGCACAGCCTCCATCCGGAAACGTCCATCCAGACCCGTTTGGATCGTTGCCACTGGCGCTAGCGGGGGATCATCGCTTGGTTCTGTGTGCGTTTTTAGCACCGGTGTCAGACTGACTGTCGCGAACCGCGCAGGCTTAGCCGTATCGGCGCAGATCACCACACCGCTAACGACGCCCTTCGTCGGATCAGGCTTGTTCGATCTCTTCTCGCAGCCGACGAGCACAAGCATCAAAGAGGGGATCAAGAGCAGCTGCAGACGGGCCATTGCGCAGCCTCCGAGACCGACTTAATCGATCGCGATCTCCATTGTCTCGCTGAACCCCAGGCTTGTTTGTATCACCGGACTCCAGTTCTTCCGATGTAGCGGAGTGGGGCCAAGCCGGTCGAGCGCCGCCCGGTGCTCCCGCGAACAGTAGCCCTTGTGCTTTGCCAGACCATACCCGGGATAGACCGCGTCGAGTTCCACCAGCATCCGGTCGCGATAGACCTTCGCCAGCACACTTGCCGCAGCAATGGAATAGCTCGTTCCATCACCATGAATCACCGACTCCTGCGGACACGCCCAGTCGATCGTGTCGCATCCGTCGATGAGTAAATAATCCGGCTCAACTCCAAGCTGCTGTACGGCAGTGCGCATGGCCAGAAGGGAGGCATTGCGAATGTTGATTCGGTCGATCGTTTCGACATCGATTGCCGCAATGGCAAATGCCAGCGCCTTGGCGCGAATGATCAGGTCCAGCTCATTCCGCTTCGCTTCGGAAAGCTGCTTCGAATCATTCAGTCCGGGGATTCGGCATCCCAAGGGCAATATGGCAGCAGCGGCGACCACCGGACCAAACATCGGTCCGCGCCCCACCTCATCGCACCCGGCAATCCGCAGAAAGCCGCACTTCGCCGCAGCCTTCTCCAGTCTCCAACCACAAACGGGCGCCTTTGCCATGCACTCAGTATAAGAACGAATTACATGGGCGGAACTGTGTACGGCTGCGGAAAACCCGTCCCGGAAGCGAGTTGATCACATCGCCATCGCCGGCTGCGCTTTCATTTCGATCGTTCTGCCCTTCTTCTTGCTCTGCCGGAACTGCGCTGGGGGAGCGTTATACGTCCGCTTGAATGCTCGATTGAAGGCGGCCTCGGAGTTATACCCTACATCCATCGCTACCTCGACAACGCTCTTGTCTGTCTTCTCCAGCGCTTCGGCTGCCATCCTCATCCGCCAGTCCGTCAAGTACGCAATGGGCGACATCCCAAGGAAATGCCGGAACCTTTCCGCCAGCCGCGTCCGGGACAACCCCACATCTTTCGCCAACCCGTCGACGGTCCATTCCCGCGCCGGATCGCGATGCATGAGCGCCAGCGCCTTCGCCAGATTCGGATCCTTCAGTCCTGCCAGCCATCCGGTCTGCTCCTCCGGCAGCGTATTGATATAGGACCGCAGCGTCTCCACGAACAGAACCTCCGACAGCTTACCTACCACGAGTGAACTGCCAGCATTCGAGCCGGTTGACGCATCCACCGAAAATCGAATCGAGTTCTCGATCCATTTTCCAGACGGACCCGAAGCAACCGGAACCCGCAAAATCCGCGGCAGGCCCGACAAGAACACTTCACAAAGCCGCGGATCGCATGCCATGTACCCGCAGACAAACTTCGTGATCTCGCCGCCGCCTCCAAACTGCACGGCTTTCAGCCCGTCTGCCAGGCTGCCAGCAAATTCACGGAATGAATCCACCGGCTCACCGCGGCGTGGCCCATTGCCCAGGTAGTGCGAATCTCCACCGGGAAGAACAACGATGTCCCCTGCAATAAGCTCCACGCGCTCATCATCCAGCATCGCGTAAGCGCGGCCCTCAGTGAGGAAGTGAAACATGATCAGATGTGCGTTCTTGAATGGCAGGTGAGGCTCAATGCCAACGGCTCCAGAGGACATGATGCACCACGGCGCACTGAACTCAGCATTAAAGAACAACGCGCCATTCAGCCGAACGGCGCTCAGAACTTCTGACAACACGTCCATCGCACGAGCACTCTTTCAAAAAATGGGCGTTTGGGCTAACCCTGCGGGCGGTTCGGTCAAGTAGGGAAGTCCAGTTCCCCGCATAGTAGAGCTTGATCTTACTTGATCAAATCCCCGCAGAGGAAGATTCAAAATGAGTACAGGAGCCGCGGTTTCCCCAAGTCTTAGCGATCCCATCGGCGATATCAGCCAGTTGAAGGCCCGCCTCAAGGCGACCTGGATGACCGGAGACTACGATGTTTTCTCCCGCTACCTCGAGCCCGATGCCCACCTGTTCTTCCGTCGAATCGGAGTCGAACCTGGGCAGAAGGTCCTGGACGTAGGCTGTGGAACCGGCCAACTTGCCCTGATCGCCGCCCGGGCCGGAGCCGACGTCACCGGCTGCGATATTGCCACCAATTCCCTTGAGCGCGCCCGAGTCCGTGCCTCGCAGGAACAGCTTGATGCCACGTTTGACGAAGGCGATGCGGAAGCTCTGCCCTATGCCGACGCCCAGTTCGACGTGGTCACGAGTCTTGTTGGCGCAATGTTTGCGCCCCGTCCGGACCTCGTCGCGTCGGAACTCGTTCGCGTTTGCAGGCCTGGCGGCAAGATTGCTATGGCCAACTGGACACCTCAGGGCTTTGTCGGCCAGATGTTCAAGATCATTGCCCGCTACATCGCTCCAAATGGCATGCCTTCTCCCGTTCTCTGGGGCGACCAGGAGACAGTTCACCAACGCTTCCGTGAAGGGGTTCTCGACCTCCGCTGCACCTATCGGCACTATCAGTTCGAGTATCCTTTCCCGCCCGATGTCGTTGTCGACTTCTTTCGGGAGCACTACGGCCCGATGTCGCGTGCCTTCGGCGCGCTGGACGCTGACGGTCAAGCGCTACTGAGAGCCGAACTCGTCGCTCTCTGGACCGCGAATAACCGCGGCTTCGGCAACGCCACCCTTGTCGACTCCGAATACCTCGAGGTCATCGCCATCCGCGGTGACCTCGATCCGGGCCTTCCATTTCTTCACTCAATTCCCATGAAGGACAAGAAAACGAACCGCCGCGCAGAACTCCTCGCCGATCGTATCGAAGAAGGCGCCCTCCGGCTAGCCGACTTCGCCGGTCGCCTGACGGATGCCGAATGGTCAACACCCACAACAGAAGGCGGCAAACAAGGCCGTCCAGCAGGCATCATCATTCATCATGTAGCCAGCATGTATCCCATTGAAGTAAGCGTGGCTCAGGCAGCAGCCTCGGGCAAAAGCATCACCGACGTCACATGGGAAGTCGTAGCGGGTATCAACGCGAAGCATGCCGACGAAAACGCAAACACCAGCCGGGAAGAAACGATCCAGCTGCTCCTCAAAAACAGCAGGGAAGCCGCCGATGCAATCCGGGCTCTCAGCGATGAAGAACTCGATCGCGCAGCTCCGTTTTCCCTCAGTTTCGGCGCTCCGATGACTGCACAGTTCGTTCTTGAAGATCACGCCGTGCGCCATAGTTGGCACCACCTCGCACGGCTTCGAAAGGCGCTCGGCCACCATACCGTTAACCCGACTTCGCGACTCCGCTGAAAACCAAACACGGAATCGTGAGCCTGAGCCCGGACGACTTCCCCCACTCGTTCGGGCTTTGTCTTGCCTTGCGGTGGCGCAGTCAACATGGAGGAACGTTGGAAGCCAGCACGCTCATTTTTTCGGCTGATACTGCTGCTTCAACTCGTCGTCACGTTTTTGAAGATCTTTCTGGGCCCCCTTGTACTGCCAGTAAGTCAGGCCAAATATCACCGCAAGCCCGATCAGAATGACGACCTCAATCCAGGGGAATCGACGCTTCATTTCATGCTCCATCACACATGTTCAGACTAGAGTGGCTGACAGCTTACCGCGAGTGCGATCAACATTTTGTCGTTGGGACATACCCTGCAACAATCCGATTGCGCCTTCGCTCCCATTGCATCCAACACCTTAGGAGGAGCAATGACCACTAACCCGAAGCCGACGCATACTCAGCCCGGCGGATTGCAGGACACGAATGTAGAACCGGATGATGCCATCTTTAACGATTCGCTCGGATCAGTGGACACCGCGGACTCCACGGGACTCGATGAAAGCAAAGAGACCGGGGATGCGAAGCGACTGAACAAGAACACCCGGGAAGACTGAGAGGCAGCATCCTCAGAAACCTGATCTCGACCTAAACGAAACCCCCGGCACGGAGCCGGGGGTTTTCTATATCCCGTTAGATGTCGACTACGCCTTGGCTGTCGCGCGATCCACTTCTTTCAGACGGGCAGCCTTGCCGCGGAGTCCGCGGATGTAAAACAGCTTCGAGCGGCGAACCTTGTAGCTGCGAACCTTCTCAACCTTGTCTACAACCTTGGAGTTGAAGGGGAAGATGCGCTCAACGCCCTGCCCAAAGCTCATTTTTCGCACGGTGAAGGTGCCCTGGGGCCCCCGGTTTACCGAAATCACAAGGCCTTCAAACGCCTGCAGACGTTCCTTATCGCCTTCTTTAATCTTGACTTGTACCCGAACCTGGTCGCCGGGCACGAAATCGGGGAGATCGGTGCGCTTCAGCTTATCTGCCAGGCGCTGCATGACTGGATGGATGGACATAGCTTCTTCCTGCTGATGGACTCAGAACCTTGATTCTAACAGAGAAGCACCCCAAAAGCCTAATCGGATACGGTCAGGTTAGCCGGTCTGAGCTATATTCTCCGACATGAACGATTCCCGTGTATTTCTTCGCCATACGCTTGCAGCACTTGCCTACCGAGCCACCCGCGCTCTCGAGGGCGCGCCGGAAGCATTCGGCACTTTCAGTGATTGTGGGCGTCAACCGATTCAGATCCTCGCTCACATGGGCGACCTCTTCGACTGGGCGCTCAGCGCGGTCGAAGGAAAAGAGCGCTGGCACAACTCCAGCCCGCTCCCCTGGCCTGAGGAGAAGGCCCGCTTCTTCGCCGCATTGAGGAAATTCGATGAATACCTTTCGTCTGATGCTCCCCTGCATGCGGTCCCGGAGGCCCTTTTCCAGGGACCCATTGCCGATGCTCTCGGCCACGTGGGACAGCTCGCCATGATGCGCAGATTGGCGGGATCGCCCACCCGAGGAGAAAACTTCTTTGTGGCTGTCGTAAATGCCGGACAAGTCAGCGATATTCAGCCTGCTCCTGTGCAGCCTTTTCGCTGAGGACCGGAAACCCTATCGCACGAATGGAAGGTATGCGTTCGTGCGTCTCTTGTAGTCCGCGTACGCCTTGCCAAACCGGGCTGCCAGAAGTCCCTCTTCGGCACGCACCCGAATCTCAGTGCCGATAAGGTAGAAGACGATCCCCGCAATCAGCAGCGGCCACCATGCCTTTACAAGCCCAGTCTGCAGGAGCATGCCGAACATCGACGTGTAAATCGGATTCCGCACCCAGCCATAGGGACCAGTCGTGATCAGTTCGTGATCTTCGCTCAAGGCCGCTTCAAAACGCCACTGCTTGTCGAGATGTCTTGTCGCCCACCACACCAGCACCACAGACAAAGGCCCCACGATCATCGACGCAATCAGAGAAGCTTCCGACTTATGGAAACCCTTCGGAAATACAAACGTCCACTCGCAGGCATATCCCAGCATTACCATGCCAATCCCGATGCGCGACGACTTCGCGCGTACCGCCTTCTTTTGCCCAGCCGCTCGTCTCTTCGGCCGCACGAATGCCATCATCCAGGCAATCCAGCAAATGCCGAAAACAACCCAGGCGGCAATCTCCAGCGGTGTCGAGATCTTCATTCTTCACCTTCTTCCCGGATCTTGATCAGCAGTCTCAGATCGTCTTCGCTGAGCGTGGCCGCGCTCAGCAGATCCGGCCGATTTCGCAGCGTTTTCCGCAGCTGCTGCTCTCGACGCCAGCGCCTGATCTGCTGGTGATCCCCATTGAGCAGAACCTCAGGCGCGCTGAGTCCGTCGAACTCTGCCGGCCGCGTGTAGTGTGGATAATCCAGCAGGCCCCCCGATCCATGCTGCGATCGCGGTACTCCCTCCACATCCACATCGATCTCCGCATCGCCAATACCGAAGCTCTCGAACTCTCCCGATGCCTCATTGCCAAGCACTCCAGGCACCAGCCGCATCACCGTATCGACAACGACAGCCGCCGCCAGCTCACCACCACTCAGAACGTAGTCGCCGATCGAAAGCTCCATGTCGCAGTAGAGCTCGTTAATGCGCTCGTCCACGCCCTCATATCGCCCGCAAATCAGCACCACGCGGTTCAACTTCGATAGTTGCCGCGCCAAGCCCTGCGTGAACGGCCGGCCCTGCGCCGACATTAGGATCACCAGCGGCCGCTCTCTTTCTCCGTCCCCTTGTACCCTTGTGCCCTCGTCCCCATCCTTAGCTTCACTCTGGTCTTTGATCGCTGCTGATCCCTGATTCCTGCCTTTTGGCTGAATACCCATTGACCCAAGCGCCTCGGCGAGCGGCTCAGGTTTCAGCACCATGCCTTCTCCACCACCAAACGGCCTGTCGTCGACTGTCCTGTGTCGGTCATGTGTAAACGCACGCAGATCGTGCACACCGACGCTGATCAGCCCTTCGGCCTGCGCCCGGCGCACGATCCCGTGGTCAAAGATTCCCTCGAAAAACCTGGGAAAGATCGTGATGATCTCAAAACGCATAAGATTCTACTCACGATCATAACGATGCAGCTTCCCATCGCGATGTCGGCACTCGATTTAGGGACGCCTTTTTAACTCCTGGGGTGGCCGAAAATTGCTGTTCTTACCCCACGATGGCGAAAGCGAATTTCATCCACCACTCCGGCTTGGTGATGACCACAAATAGCGCGAACGCCTGTCCTGCCGCGAACAAAGGCAAGCCCGCTTTGTACACACCGTGAATGCGAGAGTTCACGATCCAGTCCCGCAAAACTCCCAGCACAATCAGGAAATCGACCCCCGCGTAGAATCCGCCGTTTGAAAGCAACGGAAACCGGCCCCAACCAGCAGCAGTCAGCGCGCAAGTTGCCAGCAGCATCATCCGTCGATGATGTTCCGGCTTCTTTCGCCACGCAATTGCCAGCGCAAAGCAAATCGCAAAGCAAGTGATATCCCAGAACGGCACTATCAGGAAGTTCGCCTCGGTGCGATGGAATTTATGAAGATAGAACCGCGCCATGCTCAGCGTTGTCGAGATGCCCAGGTAGATCATGGACGCTCCCAGCACCGCCCCGAACCAACCCACATTCCTGTGCCATCTCACACTTCGAGCCCGCACCAGCGCTGACTGCATGATGAAGAACAGGAGCCAACTCGAAAACACAATCCCATGCACCCACAGAATCCATGGACGCTCAACATCCGGATGAATGAGGTTCTTGTTTACGGTGTGGCTGAATCCCCAGAACACAACCACAGCAATAAACACCGACATGAACAGGTAGAAGTATTTCTCTGCGACCTTTACGAATGCTGATTTCTCAGCAACACTGATCAACGGAACCGGCGCGGTAATTGCCATTGCCCTTCTCCTTCACGAGTCCGGGCGGCAGGCTGGGCCGCCCGGATGGAAATCAAATTTCACTTGAATTTGCTCGCCCAGCCCTAGATTGGCCGTGCTTCGAGCAGGCATAGCGGCGATTTGGTGGGAACGATCCTCTCGAGCGCGAACCCCGCTGAATGCAGCAGCCTCTGAAACTCACTGCGCGTCCGCTCCTTGCCGCCTACAAACGCCATCATCTCGATATCCAGCAGCTTTCCCGGATGCGGCTCGGCGCTGTCGTCGAGCACAGCTTCAGCGAGAACAAGCTTGCCGTTCACCGCAATCACGCTGCGAATATTCCGCAGCAGTTGAAGTGCAGCTCCATCCGCCCAATCGTGAACGATGTGCTTCATCACATAGCAGTCGCCACCCGCCGGAACAGCCTCGAAGAAATTGCACTCGGTCGCCTCGCAACGACTGGCCAGCCGGTCTTCCGCAATCGCCCGTTTCGTCGCCGGGACCACTGCCGCCATCTCTGCCACTACTCCCTGCGCAAGCGGATTCGCGTGAAGTATCGACCGCAGCAACGCTCCGTGTCCTCCGCCAACATCCACAATCTTCTTGAACCCGCCAAAGTCGTATGCCTCGAGAAAAGCGGGGATGCACATCTCGCTGATGCTGGTCATTGCGTTGTTAAAGACGGCGGCTTCGCTCTTGTTCTCGGGCTTCGAGAGCCAGTTGAAGAACGGCTCGCCGTAGACCTGGTCGAACGTGGTTTTGCCCTCTTCCACGCTACCCTTCAGCTCGCTGTAGAGCTTCAGGTGCAGCGGATCAGCGATCCACTCGATACAGTCCGCCATCGATCCGGGAACTCCTCTGCGCAACAGTTGGCCAGCGTCCGTCAGCTTGTACTTGCGGGCCGCTTCGCGCGCCACAATCTGGCTTACCTCAAGTACTCGCAAAATCCGGTAGAGATAATCCGGATCGGTTCCAGACTCCAGTGCCAGGACGTCAACATCTTTCGCCTCGCTTCCGATCAAGTCCGGAATCCTCAGTTTGACTGCCGTGTTCAGGCAGGCCGACGCGATGTACGCCAGCCCTGTCTGGAGAAGAAGTTCTTGCGGGCTCTTCGTCGGTGCCGCTCCAGACGCCATCATGGGCGTCTGCAATGAATCAAGTGTCTGCTGAGATACGATCGTGGCCATGTGCGCGTCTCCTTGGAGTCTGTATGCGCTGGTGTTACCAGCAATGGAAGGGGGAAGTGATGTGCGCCGGAGTATTCAGATAGGCGGCGATCAGTTTTCTGACTGCCTCTTTCGTGTACGCCTGCCCACCGAGAGTGATTTCCGCAACCGGATTTCCAGTCTGCCCGGATGTGTCGCTCCGGTCAGTTGCTGAGCCCGCCTCCCTTGCGCGGCGCATCAGCATCCATGCTGCGGAAAGCACAGCCTCCTGACTGATGTTTGCCATTTCAACTGCTCCTTCGTTGGGGAAGACCGAAGATCGGGGAAGAACCGGATCGTGCAATCCTTATCGGCTTCTCAAAATTCCGTTCACTACTAAGCGCGCAAAACCGAAGCAAACTGGCTCACATCGAGCCAAACTTTTTTGGGGAATTTCTCTCAAGCTACCTGCTCGCAACTGCTCCCTTGCTGCCTGAGCTCCCGAACAGCCGAGCCACCGTCTCCGCCTGCTTCCGGTCGCCCTGGATCTGCGCCCACACGGGCTCCCCGTTCGCCGAAACTCCAAGCGCAACCGAAAGCGTTTTATCCGGCGTGTAGTAAGCCTTTGTCACTCCCTCGATCTGCACCGGCTCTGTCTTCACCGTTCTCTGGTCCTGGGCCACATCGCGAACGATCAAATGCACATGCACTTCGGGATTCACATAGGCCGCGCGCTTCTCGTCCTCGAGGGCGCTGATCTGCGGGAACACTTTATCCATGTGCGCCCTCTGGATCGCCTTCGACGCGGCATAGGCCTTGTTCGCCTCGGCCCGCAGTCTGTCCGCCTCTGCCTGATTCTTGTTCTTCAATTCAGCTATCGACTTGTAGCCCAGATCGCTCCCCTGGTGGTACAGCGTGTCCGCCTCTTTCTGTTCCTCGGGGGAGAGCTTACGCAGAGCCTCGATTCGCGCATCGTATTGCCGGCTGCGCTCCTCATTCTGCTTTCGCTCTGCAAGCGAAACATAGATTGCATCCACCGACGCTACGGGCTTTGACCCCTTGCACACGCTCGACGGAGCATTCGGGAAGGTCTTCACCGCCTGCAGCTCCCATCCTTCCGGCGCATTAGGAATCTGAGCCTTCAATGCCTGCAGACTGGTCAGATAGCCTTGTTGTTCCGCGTCGGTCGTCTGGCGCGCGCCCTCGGGACAATCCGCAAACAAAATGCCGGCCCCTGAAAGCAGAAGCGTGTAAACAATGGTCCAGGTAATTCTCAAAATCAACTTCGTCATATGAGTCTCCTTGTCCGGACGGCCTCCCGGTCCGGCAGGTATCACGCTGCCTCGCGGGTCATGAAGCAGCGTCACTCATAACGCGCAAGAGATTGCAAAATCGGCTCAGATGGCCCGCACTTTCTTTTCGGGATCAGTGGAAGGGATGACACTCAAGAACAAACCCTAGAGCATTGATCTCCCCGGAGGCCCCGCGTTCCGGCTTGCATCGATCCAGCCATCGATCCTGCATCGATCCATTGACATGCTCAGAAACCCTGCCCTATCCTTCTTCCAAACCTGCTCCTAACTCACTGCGCAGGAATGGCTTCCTCACCAGCCAGAACGCAAATCCTCATCGAGGTGCAGTACCCTTGATCACTCCCGCCGACTGGCAGCGCGTCAAAGAAGCCTTCCACTCCGCGGTCGAACTCGACCCTGAACAGCGCAAATCGTTTCTCGACGAGTTCCGCTCTTCCGAACCTGAGCTTTTTCGCGAACTGGAATCCCTCCTCGCACACCAGCAGCCCACAGTTCAGGTATTCGACGACAAGGCGTTGCTCCTATCCGGGCTCGCACAGGACGACCCCCTTCCCTGGGAAGGCCGCAAGATCGGTGCTTATCAGGTCGTCGCCAAAATCGGAGAAGGCGGAATGGGCGCAGTTTTCCAGGCCATCCGCGTCGACGACCATTATCTGAAGAATGTTGCCATCAAGGTTGTGCGCGCGGCCTGCGCCACACAGCCATATCTCCAGCGCTTCAGAGGCGAGCGCCAGATCCTGGCGACTCTGGATCATCCCCACATCGCACATCTTCTTGACGGAGGGGCCACGGAAGACGGTCTGCCCTATCTCGTCATGGAGTACGTCAGCGGCCTTCCCATCGACGAGTACTGCGACCAGCACAAGCTCTCGATCGAAGAACGTCTGAAGCTTTTCCTGAAAGTGTGCTCCGCCGTCGAGTACGCGCATCAGAAGCTCGTCATTCACCGCGATCTCAAGCCTGCCAACATTCTTGTTACATCCGAAGGGCAACCCAAACTCCTCGACTTCGGTATCGCCAAGCTTCTCGATCCAGAACTCTATTTCCAGACCATCGATGCCGATGGCACCAACGCATGGCCGATGACTCCGGAATTCGCCAGCCCTGAACAGGTTCGCGGCGATCAGATCACAACTGCTAGCGACGTCTACTCGCTGGGTGTGGTTCTCTATCGCCTGATGACCGGCCATGCTCCCTACATTCTTCCCGGGACCGGAATGGCGCAGTGGTCGCGCGTCATTTTGGAAACGGAACCCGAACGCCCTAGCATCATCGTCGAGCGCCAGCCAGAAAACTCCGGCCCTCAATCTACTGGCAAGCCAGCGAATTCCGATGAGATCGCCCAGGCCAGGAGCACGCGCGTCCATGCATTACGGCGTACTCTTAGCGGCGATATCGACAACATTGTCCTCATGGCTCTTCGCAAAGACCCGGCGCGGAGATACGCCTCTGTCGAGCAACTGGCCAATGACATCCGCCGCACACTGGACGGCCTTCCTGTAACCGCCCGTCCCGATACCATCACCTATCGTGTCGGCAAGTATGTGCGCCGCCATCGCGTCCTTGTCACCGCGGCTGCACTCGTCGTTCTCTCATTGACTGCCGGCATGTTCATCTCGCTGCGCCAGGCGCGAATCGCGGAACAGCAACGCGCCGTCGCCGAGCAGCGCTTCAACGATATCCGCAATGTCTCGCACGATCTCATCTTCCAGATTCACGATTCGATCCAGTTCCTGCCCGGCGCCACGCCGGCGCGCAAACTCGTCGTGCAATCTGCTCTTCGCTACCTCAACACCTTGTCGAAGGACGCGCCGGACAACCTCTCCGTCCAGCAGGAAATCGCCTCAGCATACGAGAAGATCGGGGATGTTCAGGGGGGCATTGGCAGCGCCAATCTCGGCGATACCGCAGGTGCGCTCGACAGCTACAACAAGGCTCTCGAGATCAGGAAGCGAATTGTTGCCGCCAAGCCGCACGATTCTGATGCGCGTGACGGCCTCGCGCAGTCCTACCAGCGCATTGGCAGAATCTACATGGATATGGGCCGCTACGGCCAGGCGCTCCAGATCGCCCAGAGCCATGTCGATCTCAGCAGCAAGATCGCTGCCGACTCGCCTGAAAATCGCAAGGCCAAAGCGAGGCTCGCCGCCTCGTACGACGGTTTGGGTGATACGCTTTCCGCGCTGGGCCGATGGAACGACTGTCTGAAGAGCTACGAGACCGCCTCACAACTTTACAAAGTTCTCGCCGACTCAAGCTCAAAGCCTGAGGTTAACCGCAGCAATTGGGCTCTCGAGCGCAGGAAGATCGGCGGAGTCCTTGAAGCCAGAGGCGCCATCGCGCCCGCTCTCGTGGAATATCGTCAATCCCTGAATGTCGACCGCGAACTCGCTGAGGCTGATCCTCTCGATGCATTCCGCGCTCGCGATCTCTCCATCGATTACACCAACCTCGGCGATGCTCTCCTAAAGACAAAGGACGTCAACGGCGCCCTTCTGAACTACGATCAGGCGCTCTCCATCGATCGCCGTCTCATGTCCGCCGATCCTTCCGATGCATCCAGTCGCTATTACCTGGTCTCCGACACCTATCGTCTAGGCGATGCGCTCCTCAAAGCCGCGAAACTCAACGAGGCCGTGGCACAGTACAAGCTTGCGGCCGCACTCGCCGAAAAAAACGCGCACTCCGATCCGGAGAACGCAATGCTTCGATCGGAATTGGCGCGCGTTTATTCCAAGCTCGCCAAGGCGCACTTCGCCATCGCTACGACGGGAACCCTTCATGGGAAGCTGAAGCAGACCACTCTTGCCGCCGCTCATTCAACTTACAAGAAGAGTCTCAGTATCTGGCTTGATCTTCAGAAGCGCGGCGCCATCCAGAGCAACGATCAGAAAGAGCCCGACCGCGTAGCTCAGGAACTGAAGGCCTGCTCCCAGCAGATGGAAAATCCTTCCTGATGAAAGTGGATTCGCTCTGGGTGTTCGGTCCGCGCGTCACGCGTTCAATTCGCGCGTCAGCCACGCCTTCGCCATCGCCCAATCCCTCTTTACCGTAGCCGGAGAAATTCCCAGCACCTCTGCCGTTTCTTCAATCGACAATCCGGCAAAGAACCGCAACTCCACAATCTTCGCCTGGCCCTCATCCTGCTTCGACAGTCGATCGAGCGCGCCATCCAGTGCAATCACATCCAGATCCCTTGCCTCGGCGATCGCCATCCGCTCGTCCAGCGTGACCCTGAGCCCCTCGCCTCGTTTTGCCGCGCTGCGCGCCCGCGCATGATCCACCAGGATCCGACGCATCATCTGTGCCGCGATGCCGAAGAAGTGCGCGCGGCTCTGCCACTCGACATTCTGATCGATGAGCCTGAGATAAGCTTCGTGCACCAGCGCCGTGCTCTGCAGCGTGTGTTCTGCGCGCTCCCGGTGCAGGTAGCCTCTCGCCAGCCGCCGCAACTCGTCATAAACCAGCGGAAGCAGTTCTTCCATCGCTTTGGGGTCGCCGTCTTTCCATCGGAGCAGCAGGACGGTTGCAGAAGAAGCCGGTATATTCGCCATCGTAGTAAAGAACTGAACTCGATTCTTTCCAGTCGCACTTGGTCGCCTTCACAATATCAGATGAAGAAAGTCCGCGGATCTGAATCACAAAAACTTGTGACACTTCCAAAACTGTATAGAAGCCACTGATTCACATCTTCAGAACGACTAAGCTGATTCCTATGTCATCCAGCAACTCGAAGTGAAGAGAACAGTCCGGTGATTCGAAATGAACTGCCCTATGCTCTAATGGTGCGCAAAGATCATGCCTGACTACGACTCATTCTTAAATCGCTGGCAATCCGCCGGGCTCATCAATGCCGACACTGCCGCCCGAATCCGCTCCTGGGAGGCCGAGCAAAAATCGACGCCGCTGCATTCTCCGGCGTCGATACCTCCAGCGAGAGAATCCGGCTTGGCGTGGCAGGGAAGGGTAGCGCTGATCCTTGGCGGCATCCTTCTCGCCAGCGGCGTGATTCTCTTCGTCTCCTCTCACTGGGATCAGCTTGGTCCCGGTTCACGCTTTTTGCTTGTGATCGCAATGATCACTGTCTTCCACTTAGGCGGAGCGATAACACGCAGCAAGTACCCAGCCACCTCAAGCACGCTGCATGCGGTAGGTACCGTCTCCACCGGAGCGGGTATTGCCCTCATTGGCCAAATCTTCAACATCCAGGAGCACTGGCCTGCTGCCGTCCTTCTATGGGCCATCGCCGCGCTTTGCGGTTGGATGCTTCTTCGCGATCAGGCTCAGCAGACGCTCTCGCTCCTCCTCGTCCCGGCGTGGCTGATCTGCGAGTGGAGCTTCGCCGCCGATAATCGCATCGGCTCCGATGTTTACTTCGGCCGTTTCCTCTTCGTCTGGGCCATTCTTTATCTCACGCTCTTCATCGACACTGAGCATCGGATCGTCCGCGGAGTGCTTTTTGGCATCTCCGCTATCGCCGCAGTCTCCAGCATGTTTTTCCTCCTTAACAGCTGGCGCTCCTGGTACGGCATGAATCCCTTTCCGCCATTGCACACGCGCGTCTGGGGTTGGTTCATCATCGCCATCGTTCCGCTTCTTTTCTCGCTGGCTCATCGCCGCAAGTCGACGCTTGCCGTGCTCGCCGCCATCGCCTTCGTCATCGCATTGCCGTGGTGCGAGCGCGTCTGGACGGAGCACTGGCATTCCGGCAACAACTACGGTTCATACACCAGGACTGAACCGAACGCCGTCGCCCATGCACTGGTTGCCGGCTTCTGCGTGTTCCTTATCTGGTGGGGAGTTCGTCAAACCAGCCGCGGCCTTGTCAACTTCGGCGTCATCGCTTTTGGCATTAGCGTCGCCTGGTTTTACTTCAGCAATATCTTCGACAAGTTCGGACGTTCACTCGGCCTCATCGGACTCGGCGTCCTCTTTCTTGCCGGTGGCTGGGCGCTGGAGAAAACGCGTCGCGGCCTGCTCGCGCACATCGCACAGAATGCCGCATCGATTGAGGAGGCGCGATGAAGTTCTCCCGCGTTTCTCTCGCTCTGCTCATCATTCAGGTGCTCATTGTGTCCACCGTCGCGCTCAAATACTTCTATCAGCGCGCAACCTGTCCCCGCGTCTGGACACGGGCTGTCGCCTACGATCCAACGCTCATCATGCGCGGTCGCTACCTCAGTCTTCAGCTCATTGTCGACGGCTGCAACAGTACCTTACCCTCCGCAAAGAACGCGCAGTTCCCGCGCAATGTCAACGGCACTCCCTCGAGCCCGAATTTCACTGTCAACGCACCTGACACGCTTTGGTTCCAGGCGCACCTCGCCGTCAAAGGCAACAAGCTGATCGCTCTTCGCATGCCTGAATCCGAAAGCTCAGCCGCCACGCAGAGCGTGTCCGCATCGCCCGGTTCATCATGCGACCAGATGCGCCTCTCCGTTCCCGTCGATTTCTACATCTCCGAACGCGCAAAAGATCCCACGTTTCTACAGCACGGACAGGAACTCTGGATCGAAGTCACCGTGCCACCCAAAGGCCCACCGCGACCGCTGCAATTAGCACTGAAAGACAACGGAATTTGGAAGCCGCTGACGTTTCAATGAGGGCCACAACAGAATCAGAGGCGGAGTTCGCAGATGTTCGAACAGATAGGGATCGCTCGAAGGGTGCCGATCGGCCGACTTATTGTCGCTGGCACTATCACTCTGTCAGTTCTGGCCGTGTGGGCGAATGATGTACGCAAAGATAGAAGGCACACAGTAACCGTTATCTCCTCCACTTCGGTCTTTGGAGGAAACGGTGACGAAGCCGACTGCTATTCTGTCCCCAAGAGAATAGCAGTTGAACAATCGGGCACCAGTTTGCGCGTTCGGCGGATCAGATATTGGAAGGATTGTGCCACTGTAGATGTGGTGCTGCCCGACGGCCGCTCAGGCCACATAATTCTAGGCGTTTGGCAAGGTTGCGATAAGTCCGCCTCTGGATAAATAGCGGATCACAGTCTGATGAAAGGTTACATCTGCCAGTTGCGAACTCCGCTGACACGCGCGCAGCGCGGCTAACTATGCTAGCTCCGCTCCGGCCGATTCAACTCCACCAAACCCTCGGGCAGCGCCATTTCCACTCGCTTCGACTCTATATCCACGCGCCGCAGATAATCCTTCGCAAACGGAATCAAGATCTCATCATCGCTGCTGTCGCGTAGCGCCTCTGATTCAGCTGGCCGCCGTCTATCCCGCCTCACCACGAGCATCGCCACCGGCCCCGCACTACGATCCACATCCTCGATCTCGCCCACAACGACCGGCTCCGCTCCAGCAACATCCACCAGCGCACAACCGATCAGATCGCCGATGTACACATCGCCTTCTCCGAGTTGCGCGCGCTCCGCTTTCGGGATCGCCACAACACATCCCGCCAGTTCCTCCGCAGCTGAGATCGATTCCACTCCGGCAAAGTGAAGAACTACGCCGCCCTTGTGCATCCAGTGGTGCACGAGTGTGACGTCCCGGGCGTCTCCAGACACATCTGCGTCCGCCGCTGAACTGCTCTTCAGCAGCCATAGCTTGCGCCGGTCAGAAAATTTTTCAGGGAAATCGGTGAGGACCTCAGCGAAAACTTCACCTTTGCGGCCTTGTGTGCGCTTGATCCGCGCTAGCCACACCCACCCCTCTAGCGCCATCAGTCGCGCTCAAAGGGATGTCTGACCCTGAGGGGTTCGACCATCCTACTCTTCGTCGTCCTCTTCCAGAATGTCGAGCGTGTAGCGGTGATGCAGCTTCATACTCACAGCACCCAGAATCGTACGCACTGAGCGGGCTGTTCGCCCCTGCTTCCCGATTACTTTGCCAACATCGCTCGGAGCCACCCGCAAACGCAAGACGGTATTCTCATCTCGCTGCACTGACTCGACTTCGACTGCACCGGGTTCATCTACTAAGGCCCGCGCGATTTCACGGACCAGTTCATCTACTGCGACCATGTCAACTTGGGTCATGAACTTGCCTCTGACCTAACTGTCCAAGGAGAAGCGACTTGGATCGGTGCGCCGATACTATCAGCACACCCCTCCTAAAGTCAGCATTTTGTGTGCGCAATGCTAAAAATTATCGCGCAAACCCTGAATCCGATGAAAGGGAATTTCTAGGCGACCGCCGGTTCCGCGGCTGCAGCCTTCGCCGGGTTCTTTTCGACCAGCTTGGCCACGATGGGAGAGAACTGCGCGCCCACGCTCCGCCAGTAGGCGATGCGCTCGTGCTTCAGATCGACTGAAGCTGGGCTGGTGCGGGGATTGTACGTGCCGACCACTTCGATCGAACGGCCGTTGCGGGCACGGTCCTTCTCGATCACAACGACACGATAGTAGGGCTGCTTGGGGGCGCCGACACGCGCCAAACGAATCATCACCACGGCGATACAGGTCCTTTCAGTTTCCGGTGCTCTGTTGCGATCTTTTCGAGAGTCTCTCGGCCCGCGCTTTGGCGCTCAGCCTGTTTCCACCCGGACTTCACTTTCGGTGCACCGGGATCCCCGCGGATAGTCCTTCCCCGAGGCGCAAGACACAACACCTAAGTATCGCCGATAGAGACCGTTTCAGGCAAGTTGAGCCGATTCCGGAAAAGAGTGCCCAACGTGCAACAAATTGCTCAAAACCCCTGTCCCTGGCCCACTCAATCCTGCATACTTATCCCAACTTCATCAACTTCAATACCAGGAGCCGCTGCGGCATGTGGCCATTTTCCACGAAAGTGCCCCTCAGTCCTGAGAAACTTCCGATCCCAGACGCCTGGATCCAGCGCCAGACCCACGATGCACTCGGGCGAACCATGTACGTCCGCGCCAACTCGGCCTACAGCAAGTTCAAGGGCGTCACAGGTTACAGCCAGTACGTCTCCCTTGCAGTACCTATGACCGACACCACTCGCGCCGGTTTCCCAAACCCTGGGGAAGTAGAAGAACTTAACCGCATCGAAAACGATATCTGCGAAATTCTCGAGCAAAGCAGGGAATCCATTTTCGTCGCTACCACCACCATCCCCGGCATCCGCGAGTTCATCCTCTATACCCGGAATCCGGACTCCGTGCAGCGCAAGTATGACAACGACGTCCTTGCCCGGGTCTTCACCCACCGCATCCACCTCAAGATGCAGCCCGACCCATCCTGGGGCCTTTACCACAAGCTGCTTTAAAGTCGGCTGCAGAATGAGAAGGCGGCGACCCTCGTCAGGCCGCCGCCAACTCGACTCGTTACTCTTTCAGTTCAGACGCCACTGAAAGATTGTTCGTCACGCTGAAGATCCCCGGCAACCCGTTCGCCCGCGTAAACACCAGCTGCCGATCCATATCGTTCAGCACCACGCCAGCCAGCTCCACATGGCCGTTCTCCACGATGATGCGGATCGGTGCCTGCGGGTCCAGCGCGTACTTCCTCAGCATCGTGTCGCCATAAATCGCGCGAGCCAGTCGAACGCGCAGACGATCGTCGTTGATCGAGACCGGTGCCACGTTGATTTCGTCCACCACCTCTTTCACTCCCGCCGTTGTGGAAACAATCGCCAGGGCTGAATCGCGGTCTGGATAGTCGCGGACATTTCCCGCAATCCTCACCACCCCGTTCTCAACCTCCACACCGAGATTGTTGAAGACGATTCCGTAGCCTGCGCGATCATAACGAAGCTTCGTTGACAGGTTCTCGCGTATCTCTTCGTCCGCGACGCCGGCCCCGCCCACCACGACGTGATTGCGAACGCCATCCACGTCCTTGACCTTGCGAACGCGCTTCTCCGCGTTCACCTTGTCGATGTAGAGAGGTACCTCTCCACTGATCGTGACAATCCCTTCATTGACCTCCGCTTTCAAAGTGCGGAAGAGTTCCTTCTTCTCAAGTTGCGCCGTCACAGCCGCCCGAATTTCCTTATCCTGCTCCGCCTGGCGCGAACTCATCTGAGCGGTGGCCAGAGCGGGAAAACCCGCTCCGGCCACCATCAACACGAGAGTCAATACTTTCCTTTTCATTTCAGTTTCCTTTCTGTATTCGTTATTGCCTACTCCGCATCTGGCTGCGGCATCGGTCGTGCTCTTACCTCGTTCAAACTTCCAGAAACTCTACTGGCAACTTCCTCAGCCGCCCTTTAATCGTGCGAAGTGATCGCCAGTCCCGCCTGGTGTCCCTTCAACTGCGCGCTTCCGTAGTCCGCAGTTGCATCGGCAACCTGCGCCAGCACCGTCGCCCGTTCATGGATATTGGCTACGTACTGCTTGTAATCCGTATCGGCCCACGCAAGCAGCCCCGACCCATCCGGATTCCGGTTGACAATCGCGGCATCCGCATTCAGCGCCAGATTCGTTGCCGAAATGTGCATCTTATCGATCGCTGTCTGGTGCCACTCCGGTAGAGCAGGTTTCAGTTCCGCGAGGCGAACGAATGCGGGCTGCAGTTGCTCATTCACGTGGTTCTTGATCTGCCGAAGCCCATGTTTGTGACTCACGTTCGAGATCTGGCCCGTCCGGCTCATCGCATGCAGTTTGTCTGCCTCTTTCTGGATCGCCAGGCTGGTGCGTTCGATATGCTGCGTCAGCTTCACGGCTTCCTTCCGCGTCTTCGCCTGGTTCGTCAATTCAGTAGCCTTCAGTGTTCCGGGCAGCAACAGTGCCAGCCCGAGTGTCAAAATCGTCGATTGCTTGAGTGTGCGCATGTCCCTTTTCCCTCCTGCCCTCATAGGGGCATGCCACTCTAATTTGCATGGCGCATGCCAAACGTATCTAATTGAAAGTAAATGACCTGTTCCTATCGACCTGTTCGAAACCTCGAACAACGCCGTCCTTTTGTCAAAATCTTTGAACGCCCGCGCCCGCTGGCGCATACTTTGGCTACGGGGTCTAGGCTGAAGGTTTGCGGCGAGTGATGCGTCCGAGAAAAAGATCGAAGTCTCCTGAATTACCCGACTTCCTGTCATTCCGGCAGCAGGAGCGGATCTTCGCGACCCTCAACCTTGTTCTTCTGGTCTTTCTTTGTGCCGCACAGTTCGCCTGGGCTCGATACCTCGGTACGCCACATCAGCAGGTGCTAGCGCTGCTCGCCATCGGAATCCTCGCCAACCTAACTGAACTCATCTGGCTCAACCGCCGCAAAGAACTCCGCCCTTCATCAGTGCTGCACCTCACTTGGATGATGATCGCCATCCATCTCGCCATCGCCTTCGGCATCGCCTCCTTCTCATACAAAACTGACGTCCAGTACTTTGCCTTGATGATCCCGGCGATTCTGCAGGCCGCGTTCAGGTTTTCGCGCAATGCAACTGCTCTCACCGTCGCAGTCAGTGACGGCCTCATCTTCTTCTGGGTTTGGCACTACTTCCGCGTCCACCCGCCCGTTGATCCCAACAGCTACATCGAAGCAGGAACTGTGGCCCTCATCTACGCCATCATGGGCTTCCTGGTGTGGACTCTCGTCGACCATCTGCGCACCAAAGAACGCGAACTGATTCAGAGTCTCGATGAACTGGAAAGGACTGAAGCCAAACTCATCGAGGAAGGCAAACTCGCTGCTGTGGGACGCTTCTCCAGTGCGATTGCCCACGAGATTCGTAACCCAGTCGCCATGATCTCCAGCGCTCTCGCCACTGCCGCAACTCGCGAGCCAGGGTCTGAACAGAACCGGGAGATGTACGACATTGCCACAAAAGAAGCGGCACGGCTCGAACGTCTCACCACCGACTTCCTCGCCTATGCACGCCCGCGCTCTCCATCTTTGGCGCAGTCTGATCTCTCTGATTCAATCGGCTACATCGCCGATATCTGCCGTCCGCGCGCGGCCGCAAACAACATCCAGGTGCATTGCGACCCTGCTGGCCCGCTCATGGCCGAAATCGACAGCGGCCAATTGCAGCAAGCCCTCCTCAACCTCGCGATGAATGCAGTGGAAGCATCGGCCCCCGGCGGATCCGTATATCTTCGCGGCCGGAATGATGGCTCTAGGGTCATCATCGAAATCGAAAATGGAAACGGCCCAATCCCCGCCACCACGGTGCCGTACATCTTCGAGCCATTCTTCACAACCAAGCCGGGCGGCACGGGACTCGGTATGGCAATCGCCCGAAACATCATCCTCGCGCACGGCGGCGACATCGTGCTCGCCAAGAACGATGCGCAAGCCATTCGCTTTGTTCTCTCACTCCCCGCAGCGATAGAGAGAAGGGAAGAGATCCCTTGAGCAGAATCCTTATCGTCGACGACGAAACCAATATGCGCCGTATCCTCTCTGCCAATCTCATAGCGGATCGGCACACCGTCAGCGAAGCCTCAGGAGTAGCGGAAGCAACAGTCCAGCTCGCTGCCAACCGTTTCGACGCCGTCATCACCGACCAGAAGATGCCTGACGGCGAGGGCCTCGAAATCCTCGCCCGAGCGAAAGAAATTGATCCGTCCGTTGCGGTTGTTCTACTCACGGCGTTCGCCACCGTCGAGCTAGCCGTCGAGAGCATGCGTCAAGGCGCATTCGACTTCATCACCAAACCATTCCAGCCCGATGTTGTTCGAGCCACCGCGCGCCGCGCTTGCGAACACACTCAGCTTCTGCGCGAGAACGGCCTTCTTCGTCTCACCGTCGATCGCCTTGAAGGCAGCGGCGAAATCTTCGGCGTCAGTTCCGCAATCGTTGCCGTGCGCCAGATGATCGCTCGGGTCGCGCCAACAAGTGCCACCGTCCTCATCACCGGTGAAACCGGAACCGGCAAAGAGCTTGTGGCCCGCGCCATCCACAGGAACAGCCCGCGCGCCTCAAAGCCCTTCGTCGCGGTCAACTGCGCAGCGTTCACTGAAACCCTTCTTGAAAGCGAACTCTTCGGTCACGAGAAGGGCGCCTTCACAGGCGCCGACAGAATGCGCCAGGGCCTTTTCGAAGCAGCCCATGAAGGCACCCTCTTCCTCGACGAAGCCGGCGAGATGTCGCAGTCCACGCAGGCAAAGCTCCTTCGTGTACTGGCTGAGGGAAAAATCCTGCGCGTCGGCTCGAACAAGCCGCGCGATGTTGACGTCCGTGTAGTCGTCGCGACCCATCGCAATCTCGAAGAGCGGGTAAAGGACGGATCGTTTCGCCAGGATCTCTACTACCGCCTGGCCGTCGTTCCCATCCACCTGACTCCGCTACGCGAGAGAACCCCCGACATTCCCGGCCTGTGCGAACTGTTTTGCCGTCAGGTAGCGCAGGAATTGAAAGTGCCTCCCCGCTTCATCCGGAAGGAGGCGATCGAGAAGCTTCAGAAGTACGGTTTCCCAGGCAACATCCGCGAACTGCGCAACCTCATTGAACGCGCGCTGATACTCTCCTCAGGCACCGAACTCACTTCTGCGGACTTTCCCCTCGGAGCAACCGCCAATCCTCTGTCTGGATCTCCGTCGTCCAGCACGGATTGGATCAACACTCTTCCGGAATCAATCTCTCTGCGCAGCCTGCTGGAGGAGATCGAAAGGAATCTCGTTAACCGAGCCTTGCGATCGTCGGCCGGAGTCCAGGCCGAAGCAGCCCGCCGTCTGCAACTTTCCCGCAGCGACCTCTCCTACAAGATCACTAAACTCGGCCTCAAGCTGCCGGACTAATTCAACGAAGTCGTATACGGAAAGCCGGCGCTCAAAATCGACGCTTTCCTGCCAGCAAAGTGCTCTTGAGCCTCCTGCTGATTCAGGCAGATTTCGTCCTCGAACCCTCTCCACTCAATCTGCTGAGTAGACGCCGACCATGCGGCATGGATTTCGCGGACCAGGTAACGGTGCTCTTCGGTGCCACCGAGATCCACAAGCCGAAGCTCGACCAGCTCATGATCCCGGAGCGGGGAATGGGGCGAATTGGTGTTCCAAAGGATCTCTGTCATGCCTAAATCCTGCGCTCATCGCTCAAACCTGGATGTGAGCTAGCTCACGTTACCCAAAGGAGAATCGGCTGCGATCGAACGAGACTGGATGTGATCTGACAGAATGGCAAGAGTTGGCAATACGAAGTAAAGGGGACACGAAAAATGGCACGCCGTTCTGGTGTTGAGATCGCGAGTAAACTGTTGCGTCGCCGCGACTTTTTGAAACTAGTCGGAGCTGCGGCCGCGCTGCCCTCTGTTCTTACCGATCAGGCGAAGGGTCAGACTGCGAAAGGCAGTATGCCTGCCAATAACCGCATCAACATTGGCGTGATTGGTATGGGCTGGCAGGGTCCTCAGAATACGAAAGCCTTTCTGGCGCTGGAAGACTGCCAGGTGGTGGCCGCATGCGACATCGACCGGAATCACTTGCGGTCCGCAGTCACCATGGTCAATGAGGCCTATGGCACCCAGGACTGCAAGGGCTATCACGACTACCGAGAGCTGCTGGACCGTCCAGACATCGACGCTGTGATGATTGCCGTTCCCGACCACTGGCATGAGATTGTTGCTACCGAAGCCGCTCGCCGCAAAAAAGACATCTACTCAGAGAAGCCCCTCGCGCACACCATTGCCGAGCAGCAGGCCATCGTTCGCGCTGTCGAGGAGAACAACGTGATCTGGCAAATGGGATCATGGCAGCGCTCGAGCCCTATCTTCCACAAGGCGGCGGAAATCGTTCGCAATGGCCTCATCGGAACGGTGACGAGAGTTGAGGTGGGCCTGCCGGGAGAGAACTCGAACTACGATCACATTCGGGAGGAGACCGCAGCAAAGCTTGCGGCGGCGGGTCTGAAGAGGGAGCTCGAGCAGGTAGTTCCCGGAACCAGAGCGTGGGATCTGCTGGTCTCTGCGCCGCCTCCCGAACTCGACTACGAGACCTGGGTTGGGCCGGCAAAGATGGAGCCCTACATGAAAACGCGTTCGCACAAGTGCTGGCGCCTGAACTACAACACGGGCGGCGGGAAACTTCTTGACTGGATCGGCCATCACGGCGATATCGCACATTGGGGCCTGGATTTCGACAACACCGGACCGCTTGAGGTGGAGGGCAGTGGTGATCTGCCTCCAGCAAAAGCTGTCTGGAACACCGTGCAACATTACCGATTCGAGTTGAAATATCCGGGCGGTGTAACGATGATCGTAGCCGGCGGTTACCCCGACATCAAGATGGGCACCAAATGGATCGGCACGGAAGGCTGGGTATGGGTCGACCGCGATGGATTTGATGTTTCCAATCCCGCCTTGAAGCGGGGCAAGTACCTGCCCAGAGAATTGCGCAAAGTGAAGCTGTACACATCTGACAATCACCAGCAGAACTTTCTGGATTGCATCAGGACGCGTCAGCCCACCGTCACTCCGGTACAGGTGGGACATCATTCAACGATCCCCGGCCATCTTTGCACCATCTCTATCCTCACTGGGAGAAAGATTCGCTGGGACGCGAGGCAGGAGAAGATCCTCGGCGACGAGGAAGCCAGCAAGCTGACGACACGCGAATACAGGGCTCCGTGGAAGATGGGTATCTAGCACATTCCTAAGTCGAACATGGCCGAGCCATGCAACGTATGAGGTGTTAAAGGTCCCAAATTGGCAGATCTGCGTCTCGGAAGGCTTCAAAGCCGTTCGTCAACCAGCTGAAACCTTGCTGCTCTTCGGATAGAGAAACCTCAGCATCGCCCGGACCCTTGTCGCCCAGCTCGCCTCATCATGCGTTCCGCCCTGCACCATCTCGAAGTGCATCGTCTCGCCCGCCTTCCAGCCGTTCGCCTTCAACCTGCGCGCCAGGTGCTCCACATCCCGCACAGCTTTCTGGCCCTCGCGGTCGCCCACATCCAGCCACACCTTCGGCCGCTCCCACATCTGCGGCGCGTGCTCATTCAGATATCCGAGAATGCTCTTGTGATTCCACCACACGCTCGGTGACATCACCGCCAGTTTTCCAAAAACCGTCGGATATCGCAGCCCCAGGTACAGGCTTACCAATCCTCCCAGCGATGACCCGCCGAGCCCGGTATTCTCTCGATCCTGCCGTACGCGATATTGGCTCGCGATCCATGGCATCAGTTCGAGCGTGATTAATTTCCCGTACACATCAGCCTCGCCCCCACCCATCTGCCAGTTGTACTCATGCGTGTATTCTGCAATGCGCCGGTCGCCGGTGTTATAGATTCCAACGATCACCACTGGCTCAATCTCGCCCGCTTCGACCGCCGCATCGGCATGTTCCCGTACCTGCCATGTACGATCCTTCACAAACGAAGTCCGCCCATCAAACAGGTTCTGCCCGTCATGCAAATAGAGAACCGGATAAGCCCGCCCCGCATCCTCGTCATACCCCGGCGGAAGATAAACGATCACATCGCGATCATCGGGCAAGTGCGTGCTCTTGAAGGCCTTGTGTAGACGCAATCTCGGATGCGGCAGAGCATCATCCGGTTGAGTCAGCACTGCCTCCTCTCTGCTGTCGCCCTCGTTGAATTCCAGATCCAATCCGCTCTATTCCTCAGCTCGTTTCGTGATCCCTGAGCCGTGACTACCGACCCTGTTACAGTATCAGCTAACCCCGAATCTCAATCCGCCGACCCCAGGAGCCGATCCGTCCCAATGAATCGCGAGTACCACAAATGGTATTCCGACCGCCTCGGCCGTGAAATGGAACTCCTCGTTTTCGGCCACTCCGGTCTGCCGGTCCTCGTCTTTCCTACATCTGGCGGACGTTTCTTCGAGTTCGAAGATCGCCAGATGATCGCGGCCGTTGGAGATCGCGTCGAACGTGGCGATCTGCAGTTTTTCTGCGTCGACTCCGTCGACATGGAGAGCTGGTACAACCGAAATGTCCCGCCGCGCTGGCGCATCGCCCGACACGTCCAATACGAGAGCTACCTCATTCACGAAGTCGTTCCTCTGATTCGCAAAAAGAACTGGGACTCGCACCTCGTATCCCTCGGCTGCAGCTTTGGCGGATACCACGCCACAAACCTCGCGCTGCGCCACCCGGATATCTTTACCGGCCTGCTCACCATGTCCGGTGCCTTCGATCTCTCAAGCTTTCTGGGCGGCTACTATGACCAGGACTGCTACTTCAACCAGCCCACACACTATCTGCCCAATCTTGCTGATGCGTGGTACTTTGACCACTACCGGCGCAATACGTACATCCTTGCCACAGGCTGGGATGACCAATGCCTCGGTCAGAACCAGAACCTCGATCGCATCATGAGCTCAAAGGGTATCCCGCACCGGCTTTACACATGGGAAACCTTCAACTCTCACGACTGGCCCACCTGGCAGAAGATGATTCAGGAATACCTCTAGATCTTCCGCGTTCGCGATAACCCCGCTGACCGGCGCAACCCGCTGCTAACTCCGCTATCCAGCCCTGTACCCAATCATTAACTTGCTCACCCCGCTCGCTCCACGTAGAAATGTACTGACAGCTGAAAGCTCCATGAGTTGCAGACTGTCTTCTCCCATGACCGAACTCAATCCTTACGCGAAGTTCCTCGATGGTCGACCTCTTGAGACCATCCTCGGCGCCACGTCGCACGAAATTGCCAACAAGCTCCAGATGATAGGCCCTGATCGCACAGTCGAATCGCCCGCACCCGGCAAATGGTCGCCTGCTGAAATCGTCTGCCATCTCGCTGATTGCGAAATCGCGTTCGCCTTTCGCCTCCGCCAGACACTTGCCGAAGACCATCACGTCCTTCAGCCCTTCGACCAGGACAAATGGGCCTCGCCCTACAAAGGCATCCCCGCGAAGGAGGCCCTCGCGGCCTTCACGGCACTTCGAAACTGGAATCTCGTGCTGATCAAGAAGGCTCTCCCCGCATCAGCATCGAAGCCCGTTACGCACCCCGAACGCGGCACAATGACCTTTCAGACCATCGTCGAAACCATGGCCGGCCACGACCTCAACCATATCGCCCAACTCAAGCGAATCGGCACGCCCTCAGGATCTTGAACCTCTGTCGAAAGTAAGAAGGACCGGCTCGCAAGCCGGTCCTTCTCTTTCAAGACAGCTCAAGCCAGAATCGCGGCGAGGTCGGCATCCACTGTGGTCGTCGGCATCAGGTTGTAGTTCTGGTGAAGCAAATCCAGCACGGCGGGTGACAAGAACGCGGGTAGCGTTGGTCCGATCCGGATATTCTTTACACCCAGCCACAGCAGCGTCAGCAGAATTGCAACAGCTTTTTGTTCATACCAGCTCAGCACCAGTGAAAGTGGCAGATCGTTTACGCCGCACTCAAAAGCCTCAGCCAGCGCCTGCGCCACCCTCAACGCCGAATACGCATCATTGCACTGGCCCATATCCAGTAGCCGCGGCAGTCCGCCCAGCGTTCCGAACTCATTCTTATTGAACCGGTATTTCCCGCAAGCGAGCGTCAGGATCACGCAGTCCTGAGGCACTTTGTCCGCCAGTTCGGTGTAGTAGTTCCTGCCGGAGCGCGCGCCATCGCAGCCGCCAATCAGGAAGAACCTCCGCAATGCGCCCGACTTCACGGCCTCAATCACCGTCCCAGCCACGCCCAGAACAGCATCGTGTCCGAAACCCACCGTGATGCTGTCCTCCGGTCCATCTTCGCTGTAACCCTCACTTGCCAATGCCGCTTCGATTACCGGTTTGAAGTCGGTGGCTCCGTTCGCACCCGCACTCACATGCGCTACGCCCGGCCATTGCACGGGTCCGGTGGTAAAGATTCGGGCCTGATAAGTCTCTTTCGGCTTCTGGATGCAATTGGATGTCATCAGAATCGCTCCCGGAAACGCATCGAACTCATCCGCCTGATCCACCCATGCTCCGCCGAAATTGCCTGCAAGGTGCTTGAATGCCTTGAGCTTCGGATACCCATGTGCCGGCAGCATCTCGCCATGCGTATATATGTTGATGCCCAGGCCCTCGGTCTGTACCAGGAGCTGGTAGAGATCGTGCAGATCGTGTCCCGAGACCAGAATCGCCTTGCCCCTCATCGGATGCAGCCGCACTTCGGTTGGCGTCGGTGCGCCGAATGTCTCCACATGCGCTCTGTCGAGTTGCTCCAGGACCGCATAGTTCAACTCGCCGACCTTCATCGCCAGCCCTAGCAGCTCTTCCACCGAATGCGGCTCCGTCAATGCGCTCATCACCTCATGAATCGTCGCGTACGAAGCCGGTGCGCTCGATCCCAGAGCCATCGCGTGGAACGCATACGCAGCCACCCCCTTGATCCCGTAGATCACCAGTTCTTCAAGATCCTTGATCTCTTTAGCTCTCTTCAAAAACGACGCGGGAATCAACTGATCGCGTCCTTGCGCTAACAGTTCTTGTCGATCCCTCGCCGGCTCGAACGCGGCCGGTCCCTGCACCCTCTCCACCGCTACGCCGGCCTTCGCTGCCGCTGACTCGTACAGAACCCTCGCGGAATCGCGAACCTCCGCTGCCCGGTACACCAGCTCCGCCACCCGATCTTCGTCGAAATTTACATTGGTGAGAGTCGCAAAGATCGCCTCGATGGTAAAGGCGTCTACTTCGGCATCTCCTGCACCAAGCTGCCGCGCACGATGTGCAAACTGGCTTATGCCTTTCACGGCGTGAATAAGCAGGTCCTGAAGCGTTGCTGTATTCTCGTCCTTACCGCACACACCTACAACCTGGCAGCCCTGGCCTTGTGACGTCTGCTCACACTGATAACAAAACATGAGTAAGCCTTCCTTCGTGAAATGAATGTCCGTCGATAGGCTAATGGTCGACAATTGCAACCGGCAGCGACTTTAGTCACAAGAATGCCTGCAAGAATCTGGAGCCGTACCGTTCCAAGGTCAGGCGCTCGTTAGGAACCTTTTTCTCTTTTCCGGGGTCCAAAACAATAGCGCTTCGAAGTTCGCAGTCTCCATCTGTGCCCGCAGTACAAGTCCGGGCCGCACCGCATCGGCTCGGACTCGAGGAGGATCGATGCGTCTCTGGGTCACCGCTTTTTATCTCGCTTTCAGCGCTCTCACAATTCCAGCCCAAACCAGAAACTCTCAGCGCGCCGCGCAAAAGGCGCAATCGACCGCGCCGCAGGCGGTGCAGGTGCCCGCAAAGCAGGTGCCGCTCCCCGTACGCAAGGTTGTGCTCTACAAAAACGGAGTCGGGTACTTCGAACATTCCGGCAACGTGACCGGCAACCAGCGCGTCACCATCGACTTCACTTCGCCCCAACTCAACGACGTCCTGCAATCCCTTACGGTCCTCGACGAAGGCGGAGGCCGCATCGCTGGCGTCAACTACAACTCCACCACGCCGCTTGCCGAGCAGCTCAAGACACTCTCCCTCGGCATGACTGAAGATCCGACCTCCACTGAGCTCTTCAGCGCCCTTCGCGGCCAGCGCGTCGAAATTTCAGGTGCACCCGGAGGCCCGATATCCGGCCGACTCATGTCCATCGAAACGCGCGATGAAAAGACCGGATCCGGCGATAGCACCTCATCGGTGCAGAAGTTTTATTTGACCGTGGTCGCCGGCTCTGGAGCCGTCCGCGTCATCGAGCTCACTCCAACCCTCAGCGTTCGCCCCGTTGACGTCAGCCTTCAGAGCCAGCTCGACCGTTATCTCGAACTTCTCTCCACCACGCACTCCACCGGTCTTCGCCATCTCACGCTCGACGCTCTTGGCTCCGGATCGCGCCAGCTTCGTGTCAGCTACATCAGCGAAGTTCCGGTCTGGAAGGCCACCTACCGCATGGTCTTTCCGCGTACGTCGAACGGCAACGCAACAGTCCAGGGCTGGGCTGTCGTCGACAACACGGTGGGCGCCGACTGGGACAACGTACAGCTCTCTCTGGTCGCAGGCACTCCGCAAAGTTTCATTCAGCCTCTCTCCCAACCGCTCTACACCCGCCGCCCCGAAATCCCGATCGCAACAGCCGCGCAGACTTCACCGCAAACACACGAAGCGGCGGAATTGAATGCGCCACAATCCATTACAGGACCGCCGCCCCTGCCCTCTTCTGACGACAAAGAAGCGTTTGCCAAGCAAAAGTCGTTGCGCCACGAACTTAAAGGCGGAATTGGCGGTCCAGTTCAACAATATGATCGGATCGCCTCGGCCTCTGCAGCTCCCGCAGCCCCACCCAGTTCGTTCGGAGCCCTGGGCGTTATCAGCGGCGTTTACCGCCCCAGCGACGCCCTGCAGGAAGGCGACGTCTCAACCTCCGCCTTCGACGACTTCTTCGAGTATTCCCTCTCCCAGCCCGTCACCATCCACAAAAATGAATCTGCAATGGTTCCCATACTCCAGCAGGAGCTCCCCGCCGAGCACGTAACACTCTGGAGCCGCAACAACCCGCGACCACTCCGCGCAGTTTGGCTCGAGAATAAATCCAAACTGACGCTCGACTCCGGCAGTTTCTCCATCTTCGAGAGTGGGGAATTCGCCGGCGAAGGCCTCCTCGATCCCATCCACCCAGGCGAACGGCGACTCCTTAGCTACGCAGCCGACCAGGCCATCCGTGTGAAAATTACCGACCAGAAATCCCGGCGCACGCTTCACCACCTGCAGATTCGCAAGGGACTGGTGATTGAGAACTACATGGACGTCGCGTCCATCACCTATTCCGCGAACAACACAGGCGACGATGACCGCACCGTCCTCATCGAGCATCCGCGCCACACCAGCGGCTGGTCGCTCGGTGATGGCATCAAGGCCGATGACACCACACCCGATCTCTACCGCTTCCGCGTTGCTGTCAAACCTCACGCGACCGAGAAGCTCGAAGTCAGCGAGCGCGGTCCCGAGTACACCAGGGTCACCATCGACCCCAGCCAGAATACCAATGCCTACCTTCTCGAGCTTGTAAAGCGCGTTCCCGATGCAGAAGCCCAGCTCAAGCCCGTTCTCGACGCGCAGAGCAAACTTGCCGACCTCGACCAGGCCATTGCCGAATCAAAACAACAGGAACAAACCGCCGCGGCAGACGAAGCTCGCTGCCGGGAAAACCTCACCGCTCTCAAAGGAAACGAAGCCGCACGCCGCTTCGTCGATGAACTGAACCACGCAGAAGACCTGCTCCAGTCCACGCGTAAACACACCGCCGACCTCGAGCAGCAGAGAAACTCCGCCGTCGAAAACCTCCGCAAGGAGATCAACAACCTCAATTACGACTGGGACGCCAAAATCAAAGACTAAGCAAATCTGGGTGCCCCATCCAAGCCGCTGCTCTTGCAGCTTGGATGGGCGCAACAATCCAAACTGAATGGAAATAGGGGAAGCTACTCCAACCCCCCTTTTCCCTGTTGCCTGCCTTTCCACATCGCAAACTCGATCACCCGCGCCGTCCGCTCCTCGTCTTCCCCCGAAGAGATCATCAGATCGTACAAGTGTGGATTCTTCCAATCCTTGCCAAACTGCCGCTTCAGATACAACGCCCGTTCGCCATCAACGTCCTGAATCCGTTGTTCGATACTCGCTCCCGGCTCCAGCCGCGTGCGCAGCCGATGTATTCGGACTCGCAGCGGCGCGTAGACAAACACGTGAAACACATCTGCCTTCGCTTGCAAAATGCACTGCGCTCCCCGGCCGACGATCACGCAATTGCCGGCTTCATATGCATGTTGAATGATCTTCCGCGCCAGATCTGCCATCACGTCTGGATCGAAGCACTTCTCCTCAGCAAGCGCCACTCCTGCCGCCATCGCCGCCCCGCGCATCGCTTGCCGATTCAGCCTTGCCAGCCAACCCTCCACGTGTTCATCGAACCGGCTCACAACGCCGGCATCCACATTCGCCTCACAGGCAATCTGCTCAATCAGCGCGCTGTCCAGTAGCTTCCATCCAAGCCGCCTCGCAATCGACTGCGCGATTCGTCCTCCGCCACTTCCGAACTCCCGCGAAACCGTCAACACCCGATATTCCATCGAACGCCTCCTCGCTCCGCCGAACACAACACGCTACGCCCGCCGCTCAGGCACGGCAGTGACACAAAGCACGGCAAACCTCCGTTTTCAGGGGATCAAGACAGTCATTCGGTTGAAGAATCGAGCTCGAGGTGCCGTAATGCTCACTCGTAGCGCAACGCCACCGAGGGCTCCACGCGCGTCGCCCTTCTCGCCGGTACAAACGAGGCAGCCAGCGCAACCAGCAGGAACAGCGTGGAAATGCTGCTATATGAAACGGCGTCGAGAGGCCCGACCCCGTAGAGCACTTTCCGCAAGAGATAAAAGTCCGCCATGGCAAGCAGGCACCCAACCAGAAGCCCGTAGATAACCGGCACGGAACTTTGCCGGAGCAACAGCCACAGAACCTCCGCCCGCCGTGCCCCAAGCGCCATGCGAATGCCCACCTCGCGCGTTCGCAGCACAACCATGTAGCTAAGGGTTCCGTAGATGCCCATCGCTGCGAGCAGCAGCCCCAGCAACCCAATCGTTCCCGCGATCAATGCCACCAGTCCCGAAACCAGGAATGGCGGAGTCTGTTTCAGCATGTCACTCAACGTCGAAGCGCTGGCAACGATGTTCCCATCCACTGAAGCAATCGATTCTTCGATCCCATGCGTCAGTCGCCCAGGAGCAATCGAAGTCCGTACCAGGGTAGGGAACTCATTGCGCCGATTCTCGGGAATCTGCAGATAAATCTCCGCCGCATCGCTGTTATCGATGAGGACGCCGCGCACATCACGTGTAACTCCGACCACCTGATAACTGCGCCTGTCAGGGAGCAGTTCGTTCCTCTCGTGAAACTGCCCATCCGAATCCATCTCCAGCGCTCGTCCAATCGGATTCTGTCCCGGCCACAATTTCTGTGCCGCTGTTTCGCTTAACACCACTGTCGGTTCCGGCGCTGCTGCGCCCTGGTGAAATCCGCGGCCATACACAATCGGAATGTCGAGCGCATGAAAGTAATTCGCATCCACATAGGTGTAGAAGAGATACGCATTCATATTGTGCGAATCGGGGCGCTTGCCGTCGATTGCAACTGCTGCGCTTCGAAGTCCACCTCCATCCGGAGGCCTGCCTTTGGCGATCTCTGCAACTCCGGGCATCGCTCCCACTCGTTCAATAATGTGACTTAATAAGGCATTCTGCCGAGCGCTGTCATACTCCGGCCCTTGGGGGAACTGCAGTGTCAGATCGATCACGTGTGCCGTTTCGTAGCCGGTATTCATCGTCAGCGCGTGAAATGCGCTACGAACCATCATGCTTCCCGCGATCAGCAAAACGAACGAAACTGCAACCTGACCGCCCGTCAGCCAGTCACGCAGCCGGCGGTTGCGTGCCGGAGCCATCGCCGTGTTTGCCTTCATCCATGTCGACAAAGCTGAGCGCGTGCTCTCCAGGGAAGGCGCCAGACCGAATAGCACTCCGGCCAGAATCGAGATCCCGAACACGTACGAAAAGATTGCCGCGTCCGGATTCACGTTGACGATGAACGTGCCCATATTTGCCGGCAATGTGTCCTTAGCTTCCTTTGCGAGGATCCGCAGCATTCCCCAGCTGCAAAGGAGAGCTAAAACACCAGCAATGATCCCCAGCAGAGCGCTCTCCGTGAGCAACTGCCTGATCAATCGACGCCGGCTTGCCCCAAGCGATATCCGCACTCCCAGTTCGCTTTGCCGGGCGGCTGCGCGTGCCAGCTGCAGGCTGGCAACATTGGCACAAGCGATCACCAGCACCATAGCGGTCGCCAGCATCATCAGAAAAATCGCGAATCGCAAGTTTCGGTCCAGATCCATAGCGAAAGGCGATCCGGGAAGGATCGAAATTCCTTTGGTCGTGTCCTTCGCATCCTTTACTTTGTGCAGCTTCGTCCGTTGCGCCGCAATCGCCGACATCTCCGCTTGCACCTGAGCCATGCTGGAATCCGGTGATACTCGTCCGTAGACCATGCAGCAGGGGCTTTCTAGATCCCGCAAAGATCGGTCCCCTGGATGAATCACAGGCTGCAGGCTCAGAGGCGCCCAGAAATCCGGAACTCCGATCAGTGTCCCCACAAAATCGCGCGGAGTGATACCGATGATCGTCACGGCAACTCCGTTCAGGCGAATAGCCTTCCCGACAATTGCCGGATCTCCCCCGAACCGCTTCTGCCAGTAGTTCTCGCTGATCAGTACCGCGGGTGCAGCGGGAAGGCTCTTACGATCTTCTTCCGAAAAGAACCGCCCCCGCAGTGGTGCGACACCCAAAACGGCAAAGTAGTTCTCGCTCACCGTGGTGATGCTGGCCAGCTCTGCCTTGCTCGCATTCGTCGGCGAAGGCACCAACCCCCATCTGCTAAAAAGCGATTCCGACGCTGCCTGCCGATCGCTGATCGACCCTCCGGCATCGCTCATAATCAGCTGCTCAAACTGTTGCCCCGACGCAATCAGTCCGATCACCGTATGGGTCTGCTGCTTATATGCCTCATAGTCGGGATAGCTGAACTGCTTCTCCCGTTTGCCCGACTGACGCACTTGATTCAAACTCACGATGCTGCTCGCGTCGCGTGCCTCTACACCGCGTTTCAGCAACGCCTTGTATGCCGTGAACACCGTTGTATTGATTCCGATCCCGATCGTTAGAGCTATCACAGCGACAGCCGTGAAGCGAGCATTTCGCCGAATCGATCGAAGCCCATACTTCACGTCCTGCAGCACACTCTGAGGCAGCGTTGCCCAGCCCATTTCGTGCATCCGCTCTCTCCACACCTGCGGATTTCCGAATCGGAGCCGCGCATTGCGTCGTGCCATATCCCCCTGCATCCCGCGATCCCTGTTCCATTGCTCCCGCATGGCGAGGTGAAACTCGAGCTCTTCATTCAACTCAGCATCACGCCGCATTCTCCAGCGCGAAATCCAGCTCATCTCAACCTCCTACGCCAGTGCCTTGCTGCGGAGCACCAATGCGATCGCCTGAGCAACGCTCTCCCACTTTTCTTGTTCTGAGCGCAACCGGTTCCGGCCCGCTGCGGTGATTTTGTAGAACCTTGCACGGCGATTATTCTCGCTTAATCCCCACTCGGCCTTTACCCATCCCGCTTTTTCCATCCGGTGAAGCGCCGGGTAAAGCGAGCCTTCCTCAATCCGCAGAACTTCGTTTGACACGCTCTGAATGTGCAGCGTGATGCCCCACCCGTGCATCGCCCCATTCTCCAGAGCTTTCAGCACCAGCAGTTCCAATGCGCCGAGTAGATTGTCGTTCGAACCCAGGTCGCCTCCTATAGACGTCTATAGGAGCATCCTTCAATTCAGCCTGCGTGTCAACCTTCCGCCCTAAGTCATTGCCGTACACTGGTCACAAGTTTTGGTTTCGGAGGTGCGGCTTGAAGAAGATCGGCGTCCTGTTCGGCATGGAAAACAGCTTCCCCGGTGCGCTCGTCGAGCACATCAATGCACGCAACGTCGAAGGCATTCAGGCCGAATTTGTCGAAACCTCCGCCGTTCATCTCGGTAAGCCCGCACCCTACGCCGTGATCGTCGACCGCATCTCCCACGACATTCCCTTCTACCGCGCCTACCTCAAGCACGCTGCTCTCAATGGCACCTTCATCATCAACAACCCGTTCTGGTGGTCGGCGGACGACAAGTTCTTCAACTACTCTCTTGCCGAAAAGCTCGGCGTAGCTGTCCCGCCCACCGTCATTCTTCCGCACAAGAAGCACCCTGAAGGCACTACGGACCGCTCCATGCGCAATCTCGAGTACCCGCTCAACTGGGACGCTGTCTTTTCCTATGTCGGTGAGCACGGATTTATGAAGCCCGTTGACGGGGGCGGCTGGCGCGATGTCTACCACATTCACAATCGCGAAGAGTTCTTCCACGCCTACGACCAGTCGCGCGATCTTTGCATGCTCTATCAAAAGGCGGTGAACTTTCAGGAGTATTTCCGCTGTTACGTCGTTGGCCAAAGCAAGGTGCACATTATGCCGTACGACCCGCGCAGGCCACACCACGAGCGCTACGTCCAGAATCCGCCCGCCTACGATCCCAAACTCCTCGCGCGCGTAGAAAAAGACGCACTCACCTTGTGCCGCGCACTTGGCTATGACCTCAACACCGTTGAATTCGCGGTGGAAAACGGTATCCCCTATGCCATCGACTTCATGAACCCCGCCCCCGACGCCGACCTGCACTCCGTCGGTCCTGCCAACTTCGAATGGATCATACGCGAAGTGGCCGACCTCGCCATTGCCAAAGCCGCAGACGCACCCAAGGTGCCGAAAGAACTGCGCTGGGCCACCTTCCTCACCGGCACCCCCGCAACCGGCACGAAAAAAGCCGTAGCGAAACGATCGCCAACAAAGAAACTCGTACCAAACAGGAAATCAGCGAAAACGGCGCAGCGGACAGTCCCGGATTCGGCTCCCAATCCCTAGTCCCTGTTCCCTTGTCCCTTTGTCTTCACCGCGGCTTCAGCGTCTGATACTTCGCAATCGTGTACCCAAGCGAAGCGCCCAGCCACACATCGGAGGGGAAGTGCGCTGCCTCCGTAATACGCGAGAAGCTGATCGCCGTCGCCAGCGTGTACGAGAGAATCGGAATCCACGGCTTCCCCCGGTGCCGATATCGCTCCGCGACTACAGTCGCCACCGACCACACAGCCATCGAGTGACCGGAAGGGAAGCTGCTTCCATGCAATGGAGACTTACCCCCATTGAAGAATGTGTTTCCAAAATCTCCGCCTGGTGGCACATCGCTTGGCCGCTGTCGCCGAGTAATGGCCTTGATTGCCAGGTTAATGACTACGCTGTCGCCGTAAGCCTCGGTCGCAAGTAGGGCCGTGTTCACTTCCCGGTCGTCGTGCCGGATGTACCCCGCCGTCAGCAGTCCAGCTGGCAGCGCGATCACTTCTCCCGTGGTAATCATCGGATCGAATACATCATTCGCCTTGTCCCAGTTCTGTTGGTGTGTGCGGAAATAAGGCATGATATGCGGATCCGCATAAATCAAGCCCACCGTTCCACCCAGCACGATCGCAGTGGGAAGCACGGAATGACCCTTAAAAAGCCTCACCGGAAAGGTCCACAGATCCTTCTGATCGTGCAGAAAATCTCCCGGCATGCTGCGCCAGGTTGCTTCTCTCTGCGGCACGCCGGTCGTGCTGTCCACCCTCGGTTTTTCGGTCTGTGCCGCACTATCAATGGAAGCGAAACTGCCGAATAGGTCCGGCGGCGTGGTTACCTGGGCGCTCGAAGTCGAAGCCTCGGGCAATGGCGCGTCCGGCAAGTCAGCCGCGTTTTGAGCAACGCACCGGCTCCCAGTGCAGGCGATGGAAACTAGACAAATAGCTAGCGTTAGAGACTTCTTGGCCTTCATCAACAAACTTGGATGCAGGAATGTTGAAGTTCGTTAAAGCCGCTTCCAACACGAGCTCAACTATGAACGAAACGTCATTACGCCATCGCAGCCGGTCCGCGAAACCATCGCGAAGTCTCGGCACAGAACAGCGCCCAGACAATGATTGCGCAGAAAGCGGCGTGAACCGCCAACTCCCCGATCGGGTGAAACACGCTCAGGCCTACGTGGAACAGGATCCATGCAAGCGCCAGCCACCGCGCCCACTTCTGTCTCATCAGCAGTCCGGCCCCGCTGATCGCCCCCGCAAGCTCAGTGAGCTCGATCGCGATCGCGTCCGAATGCCGAGCCCACAACTCCGGAAAGTGCGCCACAAATCCGATCACTCCCACAAGCAGGTAGAGGGTGGCGATCACAATCACAGGCCAAGGTCGCTTATCTTCGCTCATCGCACTCTAGTATGCCGCAGTTCTGTCCTCCGGCGGCAAGAGAGTCACGGTGATCTCCACCCACGATCGGCCGCCGCGAAGACGGTGAGCTTCCCCAAGGGGAAATCAGCAGCCGAGCCCTGCGGCCGGAACCGATGTTGGACTCCACGCCCGCAACCTTCTCAAGCTCTCCCCAGCCCGCCACCACCTGATTTCAGAATTGTCTAGAATAGGAAGAGAGGAATCCCATGCCGGCCTACGAATATCGATGTGAAGAGTGTTCCTGTCATTTTGAGAAACGTCAGAAAATGAGCGACGCTGCCGTTGAAGACTGTCCCGAGTGCGGAGGCCACGTTAAGCGCCTCATCAGTGGCGGCGCCGGAGCCATCACCAAAGGTGCAGGTCAGCAGCCGGCTCCCAATCCATGCGGCGCAGGGCAATGCTGCGGTGGCGGCATGTGCGGCTTCTCCGAGAACTAGCTCGGTCTCAATTCACAAATCGCTTCTTCACGTCGCTCGAAGTCAGCAGATAAGGAATCATCGCTCCGGCCCACAGCAGGTACCGAACCAGCGTGATATATCCCGCTGACAGGTTCGCGTCGGGAAACATCGAGTTCACCGCCGCTACGACCGCTACCCTGAACAACACGGTCACGGCAATGTACCCGACCATCAAGTTCGGAAAGATTTTGTGCCTGGTATAGAACAGGAAATTCAGGACCAGCGCGCTGATCACAAGCAGTCCGTTCATCCCGATCTCGAAGTAGAGAAGATTCAACATCCCCGGATGGCTCTGTGCGTATGTCTGAAACTCATCGCTGCTGAGCCTCGGTAGCTCGCTGTTCACGATGGCCAGCGCCCGAATCACCGGTGTCACAATCAGGCTGATCGCCACCGCCCAAAGCCACTTCGAAAACGATGCCTGTCCCGGCGCCTTTGCCGTGCTCTGAGCCCCGAGCGATGGCACCACCGTTTCACCCGCCGCAGCCGGGGCGAGATTACGGTTGCCGCACATCATGCAAGAGGTCACACCATCCGGTATATGCAAACCACACAGCCTGCACTGAGTCGCCATGGTCCCTCATCTTGTAAGTGGGAGTTTCGTCCATGATCGAATTCCGCGTCCTTGCTGTCAATCAAACAAAGGTGTGAAACGGGGTGGTTACCATCACGCATCGGGTACCTTTTCCTTGCTGGGAATCTGTATTAACCATTGAAGTTCAGCAATGGTTGTCCGAACACTTCCATCCGCACATCGGAGCAATACCATAAGTGCATGGACACCCAGCCTTCAGCCGGCAAACCCTCTTCGGGCATCCGTGTCCTCATCGCTGGTGGAGGTACCGGCGGGCACATCATCCCCGCGCTCGCTGTGGCCCACGAGCTCGTCGCAAAACACTCCGCTGAGGTGCTGTTCCTTGGAACCTCCCGTGGCATGGAATCCCGTCTCGTTCCCGCCGCGGGCTTTCAGCTCCGTCTGATCGAAGTTGGCCCCCTCAAGAACGTCTCGCTCGCGACCCGCATCAACACCATGCTCGACCTTCCGCGAAGCCTCTTCGCCTGCCGTCGCCTCATCCATGAATTCAAGCCTCACGTGGTCTTCGGCGTAGGCGGATACGCATCCGGTCCCGGGATGGCAGCGGCCCTCTCCCTCAGCGTTCCCACCATGGCCTTCGAACCCAACGCTATGCCAGGTCTCGCCAATCGCCTTATCGGGAAAAGGGTTCAAGCCGCAGCCGTGAATTTCCCCGCCGCAGCCATTTTCTTCCGCAACCCTGAGGTCACCGGCATTCCTGTTCGTCCGGAATTCTTCAATCTCCCTCCGGCCACGGGTGATGCTCCGCATCTTCTCGTCTTCGGCGGATCCCAGGGCGCCCGCCTATTCAACACAACTTTGCCTTCGATCGCGCGCGCACTCCTCGATGCTGTCCCCAATCTCACCGTCCTCCATCAGGCAGGAGCGCGTCACGCCGAAACCACTGAAGCGGCCTATCGCGACAGCGGAGCAGATCCGGACCGCTGGCGCGTCAGCGGATTTCTCGACGATATGCCCGCCCGATTCGCTCAGGCCAATCTGGTGATGGCCCGCAGTGGCGCATCCACCGTCGCTGAACTCGCAGCAGCAGGGAAGCCGGCTCTCCTCATTCCCTTCGCCGCAGCTGCTGATGACCACCAGACCCGCAACGCTGAAGAAATGGTCAACGTTGGAGCTGCAATCATGCTGAAAGAATCGGACCTCGCCGACCACAACAAGGTCCTGGACCATCTTGTCCAACTGCTCAGATCTCCCGAACGTCTCGCCGCCATGTCTGCCGCAGCCCTCACCCAGGCTCATCCTCAGGCCGCAGAAACCATCGTCACGCGCCTCATCTCCCTTGCCGGGTAAAGCCAAGGCAAAATAAAAGCCCGGATGCCGAAGCACCCGGGCTCTCTAGATTTAGGTCGATCGCTTATTTAGGCCGATCGCTTATCGATGGCCGCCGCCGTGCCCGCCACCGCCGTGGAATCCGCCTCCACCGTGAAAGCCTCCTCCACCGCCATGGAACCCGCCGCCCCCGTGGAATCCGTCACCTGCGTGACCGCCGTATCCGCCGTGATATCCACCGCGATATCCGCCATGGTATCCACCGTAGCCGCCTCTATATCCGTATCCGCCGCGATATCCGTGGCCGCCATACCAGCCCCGGCCGCCGTACCAGCCATGGCCGTAGTAGCCATGCCGATAACCCCATCCGTACCAGGGACCTGCACCAAGGAACACACCACCTACAAACCAATTTGGCCCGTAGTAGCCATAAGGGGCACAAGCATAAGGATAGTAAGGGTAGTAACCCCAATCGCAAACTGGCGGGCCGTAGTCGACTGGAGTTTCCACCACTGCGGGACCAACCCCAATACCTATGGCCACCTGCGCATTCGCCTTAGCCGCAAATGGAAACGCCAAAATAAGTGCGAACAGGCCTAACTTTAAGCTCTTCATATTCTTATCGTCCTCCGAACTGCCTATCCTTGCCATTCCGCATCCGCCGGCTCGGATTCTCTTTCTCTGTGCCGGCTGCTGATCATTTGAACAGCTACCGAGGGAATAAGTTGCGGTCTCAAGCGAACTTTCCAAGTTGTGCCGAAGCTGTCCGGGCAGAGCTACCATATCCCCATGCTGAAGCGGCTTCCTGCTCATGTTGCGGTAGTCCTCTTTCTCGCGGCTCCTTCCTTCTCACCGGCCCAACCTAAGCCCGCCTTCGAGGTCGCCTCTGTTCGCCCTGCCGTCATGGGCACACAAGGAGGAGAGGGAAGTACCCGCTCTCAAATCCAGACCGCGCCCGACGGCCTCACCCTCCGCAACATCAATATCGACGAAATGATCGAGTGGGCCTACGCCCTTCAACACAACCAACTCGCGAATCCCGGCGCTCTGCACAACCACCGCTACGACATCCGCGCTCGCACATCGGCTCCCGTCACAGAACAGTCGCTTCGCCTAATGCTTCGTGATCTCCTCGCCGCTCGTTTCAGTCTCAAGCTGCATCGCGAACAAAAGCAGACCTCGGTCTACGAACTCGTTGTTGCTAAAGGTGGACCCAGGCTGCCGCCAGACAAAGCGGGCAAATTGCCTGCCTCCTATCCTCGCGACACCCTTCCCCGCATCGTCGACGGAAGCTTCGTCTTCACCAATACATCGATCCCCGAATTCGCCCAGCAGCTTACCGAACTCCGCGGCATCGATCTCCCCGTTCTCGATCGTACTGGCATCTCCGGCGTCTACGACATCACCCTCAAGTCCGCCGCCGCAGCGCTGCGCGACCCCAACGGTCCCTCGCTCCTCACCCTCATCCATGAGCAGCTCGGCCTCAAGCTTGTTTCCGCCAAAGATCCCATCGAAGTCATCGTCATCGACCACGTCGACGAGCCGTCCGCCAACTAACCGAGTTCGACGATCTCCATTCACTGTCCGTTTCCGATCACACCCTCGCAACTCCGAACACAACCGTTCTATCGTCATAACAAACTCCGCAGCCGTTTCAGCCATTTAGCCAGGATCCTGTTGGCCGGAGAACTGCTCGCCCTGTTAGTGCGTACTCTGCAGTAACCTGCGATCCATCGGCCCCTGCCCAGGCGAAAATCTCGGAGGTCAACCCATGAGCGTTCTATTCCAGGATCTGCGCTTCGCAATCCGCCAGATGGCAAAGCGGCCCGGCTTCACGGCCATCATTCTTCTCACCATGGCCCTCGGCATCGGAGCCAACGCCGCCATCTTCAGCGTGCTCGATGCGGTCCTCCTCCGGCCCCTTCCCTACGACAAACCGGAAGGCCTGATCAAGGTGTGGACCCGCTTTACCGGAATCGGCGCACCCAACGACCAGAACTGGGTTTCCGCCCCAGAGTTTCGTGACCTTCAGCAACTCAACCACAGCTTTTCTGATCTGGCCGCCATTAGCGGAGGCTCCTTCAACCTCGGCATTAAGGGCAGCCCGCAGCGCGTCGTCGGCGCCGCCGTTACTCCAAACCTCTTCGCCATGCTTGGCGTCCAGCCGCAGTACGGCCGCAACTTCCTTCCCGAAGAAGCCCAGCCGGGTCGCGATCACGAAGTTCTCCTTAGCCATGCCATCTGGCGTCGCGTCTTCGCCGCCAACCCCAACATCGTCGGCACCACGATTCGCATCGACGGCACACCCTATTCTGTCGTCGGTATCATGCCGGATGGATTCGCCTACCCCAGCGAGGCGGAAATCTGGGGACCCCTGGCTTTTGCCCCCGACGATCTCAGCGAAAATAATCGCGGCAGTCACGGCCTCGAAGTCCTCGGGCGTATCAAGCCTGGTCTCTCGCCGGCGCAGGTTCAGTCCGACATGGATCGCGTCTCGCGCACCATGATCGAACAGCACGCCTCATACCCCTACACCAAGTTCAATTTCGGAATCATTCTCCACCCGCTCCTTGAAGAAACCGTAGGTGACGTCAAGCCCTCACTCATGGTCCTCATGGCGGCGGTCGGTTTGGTTCTACTCATCGCCTGTGCCAACATCGCCAATCTCATGCTGACGCGCTCCACCGAGCGCCAGCAGGAAATGGAAACGCGCCTCGCTCTCGGTGCCAGCGGCAAACGGCTCGTTCGCCAGTTGATCACCGAAAGCATTGCTCTCGCCCTCGCAGGCGGCCTCATCGGACTCGCCATCACTCCACTGATCCTTCGTGGCCTCGTCAACCTCGCCGAGAAGACTCTGCCCCGCGCCGTCCACACCTCGATCGACCTGCGCGCTCTCGCCCTCACAGCTGCCGTCTCTATCCTCACCGGAGTTCTCTTCGGACTCGCACCCGCTTTGCAGGCGAGCCGCAAACGCAATTTCGACGTTCTCAAAAGCGGCCGCAACACGGAAGGAAAACGCCCCAGGCGTCTGCGCAACATACTCGTCATCTGCGAAACAGCTTTCTCGCTGCTTCTCGTAGCCGGGGCCGGTCTCCTCATCCGCAGCTTCGAGCAGATCCTCAAGGTCGACCCCGGCTTCCGCGCTGACAACGTGCTCACCATGCGCGTCTCGTTGCCAGACGCCACCTACAGCAAGCCCGAACAGATTCGCGCCTTCTACTCTTCTCTTCTTGAACGCGTACAGCATCTGCCTGGGGTCCAATACGTAGGCGCTATCTCAGGCTTGCCGCTCAGTGGCCAGGGAGGGTCTGGAACCACCACCATCGACACGCAGTCCGTTCCGCCCGAAAACAGAACGCCGGAAGCCGATCGCCGTACCGCCACTCCCGACTACTTCAAGGCCATGAGCATTCCGCTGGTGCGCGGACGCTACTTTGAGGCAGGCGATACCGAAGGTACTCCGGGCGTCGCCATCGTTGACGAGAGCCTCGCCAACACCTATTGGCCCAACCAG
>Ga0207671_10000387_pt1 | contig 62082 bp, 51 predicted proteins | sample KBSC24metaG_FD_184352 | JGI IMG/M metagenome (GOLD analysis project Ga0207671, IMG submission 184352) | Corn rhizosphere microbial communities from Kellogg Biological Station, Michigan, USA - KBS C2-4 metaG (SPAdes) (version 2) | ecosystem: Host-associated > Plants > Roots > Rhizosphere > Soil... | reverse complement strand
CGAGCGCGAGCACGAAGCGCGCAGCGAGCTCCTGGAACACCTGTCCGAATTCGATGACCGGCTTCTCGAAGAACTGATCGAAGATCGCGAGCCGCCCAGCAACGCGCTCTATGCCATTTCATCGCGGGTTCTCAGGGAAAACAGGATTATTCCAGTCCTGATCGGTGCCGCAAGTCACGGCAACGGCATGATGAGGCTGATGAAGGCGCTGCGCCACGAGGCGCCGCCGGTGGGGGTTCTTCGACAGCGCCTGGCTCGTGCAGGCAATGTCGATGAAAACAAGCTGACCGCCATGAGCTTCCATGCCTATCATCGCCAGAATGTTGGTAAGACAGTGCTCGTGCGCGCGCTTGGCGAGGGACTGCGGCAGGGCGTCTCACTGGGCGGCTCCAGCCTCGGCGCCGTACAGCATCTCGCAAACGGGAAGTCCAATTCGGCGGTTGTGCCTGCGCTGGGGGACGTCTTCGCGACGGTCAAGTCCGACCACTTGCCCGTCCCTTCGCTGTTGACATCAGACGCGGTGGCCGCCCCGCCTGAGTGGACGGAGCCGACCACCCCGATGCTTGAAAGGATCCTAGTCCCGGGCAGCGAGCGCGATGAAAACAAGCTCTCCGAAACACTGGCAAAACTTTCCGAGACGGATCGCGGCCTAACGGTCTTGCAGGAGGAAAGCACAGGCGCCCATCTCGTCTGCGTCCAGGGGCCGGTGCATCTGCGCGATCTCTGCCGAACACTGTCCGACGTGTTTCATATCGACGTAACTGATCGAACGCCCAGCCCGATCTACCGCGAAACAATTGCGAAACCATCTGAGGTTCATTATCGTCACCGCAAACAGACCGGCGGTGCCGGACAGTTCGCGGATGTGAAGCTGAGCATTCGCCCCAATGAGCGCGGCCGGGGCTTCACCTTTAGCGAAACCGTCAAGGGTGGCGCCGTTCCGCGCAACTACATCCCTGCTGTCGAAGCAGGCGCGCGCGAAGCGATGGAGAAAGGGCCGCTAGGCTTCAAGGTCATCGATGTCGGCGTAACGCTGTACGATGGTCAGCACCATGCCGTCGACAGTTCGGAACACGCCTTCCGAACTGCGTCGAAAATGGGAGTGCGACAGGCGCTTTCCCAAGGGGCGGCCGTTTTAATGCAACCGGTCTTCCGCAGCGAAATTCACATTCCTTCGATCTATTCCGGCAGCCTCGTCCAGAGCGTCTCCGCTCTCAAAGGTCAGGTTCTCGGCTTCGAACGGGATGAAACCGCCAAGGGATGGGACATCTTCCGGGCACTCATTCCGGGCGGCGCACTTGACGATCTGGCACGGGCGCTGCGCTCGGCGACGCAGGGCATTGGTTATTTTTCCAAGACCTTCGATCACTTCGAGGAGCTATACGGCAAGGAAGCGGACGCCATCGTGAGGGCACATGAAGAACCAGGCGTGGCACACTGAAACGTTCGCACCATTTCATGCTCGTTCGCAGAATGGGGCTCATGTCGTTTGGCAGTCCGCCCGACTAGGCGCGCGGTGGCTTTCGGAAAAAGCAAATAGAAGTTGCGCAGATAGCTATCCAAGGGTTGCAATTTTTCTCTATGAATGAGGTGCCGGATGAGTTGAACGAGCAGGATTTCTTACGCCGCGAACTGCTAGATTTTTGACACCTCAGGCAGTAGTCCGACCGCTGAGCAGTACGTGGCGCTATGCCAAGCGTGTGCTCAGCGGATTTCGAAATCAAGCTTTGAGCGTCAGCAAGTCGTCCACGCCGAATGCCCCGTAGATGCCGCTTGTCACCTGGGCGAGCTGGTCGTTCATCTTTTGCACCTCTTCTCCCATCCCGATGAAATCGACGACCGTCCGGTTCGGACGCGAACCCGCCGGGGTCTGGACCAGGTTGACGATCGCCTCGCTGACCTTGTTGACGTCCTGCTCGGGTTTGGAAGCGAGGAACTGCTCGTAGCCAGCGAGAGCATGATCCGGAACCTTGGCGAATTGGCCGTAGCCCTCGAGGCGCGCCTCGTCGTGCGGATGGACGAGATTGCCGATCCATGACGTCTTGAATCCGCCTGGCTCGACGAGGACCACGTCGACGCCGAGCTGCGAAAGTTCGACACGGTAGCTGTCGCTCAGGGTTTCGACGGCGAACTTCGTTGCGCTATAGGGTCCATAGAACGGCATGCTCAGGCGACCAAGCAAGCTGGAAACGTTGATGACGAGACCGGAGCCCTGTCCGCGGAAGGTCGGCAGGACGGCACGCATCATGCGATGGACGCCAACGACGTTGATGTCGAAGAGACGCAGCATCTGCTCGGAGGTGAAGCCCTCCGTCAGGCCGTGCGTTCCGGTTCCGGCGACGTTAATCAAGACATCGAGACCGCCCACCGCCGAGATTGCGGCTTCGACGCCTTTCGAGACGCGGACGTCGTCGGTCACGTCAATATCCACGACATTCGCTCCGGCGGCACGAAGTTCGGCTGCGACAGCGGCGTTGCGCTCGTCTGGGTCACGCATGGTCGCAACCAGATCGTGACCGTTTTTCAGCAACGCACGGGCGGCCAACGCGCCGAATGCGCCGTTCGCTCCGGTGATCAAGACTTTCTTTCCCATCATCGTCTCCTTTGGATGGCTTGAGGATGAGGGAAAATTATCAGTTGCGAGAAATGAAACAATGTGGTTCAATGCAACACATGGTTCGGGAAAGCAGAACGATTGATTTGGAGGGGCTTCGGGTGTTCGCGGCCATCGCGCACTATGGGGGACTGACGTCTGCGGCGGCTGCCCTCGGGGTCTCCAAGTCTACGATATCGCATTCGCTGACACGGCTCGAGGAAGGGCTCGGGGGGCGCTTGTTCGAGAGAAGCTCCCGGCGGGTAGCGCTTACCCGCGAGGGAGAGCAGATGCTTCCGCGGGTGCAATCGCTTCTGGCCGAGGCCGATAATCTGTTGGAAGAAGCCGCGCGCACTTACACCACCCCGCGCGGGACAGTGAAAATTGCTGTACCACCCGCATTGGGGAGCGCCGTTCTCGAACGGCTCGTTCCTGAGCTACAGGAGCGCTATCCCGACATCGTGCTTGTCGTGTCTCCGAACTACGGGATGGACGATTTACAAGACCCCGTGTTCGACTTCGCGATCCGCGCCGGGCATGTCCATGACGATAGCCTCGTCGCCAACAGATTGGGGTCGTTCTCGCGCATCTTGGTTTGTGCGCCGACACATCCAGCCGCAAAGATCGGATCGACTGCGGATTTGAACGGTCTGCCGCTGCTTGCATTCTCGGGACGAGCACCCCGCGTGGAGTGGCGATTACAGTCCATATCGCGGCCGAAAAACGAGGTGTTGATCGACAGGCAAGCCAAATTTGCCGCCCAGGATTTCGACATGCTGGTGCGGCTGGCGCGGACAGGCCACGGGGTCGCCGAGGTGCCCGCGTTCATGGTACAGACCGACGTGAGGGATGGAAAGCTGGCCCACGTTCTGCCGGACTGGCGATCACCGCCGGTAGACGTAATGCTCGCCCACAGGGTCGGCGCAGCGCGGGTCAGTCGGGTCGCGGCGGCAATCGAGGTCGCTCGCGATTCCGTTGTTCAAGTCCTCGGAAAGAGCATTTGATCGGTCCTTGGAACCATGCATTTACGAGCGTCGAATGCAATCCAAGCCGACAAAGGGCCACGGTCTCGACATAGCGCCCTACAGATGGCATCAATAGTTTCGCGGCGGGCGTGTTGCAAATTTTCAGCGAGGCCAAAGGGACCGCACTGCGCGATTGATTTTCTTGCTTTGTTAACCTTTTAGAGCCCGAAGAGGCGTGCGAGTAGATCGTTTTGATCGTTGACGGTCCATTCGCCGTGAAGCCAAACCCCTTCCGCAGTCAGAGCATGGCTTCGAACGCAGCGATCGTTCGACGCGCGGTTTTGAAGGATCGGAACCAACGGGTCGTAGGTCCCGATCGGTACAAGCGCAAGAAGGGACAACGTATGGCCCGTCTCCACTTGAAATTTTTCCTGCTTCGGGCAGGACGTTAGCCGTCAACCCAGCAAGCGAAATCGTGAGGGCCCACAACTTCGCTGCCGATCTGAAACAGTATCCCTCCGAAAGGCACTGTCCACGGCATTGGGCCGTAATTAAAGGCAAACGTCAAGGCACCTCGTTTACGCAACCTGATATGATCAGGCAGTTCGATCATGGCGACGCCCTCAGCCTTCAGGTAGTCCGCAAAGATCTGCCTGAGAAAATCACCGTCAATCCAGGCACCCAGATAGGAGCAGTTGCGTTGAGTGACCATTGCCGCCGAGCCGTCCTCATAGGTAAGATCGGCGGGAAGATCGGTCTCCAGACGCTCGGCCCAGTGGGTTGCCACGCCGGACGCCTTGCTACCGGTGAGAGAGAGCGAAACACCCGGTCTCAGCGACGAAACCTCGCTAACTTTTACTGAGACGAGCGATTGGAGCGCTCCGGGCGGCAATTCCCAGGGAACCGCATGAGATGTTGTCTTCGATCCTGTTCGCGGCCCGAAAATGATATGAGCGGTCGTCGCCTTGAAAGCAGCTAGGCTGCGGTCATCGATGATCGGCAAACACGGCACGAGCACAAGCTTGTAGCCCGCCAACGATTGTCCGGGTGCGACCACGTCTACGTCGACACCGAGCCGCCGGGCTGCCTCATACCACGCATGAAGCAGTAGCTTGTAGTTGAAGTCGTCACCCTGGGGCTGGATCCGGGTGATCCATGACGCTTCATAATCGAGGACGATCGCCACCTCCGCTCGCTCGACCGGGGGCAGATCGCCCATTACCTCTATTTCTCGCGCTACCTGCGCCACCTCCAGGCCGCCCGGAGACGGCTGTCGGTCGGGGCGCTGCAGGCCGGCGTGCATCTGTTCCTGCGCATAAGGCAACTGCCGCCAGCGGAAATAGCTGACGACTTCGGCCCCATGCGCGAAGGCCTCCCAGGTCCATAGACGCACCATGCCATTGGCAGGCGCCGGATTCCAGTGGGCCCAGTTCACGGGGCCGGGCTGCTGCTCCATGATCCAGAAGCGATCGTTGCGGATGCCACGGTAGAGATCGTGATGAAACGCCGAGAAATCCGGATGGGAGGTGTTGTACCAGCGCACCCGCTCGGCTTCGGGCAGTGGGAAATGCTCGACCTTGCCCAGGGGATAAGAATCCCAGCTGCAGAAATCTAGCGATTCAGCGAGCTTGAAATGATCGAAATTGTGAAAGAAGCCCATGAAGTTATGGGTTATGAAACGGTCGGGTGAATGCTTGCGGATGATCGCCGCCTGAAGCGCACAATACTCCGCCAGGCTGTCCGAGGCGTAGCGCCAGAAATCCAGGCGGGCCGCCGGGTTGGTCTCGGAGACTGCGCCGACCGGTGGAATGACCTCGTCAAAGGAATTGACTTCCATGGACCAAAAGACGTTTCCCCAGTCCTCGTTGAGCCTCTGCGGCGACTGATAGCGCCGGCTGAGCCAGTTGCGGAATCCGGCGGCATCTTCCGGTCCGTAGGAGAGGACGGTATCGTCACCGCCGAACTCGTTGTCGATCTGCCAGCCGACGACGGCCGGATGTCGGCCATAGCGTGCGGCCACCACCTCGACGATCCGTCGCGTTTCGCTCAGCCATTGCTCGCTGGCCGGCGTGTAGTGCCGCCGCGATCCGAACAGCCGCGCCTTACCGTCCTCGCCGACGGGCAGGACATCCGGATAGAGATCGACCAGCCATTTCGGCGCCGCAGCCGTCGGCGTGCCGAGAACGATCTTCAGACCTTCGGCGGCCAAAATCTCTATAGCCCGATCAAGCCAGTCCCAGTCGTAGCGTCCCTGTTCCGGCTCCATGCGGCTCCAGGCGAACTCGCCGATGCGCACGTAGCGGATGCCAATTTCGCGCATTTGCCGCGCGTCCTCCGGCCACCATTCCTCATTCCAATGTTCTGGGTAGTAACAAACGCCTAGCATGGACAAATTCCTGGGTAGTAAACGCGTTATTGTATGGAGTTGCGGACCAGCGCCGTGCCGCTGCTGTCGAATATCTGACAGTTGCCGGGTGTCAATCCGATTGCCATCGTTTCTCCGGTCCGGATCCGGTTGACGCCGTTGGTGCGCACCGTGATCGGCGTGCCCTCGACTGTCCTCAGGCTGAGCAAGGTATCGGATCCCAGATGCTCGACTAGTTCGACAACGCCCTGCATGACGGCGCTGGCTGCGCTGGCCTCGACGAAGTGCTCCGGACGCACGGCAAACGTCACCGCATCGCCGGCGGCAGCCCGTGCCCCGTTCAGCGGCATGGCCATCAAGACCTCCGAGGGTAACCGAACGTAGGCAACATCGGCTTCTATTCTTTCGATCGCCGTCGGAAAGCTGTTGATCTTGGGCGAGCCGAGAAATTGTGCCACGAACAGGTTGTCGGGGTTGAGATAGAGATCGAGCGGCGAACCGACCTGCTCGATCTGGCCGCGATTGAGCACGACGATCTTGTCAGCCATCGTCATCGCCTCGACCTGGTCGTGGGTGACATAGATCATCGTCGAGCCGAGCTCCTTGTGCAGCCGCAGAATCTCGATGCGCATCTCATGCCTTAGCGCCGCATCGAGGTTGGAGAGCGGCTCGTCGAACAGGAAAACGCTCGGATCGCGGACGATCGCCCGGCCGATGGCGACGCGCTGGCGCTGGCCGCCGGAAAGCTGGGCGGGCTTGCGGTCGAGCAGCGGCTCCAGATGCAGCATTCTGGCCGCCCGGGAAAGCTTGTCGGCGATCTCCGCCTTAGCAACCTTGGCCATCCGCATCCCGAAGGTGATGTTCTCTGCCACCGTCATATGCGGATAGAGCGCATAGGACTGGAAGACCATGGCGATGCCGCGATTGGCAGAGTCGACATCGGTCATATTCACGCCATCGATCGTCAGGCTTCCGCCCGTCATGGTTTCGAGACCCGCGACCAGACGTAGCAGCGTAGACTTGCCGCAGCCGGAAGGGCCGACGAAAACGACGAACTCGCCATTATCGATGGTAAGATCGATGGCATCGATGACGCGGGTCTTGCCAAAGTCCTTGGAGACCTTCTCCAGTGTCACATAGGCCATTGCGTTGGTGTTCCTCAAAATTAGCCCTTGGTCGCGCCGAATGTCAGGCCTGCTATGAACTGGCGCTGCATCAGGAAAAAGACGATGACGGGTGGCATCGCTGCCAGCAGCGAACCGGCCGAGACCAGATGCCATGTGGTTGTCCAGGTTTCGCGCAGCGCCTGCAGGCCGGCTGTCACCGGCCGGGCGGAATCCGATTGCACGAGCACCAGCGACCAGAAGAAATCGTTCCAGACGAAAGTGAAGACCAATACGAACAAGGCGGCCATGGCCGGGCGCACCAGCGGCACGATGACATGCCAGAAGATCTTGAATTCGCCGACGCCCTCGACCCGCGCCGCCTCGATCAATTCATCGGGCAGTTCGGCGATGAAGTTGCGCATAAACAGAGTGCAGAAGCCCGTCTGGAAGGCGATATGGAACAGGATCAGTGCCCATATGGTATCATAGACGGGGATGACATGGATCGACAGATCTCGGACAGGGATCATTAACATCTGGAACGGCACGAAGTTGCCGGTGATGAAAAGCGCTAGCAACGCCGTGCTGCCAGGAAAGCGATATTTGCTGAGCGCGAAGCCTGCCATCGTCGCCAGTGCGATGGCTCCGCAGACGGATACCAGCGTGATGACGGTGCTGTTCAAGAGAAAGCGCAGCATTGGCGATGAAGTGAAGACCTTGCGGTAATTCTCGACGAACATCGTCTCGGTCGGCCAGCCCCAATAATTGCCGGCGTTGAGATCCTGGACGGAGCGTATTGATGTCAATGCCACGGCGATGATCGGCAGAATCCAGATGATCAGGCCGATCCACACAGCGATGTGGTAACCGGCCCGTGCCTTGGCCGACGCGTTGGTGATGGGAGCAGGAAACATCGGCGCTACCTCTTGTTGCTGGGCAGTGAGCGCAGCAGATAGATGACGACGCAGACATCCATCAGCAGAAAAAGGCAGGTGGCGATAGCCGCACCATAACCGATGCGCAGCGCGCCGAATGTCTGCTCATACATGTAATAGGCGAGCACCGTCGAGGAATCGTATGGTCCGCCGCCGGTCATCACCGAGACCAGATCGAAGGATCGTAGCGCGCCGACGACCGAGACGATGACGGCGATCGAGGTCGCCGGCAGCAATTGCGGCAAGACGATATGCCACAACAGCTTCCAGCCCTTGACGCCTTCCATTCGCGCCGCCTCGATCAATTCCGGATTGATGGCCGTCAGGCCCGTGAGATAGAGGATCATGCAATAGGCGACCTGCGGCCAGAGACCGGCCGCGATGATGGCGAAGGTCGAGAACCTCTCGTCTTCGAGCAGGGCGATCTTCGGCAGGTCGAGGGCGGTCAGGATATGGTTCAGCAGGCCGAATTCGGCATTGAAGAACCAGCCGAACATCAGGCCGACGACGACCTGGCTGATGACGAACGGCATGAAGTATAGCGACTTGACGAAGCGCATTGCCAGCCCCGCCTGGTTCAGAAACAGCGCCAGAGCCAGGCCAAAGGCAGGTGCGAACAGAAAGGCGACGAGCCAGTAGATATTGTTCTTCAGCGCCGTCCAGAAGACCGGATCGTCGCGGAACAACTCGACGTAATTGTCCAGCCCGACAAAGCGGTTCTCGCCGATCCCGTCCCAGTCATGCAGGCTTAGCCACAGGCTTTCCAGCACTGGCCAGATGACGAAAATCCCGAACATGATCAAGGCAGGGGCGACGAACAGCGGCGGAGCGAGCCGTCGCTGATAGCGCTTCCATAGGCTTGGTGCGAAGGTGTTCGTGGACACATTGCTTACCATCGCAGGCTTATTCCTTGCATGCTCAGTTCGGGTATGCGCGTTTGGCGGCACGATCTATGTTCTGCAGGATGCGGCCAAGACGATCTGGGTGGACCAGAAACTCCTGGAAGCCGGTCATCGCGATCGTGGAGACGGCATCGGCGGTGTCTCGGTCGATAAACTGGGCATAGGACTGTGCGCCGGAAGCCAGCGACGCGCTTTCCTGCAGCAGGCGGTTTTCCGGCGGTTTTGCCTTCGGGTTGGCAGGGAGGATGTGATAGGCTTGCGTCATCTGCATCTGGACGTCGGCCTGGCCGAGATAGGCCAGGAATTTCTTGGCGTCCGGGATGTTCTTTGCCTTGGCTGGAATATGGTAGGTCTCGATCGGCGCATCCTCGGCGCGCGGCACGGTCGGGTCGATCGTTGGGAAACTCATCGCTTCCGTCACCGGCTCTGATTCGGGCGTCAGGCTGTCGATCAGATAGTTGCCCATCAGCATCATCGCTGCCTGGCCCTGGTTCATCATTGCCAGCCCTTCGCGCCAGGCGAGATTGGTGTGATTTTCAGCAAAGCAGTTGGCATCGACCATCTTCTTCCAGTCAGCAAACACTGTCTTGACCTTGTCGTCGGTCCAGCTGACCTTGCCGTTCATCAGATCCATATGAAAGGCGTAGCCGTTTTGCCTGAGGTCGATATAGTCGAACCAGCCGGCGAGCGGCCAGGGGGCTTTCGATCCCAGCGCCACCGGCGTAATGCCCTTGGCACGAAAGACCTTGCAGCTGGCGACGAGGTCGTCGAAGGTCTTGAACGGGGCGACTCCAGCGGCGGCAAATACATCCTTGCGGTAGTAGATGGCCCAGGTCGAATAGGAAGTCGGCATGCCGTACTGCTTGCCATCGACACTGATCGAATCCACCATGCCTGGACCAAATTCCGCCTTCACCTGTGGCGTCCAGATATCGCTGACATCGGCGAGCAGGCCGGGCTTCACGAACTGGGCCATCTTGTTTCCGGCATACCACTTGATGATGTCCGGCGGACTTGTCGTCAGCCAGTTGCGGATGGCGGTCTTGTTGCTTTCCTCATCGTAGAAGTTCACCTCCACCTTGATGTCCGGATTGGCCTTCTCGAAGGAAGCGACAGCGCCGTTGACGGCATCGCGATCGGGAGCGCTGGCAACAGACGCATTGAGGACGACCGTTCCGGCAAAGGCAGAGGATGCCGCCAGAGCGCTCGTACCGAGAAGCAGGCAAGCCAAGGAATGGGAAAGCTTCATGAATCGGTCTCGCTTGTTAGGACGATGAAGTGGTGAAAAAAACATCACACTTCACCTCTATATAAATTTTGTGCATATGGTCGTCGCGGTTTGGTATAATTTATTCTTGGATAGTTGGATCTCCATATATGACAGTGAGGCGCAAGGCTCCATTCGGCGTTGCCGAAGATCGATTTTCGGCCGATCGGCGGGAATTGGTGCTCCCCATGGCAAAGCCGCACGCCCACAATCAAATCGAGATCAATTATCTCTACGCTGGTGCAGTTACCTATCTCTACAACGGCAAGATGGTGGAGGTGACGGAAGATGATTTCGTCTTTTTCTGGGGCGCGATTCCGCACCAGGCCATTGCTGTGAAGCCGCACAGTCGCTTCGTATGCATTTATGTGCCACTCGAAATGTTCATGTTCGCTCCGTTCAGTCCGGAGTTGAAATCAGCCATTCTGGCCGGTGGCTTCATCAAGATCGGCGAACGCCTGCCCATGGATGACGCCCTGATGCGGCAAATTCGCTTTGAACTGCAGACCAGCGATCCGTTCTTGTCCGAGCTTAACTATCGTCACCTGGAATTGCGCCTCAGACGCGCCGATACAAAAGGGTGGATCAACCTGGTTGACATCTCGCCTTCGCACGCCTCGTCGCCGGGCAACACGCACCGGAAGATCATCGAAATGACCCGTTACATCAGCGAGCGATCCGATTCTGCATTGACGGTGGCCGCGATTGCCGACGCGGTGTCGCTGCATCCGAAATATGCCATGACCTTGTTTCATAAATCGCTTGGGATGACGATCACACAATACCTCACCCGGCGAAGGCTTGTAACAGCACAAAGACTGCTGGTTACTAGCGAGAAGAACGCCGCAGCAATTGCCTATGAGTCGGGCTTCGGCTCCGTCAGCCGTTTCTATGCTGTTTTTCGCGACCAGATCGGGATGTCCCCGCGGGAATTCCAGGATGTTTATGATCAGAAGGGGGTATCGTCGTGATAGTGAGCAATTTCACCGGCCCCATAGGGGATTACTATCCGTCTTCTCTAGAAACGCGTGTCATGCCCTCGCGATGGCAACCACTTGGTTAAATGTCCGTGTTTGATGCTTCAATCTCTACCCCGCGGCGCTGAACAGATGGGTTGTGAAATATTCACCGCTTATTGCCTGTAAGGCTCAGCGCCGGAAATCTGCAACCAGCAGCTCCTGGCGGATGGACGAGACCTATATCCACGTCAAAGGCCGGTGGACCTATTTCTATCGTGCTGTCGACAAATTCGGCAAAACCCTCGATTTTATGCTGTCTGAGCACCGTGACGAGGTTGCGGCCAGCGCCTTCTTCGCTCGCATGATCGAGAACAACGGGTGGCCCGAAAAGGTCGTCATCGACAAGAGCGGGACCAATCTGGCAGGCTTGCAAAACATGAACTGGATGCTGCTGTTGCCGGGATGGTTCCGGCTGATCGAGCAAGACCACCGGTTTATCAAGAAGCTGACCCGCCCGATGAAGGGCTTCAAATTTTCCAGTCTGCGTCAGCGACACTGGATGGTATCGAGGTGGCCCACGTGATCCGCAAGCGGCAATTTTCAACCAATGGCCAATCCGCACTTAAGCAATTCACCGCGCTCGCTGCATAACTGTGCCCAGCGATAGCGGTTTCTACGACCTTCCCAAAAGTTTGCGACAAAACCCGCAAGCATGCTCTTCCACATCGAAGGCGACGGACAGCCTCACAGCCCAGCCGGCTCGGCACAGCCGAACAGGATTGCTTGGCTCATCTGCCGGTAGCGTGCGGTGATATCCTCAGGCGATGGTGCGAAAAAGCTTTGATTGGTTCCACGGGCGCCGTCGCAAAGCAGTTGCACCACGGTCTCGACCGAAATTGGGGGCCGAAGCGTCAATTGGCCATTTGCCATGATCTGTTGGAGTAATGCAGCGAAATCGGCCTGGAAAACTGTTGCAGCTTCGACCATCTCCGGACGACATAGGCGAAACGCGTAGTCATTGACTTCGAGCGCGAAGGGTGAAAGCACCAATTTTCTTCTCGTATCGCCATATCGAACATCAAGTACCGCTGTGACGATATCAAGCACATCGGCGCCAGCCGAAAACAGCCTTGTGCCTTCGCTAAGACTGCCTTGCCGGGTCCGTTGGTTGTTTTGGCGAACCATTGCCTGGAAGGCTTCTTCCTTGCTGCTGAAGTGATGATAGAGGCCTCGGCGCGTAATATTACAATATTTTGCCAGTTTGCTCATTGTCATGGCTTCATAGCCATGATCGAGAAAACTCTGGGTAATATTGGAAACCAGGACTTCGTAGGCCGACATGCAAAGCGCTTTCAACGATTCTCTCGGGTCAATCTATAAGATGCGTCGTGAATATGGAGCAAGAACAGCGAGCATTCCGTACGCGGCTGACGGTCCCTTTGAGGATTGTTGATAGTCGTGCAAAGTTCTCGTCGGAACAATCGAGTGAGCAGCCTGACGATCCTGATCTTCAAACTTTGTCTCAATAGGGTCGATTTTCATGCCGCGCGTGCTGCTGTGTTGTCCGGCTCAAGCTTGTAGTTGAAGATGGCTACCAGCGCCAAAGCCGACGAGACGATAAGAGCGGCAGTCGATACGAGGCTGAGTGCGACGCCGATCTTGCTCGGATCCCCAAGCATGTCCTGGCTGAGAAACCCGACCAATGTGGGGCCGACGCCCATACCGACAAGCGTCACAATCAGGATGCCGACTGCGCTTGAGATGCCACGCATGCGTGATGGCGTGATGTCCTGAAGTGCAGGAGGACCGTTCGCAACAATGATTGTGGATAGGAATGTTGCGATGGCTATCAGGACAAGCGCGGCGTTGAGGGTCGAAGCAAAGGGCATTGCCGCGGTGAACAGCGCCGCAATCAGCGCCGCGCCGCACATAAGGATGGGGCGAGCGGCTGCAATGCCGCGTCGAACCAGGCTATCGCCGAGTATAGCGCCAAAAATCAGCCCCGATACACTCGAGGCAATGAAGAGTGGCCCAAGGCTAAAGCCGACGGCGATGGGCGGCATGTGAAAGGTGCGGATCAACACAGTGGGAACCCATGCGCTGTAGCTATAGGCTTGGGTCGCCGCAAAGGCCAGGCAGAAATAAAGGCTCGCGAGTTCTACCCGATTATCCAAGAAATAGGCGCGGATCTCGACCGTGCCCGGTATAGGGCCCGGAGTAGCTCCGGAATGCTTGCGGGGTTCTTTAAGGCTTGCAGCCCAAAGGGCGACAGCGATGCCCGGCAGTCCGATGAAGACGAATACCATCTGCCATATGTGCTGCATGCCGGGCAGTACGAAGACGTTTCCTGCGCTCGACAATTCATGAAGAACCGTCGCTGCCAAAACGAGGGATAGACCGGCTCCGATGAACGCGCCTGTGCTGTAAATGCTTATTGCGAGTCCGCGCCGCCGGGTGGGGAATAAATCGCTGATCAGGGAATAGGCGGCGGGTGTGAGGGCCGCTTCTCCCAATGCGACACCCGTCCGGCACAGCAAAAGAGCTCCGAAACTGCCTGCAAAGCCACAAGCGGCTGTCATGATGCTCCAGAGTGCTATTCCAACGGCGGCAATCCGCACACGGTTTCCGGTATCGACCCAGCGACCCAGCGGCAATCCGGCGGTTGCCAGAACAATGGCGAAGGTGAAACCCTGCAGGAGGCCGATCTGCAGATCTGTCAGGTGAAGGTCCTGTCTCAGCGGCTCCGCCAGGAGACCAAGTATTTGCCGGTCGAGATAAGACAAGGTGGAGGCGATGGTCAGAACACCCAAGGTGTAGGACGGATTAATCGGTCTTGGTAAGGGCATTCGCTCAGGTCCTCTCGGCAAACCGGTGGTTTGGCGACGACGTGAAGCGCGCTTTAGAATTCTCCGCCTCAGCGCGCGAGCACCATTCGACACCGGTCGATTTCTCAGATTGCAATAATATGAGAAACATTCTCGTTGACAAGTGACGGGCGATCCGGCATTTACTTCTCATATTTCGATAATGTGAGAAGTTTTTTAATCGTCGCCAAAGAATTGCGGGTCGGCGCAGCGCTCCTGGTCAGCAAGTGGACCGGAACGATCTGACGAGGGCTTTTGGTGGTTTCGTTGGCGGATGCGCTAGCCGGAGATCGCATTCTTGGGGCAGATAGTAGAATTTCCGGAGGCATTTCCACCTCTTGCAGGCGAGGGAACAAACGATCTGCCGTGGGACAGCGTGAGCGACATGATTTCGCGCGTTGCCTTCCCGTCTGCGGTTTTTTTCCTGGCTTCGGCGATGTTCGAGGCTCATAAGCAATCACCACGAGCCGCAGCGCTGTTTGCAACACAGCAGCGTTGGCTCCTAAGCCACGCCGCAGTCGCCCACTTTTTTCGCCCCATCGGCGATGTAGAGCCGGGCCTCAGCCGTAGAAGTCTTGGCCTTCTGGCAACCTTCCTTGGTCTTGCGAGCCGCAATACAGCCTATACCTTCTTTGATGAATCGATGAAGTATGGCGTCATTCAAGCGATCGACAGTCAGGTAGCTGGGCATCGTCGAGAGGCCAAACCATCGCTTGATTCCCTCTCTCTCCTCGCCCTCTGGTACAATCTGCATTTCCAGGCGCTCGATCTGCTCGATGGCGGACAAAGACAGGTGCGATTCTCCACACAATGGGAGAGCTTGCTTCCGTTGATCCAGCCCGTTGTGGCGAATGCTCTGTTCTTCACTCCCGAAGTGCGCACGCCAGGACCGCTCTACAGGATCTTCAGCTGGATCGATTCGGGTGGCTGGGTGATGGACCGGCTGATCGCAGGTGTCGATCGGCAAAGCTTCCCGGGACCGGAACGATATCTCACGGACGTCAACTCCATTGCATATCTGGCCCGAGCGACCGGTCTTTCGAGCGCGCATACAAGCCGCAAGATCTCGGAAGCTCAAGCAATCGGAGGACTTGGCTGGGCTGGACGGCCGGGACATTCGCCGATGTGGATTTCGCGCGGCTTCTACGACGAATATGCGGCGTTTCAGGCGCAAAAGCTGCTGATCCTCGATGGCGCGTTCGCGAACGCTTTAGGCAGTGGCTCAACGGTTTCTCGAGGAGCCCACAATTGCGAATAAGACGGTCTGTCTTCCTTGGCGTCTGCCGACATTCGCCTGCGGAAACTCCTCAAGATCTCCCAAGTCAAAAATGGATGCTGACCTCCACAGCCAACTTTATTAGTCCTGCTGCGGGAAGGGGTTGTGCTGGAAATTTTCGACCATTCCTTGCGGAATTCCTTCGAACAAGCCTGCGTACGCTGAGATTGAGGTTCATTTTGACTTTCGGATACCGTTTTTCCCGATACTGGGGACTGGCCGCGAGCGTTGCAGTGATGGCGCCGGCATGCCTTGCCTTTGCGCAGACGGCCTCGCAGGTGACGCCGCAAAGCTTCGAGCCGCAGTTGCAGAAGCAGAACAGCGGCATCGTCATTCCCGAAGCGTCCGGTCCGGTCGCGCCCAAGGGGGCGGAGAAGCTCACCGTCCGACTGAAGGCCGTCAAGGTCGAAGGCGGGCTTCCAGGCTTTGCCGAGGATGAAGCGCGCCTGAAGAAGAACCTGACTGGCAGCCCTGTGACGGCGGCCGCCCTCTTCGAGGCGGCGGGTCAGCTCGAGCGGGCCTATGGCGCCAAGGGATACGGCCTGGTGCGTGTGGTGCTGCCGGCGCAGCGCCTGATCGATGGCGCGACCTTGCGCATCGTTGTCATCAACGGCTTCGTCGAAAGCATCGACACCTCGCATCTTCCCGACAATATCCGCGAACGCATTGCGAAAATGCTGTCGCCGCTGGTGGGCGAGAAGGGGATGTCCAACGATGAGATCGCGCGTCGGCTGCTTTTGGCGGGCGATCTGCCGGGCACGGTGCTGCGTTCGACGCTGTCGCGCGGCACGAAGCCCGGCGGCAGCGTGCTGACGATCGAGGCTCGCTACAAGCCGGTCACGGGCTTCGTCTCGGGCGACAACAATTCCACCGACGCGCTCGGCAAATACAACACCGGCGTCGGTCTGGACTTCAATTCCGTGTTCGGCTTCGGCGAGCTCTTCTATCTGAGAGCCTCTGGTGCGCCGCGTTTCGGCGGTGACGAAGGCTATTTCACCGGCGCGCCGCGCAACCGGTCCTTGGCCGGCGGTGTAACCCTGCCGATCGGCATCGACGGGCTGACGCTGAACCTTGAAGCCACCGGCTCGCGCACGACGCCGGAGGCGAGCGCATCCGGGCTGCAGTTCATGTCGGACTTCACCCGCTATTCGGCACGGCTTGCCTACCCGTTGATCCGCTCGCGCGAGTTCACATTCAACCTCAATGGCGGCTTCGATGCGCAGGACGAAGAACTGCAGCTTCTCAACGGCGGCGGCGCAACACTGTCGAAGGATCGGCTGCGCATCCTGCGCACGGGCGCGGATTTTTCCTGGTATGTATCCGGCGATGCGCTTGTCAGCGCCAGCCTGACTGGGTCTTTCGGCATCAACGGGCTTGGCGCACGCAGCGCGGCCGACGCCAATGGCAGCGGCACACCCTTGTCGCGCCAAGGCGCGGACGCCGATTTCCAGAAGGCCGAGGTCAATCTCGGCTATCGCCAGCCGATCGCCGAGCATCTGGTCCTCGATCTCCGCGCAAAGGCGCAGACCTCCTTCGGCCAGCCGCTGCTCAATTCCGAGCAGATCGGCCTCGTCTCCTCCTCGGGTCTGTCGAGCTTCCCGACCGGCTCGATGCAGGGCGATTCAGGCTTCGTGCTGCGCGCCGAGGCGCAGTTCCCTTTCATTGCCAGCTTCACCTTGCCGTTCGGCTGGCCGGAATTCCCGGCGCAGCAGGGAACCAGTCTGCCGGATGGAACGACCACGGCCGGCGGCGTGGTGGTTTCGCCTTACCTGTTCGGCGCCTATGGCGGCGTCAAGTTCTACCAGCCGACGGCGCTGGAAAGTGGCTTCTCGCGCGGCGCGGCCTATGGCCTCGGCCTGCGGCTGGCGGCGGCCGAGCAGGCGAGCTTCAACAGCACCAACGTCAATCTTGAATACGGCCGTGTCGAGCACTTCGGCGATGGCTCCAACGACAACCGCTTCACCGTTTCGGCGGCGTTTCAGTTTTAGGATAGCAGCGATGACCCCACAGACGAACCGCCGGACGTTTAGCAATGGAGTGCTTTCGCACAGAACCCGGACGCACAAGGTCCGGCTCGTCGCGCTTCTGGCGTCGACGGCGCTTGCCCACGCGACGGTGGCGCCGGCTCAGTCCCTGCCTTCAGGCGGGCAGGTGGCAGCAGGTAGTGCCACGATCGGGACGCCATCGGCCGGCGCCTTGACCATCAACCAGACGAGCGGCAGCGCCGTCGTCAATTGGAAGAGCTTCAATGTCGGCAAGGCCAATCGCGTCACCTTCGTCCAGCCCGATGCCAATGCCGCCATCCTCAATCGCGTGACCGGTGAGACAAGCTCGACCATATCAGGCCAGATCAATGCTAATGGCCAGGTCTATCTGATCAATCCGAACGGCATTGCGATCACCAGTTCAGGCACGGTCAAGGCAGGCGCCTTCGTCGCCTCGACGCTCGGCATCTCCGATGACGACTTCATGGGCGGCAAGAGGAGCTTTACTGGTAATGGCGCCTCTGCCCCGGTGACGAATGCCGGTGCCATCACCATCAATCGCGGCGGCTACATGGCGCTCATCGGCGGCACGGTCGCCAATGCCGGTGTCATCACCGTGCCGATGGGCAAGGCGGCCTTGGGATCCGGCGAACAGGCAACGCTTGATCTGTCCGGCGACGGCTTCCTGCAGGTGGCGGTGCCGACCAAGGCCGGCGGCAGTGGGGCGCTGGTCGACAACAGCGGCAAGATTTCTGCCAGAGGCGGCACGGTGCAGCTCACCGCCGCCGCGGCCAAGGACATGGCGCGGCAGGCGGTCAACATGTCGGGCACGATCGAGGCCAACGGCGTTTCCGGCAAGAGCGGCGATATCACGCTCACCGGCGGCGACGGCGAAGTGGCGGTTTCGGGTATGCTCGATGCCGGCAATGCCGCCGGTAAGGGCGGCAAAGTCACCGTGACGGGCCGGTCGATCAAGCTTGCCTCCGCCAGGGTCAACGCGTCCGGCAAGACCGGCGGCGGTACGGTCAATATCGGCGGCAACCGTCAGGGGAAGGGCCCGCTGCAGCAGGCCGAGACGCTTGATGTCGACGCCCATACCGTCATCAATGCCGATGCAGTCACCATGGGCAATGGCGGCGATGTCGTGCTGTGGTCGGACGACCTGACGAACTTTGCCGGCACGATCACGGCCAAGGGTGGCGCAATCTCGGGCAATGGCGGCGAGGCCGAGGTATCGGGCAAGGCGAAGCTTTCCTATACCGGTCTTACCGATCTGACGGCGGCGCATGGTTCCGTCGGCAATCTGCTGCTCGACCCCTACAATGTGACGATCTCGACGGGAACAGGCAGCAACACGGATGGCGGCTTTAACGCCACAGGCAACGACAGCGTCATCAATGTCAACACTCTGACCAATGCGCTCGCGACCGCCAACGTCACGGTCACGACGGGTGGTTTTGGCAGCGCCGGATCGCAGGCCGGAGACATCACGGTAGCCGCTCCGATTGTTTGGTCCAGCGGCTCGACGCTGACGCTTAGCGCCTATCGCAATATCGCCGTCAATGCTGCCATTACCAATACCGGCGGTGCCAATGTCAACCTGCGCGCCGACAACAGTGGCCTTGGCAGCGGTACCGTGTCGTTCGGCACGAGTATCCAGGTGTCGACCGCGGGCGCGGTGAACATCTATTACAATCCGACCAGCAACCCGGCCACGGGAACACCGTCGGTCAACGCTACGAGCTACATGACGGCGACCGATTACAGCGGCTATGTCACAGGCGGCGGTGCGCTGAGCGCCTATATGCTGGTCAACAATGTCTATGACCTGCAGAACGTCAACAACAACCTGTCAGGAACTTACGCGCTCGGACGCGACATCGACGCCAGCGTGACAGCGGGCTGGAACAGCGGCGCCGGTTTCAAGCCGATCGGCACGCTGTCGATGAACGCCAGCTACGCTTATTCGGGAACACCTTTCTATGGCGTCTTCGATGGACAGAATTACGCGATTTCAAACCTGACGATCAATCGTCCGTCGACCAACGTTACTGGTCTGTTTACGGGCAACAGCGGCCAGATCAGGAATTTCGGCGTCACCAGCGGATCGATCACCGGCAATATCTATGTTGGCGGGCTTGTCGGCCAGAACTACGGCAACATCATCAACTCTTTCTCGGGCGCCAGTGTCTCGGGCTATCGGTATTCCGGCGGACTGGTTGCCGACCACGAGGGCGGCGTCATCCGATCGTCCTACGCCACCGGAGACGTGAGCAATACCCTCCGCGGCCAGGGCTCCGGCGGCGACAGCGCTGGCGGCCTCGTCGGCTACAACCGCGCGGCCGTCGTCGGCTCCTATGCGACCGGCAACGTATACGCCCAAGGGGGTATGGCGGGCGGTCTTGTCGGCCAGAATATCGGATCGATCTCGCAAAGCTATGCGACCGGAAGCGTCACCGCCATTTATGCGGGCGGCCTCGTCGGCACGCAGGTGGGTTCGATCACGCAAAGCTACGCGACCGGCCCTGTTAACGGCAGTTACGCCCCACAGAGCGGCGGGCTGATCGCCTACGAGGGCGCACCGGGCTCGAATGTCACCAATTCCTATTGGGATACCCAGACCACCGGCCAAAGCTCGGGCATGGGCGGCAGCACGAACGGAACCTTCCAGGCCACCGGCCTGACGACGGCCCAGTTCGCCAATTCGGCCAATATGCCCGGCCTCACCTTCGGCACCACCCCTGGTGCCTCCGGCTTCGTCATCGTCGACCCCGACGGCACGTTCAACAATGCTTCCGGGGTGAATGGCGCGACGCGGCCATTCTTGCTGAGCGAGTATTCCACCAGCATCGCCAACGCGCATCAGCTGCAGTTGATCTCCCTGGCGCCATCAGCGTCCTACACGCTGATGCGGAACATCGACCTGTCCGCGGCGCTCGGCAGCAGTTCCGGCAACTGGTTCACGTCCAACGTGCTCGGCGACGGCTATGGCTTCGTCCCGATTGGCGGCTCCGGGCACATCCCATTCCTCGGTACGTTCGACGGTGGCGGCCACGCCATCTCGAATCTGTCGATCAGCCGTTACGACTACAGCGGCCTGTTCGGCTATATCGGTACAGGCGGAACGATTCAGAACGTGGGCGTCGTGAACGGGACGGTGGCGGGAGGGTATTTCGTGGGCATGGTTGCCGGCCAGAACGAAGGCACCATCACCAACGTCTATTCGACCGGCACGGTCTCTGGATCTAAGTATGTGGGTGGCTTGGTCGGGTTCGACGCCAACACCATCTCGCGGAGCTATTCCTTGGCCGCGGTGACCGCCCCCTTTTATGCGGGTGGTCTGGTTGGCCAGGAAGACGGGACGATCAGCCAGTCCTATGCCGGTGGTTCGGTCAGCGGCCAGCAGTTTGTCGGCGGCCTCGTAGGCCTCAGTGGTGCCTCGGCGACTATCAGCGATGCCTATGCGAGCGGCGCCGTCACAGGCACCAGCCCTGGTACGAATGTCGGCGGTCTTGTCGGCTACAACTTCGGCACAATCACCCGCACCTACGCCACCGGCGCCGTCACCGGCTCCTCCGCCGTGGGTGGGCTGGTCGGCTACAACAATGGATCGATTGCCAATTCATTCTGGGATACGACGACAACCGGTTTGTCCCAGGGCTACGGCAGTAACTCGGGCACGTTCAACGCCGCCGGCCTGACCACCGCCCAGCTGCAGGATCTGTCGAGCTATTCGTCCACCTATACCGGTTGGGATTTTCAGAACGTCTGGGCGCCGCCGAACCAGGTCGGCCAGAACAACGGCGCCACCGTTGCGCACTATCCGGAGCTCTATGCTTTCCTCACGGTGCTGACCATCGCGCCGAACGCCGTCACCCGCAACTACGGCGACACCAACCCGGCGCTGACGGCGACCTATTACGGCAACCTGAGGCCTGGAGACAGCTTCGCATCCCTGGCCAGCCTGTTCACGTCGGCAGGCCAATTCTCCAATGTCGGCGACTACGCCACTACCGCGTCCGGCGCGTCGGTGACGAGCCCTTCGGGCAACGCCTACCGCCTGGTCTATATTCCGGGCACTCTGACGGTGAACGGACGCCCGCTGACGGTCACGGCCGACGCGAAGACCCGGGTCTATGGCGACACCGCCGATCCGACGCTGACCTATCAGATCACCGGCGGCAGCCTGCTGAACGGCGACCAGCTCACCGGCAACCTGACCACGCTGGCCAGCTCGACCATCGGCGTCGGCAACTACGCGATCAACCAGGGCACGCTCGGCAATTCCAACTACGCCATCACCTATGTCAGCGCCAACGAGACCATCACCGCACGGCAGATCACGGTGGCCGCCGATGCGACATCGCGCACCTATGGAGACGTGAATCCGACCTTCACCTACATGGTCGGCGGCGCGGGTCTGGTCAACGGCGACACCCTCTCCGGGTCGCTGGCGACGTTGGCAACAGGGACATCTGGCGTCGGCAACTACCTGATTACGCAGGGAACGCTAGGCAATCCCAATTATTCGATCACCAGCTATACCGGCAACGATCTCCAGATCACGCCGCGACAGGTCACGGTGACCGCCGATCAGACATCGCGGTATTATGGCGACAGCAATCCGACGCTGACCTATAGCGTCGGCGGCGCAGGTCTCGTCAACGGTGACAGCTTCAGTGGATCGCTCCACACGATGGCGACCGTGGGTTCCGGAGTCGGCAATTACGGCATCACGCAGGGGACGCTGTTCAACAGCAATTACACCATCACCTCCTACACCGGCACCAATCTCATCGTGAGCCAGCGGCCGATCACGATCACCGCCGACGCGAAGTCGCGTTATTACGGGGATGCCAATCCAGCCTTGACGTATTCGGTTAGTGGTCCGGGTCTGGTCAACGGCGATACGCTCTCCGGCTCTCTGACGACATTGGCGGCAGCGACGTCCGATGTCGGCGCCTATGGCATAGCGCAGGGATCACTCGGCGCGTCGTTGAACTACTCGGTATCCTATGTGGCGGCAAACCTCTCGGTGACACCGCGGCCCATCGCGGTGACGGCGAATGCGCAAAGCAAGGTTTATGGCAATGCCGATCCGATGCTGACCTATACAGTCGGCGGGAATGGCCTGGTCAACGGCGACACGCTGTCGGGATTGCTGAGCCGTACCGCGGGTGAGAACGTGATCGGCGGTGGCTATGCCATCGGCCAGGGCAACGTCACCAATACCAACAACCCGAACTACGCCATCAGCTATACCGGAAACACTCTGACCGTGACGCCGCTAATGCTGACCATCACTCCCAACAGCGGACAGTCCAAGACCTACGGCAACGCCGACCCGACATTTACCTATGTCGCAAGCGGACAAGTGGTGAATCCGACGCTCGGAATTGACGACAGCGGGCTCGCCTTGACCGGCACGCTGGGACGCGCGGTTGGCGAGACGGTGGCCGGCGGTCCCTACGCATATACACTCAATACTCTGTCTGCGGGCGGAAATTACACGTTGGCGATGGCGACAAGCCCGGCCACGTTCACCATCAACCCGGCGACTCTGACTTATCTGGCAAATACCGCGACACGCCAGTATGGCTCCACCAATCCGCCGCTGTCGGGCACCGTGACCGGCTATGTCAACGGAGATACGGCGGCGACGGCCGTTACCGGCAGCATGACCTTCACCAGTAATGCCACCGGCGCATCCGGCGTCGGCGACTACGGCATCACGGGTTCGGGGCTGACGGCCAACAACGGCAACTACGTGTTCGCACAGGACACCGGCAACGCCACCGCGCTGTCGGTCACGCCACGCAGCATCACGGTGTTGGCGAACGCGCAGAGTAAGGTCTACGGTGCGGCCGATCCAGCGTTGACCTATACGGTCGGCGGCAACGGCTTGGTGAACGGCGATACGCTCTCAGGATTGCTCAGCCGCACTGCCGGTGAGAACGTGATCGGCGGCGGCTATGCCATCGGCCAAGGCAGCGTCAACAATATCAACAACCCGAACTACGCCATCAGCTATACCGGCAACACCTTGACCATTACCCCGGCGACCCTGACCTATGTGGCCGGTGCGGCTGCCCGGCAATATGGCGATGCGAACCCGGCGCTGTCAGGTATCTTGAGCGGCTTCGTCAACGGCGATACCCAGGCGACGGCCGTCAACGGCACCCTGACATTCGCGACCAGCGTCACCACCACCTCCGGTGTCGGCACCTATGCCATCACCGGTACGGGACTGACCGTTAACAACGGCAATTATGTGTTTGCCCAATCCCCTGGGAACCTCACCGCGCTCTCGATCACGCTGCGCGCCATCACCGTGACGGCGGACGCGCAGAGCCAGGCCTATGGCGACGCCAGCCCGGCCCTCAGCTATGCTATCGGCGGCGGCGGTCTCGTCAACGGCGATACGCTGTCCGGCAGCCTCGCTTCACTGGCGACGGCAACCAGCAATGTCGGCGGTTATGCCATCACTCAGGGTTCGCTCGCGGCATCGTCAAACTACGCGCTAACCTTTAGCGATGCGACACTGACCGTAGTGCCGCGCGCTATCACGGTGACCGCCGACGGCGTACACCGTACCTATGGCGATGCCAATCCGGGCCTCACCTATACCGTCGGTGGGAGCGGCCTCGTCAATGGCGATGCGCTTTCAGGGGCGCTGGCCACCTCCGCGACGACGGCGTCAGGGATCGGCAACTACGGCATCACGCTCGGCACGCTTGCTAACTCGAACTACAACATCAGCTTTACCGGTGCCGACCTGGCAATCAGCCCTCGGGCGCTGACGGTGACGGCGGATGCGAAATCGAAGACCTACGGCGATGCAAACCCGGCGCTGACCTATACAACCTCAGGCTTGGTCAACAACGACACGCTCTCCGGATCGCTTGTGACTTCAGCAGGACAATATTCCGGCGTGGGTGGCTACGGGATTACTCTCGGCAGCCTCGGCAACGCCAATTACGCGATCACCTACAATGCCGCCAACCTGACGGTCACCCCGCGGGCGCTGACGGTGACGGCGGATGCGAAGTCGAAGACCTATGGCGATGCAAGCCCGGCGCTGACTTATACAACCTCGGGCCTGGTCAACGGCGACATGCTCTCCGGATCGCTTTCGACCGCGGCTGGGCAGTATTCGAATGTTGGCAGCTATGGCATCACTCTCGGCGGCCTCGGCAATGCCAATTACGCTATCACCTATAATCCGGCCAACCTGACGGTCATTCCGCGGGCGATGACGGTAGTGGCGGATGCGAAGTCTAAGACCTATGGCGATGCAAACCCGGCGCTGACTTATACAACCTCGGGCCTGGTCAATGGCGACACGCTCTCCGGATCGCTTTCGACCGCGGCTGGGCAATATTCGAATGTGGGCGGCTATGGGATCACTCTCGGTGGCCTCGGCAATGCCAATTACGCGATCACTTATAATGCGGCCAACCTGACAATCACTCCGCGTGCGCTAGCCGTTACGGCGGATGCGCTGTCGAGAGCCTATGGTGATGCCAATCCGACGCTGACCTACACGACCTCGGGCCTGGTCAACAACGACACGCTCTCCGGCTCGCTTTCGACGTCAGAAGGGCAATATTCCGATGTCGGCGCCTATGCGATTGCCCAGGGTACTCTGGCCAATGCAAACTACGCCATTGGCTATACGGGCGCCAACCTGACGGTCACCCCGCGTGCGCTGACAGTGACGGCGGACGCGCTGTCGAAGATCTATGGCGATGCCAATCCGACGCTGACCTATACCGCGACCGGTCTGGTCAATGGTGACACGCTGTCCGGATCCCTCGTGACCACGGCGGGGCAATATGCCAATGTCGGCAGCTACGCCATCACCGACTCCTTCTCGGCGTCAAGCAATTACGCGCTGACCTATGTTGGAGCCAATCTGAGCGTGAATCGACGCGCGATCACGGTCACGGCGGATACGCTGTCGAAGACCTATGGCGATGCAAACCCGGCGCTGACCTACACAGTCGGAGGAGCGGGCCTGGTCAATGGCGACATGCTGTCCGGATCACTTTCGACCATGGCGGGGCAGTATTCCAACGTCGGTAGCTACGCCATCACCGGCTCCTTCTCGGCGTCAAGCAATTACGCGCTGACCTATGTCGGAGCCAACCTGAGCGTGAACCGACGCGCGATCACGGTGACGGCGGATACGCTGTCGAAGACCTATGGCGATGCCAATCCGATGCTGACCTATGCTGCGACAGGCCTGCTGAATGGTGACACGCTCTCCGGTTCGCTTTCGACCACGGCGGGGCAATATTCCGATGTCGGTGCCTATGCGATCACGCAAGGGTCGCTGGCCAACGCCAATTACGCAATCAGCTACATGGGCGCAGACCTCACGGTGAACCAGCGTGCCATTGCGGTCGCCGCCGACTCACTTAGCCGCCGCTATGGCCTCGCCAATCCGGCACTGACCTATACAGTCGGGGGTGCGGGCCTGGTCAACGGCGACAGGCTTTCGGGAGGGCTCGCCACGTCCGCGACCGGTCTCAGCGAGCCGGGTGCCTATGCGATCACCCAGGGCACGCTGCTGGCGTCCGCCAATTATCGCATGAACTTCGTTCCAGGCGTGCTGACCGTGGAAAAGGCCGCCAACCCCGAACCAGGCACACAGGCAAGCTCCGTGATGCCGAGCTTCGATGCCGGCCGCTTTGCGCCGATCCGGCCGGTCTCCGACAACGCCGAAACCGCGGATGGCAGCCACGACGTGATCACCGATCCACGCTTCGAGGGCACGTTCGTCTGCCTCGACAATGGCAACGGCTGCGTCTCGCTTCCGGGCCAGGCGACCCCGTAGCCACGATATACAATCCGCCGGACGCTGGCCGTCCGGCGGACTGAACCGTCATGCACGGTCTGATCCCAACCATATGAAAGGAACCTATTCCAATGACCTCATCCCGCTATTTGCCGAAGGCTTCAGTGCTGGCGGCAATGCTCGCTCTCGTCGGCGGTACCGCCACCGCCGCTCCGCTGCCGGGCGGGGCCAGCTCGCTGGTCGAGACCTACGACGATTGGGGCGTCGTGTGCCAGATGCAGGCCAACGCTCCATCCTGCCTCGCCCGACAGGTCCAAACCAGCAATCAGACGAAGCAGACCGTCCTGGCTGTCGAGATCGGCAAGGCCACCGACGGCAAGTTTCGGGGCACGCTGGTGCTGCCACTCGGACTTGCGCTGCCCCAGGGTGCTCAGTTGAAGATCGACGACGCCGTTCTCGGCAATACTCTGCCGTTCTCGACCTGCCTGCCAGAAGGCTGCCTTGTGCCGCTGACCTTCGAAGCAGACACGATTGCAAAGCTCAGGACCGGCAAGGCCCTCAACGTCACCGTTTCCGCTGCCAGCCCGGCCCAACCGCTGGCCTTGGCCGTCTCGCTAAAGGGCCTTGCCGGCGCGCTCAATCGCATCGCCGACCTTACCAAATAGCGCTCCCACCCTCCGATGGCTGCAAGCATCTGGAAGTTCAGAATCATGGGAAGTCTGCTACAGCTGCCGGCGATAATCTCTAAAACGCCATCACGGATGCCGACGCATGGGGAGGGTATCAGACAAGATTGTATTGACTTTCAATTGCCTGACTGAGGACTCAGGGGGCGGAAAATGTGGGTCTTCGGTTCACCCGCCTTCAAGAGCGCAATTCTGTTCTAGCGCTCATGCATTGCGTTCTCTGCCACTTCGACCAAAGGCGAAAAAACATGCTCCAGAATGCGCCGTCTACCCGTCCTAATTTCGCCCGTAACAGCCATGCCAGGCGGTAGGTTGATCGTCTGGCCGTCGGCGACGATCCAAATGCGTCAGCCCGCGCCCGCCCTCGGTAACCAGATAGGTTTCGGCTGACTTCAATCCGTGGACATTTGCCAGCGTCGCACCCGCTTCTGACCGGGCTGAGACGAAGAGGAAAGCTTGGTCGCGCTCGTGTTCGAGGATGAGCCCTACCCAGGCAGAGCATAGAACATAGTCCGTGTCGAAAATGACGATACTGTCTTCGTCTCGCTCACGAATCTATGTTGCTATTCGCAAATCACCTTTTCCATCTGGACCGCTCCTTGAGCAAGACCCACTAATTCTGTTGGGTCCCAAAGCTTCTCAGACCACCCAGCCTTCAGATAAAAGCCTACCGCGTCAGGGGCAGCATTAACGCGGAGAATGCGGACCCCGCGTCTTTTGGCCTCTGCCTCAATGAAATTGTTTAGCCTGAGACCGTATCCCTTTCGCTGTTTGTGCTGAACGATAGCAACAAGTCTCACTATGCCAGTTTCGCCCCGTTCATCCAGCCGCGCCACCCCGAGCGGCTCTTCGTTCTCAAACAGAAGGAAGGGTGTATTTCCATCGGCGCGATCATCTGGGTGGTTCTCATCGTAAGAGATCGAATGCCGACCCGGCGCGAACAGCACCTTTTGCCGAATGTCGTGCATGGCGCGCCAGTCGTCCGGTGTCATAACGGCCCTCAATTCGTATGACATCGATCGTGCATCTCCTTCTTATATTTCTCAGAATATGGTGGTGCTTTGTTTCAAAAGGGCGCGCTATCTATGGCGTTCATGTTGACTCCCTATTGCGCTCAGCCCAAAAGAATTTTTGGCTACAGAAGGAGATAGTGATGGCTGACGAGAATAGCATGGCGCCTGTTACGGAGGCTGCGGATACGGTTGCGATAGTAGAAGCGGCGGCTGAGAAGAAGCAGCGCGCACCGCGGCGTCAAAAGGCAGCCGTCGAGGCGACGGTAGCAGCATCGACTGCGGAGGCTGTTAAGTCGGCGAAGGGTCGCAAGAAGCGTGACGAACAAGCCGGTGAACCGAAGCTGACGCCCGTCGAAACGCCAGTCGCCAAGCAGCGCAAGACAAGGGGCCCCAACAAGGCGGCTACAAAAATCGGGACGGCAAAGCAAACCCGGCAAGCGGCTGGCACGTCTGCTCCGGCAATCGACGAGATCGCGGATCTCATTCAGCTCGAAGAAGAGAATAAGAGGCTTCGCAAGACCCTGGCAGATAAGCTGCGCGCGGAAAATGCCGACCTGCGCAAGCGGCTCGGGCTCGCTTGATCACCCGGAACAGTAGAGCGGTTGCGGGATCGACCGTGGCCGCTACTGTCTCATTAGAAAAGAAATTCCGGGGCTCGCGTCGCTGTTCCGGATCTAAAGCTGCGGCAACGTCGTGGTGCGGTCTGCTCGAGGTTGAAGCGCTATGAAATCACCATGGAAATTTCTTGTTCAATTGACATCGCGGGCACGACCGGCGGAAACGCCAGCGGCTTCGATTGAGCATGATGCTAAAGCCGCGGCAATCGAAAGCGAAGCGCAACGGACGTCGGTGCTTCCGTCGAGCTCAACGGAAGCACCCGATGGGCCTCACCACCATGAGGCCCCAGCTATTGGTCCCGTGGCGACAACGACATCAATCGAAACTGGACGCGATCTCGATGCTACGCCGGCAGCCTCGCCGCCAGTCGATATTGACGAGGGCCAGGCAGAGACGCCAGCTGAGGCCAACCAGTCGAGTGCCGAAGCGCCTGCATTGGTACGGCAAAATGCGACAAGCAAAAAATCTCCACGAGCACCGCAGGCGAAGCGGGCGGCACGCGCCGGGAGAACCCGCATCGATAGGGATGCCGAGCGCACTGATCCTGCGAATGAGGATCAAACTGCACAATCCCAGTCGCCGCCGCCAACCTTCCTCGATGAAGTGGGGAGCTTGGACGACGAAGTCAGGCAGCTGAGACGTCAATTGGCACACAAGCTGCATTTGCAGAATATTCAGCTCAAGAAGATGCTTGAGCGCTTCGACATCTCGTGAGCGAGCCTCACCTTCTCAAGGATTGGACACATATGAAGACACAGCAACGAACCTTCGTTGTCGAATTCAAATCGGCGCGCCGACGGTCATCGATGCGGCAAGACTCCATTTGGAGCGGCACCGATCTCAAGACCCTTGCGCGTGAGGCAGAAGCTGAAGCGCCGCATCTGTTCGACCTCAACACGGTGGCAACGACTGCGAGCCAAGATGGCGTGATGCCAGCGGAGTCAGAACCGGCAGTTCATCTCGACAACAAGATCGAGACCGTCGAGGACGAACAGATTTCGGCGTCACTGACCGAGGCGGAGCAAAGCTCTCCATCGCAGCAAGGCAATACTCCAACGTTCAGCGCGGTTCCAGACGTGAAAGAAGGCCGCCCCGGACGAGCATCTCCAGGAGTGTCGCGGCGCCGGCGCCAAGCGAGTGTGGTTCATCATGCCCAGAATGCGAAAAACGCGGTCACCGAGCGACTAACCACTGCTCAAGGTGAAAAGTCTTCCGATGAGTTGGTCGTGCTTGATGAGGAGAATCGACGGCTGAAGGGATTGCTGGCAAACCATCTTCGTCAACAGAACAAGCAACTGCGAGAGATGCTTGCGCGACTTGTCGGCATCTGAGGCATCTGAGGCATCTTGTGGATCGATCGCCCGGTTTGCAATGCTCCGTCACCATGGGATTTGGGACAAAGGCCTGTAAATTGGCGTGAAAAGAGTTGGCTACTTCCGTGGACCGTTTCAAGGCGCAGTGCGATCAGCTCGGATGCGTTGTGCGCAAACGGTCGCGCCATGGCAGCTGTTCGTTTTAACCGGAAAGATCCCACGCCATTCGCCGATCGCACCGACTGGACGAATAGCCGCAAAAAAGCGAACCCCGCAACAGAGCGTCCATTCCGCTTAGGCCTTTCCGCCGGCATTCTTGCCTACGCCTTTGTTTCGAGCAGTCAGCATCGCTCGCGCGCGCCAAATTGCTTCCAACGCAATCACCATCAACACCACCGCCGCGAGAATGAGAAGATAGCCGCCGACGGCGCGATAAACGATGACACCCAGGACGCCGCCGATCAAAAAGGCGGCGATCGTGTAAAAATGCAAACGGAGCTTGATCAGATTGTGGCGCGCCTCCGCCAGCGACTCGCGGCCGCACAAAATATCGAAGGCAATGCCGAGTTCGATTCCAAGGTCGGTGGCCATACCGGACACATGCGTGGTGCGCACTCGAGCATCGGAGATGCGGGTGACAACGGCATTCTGTAGGCCCATCAGGAAAGCCAGTCCGAGAATGAGAACTGGCACACGCCACTCCGTCAGCAACCAAAGATCGGCGCAGCCGAGAATGGCAAGCAACAACGCTTCAGTCAGAATGCTATAGGCGTAAATGGCATGGACGTTGCGCCGCCGCCCTTCGTTGACAATCAGCGTCGACACTGCCGCGCCAAACACGAACGCCACCACGATCCCGCCATAGAACAGCGCAGACAGCCATTGGCCCACGGCGAGATGATCGGAGAGCGTGGAGACGTTGCCTGTCATGTTGGCAGAGAAGAAGCCTACAGCATAGAAGGCTGATGCGTTCAATGCGCCGGCGATCGCGGCAAGCGAAGCCGCCAAGCCACGGTCGATCTTTTCATTGCGGTGAGAACCCTGTCTTACGAGCATGTGCTGTGAGCTATTGGTGAGATGACATTAGGATTGGTGGGAAGGCTGGGCTGAAGGTACTTTAGGGCTTCTTCTTATCTTGGGGGAATATCTCATTGTTCGACTAGGCGCCTTCGGTTCTCCTGCCGGGGTTCGTGGGCATGCCAGCTCGCCATCCAGAGCGGTCACCGCTGACTATACATATCGGCGCTCGCCTGCCATGGCCGGCTCCCTTTGGTACCTGAAACAAGATCAACTTACTCCGAGGCATCGTGTCGTAACAAGCAGCTGTTCATGTCAAAAAGATGCTGACGCATCAGAATATTGATTCCAGACATCGATAGGCATATTGTAGACATCAATTATCAGAGCCTGCGCAAGTTAACCCGATGGTGAATCGTGATTACTGCCGCTCAGATGCGGGCCGCCCGGGCCCTTCTCGGTATCGACCAGCGCGCGCTGGCCGAACTAGCGGGAATTTCGGTTCCGACAATCCAGCGAATGGAGGCGAGTGCCGATGTGGTGCGCGGCAATGTCGACACCCTGATGCGTCTTTTGGCCGCGCTAGATGCTGCAGGCATCGAGGTGATCAACCAGGGGGCCGCTAGCACCGATGGCGGGCGCGGGGTCAGGCTCAAGTCGAATGTCCAGCCTTCAGAGAGTGGGACGGCGGAACCATCCGCGACCTTACCTTCAGCGAGGACGCCGCCATGACCCCGCTTGCCGGCTTGGTCGCATGCGTGGCCGCATTGCTTGGGACGGCGATTTTGGCGGTACTGAACGCCCGTTCGGGCCGATCCACGCCGGTCGTCTACGGCGCAAGCCTGGTTTTTTCCGGCGTTGCCTTGGTAACCGCGCTTGCATCTCTTGCCGCTGGTCTTCCTTCCACAGGCGCGTCGGCGCTTGTCCTTCCTGTTGGCCTGCCGTGGTTGGGAAGCCATTTCCGGCTCGACCCGCTCGCCGCCTTTTTCCTGACGGTTATCAATCTTGGCGGTGTCCTTTCGTCTCTCTACGCGCTTGGCTACGGCCGTCACGAACACGCACCACATCGGGTTCTGCCGTTCTTTCCGGCATTCCTCGGCGGTATGAACCTGGTGATCCTGGCGGACGATGCCTTCACCTTCCTGATTTCCTGGGAGTTCATGTCGCTTGCTTCCTGGGCACTCGTGATGGCCCACCATCACGACGCCAGCAACCGAAAGGCCGGCTATATCTATATCGTCATGGCAAGTTTTGGCACGTTGGCTTTGTTTATCGCATTCGGCCTGCTTGCCGGTCCTGCTGGCGATTACGGCTTTGCGGCTATCCGGATATCAGAACATCCACCGCTGACAGCCGGTCTTGTGCTTGTCTTGCTACTGCTCGGCGCTGGGTCCAAGGCTGGTCTCGCACCGCTGCATGTCTGGTTGCCGTTGGCGCATCCGGCTGCCCCAAGTCACGTCTCCGCCTTGATGAGCGGTGTCATGACCAAGGTCGCGGTTTACGCCTTCATCCGCGTGGTCTTCGACCTGCTCGGCATGCAGGTATGGTGGTCTGGCATCATCATCCTGATCGTCGGCAGCGGCACCGCGGTTCTCGGCATATTGCAGGCGCTGATGGAGAGCGATCTCAAACGGCTCCTCGCCTACAGTACTATCGAAAATATCGGCCTTATCTTCGTCAGCCTCGGACTGGCACTTGCCTTCAAGGCGAACGGCATGGGGCTGGCGGCGGCGCTGGCAATGACGGCCGCGCTGTTTCATGTCCTCAACCATTCCTTCTTCAAGAGCCTGCTCTTCTTCGGCGCCGGCGCGGTGCTGACGGCGACAGGCGAGCGGGACATGGACAAGCTCGGCGGCCTCATCCATCGCATGCCTGTCACCAGCATCGTCTTCCTTGTCGGCAGCGTCGCGATCTCGGCCCTACCGCCGTTTAACGGCTTCGTCTCCGAGTGGCTGGCATTCCAGGCTATCCTGCAAAGCCCTGATTTGCCGCAATGGGGCTTGAAGATACTGGTGCCGGCCGTCGGCGGTTTACTCGCCTTGTCGGCGGCACTGGCGGCCGCCTGTTTCGTCAAGGCATTCGGCGTGACTTTCCTCGGTCGTCCTCGTACCATCGCAGCCGGACAAGCGCTGGAAGTCGACCGCCTCTCCCTCGCGGCAATGTCTATACTCGCGGCGCTGTGCCTTCTCGCCGGCATCCTGCCGGGAATCGTCATCGACGGGCTTGCGCCCGTAACGCTGTCGGTGATCGGGGACCGGATGCCGGTGCAGACGGATATTGCATGGCTGTCCATCGTGCCGATTGCCGAAAGCCGCAGTTCCTACAATGGCCTTCTGGTCTTCCTGTTCACCCTGTTCTCAGCGTCGCTGACGGCCTATCTCATCCGCCGCTTTGCGTCACGGGCGCTGCGCCGGGCACCCGCCTGGGATTGCGGCTTTCCGGAGACGAGCCCGGCGACGCAATATACGGCGGGCAGTTTCGCCCAGCCCATCCGACGCGTTTTTGGAACGCTGGTTTTCCGCGTCCGAGAGAGCGTCGACATGCCCGCGCCCGGGGATCTCAGGCCAGCGCGTTTTGCCGTCGAGGCACATGATTTGATCTGGGAATGGCTCTATCTTCCGATCGCCGGCGCCGTCGGCTTTGCCGCCGAAAAGCTCAACTACCTGCAGTTTCTCACGATCCGGCGCTATCTGAGCCTGGTTTTCCTGGCGCTCGTCTTCCTGCTGTTGGTGCTGGCGCTATGGTCGTAATCTCGGCTCTCCTTGTTCAGTCCTTGCAGATGGCAGTCGTCGTGCTGCTCGCGCCGCTGCTGACCGGCTTCATTCGTCTGATCAAGGCGCGATTGCTGCGCCGGCGAGGGCCTTCCATGATCCAGCCCTACCGGGACATCTTGCGGCTTTTGCGCAAGGAAGTGGTGCTGGCTGAAAGTGCATCATGGCTGTTCAGGGTGACGCCCTATCTGATCTTCGCCATAACCTGGGTCGCGGCGGCGATCATTCCGACCTTCGCCACTGGCCTGATCTTCAGCTGGACGGCGGATCTGATTGCCATTACCGCGCTGCTCGGCAGTACGCGCTTCTTTCTGGCGCTTGCCGGTATGGACGTTGGTACCAGTTTCGGTGGTATCGGGTCGAGTAGAGAGGCAATGATCGCAACGCTCGCGGAACCGTCGATGCTGCTGGTCATCTTCACGCTTGCCCTGATCGCGGGCTCGACCCAGCTTTCGACCATCGCCGCCTTCATGACCTCTCCGCAGGTAGGACTGCGCGTTTCGCTGGCAATCGCCTTGATCGCCCTTATCATGGTCGCGGTCGCGGAAAATGGCCGTATCCCCATTGACAACCCCGCAACTCATCTGGAGTTGACGATGGTGCATGAAGCGATGGTGCTCGAATATTCCGGGCGGCATCTCGCGATGATTGAACTTGCGGCATCCCTCAAGCTCCTGCTCTACATTTCCCTGATCGCCTGCATCTTCGTTCCGTGGAAACTCGCCGCACTGGGGGAAGGGCCGTCGGCCTATCTGGTGGGTATGCTCGCCTATCTCATCAAGCTCGCGGCGGGCGGCGCCCTCCTTGCTCTGTTCGAGACCGCGACCGCCAAGATGCGGGTCTTCCGGGTGCCCGAATTCCTGGGCGCGGCCCTTATGCTCGGTCTGCTCGCCACTCTACTGCGGTTCGTCTCGAGGAGCTTGTGATGAGCGGGCCGGTCTTGGATATAGCCCATATGCTCGCCGGCGGTCTCGTGCTGGTCAGCATGATGATGCTCTATCAAGACCGCCTCTATGCATTGCTCAACGTGTTCGCGCTGCACTCACTGATATTGACCCTGTCGGTGGCCTGGCAAGCTTTCGTCCAGGACGCCCCACATCTTTATGTCACAGCGGCGATCGCACTGCTCTTCAAGGCCATCGTCATTCCCGTGGTGCTGCATCGCATGATCCGCCAGCTCGGCATCCATCGCGAGATCGAGACCGTCGTCGGTATTGGCCTCACAATGCTCGCTGGCATCGGTCTCGTCGCTCTCGCGACCGCGGTGATGTTGCGGGTGACGCCACAGGCGGATCCTCTGGCGCGCGAGGATCTCGCCTTCGCATTGTCGGTCCTGCTGCTCGGCCTGTTGATCATGGTCACGCGCCGTAACGCCGTCAGCCAGGTTGTCGGATTCATGTCGCTCGAGAACGGACTGGTGCTTGCCGCGACCGGCGCCAAGGGTATGCCGTTGGTCGTTGAGATCAGCGTCGCCTTCTCGATCCTGATCGCCTTCATCGTTATCGGTGTTTTTCTGTTTCGTATCCGCGAGAGGTTCGACACGGTCGACGTTCGGGCGCTCGATGATTTCAAAGGGAGGAGACGGAAATGAGCGTGTTCTCCTCTGTATTGAACTCGGATGCGGTGACAGCCGTTCTTGTGATACCGATCGTGGCCGCCGCCCTCCTAGCGCTTTTGCCTGGCTATCGAATGCCGGCACGGCTGAACGTGTTCGCAAGCCTGCTGACCTTCCTCGCCGCTCTGTCCCTGTTCGTCACCGGGCAGCCGGCACCCGGGCAATATCTGCTCGTCGACGATCTCAATATCGCCTTCATCGTCCTCAATGCCTTCGTGGGCTTCACCACCAGCATATTCAGCGCCAGCTACATCGCCCATGAATTGGAGATCGGCCGGCTGACCCCTGCAAACCTCCGTTTCTACCACGCCATGTATCAGATCATGATGTTCGGCATGAATCTCGCATTTGTGTCCAACAACATTGGTCTGATGTGGGTCGCAGTCGAGCTCGCGACGCTCACCACCGTGCTGATGGTCGGCCTCTACCGCACCCACGAGGCGCTCGAAGCCGCCTGGAAATACTTCATTCTGGGAAGCGTCGGCATAGCCTTTGCGCTCTTTGGCACCATCCTCGTCTATCTGGCGGCGCAGCCGGTCGTCGGCGAAGGTTACGATGCCATGGTTTGGACCATCCTGATCGAGCACGCCGCCGCCTTCGATCCGGCGCTTCTGAACGTCGCTTTCGTCTTCCTGTTGCTTGGCTATGGCACCAAGGTCGGACTTGCGCCGCTGCATGCCTGGCTACCGGACGCGCATGCCGAGGGACCGACGCCGATCTCGGCAGTTCTGTCCGGGCTGCTTCTGAATGTTGCGCTCTACGCGGTCTTGCGTTTCAAGATGCTGCTGTCGGCCAATCCCGACGCACTTGCTCCTGGACCGCTGATGATGACAATGGGGCTAGTCTCGCTGATTTTCGCAGCTTTCATGCTCTATCGCCGCCGCGACATCAAGCGCCTGTTCGCCTATTCCTCGATCGAGCACATGGGCATCATCGTCTTTGCCTTCGGCCTGGGCGGCCCCATCGCCAATTTCGCCGGACTATTGCATATGGTCATGCACTCGCTGACCAAATCGGCGATTTTCTTCGCGGTCGGTCACATCGCCCAGATAAAAGGAACGCAAAGACTTTCTGCCATTCGCGGCTTGACCGAAACACATCCGGGGCTTGGCTGGGGCTTGGTCACCGGTGTCGTCGCCATCGCCGGCCTGCCACCGGCAGGAATCTTCATGAGCGAGTTCCTGATCGTCAGCTCGGCTTTTGCGAAGCAGCCGCTGCTCGCCATTCCGCTCGTCTTTGGATTGCTGATCGCTTTCGGCGCGCTGCTGCTACGACTGACAGGGGCCGCCTTCGGACAGCCGCGCGGCAGCGTGATGCCAGCAGACGCTTCCTATATACCGATGTATGCCCATCTCGCGCTGGTGCTCATCGCTGGCGTCTATCTACCGTCGCCGCTGGTCGCCTGGTTCCAGCATATTGCCAACCTTCTTCGATGATGGGGAGGGAAGATGTCGACGCTCAACGATATGATCAAGAAGGGGCGCCTCGTACCTCATCACGCACCCCGGCCGCGCGCGATCGTTGATCCGATTGTATGGACATCGGCGGCTCAAGCGTTGTCCGAGGGGCATCTGATCCTGCTTGGTCTGTGGGGCGAGGGGAATGCGGTTCACATGGCTCTGCTCGATGAACTGGCCGGCATGATCGGCGTTCTCAGTCTGGAAGGGCTGGAGGGCGGAGGGTATCCTTCCGTCGCGCGATTGCATCCACCGGCGCTCCGGCCGGAGCGGGCGCTTCGTGATTTGACCGGGCTCGAACCGTGGGATCTGCCGGACAACCGGTCGTGGCTCGATCACAACCGCTGGGATTTGCGCTATCCTCTCGGAAAGCGGGGCGTTTCATTTGAGGAGACCACGCCCTACACCTTTCTGCGTACCGAGGGCGAAAGCCTGCATCAGATCCCCGTCGGCCCGGTGCATGCCGGCATCATCGAGCCGGGGCATTTCCGCTTCACGGCTAACGGCGAAACGGTGGTGCGGCTCGAAGAGCGGCTGGGCTATACCCATAAAGGCATCGAGGCGTTGATGGCCGGCGCGGACTTGATCCGCGGAGCGCAACTGGCCGGGCGAACATCCGGTGACAGCACTGTTGCTTATTCCTATGCTTTTTCGCAGGCCGTGGAGGCCGCACTAAGGCTCGTCGTTCCGCCCCGGGCGGTTTGGCTGCGCGCGCTGATGGCCGAACTGGAACGGCTCGCCAACCACCTCGGCGATATCGGCGCCATCTGCAACGACGCCGCCTTTTCGTTGATGCTGGCCCATTGCGGCGTATTGCGTGAGCACGTGTTGCGTGCCGCCAATACCGCTTTGGGTCATCGCCTGATGCGCGACCGTATCATACCCGGCGGCGTCACCACCGATCTGAATAGTGACGGGGCAGCCGGCGTGCGAAGCCTGCTTGCCGAAATCCGCCGCCGATTTCCAGCCCTGGTAGAACTCTACGACAACACCGCCTCGCTGCAGGACCGCACGGTCGGCACAGGTAAGCTGCGCATCGATCTGGCGCGCGAATATGGAGCTGGCGGTTATATCGGGCGGGCGTCTGGGCGCGGTTTCGACGCTCGGAAGGTCTTGCGCTATCCGCCCTATGACAGCCTGGTCTTCGACGTTCCGGTGCTCAACGACGGTGATGTCAACGCCCGCGTCTGGATCCGCATTCGCGAGGTCGAACAGAGCCTACTACTCATCGAAGGTATCCTTGACGGCCTTCCGGAGGGTCCGGTCCTCGATGTGATTTCTCCGGTCAACGAAAGTCGGGAAGGTCTGGCGCTCGTTGAGGGCTTTCGCGGTGACGTGTTGGTCTGGCTGCGTCTCACACCGGAGGGCATGATCGAACGCTGCCATCTGCGCGACCCGTCCTGGTTTCAGTGGCCGCTGCTCGAAGCGGCAATCGAAGGCAATATCGTCGCCGACTTTCCGCTCTGCAACAAGTCGTTCAACTGTTCCTATTCTGGCCACGATCTCTGAAGGCAAGGATCCATGCGAAAGCTGCTCTTCGAAAACCTGATCCACCTGCCGCTGACGGAACCGGCGCCAAGTCCCTCCGATGCGGCGATGGAGGAGCTCGCCACGTCTGTTGACGAAGCCGCTCGCCAGCGCCTCGGGCGCAGTTTGTCGATCCGCGCCGTCGATGCGGGATCCTGTAACGGTTGCGAGTTGGAGATGCATGCGCTGAGCAACCCTTTCTACGATATTGAGCGTTTCGGCATTCATTTTGTCGCCTCGCCGCGCCATGCCGACGTGCTGCTCGTAACCGGCCCGGTAACCAAGAACATGCGCGAGGCTCTGGAGCGGACATACAACGCCATGCCGGCCCCGAAATGGGTGATCGCGCTCGGCGACTGCGCCCGCGACGGCGGGTGTTTTGCCGGCAGCTATGCCATTATCGGCGGGGTTTCGAAGGTCGTACCTGTCGATCTCCATATTCCGGGCTGCCCGCCGTCGCCGACGGACATTCTCCGCGGTCTTCTTGCTTTACTGGAACATGTGAGCACGGGAGGCCGCGCTTCTTGACGGCGAGCTTCAATGGAACCAAGATCGCTTCTCGCTCTGTGGCGAAGTCGCAGCGAAGTCTTCGCTCGAAAACTTCGGCGACAGCCATGCCATCAGCGGAACCGCTGGCCTCCGGGTCAAATGGCAGAGTCGGCTAGGGCACGAGCGATCCTTACGCACACTGCCCGGCCAGCATCCGCGGGGTAGGAATCAGGCGACCAGCATGGGATCTTGCAGGCTCTGGGCGCCAGCAAATTCGGCGCTCTCCAGGGTCGCATCCATCAGTTCCTTCACGTAGGCGAGAGCAGATTTTGAGTCGTCTGCGCTGAGATGAACGTCGTTGCATTTGGCACGCATCGCTTTGCGGATCGATGAGAGCGCATGTTTGGCGGCAATCTTATCACCCTCCTTTAACAACAGTCGGAGAGATGTCGCAGCAAGGACTTCAAGAACCGTTATTCGGCCTTCTATAGCTCCCATAGATGGAATGGCATGTGAGGCTCCCCCACCTTCACTATCACGCTTCGCATTGTACATTCCGCATTCCTTTTCAAAGGCTTTGGTAGCGCCTGTCCGGTCAAGCTCGCACGCGACGATCACGGATCCGAAAGACTCGAAGCGAAACGATGGCACGCAGCAAATTTCGGGTATCCCGGGTGTCCATCGAAAGGACCGTTGCAACAACTCCGGATCAGCCGATAAGTTCCATAGTAAGGCGTGGTGCCGGATGAGGATCGCGGGGTTCACGGTTCAATACTCTCGAGACCATCAATATAGCCGATTTTTTGTTCGGCACAGCGGCTATCCAGTCTCTTTCAATTGGACCTCTCTCGGCTCAGAGGCCGGCAAGCCCGATATGAGCACGGTTTGCGTCCAGCAGGATACACTCTCCGGCGCGACCGCCGATGACCTGGTGCGGCGGGCTACGCCTGTCGTTTCCATCATCGAGAGGCTGCTCTGGTTCTTCCTTCGGCCATGCCTGCCCGGGATAGTAGTCGTTTAATGAATGCGAGCAGGCTTAGCCGCGAGCTCGATCACGTATTCCTCCGCCGCATCCGCGAGTGCTAGCGCAACCGCCGCCTGGCTGAATCCTTTGGAGTGAAGTTGCTCAATCAGGTTGCGCATGGCCGCCTCGACGAGCTTACGGCAGTCAGCCTTTCGAGCCTCACGGCGGAGTTCTAATTCGCTCATAGTTATGTGCCCCTCGGTAGAGAAGGTAGCATGACACCGCTCCAAAATTAGAAAATACGGCAAATGACTAGGGTCCTGTAGGAAAACGGCGATGGCAAACGCTCTCTACACGCGATTGCAGGCCACGGCGAAGCGCCAGATTGAGATTTTGGCCAAAGCGGCACGTAAAAAGCATCGAGGAACAACCCCGTCGAGAGGCGCTTAAGCTTTGAAATAGTGTTATTTTTACGAACTAACGGGGGATGGCCGACGCCGGTCATCCCCCCGCGGATGATCTGATCTTGCTATTAATTTCAAATCCTTGTCGAGCCTTTCAGCGGGGTGAGCGTTCCGAGCCAGTTTACAGCGTCGGATCTGCTACCGAGGATTTTTCCGCCCTCCGTTATGTCCGGCAAAAGCTCAGCGGGTTACCGCTTTACGAGAGGCTTGATCTGGTTGCTGATCCCGATGAGCCCCGCGCCCTCTTCGGAATGCTGCTCCGAGCAGGGTTGCAGGCCGCCTAAACCGGCTTCCGAGCCGACCACCATTACTGGAAATCACATAGAACGATCTTCCCAAACAGCCCGCCGGCTTCCATTCGGCGGTGGGCCTCGGCGGCTTCCTTGAGGGGGTAGACGGCGCCAATAACCGGCTTGAGCTCACGTCCCATCATCGGCAGCACCTGCTCCGTGAAGCGCCGGACCATTGCTCTCTTTTCCGTCCTCGACCTTGACTTCATGACCGTTCCGATTAACCGCAGATGGTTGTGAAGCACGAGATCAAGCGGAATGATGGCGTTGTCGTCGCGTCCCAGAAGGCCAACCTGGACGAGCCGTCCGCCGGGCGCCAGGCTGCGAATGTTGCGCGCGAGATAGGATCCGCCGACGAAGTCGATGATCAGATCGACCCCATGCGACGCCGTAGCATCGACGACCTCCGCCTCGAAGTCCGAACGCCGATAATCAAAGACGGCTTCGGCACCCAGCGAGAGCACATTCTCGATGTTCCCTGCCGAAGCGGTCGCCAGCACATGTGCTCCGGCCGCTTTTCCGAGCTGAACCGCAGCCGATCCGATGCCTCCGGCGGCAGCATGGACAAGGGCGGTTTCTCCTTTAGCAACCTGGCCGAGATGGGCGAGCGCTTCCCAGCCGGTGACGAAACTCTCCATGACCGCCGCCGCCTCGATGAAAGACATGCCATCCGGAATGATCGCTGCCATTTCGCTATCGAGACGGGCGTACTGAGCATAAGCACCACCGCCAACGATGCCCATGACACGGTCCCCAATCGCAAAACCGATGACCGCGGAGCCGGTCGCCACGACTTCGCCGGCGATTTCGAGGCCGAGGATCGGGCTGTCCCCGTAAGTTTGCGTGCCATAGACGCCTTCGCGCTGAAGAAGATCAGCGCGATTGACGCCTGCCGCCATGACCTTGACGAGAATATCGTCGGGGCGGATCTCAGGAAGCGGAGCTTCAGCGAGGTGCAGGACATCCGCGCTGCCGAAATCGGCGAACTTGATCGCTTTCATCAGAGCTATCCTCACTTGGAGAGTGCGCGGCGAGCGATGCTTGCCGCAAAGAGCGGTGTCTCGCGGCTGTTGTGATCGCCACCTGCGGCCTGCCGGGCAGCGGCGGCATCCTCGAACCTGGTGCCATGCTCTTCGAGAAATGCCATGAAGACATCAGTTGGATGCGCAGTGACCCGGTTCGTGTAGCGGGTCCTGTTTTCGTCGATCTTTTCGGCGATCAGTTCCCAGACGACATTGACCTTGGTGCGACCGCTGGACGTGAACACGTCGGAGATTGAGTTCATGCGGCAATAGGCGGCCTCTGCAACTTCGGCAACATAGTGTTGGACAACGAGACCGGAGCCGATCTGCTCGACATTGATTGACATCCGACGACCGTCGTCGGTCCACGTGACGCCGGCAGCGATGTGATCCGGTGGGCAGCAGCGCAGGTATTCGGCTTCAGGCAGGTTGAAGAGCCAGTCGGCGATATCGATCTTTTCAAACGGGACGTCTACCTCCGCCGAATATGCTGACTGCGAGAGAATTGTATCGAGGACCTTGACCATCATAGTATTCCTTCTGTTTGTTGGGCGACTGCCCGTTGACGAGAAGGAATGTGCGCCTGATGCCTGCTGATGATAACGAACTAATTGATCGAAACGGTTTTGCGTCGTAGGCAAAGATGAAGGATCCACGGTTTGCCGAACATCTCGCGGTCTATGTCGATGTCGTCCGCGCGGGAAGCTTCTCCGCGGCGTCACGGCGTCGTGCCGTAACCCCATCCGCCGTCGTCCGACAGATCGATGCGCTCGAACAGGACCTTGGCGTTCCGCTTCTGGTCCGCTCGACGCGTGCCCTGTCGCTGACGGACGCGGGTCGCCATCTCTTCGATAGGGCCCAGCGGCTGCTGGATGACCTGGCTGACACCCATGCGGAAGTCGCAGCCTTCGACAGTGCGGTCAGCGGTACCCTTCGCATCGCTTGCTTCCCGACATTCGGAAAACGCTACGTCATCCCCGTTCTTGCATCTCTTGCGCAGCAGCACCCGAGCTTGCATGTCGAATTGGATCTCACCGAACGGCTGGCCGACCTCGTCGCCGAACGGCTCGACCTCGTGGTCAGGATGGGTGACCTGGCGGACAGCTCCTTGATCGCCACGAAGCTCGCCCCGCTTGACCGCGTTCTCGTGGCAAGCCGTGTCTATGTCGAGCAGTACGGCGAGCCGAAAGACGAAGAGGCGCTCCGTCATCATCGCCTTCTCGACAAGCTTCATGGCAACGATCTGCTCGGCTGGTCCGATGTTCTCGGATGCCCGGCTGGTGAGGCATGCAAACAGGTCTCTTTCCGCTCCGATGATTTTGAAGCGTTGAACAGCGCCGCGATCTCAGGCATGGGCGTGGCCTTCCTGCCAAGCTGGGTTTCGGGCGCCTCCATCCAGGCGGGCGATCTGCTGCGCCTAAAGCTTGACGGGGAGCGATGGAACGAGCGATCGTCCGGCATCTACCTACTGCGCGCCCTGCAGGTGCCACCCGCCAAGGTCAGGGCGTTTACAGAAGCGCTCAGGGCACATATCGGCACGCCGCCGCGCTGGAGTTGAGGCGCGGTATCAACGACAGTGATTATATCAACGGCTTAAGCCACCTGCTGTTCAATAAATGCCAAGTTCTCCGTAAGATCCCATCAAGAGCAGAGATCTCCGTTTCGCGGTCAGAACGCATGGATTCCCATCACCGCTAGGCCTCCGCAAAACTCTTGTCCCATGGTGTGGGCGAGGGAAAGACCTCGCCGAGGAACGATACCAGCGTCTTGACGTTCCGATTGCCGCCGACTTTCCGGCCAGTATGCGGTCATGTTGCTGCGGTCGATGAAGAATGCCTTCAAGACGGGCACCAGCGCGCGGCGATGCAGATAGGGAGCTGCGACATAGACCGTGCAGGCAGTAATCGCCTCGATCGAATTCACCTAAAAATCCTTCTCTGCGAGCCCAAACAGATCACCAGGCCAGTAAAACGCGACGACCTGCCGATCACCATGGTTCAGCATATGGCTCGCCACCAGAACCCGCCGGACAAGAGATACAGAAACCTCGCTGGCTCTCCTTGGGTGACGACATGTGATCCCTTCGTTTCAAAGGTAATGACGTCCGCAAGGCGCGCGAGCTCGGATTGATCGGATGACGATAGAACGATGTGGTCGGGCTCTACTCCATGTTCACCTGGCCAGGGATTTGGTGCAAGCGATGTTTGATCAGGATCAATGCATCTCCAAAGCTGGCACCTCTATTAGGGGGCAGATTTCACGGAATTGATTGCTTTCGGAGTGTTTGAATCGATGGTTATTCACGTTGCTGTTTTGAAAGAGAAAGCTTTAGGCGAAAAGCGTGTAGCAATCGTGCCAGCCCTTACTACCCGTCTCGAGCGGCTGGGTGCAGCCCTGACTCTGGAGGCGAATGCTGGACTGGCGGCCACGTTTGCCGATACCGCCTATCGAGACGCCAGGATCGAAAACGACCCGAAAACCGTCGTGTCCGATGCTGATATCGTGCTCGCAGTTCAGCCGCCGCCAGCAGATCTAGTCAAGGCAATGAAGCCAGGAAGCGTGCTGATCTCACTCCTTTACGGCAACAGCAATCTGGACACTGTTGCAGCCCTCAAGGACCGAAAGGTGACAGCCTTTGCGATGGAGCAGATCCCGCGCATCAGCAGGGCCCAGTCGATGGATGTCCTTTCCAGCCAGGCAGCTCTTGCTGGCTATTATGCGCCTCTGCTCGGTGCAGTTCACATGCCGCGCATCCTGCCGATGATGACAACTGCGGTAGGTTCGCTACGGGCCGCGAAGGTTCTGGTGATGGGACTTGGCGTCGCCGGGCTTTCGGCCCTCGCCACCGCTCACCGGCTGGGCGCAATCACGGAAGGCTATGATGTCCGTCCCGAGACACGCGAGCAGGCCGAGTCGCTGGGTGCCAAATTCGTCGATACCGGTGTCGACGCACGCGGCGAAGGCGGTTATGCGCGCGAACTGACGGCCGACGAAAAAGCCAAGGTCGAGCAGACACTCACCCGGCATATCGCCGAAGCGGACATGATCATTACGACGGCCTCCGTACCTGGCCGCCCAGCCCCGAAGCTGATTTCTTCAGCCCAAGTCGCGGCCATGAAACCCGGCGCCGTGATTGTGGATCTCGGGGCGGAAAGCGGCGGCAATTGTGAGATGACCAAGCCCGGTGACACGGTGAATGTCGGAGCGGTTACCATCCTTGGCCCGCTCAATGTACCTTCGGCACTCGCCCAGCACGCCAGCGACCTCTATGCAAAAAACATCCTCAATCTTCTTGACCTCCTCATCAAGGATGGCGCGATCCATCTCGATTTCGAGGACGAAGTCGTCGCCGGTACGGTGGCTACGCACGACGGAAAGATCCGAAACGAAGCGCTTCGCCAGATCATCGAGACCGCATTTCACTCAAACCATGAGGTCGCATGATGACGCTCGACACACCCATGACGTGGCTTATCGCCCTGTATATTTTCATGCTGGCAGCCTTCACCGGCTATGAGGTCATCAGTCGGGTGCCCTCGATCCTGCACACGCCACTGATGTCAGGTTCGAACTTCATCCACGGCATCGTGGTCGTCGGCGCTCTCCACACGCTGCTGAACGCCACCACACTGTTCGCCCAGATCGTCGGCTTCGTCGCCGTGGCACTCGGGGCCGCAAACGCCTCCGGGGGCTACGTGGTGACCGACCGGATGCTCTCAATGTTCAAGTCGAGCGGCGGTAAGGAGAAGTAGGATGATCGCACAGCATTTCGTCAGCCTGAGCGGTCTTTTCGCCGCCGCTCTCTTCATCTTCGGGTTGAAGCGGATGGCCTCGCCGGTTACGGCTCTGTCGGGCATCATGACTGCCGGTGCCGGTATGATCGTTGCCGTCATCGCGAGCTTCCTGGTGCTCTTCGAGCTTGATGGAACTGTCCGGTCTCACCTGACGACCAATCTCGGTCTTGCGATCGCCGCGCTGCTTGCCGGTGGCGGATGGGCTTGGTGGCGCGGCGCGAGGGTCGAGATGACTGCCATGCCGCAGATGGTCGCATTGTATAACGGTATGGGTGGCGGGGCTGCAGCCGCGATCGCCGCTGTCGAACTTTCTGGTGGAAGAGCCTCAGGCACGTTGCTGCTTGCCGTCACTATCATCGGTGCGCTGATCGGTTCGATTTCCCTGACGGGCTCTTTCATCGCGTGGGCGAAGCTCGACAGCAGGATCAAAAAACCGTGGCGCTTTTCCGGTCAGCGGCTCGTAAACGGCCTGATCTTTCTCGCAACGCTTCTCGTCGGATTGGGCGTCATTCTTCTCTATGGCTCTCCAGCGGACACCGTGCTGGCGGTTCTGTTCTTTGTCGGAGCCCTGGCCTTTGGTGTGTTGATGACGCTCCCGATCGGCGGGGCCGACATGCCCGTCGTCATCTCGCTCTATAATGCCTTCACCGGTCTTGCCGTCGGCCTGGAAGGGTTCGCGCTGCAAAACCCCGCCCTGATGATCGCGGGCATGGTCGTCGGCTCGGCGGGCACGCTTTTGACGTTGCTTATGGCGAAGGCGATGAACCGATCGCTGGCAAACGTGTTGTTTTCCAACTTTGGGGACACAACTGCTTCTGGCGGGGCCGAAGTCCACGGACAGATGAAATCCGCCGACGCGGCCGACGCGGCGGTCAACATGCGCTACGCCTCGAGCGTCATCATTATCCCTGGCTACGGTCTCGCCGTCGCTCAAGCGCAACAGAAGCTCTACGAGTTCGTCAAAATCCTGCTGGCCGCCGGCGTCGAGGTCAAATTCGCCATCCATCCGGTGGCGGGCCGCATGCCAGGTCACATGAACGTGCTGCTCGCAGAAGCAGGCGTTCCCTACGACATCATCTTCGATATGGATGACATCAACGCAGACTTCCCAAACACCGATGTCGCCCTGGTAATCGGCGCCAATGACGTGGTGAACCCTGCGGCGCGCACCGATAAATCCTCGCCGATCTATGGGATGCCGATCCTGGACGCCGACAAAGCCCATCAAGTTTATGTGGTCAAGCGCGGACAGGGCAAGGGCTATTCGGGCGTCGAGAACCTGCTCTTCTTCGAAGACAACTGCTCGATGGTCTACGGCGACGCCCAAGCCGTGCTCAGCCAAATGGTTCAATCCGTGAAAGATCTGGCCGCCGCAGCCTGAAGTGGCCCAAGGCAATCTACATTCAAAGGAGAATGACAAATGGCTTACCAGACGATCAATCCCTACAGCAGCGAGACACTCGCCAATTTTCCAGACGCGACCGACGCCGAAGTTCGTACGGCAATCGTCGGCGCACATGAGGCGTTTCTCGGGTGGCGCAACACTTCTTTCGCCGAACGTGGACAGATCCTACAGAAGGCGGCGGACATCCTGCGCCGTGATAGCGATGCCTATGCTAAGCTGCTGACGCTTGAAATGGGCAAGCTGTTCTCCGAAGCTAAGGCGGAAGTCGAGCTGTCGGCAAAAATCTTCGAATATTATGTCCGCCATGCCGAGGCGTTGCTCAAGCCCGAAAAGCTGCCGGTTCTGGATCCTGCCGAGGGCGACGCCGTGCTCGTTCACGAACCGCTCGGTGTCCTGCTGGCCATCGAACCTTGGAACTTCCCATACTACCAGATCGCACGTATCTTGGCGCCGCAGCTCGCTGCAGGCAATACGCTCCTCCTCAAACACGCATCGAACGTTCCGCAATGCGCTGCTGCGTTCGAGAAACTGATGGCCGAATCCGGCCTGCCCAAAGGGGCGTTCAAGAACCTCTACGCAACGCGTTCGCAAATCGAGCTGATCCTCAACGACGACCGGGTCCATGGTGTCGCCCTGACTGGCTCGGAAAGCGCTGGCGCGGTTGTTGCGGCTCAGGCTGGCAAAGCGCTTAAAAAGTCCACAATGGAGCTCGGCGGTGCGGATGCCTTCGTTGTGCTGGCTGATGCAGACCTTGAAAAGACCACCAAATGGGCCGTGTTCGGGCGCCATTGGAACGGCGGTCAGGTCTGTGTTTCGTCAAAGCGGATGATCATCGTCGACCCTGTCTATGACGCATTTCTTGATGGCTATCGCAAGGGCGTGGCTGGTCTAGTCGCGGGCGATCCCTTTGATCCGAAGACCACGCTGGCGCCATTGTCTTCGAAGGGTGCGGCCGACGAGGTGAAGGACAAGATTCGCGAAGCGGTCAAGCTTGGAGCCAAAGCCGAGGAAGTCGGGCCGCCGGTGCCCAATCGCGGCGCCTTCGTCCAGCCGACGATCCTGACTGACGTCGGAGAAGACAATCCGGCGCGCTATTGGGAATTCTTCGGTCCGGTTTCGATGCTCTTTAGAGCAAAGGACGAGGAAGATGCTGTGCGCATCGCTAATGATTCCCCGTTCGGCCTGGGAGGCTCTGTCTTCACGTCGAATCCGACGCATGGCGCGGAAGTCGCGAAGCGCATCTCCACTGGGATGGTCTTTGTCAATCATCCGACCAAAGTCGAGGCAGACTTGCCGTTCGGCGGCATCCGCCGTTCAGGCTACGGTCGCGAGCTTCTTGGTCTCGGTCTCAAGGAATTCGTCAATCACAAACTCATCGATGTCGTCGACATCGATGCGCATTTCTGAACGCACAAGGGGACGCTTTGTCGAGCGTCCCTCATGAACGAACATCAAGCCAAGGAGTCTCACAATGGCCAAGACTATGAAAGCCGCAGTCGTCCGCGAATTCGGAAAGCCGCTAATTATCGAGGAGGCCGCCGTCCCGACACCTGGCGCCGGTCAGATCCTCGTCAAGATCGCCGCGACCGGCGTCTGCCACACCGATCTCCACGCCGCAGAAGGCGATTGGCCCGTGAAGCCCAAGCCGCCCTTCATTCCGGGCCATGAAGGCGTTGGCCACGTCGTGGCTGTCGGCTCTGGCGTGAAACATGTCAAGGAAGGCGATCGCGTCGGCGTGCCATGGCTTTATACCGCCTGCGGACATTGCAAGCATTGCTTGGGCGGGTGGGAAACACTGTGCGAGGAGCAGCAGAATACCGGCTATTCGGTCAACGGCAGCTTTGCGGAATATGTCGTTGCCGATCCGAACTATGTCGGTCATCTGCCCGATAACGTGTCGTTTATCGATATTGCGCCTATCCTATGCGCGGGTGTCACCGTCTATAAGGGTTTGAAAGTCACCGACACGAAGCCCGACGACTGGGTGGTAATTTCCGGTATTGGCGGTTTGGGGCATTTGGCAGTCCAATATGCCAAGGCGATGGGGCTCAACGTTATCGCCGTCGACATCGATGATGAAAAACTCGATCTTGCGAAATCTCTCGGTGCTTCGCTTGCCGTGAATGCCCGTAAGGACGACCCGATCGCCTTTGTGAAGAAGGAGGTTGGCGGCGCCCAGGGCGTGCTGGTTACGGCTGTCTCACCCAAAGCCTTTGAACAGGCCCTCGGCATGGTCGGCCGCGGCGGCACAGTGTCCCTCAATGGGCTTCCTCCGGGCGATTTCCCCTTGTCGATCTTCGACACAGTCCTGAACGGGGTTACCGTGCGCGGCTCGATCGTCGGCACGCGCCTCGACCTTCAGGAGGCGCTGAACTTCGCTGGCGAAGGCAAGGTCAAGGCGACGATTGCGACCGACAAGCTCGAAAATATCAACGATATCTTTGCTCGCATGCACAAGGGAGATATCCAGGGCCGGATCGTCATCGACTTTGCAAAATAAAACCAAATCAATGCCGTGATGCACGCGATGGTGCTTCACCAAATCGGCGAACCGCTTGTCTGGACCGAGCCGCCGCATCGAGAGCCAGATCCAGGCGAGCCGCGTCTGGGTTCCCGCCTTCTGCATCTGCCGGATGGATTTGCATCCGGTGGAGAGGGCGTCGACGCCGCGGCGACGCTACCTGACGCAGTCGCGGCCGCCAAAATGGTCGTCTAGGTTGAATGCGATTCGTCCCGGATGGATGCGTTTGCTGCAAGCGCATTCTGTCTGCCTGTTCCGCTTGCGCTCGTGGGTGATGTCTTCGTGTTCAAGACAAGCCTGACGATGAGCGGCTTGACGTGATATCCTTTTCGAAATAGCGACCAGTTAGCTGGTCGTCTGATTAGGTGATTGAAAGTTCTAAGTAATTTTCGTACGCGGCCCGATAATACGCAGGTCGCCGGCTATGGAGAGACCGATTGGTTGTTTCACGAAAGACTTTGCTTGCGGGCGCAATCATTCTCATTGTTGCAGCGGCTGGCTACTACGCATGGATCAAGATCCATGCTCCTAGCCTTCCCGACGGCTTTGCTGCAAGCAATGGGCGCATCGAGGCCGTTGAAATCGACATTTCGACCAAGACTGCCGGGCGACTACAGGACTTGCTGGTCCGTGAAGGCGATTTCGTCACCGCCGGCCAGACGCTCGCCCAAATGGATACGGTTCAGCTCGCGGCCCGCAAGCGACAGGCGGAAGCGCAGCTGCGTCGCGCCCAGATCTCGATCGACACGGCGCATAGCCTTGTTGCCCAACGCCAGGCCGAAAAGACCTCGGCGATGGCTGTGATCGAACAGCGCAAGGCCCAGCTCGATTCCGCAAGCAAGACCAATGCTCGCAACAGGCAGCTGCTGAGCAGCAACACGGTCTCACAGCAAATCGTCGATGACAGCGAAGCGAACGAGCAGGCAGCCAAGGCAACGCTTGCCTCGGCGCAGGCAGCTCTTGCAGCGTCGGATGCCGCCATCAATGCTGCCAAGGCGCAAGTGGTGGATGCGGAAGCGGCGGTCGATGCAGCAAAGGCCGAGATTGAGAGCATAGAAGCGGATATATCCGACAGCACGCTCAAGGCTCCGAGGGATGGCCGGATCCAGTATCGCATTGCCCAGCCTGGCGAAGTGTTGGCAGCCGGCGGCCGGGTGTTGAATCTCGTCGACCTCGGCGATGTCTACATGACCTTTTTCCTTCCGACGGAACAGGCAGGCCGGACCTCGATGGGGTCGGACGTCCGTCTCGTGCTCGATGCGGCGCCGCAATACACCATCCCCGCCAAGGTCTCGTTCGTTGCAGACGTTGCGCAATTCACGCCGAAAACAGTCGAAACCGAGGAAGAGCGGCAGAAGCTCACCTTCCGCGTTCGCGCCCAGATCCCTCAGGAGCTTCTGAAGAAATACATCCAATATGTCAAAACGGGCCTGCCAGGCATGGCCTATGTCCGCCTCGACCCGCAGGCGCAATGGCCTGACAATCTCGAACGCAACCTCGTCAAGTAGCGGTTGACGACATGGCGGAAACCATCGAAGGCACACCGAAAGACGACGAGAGCGGCGCCGCAGTTGCCAGGCTGAATGATGTCCGGCTCGTCTACAAGAATGCGATCGGGCTGGACAAGGTCACGCTTGAGATTCCATCGGGGCGAATGACCGGCTTGATCGGCCCCGACGGTGTCGGCAAGTCAAGCCTCCTATCGCTGATTTCCGGTGCCCACGCGGTGCAGACGGGACGCGTGGAGGTGTTCGGCGGAGACATGCGTGATGCCCGGCATCGCGAGCGAACCTGCCCAAGGATTGCCTATATGCCGCAGGGGCTCGGCAAGAACCTTTATCCAACCCTGTCCGTCTTCGAGAATGTCGACTTCTTCGGGCGCCTCTTTGGGCAGGACAAACATGAACGGACGGCCAGGATCGCCGAATTGCTCGACAGCACCGGCCTCGGTCCTTTTGCAGACCGCCCCGCGGCGAAACTGTCGGGTGGCATGAAGCAGAAACTCGGATTGTGCTGCGCTCTCATTCATGATCCCGACCTGCTCATTCTCGACGAGCCGACCACAGGCGTCGATCCGCTGTCGCGCCGGCAATTCTGGGAACTGATTGGCAGCATTCGGGCAAGCCGGCCCGGTATGAGCGTCATCGTCGCGACCGCTTACATGGAAGAGGCGGCCGGCTTCGACTGGCTGATCGCGATGAATGCCGGCAAAGTCCTTGATACCGGCACTCCCAAGCAACTTCTCGAGCGCACGCAGACCAGCGATCTCGACGCTGCCTTCATCGCTCTGCTTCCCGAAGCCGATCGGCGCGATCATCACGAGATCATCATTCCGCCACGTCCGCAGACGGCTGGTGGTGTCTACGCCATCGAGGCCAGTCATCTCAGCATGCGCTTCGGCGATTTCACCGCGGTCGACAATGTCAGCTTTCAGATCCCCAAGGGCGAGATATTTGGCTTTCTCGGTTCGAATGGATGCGGCAAGACCACGACGATGAAGATGCTGACGGGCCTGCTTGCCGCCAGCGAAGGCGAAGCCAAGCTTTTCGGCCGCAAGGTCGACGCCAGCGACATGGCGGTCAGGCGCCGCGTCGGCTACATGAGCCAGGCCTTCTCGCTCTATGGCGAGCTGACGGTCCGGCAAAACCTTGATCTCCATGCCCGTCTTTTCAAGCTGAAGGAAGACCGGATTCCCGCGCGCATCGCCGAAATGACCGATCGCTTCGGCCTGGGCGATGTGATGGATGCACTGCCGGACACACTGCCGCTCGGTATCCGCCAGCGGCTATCGCTTGCGGTTGCGATGATCCACGCGCCGGACATTCTCATTCTCGACGAGCCGACCTCGGGTGTCGATCCCGTTGCTCGCGATGCTTTCTGGCAGATCCTTGCCGACCTGTCGCGCAAAGACGATGTGACGATTTTCGTCTCGACCCATTTCATGAACGAGGCAGAGCGCTGCGATCGCATTTCGCTGATGCACGCAGGCAAGGTGTTGATAAGCGACACCCCTGCCGCCATTGCCAAAAGCCGCAATACGGAAACACTCGAGGACGCCTTTATCGCCTATCTCGAGGAGGCGTCCGGCATTGTGCGTGGCCAGGAGGCAAAGCCTGTCGTCATGGCAAACGCCCTTGAGGCAGCCGCATCGCCGACACGCCGCCGCTTCTTCGATTTTCGCCGCATGTTCAGCTACACGCGCCGCGAGGCCTTGGAGCTGCAACGCGATCCCGTTCGCGGCACGCTTGCCGTTCTCGGGAGCGTTATCCTGATGTTCGTGATCGGTTATGGCATCAACCTCGATGTCGAGGATCTGACCTTTGCCGTGCTCGACCGCGATAGCTCGACCATCAGCCGCGATTATGTACTCGATATTGCCGGATCGAGGTACTTTATCGAGAAGGCGCCAATCAAGGATTATGCCGATATGGATCGGCGCATGCGGGACGGCGAACTTAGCCTCGCCATCGAGATACCGCCTGGCTTCGGCCGAAACGTGCTGCGCGGCGATGTCGTCGAAATCGGCGCATGGATCGACGGGGCGATGCCGCAACGGGCCGAAACGGTCAGGAGTTACGTTCAGGGCATGCATGCCAACTGGCTGGCACGCAAGGCAAAGGAACTCTATGGGGCGGCGGCCACGCAAGGCTCGTTCACCATTGAAACGCGCTTTCGCTATAATCCCGACGTCAAAAGCCTGGTGGCGATGGTCCCTGCCGTCATCCCGCTGCTGCTGATGCTCATCCCGGCAATGCTCGCGGCCCTAAGTGTCGTGCGCGAGAAAGAGCTCGGCTCGATCATCAACCTTTACGTCACGCCGGTCAGCAAGCTGGAGTTCCTAATCGGCAAACAATTGCCCTATGTCGCGCTCGGGCTATTGAACTTTGTTCTGCTGACGGCCTTTGCCACGCTGGTCTTCCGCGTGCCGTTCACCGGCAGCTATCTGACCTATCTGACGGCGGCGCTGCTCTATGTGATCATCGCAACCTCGATCGGCATCGTCATCTCGTCCTTCATGAAAAGCCAGATCGCGGCCATCTTCGGCACCGCGCTCCTGACCTTGATACCGGCGACGCAATATTCCGGCATGATCGACCCGGTCTCATCGCTACGGGGCGCCGGCGCTCTCATCGGCGAGCTCTATCCGGCCACCTATTTCATGACGATTTCTCGCGGCACCTTCTCCAAGGCGCTCGACTTCGCAGGCCTCTACGGCTCCTTTATTCCGCTATTGATCGCGATCCCGATCCTTTCGATCCTGGGGACGCTGCTAATCAAGAAGCAGGAGGGATGACATGGCATTGTCCAATATCCTGCAACTGGGGATTCGATGCCGCAATTCGGCTTGCTCCTCATTCTTGTGCTTTTGCCGCTGCAGGTCCTGTCCGGCGCCATGACGCCACGCGAAAGCATGCCCGAAATCATTCAGAACATCATGCTTCTTGCGCCCAACACCCACTTCGTCATTCTGGCGCAAGCCGTGCTCTTTCGAGGCGCCGGCATAGATGTCGTCTGGCCGCAGCTTTTATCCTTGCTTGCTATCGGAATGGTCCTATTTTTCTTTGCTCTCGGGCGGTTTCGGAGGTTCTTGAGATGACGGCGCTCCATTATCGCGCCGGTTACGCGCCGCTCCCCACCATCGAAGAAAGGAAATCAGCGAAGGAAGGACTTTCGCCTGGTTCGTCACGGCACAACTTCGCAGCTGCGCCATGCATCCTTTAATTGTAAATTGGGGTATGGGTAGATACGTTAATGGGCAACGAAGCAGCCGGAAACCGATCCTCATGGGCGCGAACGATCCTGCTGTCGATCATCAGATATTGGTTGTTGCGGTCTGCCGTCAGGGCCTCGAACACCCGCTCCCAGACGCCGGCATGGCACCAGCGGCTGAAACGCTTATACACCGTCTCGCTTACCCGCTTTACACATCGCGCGGTCGAACACCGGAAAGCCGCTTCTCCGTTTTTTGTTTGCGGCCGGATCCCAGCTCTCGCACATAGATCGTGAGGGGTCTTTCGACAACCCTGAAGAGCGCTAGCGCGAATATGATGGAACCGATGGTCGCATAGATGACGAACAGGCCAAGAGAGAGGTGGTCACCGATAGCCTTCGCCCAAATGGCCCGCATAGGCCGCACGATGAAGGGATGGGCGAGATAGAGGCTATAGGAAGCGTCTCCAACGGCGACGCCCCACAGCACGATCCGTTTGAGAGGAAGGGCAGGACCGATTGCGGCGGCTAGGACAAACACGGCAGCGGGCACACCTCTGCGCAGGAATTGCGGCAGAGCCGCATCGTCCCAGGGAGTGGAGAAACGAGCGAATCCGATGAGCCCGATCGCCATCAGAGCAAGTGCCACCCCAGGACCGATCCGCAGGCCGATGCGGAAAATCAACGCTACATATACACCCAACAGAAATTCCAGGATGATGGGGTTCGTCCAGAAAGCAATCTGGACATTCCGTGGTTCAATCGTGGTGCCAACGAGGGCCAGCGCAGCCATCAGTACCGACAGCCCAATAATGCCCGGCCGGATCGGCATCATTAGCGCCAGCGCGAAGAGCACATAGAACAGCATCTCATAGTTCAAGGTCCAGCCAAGGGCGAGCACAGGCCGGATCTCATTCGCGCCACGCATGTCAGGGATGAAGAGATAGGATGCGACGACATGAGAAATATCGCCAACTGGAACGTTGAGCAGTGAAGGCGCCGCGGCCGCGCCGAGCAGCATGACGCTCGTTAGCAACCAGTAGAGCGGAACGACGCGTGCGCAACGTCGCAGGAAGAAGCGCAAGGAAGCACCGCTTTTGCCGAACTCTGCCGCCGCGGTATGCATCATGATGAAGCCCGACAGGACGAAGAAGATATCGACACCGTAGCCGAGGTACCATGCCTTGGCGTCGACGGCTTGGCGTGCTGTCACGACAGCCAGATTTTCAGTTTCATGGATGGTATGTGCCACCACCACAGACAAGGCCGCGAGCGCTCGAAGCACTTGAAGATTTATGAGTTTGGCAGCGACATCCGCTTTCGTGGATTGCGGAATTCCAATCGATTGCCTCTGTTCTGCTCCGATCCGGTTCCAAGTCATGTCAGATGGTGCCTCAGTAGGCCTTGTTCATGCCGACGCCGAGGGAGCCAACGGTCGCCTGGGTTGAGTTGCCATAATCTGTGTTAGCCCCGCCGCCTGGGGCATAACGCTGGTGGCTGTTCCGTTAATCCGATCATCAAGTATTTTTGATAAAAAGTCACCAGAAGCTCCAATCCGAAATTCGATTTAGTTCTAACTGCCGCATTGGTCGATACAACAACGTATCACTGCGTAAGTTAATGAATTAATTCGCTGAACAGTTGATCCGCCGATACTTCCACTCAAGGGCGCCGCAGCCCCAGACGATGCCGATCAACATGTAAAGATGGCGCCAGTCGCGAGCGGCCGCTCCATGGACATCATGAAGCCGATGCCATGGCGTTCGAAACGGCCGAGCTTGCCGTCGCTGTCGATTTCGCCCCGGCAAACATTGTCCTCCCATCGGAAAGCGCCGCGGTCATGGCAGGCCATGAGGATGCCGAAGACAGCATATTTCACGCGACGCGTTGGATCTCTGGACGACCGAGTTCAGTCATCCGGTTGAGAACATGGACGCCGATCTTGGCCTCTGCTTTCTGGTTGTCAAAGTTCCTCGCTTTGAGATTCGGTTCATCTAAGTCTCCACTAGGCTGCGCTGAACAGCCTGAAGCCGTGTTGTCGTGTCAAGCTGCCGACTGGCCGCGGCGGCCGTCCGGATTCGAGAGAGCGAATGGCGATGGAGATCCGCGAGATCTATGTGCCGTTATGCCGAATTCGGCATAATGGGATTTATCCCGAGCCGGAGACTATGCCGAGCCGGTTCCCCAAAGCCCGAGATTTCCGGTAAAGCCGGACAGCAAGTTCGGCATAATATCCAACCTTCGCTATTACAAATTTAGCGGAGCCGAGCATGACCACGACACCAGCAAAGAGTGCAATTCTTTCGCAAACTATCGACAATTGGCCACATCAGGCCTGCGTGCGATCCGACACCAACTGTATGATGGATGAAGGTTATAGGGCCAAAAGCACTCTGCGCCATAACCGGCCATTGGATTGGCAGCAAATCTCGGGACCTGTTGACAATGCGTGTTGGCCGCAGTCTCATGCGTTGGCCTTACCTCCCGACATGAGCTTCGCTTTGATGAACCTCGTTTCCGTTACGCTCGAACACCCGATGCAGTCGGATGTGTCATCTCTCCTGCAGCAATCGGATGCCGTCGCCGCTCTGCTTTACCCAGGGGAATATCGGCGGCCGATCAATGCGGCGTCTTTGGCAAAGACCGACACTTATGTTCTGATCGCCCGTATCGCCGAGAAAGCGGTCGGAATGTGCGTGCTGTTTGACAGAGGTGATTGTTCGGCTGAACTCAAACGTATGATCGTTGACGCGGAGTCGCGCGGCGCTGGTGTTGGCATGGCGCTCCTTAAAGGGGCGGAAGCTCAGGCCATAAAACTTGGCGCACTCACCATGCTGCTCGAGGTGGGGACGCGTAATACGGAGGCACAGCAACTCTATCGGCGCGGGGGCTACAAGCCCTGTGACCCGTTCCCGCCCTACGCGAGAACGCCAATAAGCCTCTTTATGACGCGGCGTTTATCGACAGCGTTTCCTGATAACTGAGCAGTTTCAGACCAAGCGCCCTTAATAAACGAGATGGTCGGTTTGGGCCGAAACCCGTCCTCCAGTGCTTCGAAAATATGCCGAGCTTGCCGCGCGGCTTTACCGGAAATCTCGGGCTTTGGGGAACCGGCTCGGCATAGTCTCCGGCTCGGGATAAATGCCTGATTTGCACATCGATGCGCTCAAGGTGAGGAGCCGGAATTTTCACTGAGTTTGCGCGCATTCCGTCCGACGCCGCAATATAGTTTGTGACATGCGGCGGACGACAGGGCGGCGAGGATGAGGATAATGTGGGGCCGGAGCACCGGTCACTGCCCATCACCAGGAAAACCGAATAGCCTCCAGTTTCCACCCGATGCGAAATCGAATAGCATCTCCCTTTATTTCAGATGGTCAAAGAGAGCATTGGGGATGTCTATGCAGCCGATCGACTACGGCCTCACGAGGGCGGTTGCCTTGGGTATTCTGATTATTTTTCCCGCCGTGTTCTTTGTTTCCTGCTCGACGATCGGCGGAACTCGCGGTCAACCTGGTCCCGTGACCGCGAGTTCCGCCAACGCCAAAGAAAAAGCGGCCGAGCGTCGGCGATGGTCTGAGCGAGTCGAACGAGATAATCAGCTAGATCCAAGCGGGTCGACACCGGGTTCCTATGGCTCTTTCGGTCCCCGTTTCACTTGGTGAGCGCTAGACTGCGTGGGCGATGATTTCGGCTGGAAAGCGATGACGGCGGTAGATAGGCTCACGATCGGTCATGCCCCATCATCGCTCATCAAGTTCCAAACTCCGTTAAGTTTACGATGCCCTTTGAAGTCATCAGAACCAAAGGCCGATGCGACATTTCTCGCGGTGCGTAGCCTATTTCGGATCTTCATAAGTGTAGAGTGCACACATCTCATTGCTGCTTCTCGGTGCCCTTTTGCCATTGAAGACGGCAATTGCCGTTGACTCCGATCCGTCGGCCCAAGACGCAACAAAGGTGACGTCGCCGGCACCGCAGAGTTGGTTGCCATTTTGCAGTTCGGGATCGCCAGGCTCTTTGACACGATAGACCGACGCCGGCACATTCCGACCATCTACGCTGAAGTGATCGGCAACGAGATCAGAGAATTCGAGCGACTCTCCGTTTTCAAACTTGATACTGAAATCGTCCAGCCAGACATCGCCGGTGACGCTCATGGCTGTATTGCTCATCGCTATATAGTGATCTGCCTGTTGGGCGAGCGCTCCAGACGTTGAGAGGATCGTCAGGAGGCTGGAAAGGATGAGGCTGCGCAATTTTAAATCTCGCGAAAATGACATGAGCGGGTTGGCCGACCCCATACATCGCATCTTTTCTCCGGAACGCACAGGCTCATTTTGAGGTGCTTTTAGCCATCGGTGCGCCATGTTCATGGCCCTGCGGCGGGTGTCTGAAGCGACTGTAGTATGAGGAGGCTGTGAGAGATTTCCAGATCGGATCGACTAAGATGCTATGTTTGTAGCGTCGAGAGTGAATTGACGCTTCCCCCTCCAGGCTACCTGCAATGGCTCTGATGGGTGGACGCCCCCCCGACGGCATCGATGTACCAGAATGGAGACGTTGATCACCATTTAAAGGAGGCGTCCACCCCATCAGAACCTAGTGACAGCATCAAAGAGCAAAATCCATTCACGCCGGGAGCCATGTACCGAAGCCACTATGCTGGCTGGTCTCAGTACAGACAGTGCAATAGTAGCGGTATCGACTTTCGACCTGATTGAAACCGGTTTCCGGTTATTGCTCGGCAGCGCCATCTGGGATGCGAAATTCCGCCATCGCCGGTGATCGAGTAGAGCGGGCCAGTTTGATGCGGCCCTCGGTCAGATGCTCAGCTTCTTTTCACATCTTTGACTTGCATCAAGGATAGAGGCGAAGGGCTGGTTCAACATCGATCCGTTATCGCGGCTGTATCGACAGCCCGGCAGAGGATCGTTCAATGGCGAATATAACCCTGCAAGCTCTTTCCGCGAGATGTTCGGCGGCGCCGACGCGCGTCTCCTTCCCGGTGCTCGGCGTGACCCTCACCGCCCTCGTCTTCGGCGGCTATGCGGGAGCGTTGACCGCTGCTATCTTCAACGTCGTCAGCCCACGTTTCGGCTGATCAGGGGACGGAGCCGCGCACATGGCCGCCGACCGCCGCAGGTTCGCATGGACGAACGCAGTGCTGATCATGCTGGTCGCGCTCGCGCTTCTCATTGCGCCCGCCGCAGGCGTGCAGGCGATGCAGTGCCATGAACACGAGGCCCACGGTCACTCCGGCTCGGCGCAGTCCTCCGTACTCGCGAAGGACGTCCGCGTCCCGCTCCAAGGCGGTCTTCACACTTCTGATCACAAAGCCTGCTGCGCGGTGCAGTGCGGCTTCTGTATCGTGCTCGCCAGCGCGGACAGGATAGAGGCTCCCGCAGCCATAGGCTCCTTCCTTTGTTTTTCGTGGGGCGACCAGACTGGTAGCGGTCTGGCCCTGCCACCCACGCTCGGTCCTCCTCGTCTTCCGGTCTGAGGATTCCGGAGGCTGCCTTATTGCTGCGTCCGGTCGATTCCACGGGCTTCCATCCCGATGCCCAAGACCAATGATCGGCTGAGCCGATCCGGAAACAGGACCAATACTATGAAACGCCGTGACTTTCTCAACGGCCTGATGGTGGGCGCAGCAGCGCTCGGCACATCGGCCGCCCTTCGTCCCATGCGCAGCTTGGCGCAGGATTCCGCTGTCAAAACATCTCCTGCGCCGCGCCGCTTATCTGTCGGCTACCGGACCATCGACATCAAGGGCAGATCCGCCCGCGTCTTCGGTCTCGTCCAACCCGACGGAACGTCGGGGCTGGCGTTGGATGCCGGCACCGAATTCGACGTCGCGCTGTCGAGCAGCATCGATGAGCCGACTCTGATCCACTGGCATGGGCTGACGCCCCCCTGGGCGGCCGACGGCGTGCCGGACAATCCCGCAGCGCTCCTGCGACCGTCGGAAACCCGGCGCTACACCTTTCCGGTCGGCGCGGGCGGTACGCACTGGATGCATGCCCACACATTGCAGGAGCAGAACCTGCTTGCCGCCCCGCTGATCGTGCGAACCGCGGACGACCTGAAGCGGGACGAGCAGGAGGTCGTCGTCCTGCTGCACGACTTCTCCTTCCTGCCGGCCGAGGAACTGCTCGGGAAGCTGAAGGGGAATGCCGCACCCGGAGCCATGCCGATGGACCACGGCGCTATGCGGGGCATGGGCGGTATGCAGCACATGATGTCCGGCAACGACATGGCGGGCATGGCCATGCCGGGAGCGGCCGCCATGGACCTCAACGACATCGACTACGACGCCTATCTCGCCAACGACCGTACGCTCGACGACCCCGAAGTCGTCAAGGTCGAAAAGGGTGGCCGCGTCCGCCTTCGGATCATCAACGGAGCGACGGCGACCGCCTTCACCATCGACATCGGCGGCCTTTCCGGCGAGTTGATCGCCGTCGACGGGCAGGGCATCGAACCCATTGTAGGGACGTCGTTTCCGGTCGCCATGGGCCAGCGTCTCGACATCCGTGTGAGCCTACCTGGGGAAGGTGGCGCCTTTCCCATCCTCGCTCTTCGCGAAGGCGCCGTCGATCGTACGGGAATCGTCCTGGCCACGGCAGGTGCTGATGTCCGCAGGATTCCAGCCGCGGGTGATGCGAAGGGACCGGTCCTCGGTCTCGACCTTGAGCAGCGCCTGCGACCTATCGGCCCGTTTGCCTCCCGTGCGGCGGACCGCCGCTTCGAGCTTTCGCTGACGGGCGACATGGCCGCCTATACCTGGGGTATCGATGGAGCGGATGGTCTCGTCGTCAAGCGCGGCGAGCGGATCGAGGTGACGATCGCCAACGCCTCGATGATGGCGCATCCGATGCACCTGCATGGGCATCATTTCCAGGTGGTCGCCATCAATGGGACGCCTATAGCCGGCGCGGTCAGGGACACGGTCCTGCTGCCGCCGATGGCGAGCGTCGTCCTGGCCTTCGATGCCGACAATCCCGGCCGCTGGCCGCTTCACTGCCACCACCTCTATCACATGGCGACGGGCATGATGGCCTACGTCACCTACGACGGCATCGGCTGACGCGGTCCATCGGTTCGCGAAGCCTTTCCCCGAACTCCTTTGAACGAGACACCGTCATGAACGACAATCATTCCTCATCGGCCTGGAGCACCTATAGCAGGACCGTCTTCATCGCCTTCGCCATGATCGCCCTGGGGCTCATCGCAAACGAGCATCGCGTGCACGTCCTCGGCATCCTGCCCTGGCTCCTCATCCTCGCCTGCCCGCTGATGCATCTGTTCATGCATCACGGTCACGGCGGTCATTCCGGCCATTCCGGCCACGACCATGCCAGCCATCAGGCCGGCCCCGTCCAGCCGAAGAAGGAGGCAGACGATGTCTGACACCCCGGCCTACGGGCTCTGGAGCCTCGTGATCATCAATTCGGTGGTGTTCATCGTCTTCGCGGCGAGCTTCATCAAGCTCGAAACGAAGCAGGACTGGCGTTCGCTCGGCGCCTTCTCCGCCTTCATCGTCGCGCTCTTCACGGAGATGTATGGCTTCCCGCTGACCATATACCTGCTGTCCGGCTGGCTCGGGCGGGAGTTCCCCGGCGTCGACTTCTGGTCGCATGACGCCGGCCACCTGCTTGAGACAATGTTCGGCTGGAGGCTCGAGCCGCATTTCGGGCCGTTCCACCTCGCGAGCAACGTCCTGATCATCGCCGGCTTCTGGCTGCTCGCCTCGAGCTGGCACGTGCTTTACGCCGCCCAGCGTGACCACCGTCTGGCGACCATCGGCCCCTATGCTCGCGTCCGCCATCCGCAATACGACGCCTTCGTCGTCATCATGTTCGGATTCCTGCTGCAATGGCCGACCTTGGTGACGCTCGCCATGTTCCCGGTTCTCGTCTGGATTTATGTGCGCCTTGCGAAGCGGGAGGAGGAGGCCTCGCGCGTCGAGTTCGGAACTGCGTGGGACGCCTATGCCAGGGCCGTTCCCCGCTTCATACCGCGGCTCGACCGCGGAACAGAGGCCGCCGGAAGCCATCGTGGAGGAGCTGTCCGTGACTGATCATCACATTCACGAAGGCCATGACCACGGTCACCGCCACCACAATGAGAAGAAACCCGACGCCCAGGTGAGCGTCGGGCCGGCGGGTCAGGAGAGCGTGATCTATACCTGCCCGATGCATCCCCAGATTAGGCAGCTCGGTCCCGGTACCTGCCCGATCTGCGGCATGACGCTGGAGCCGGAGGTCGCGACTGCGGCGACGGGGCAGAGCGCCGAGGTCGTCGACATGACCCGGCGGTTCTGGATCGGCCTGGTCCTGACGATGCCCGTCTTCGCGCTGGAGATGGGTGGGCATCTCACCAACCT
>Ga0207671_10000386_pt1 | contig 62140 bp, 45 predicted proteins | sample KBSC24metaG_FD_184352 | JGI IMG/M metagenome (GOLD analysis project Ga0207671, IMG submission 184352) | Corn rhizosphere microbial communities from Kellogg Biological Station, Michigan, USA - KBS C2-4 metaG (SPAdes) (version 2) | ecosystem: Host-associated > Plants > Roots > Rhizosphere > Soil... | reverse complement strand
ACTACGTCTTCGGGGGATCGAGGGCGAACTCGCGCAGGGCGTCCAGCGTCCCGAGCCAGTCCCCGTTGGAACAGACTTGGTAAGTTCTTCCAGCACGCCTTCCCGCACGAGCGCTCGGACCTGAGCCACTGGCGCAAGCGGCTCGGCGACAAGCTGGAGCTCTTGCTGGCCGAGAGCCTGCGGGTGGCACACGAGGCCGGCGCGCTACGCGGCCAAGACCTCAGGCGCGTCACGGTCGACACCACGGTGCAACCGAAGGCCATCAGCTTTCCGACCGATGCCAAGCTGCTTCATGCGGCCATCAAGGGGCTCAACCGCCTGGCGAGAAGACACGATGTCAGGCTGAGGCAATCCTATTGTCGCGTTGCCAAGACCGCGGCGATGATGGCGGGCCGCTACGCCCATGCCAAACAGTTCAGGCGGCATCAGCGGCAGTTACGCATCCTTCGCAGCCGACTGGGCCGGATCATTCGCGACATCAGCCGCAAGATCGAGGGTCAGCCAGCACTGGAGGAGGCGTTCGCCTTCCCGCTCGGACGGGCCGCGCAGATCCGCTCACAACAGCAGCGCCAGCGCGGCTGGAAGCTCTATTCCTTCCATGCCCCGGAGGTGGAGTGTATCGGCAAGGGCAAGGCCGCCGCCCCTTACGAGTTCGGCGTCAAAGCCTCCATTGTCACCAACAATCGCCGGGCTCCCGGCGGCCTGTTCGTGCTGCACGCCAGCTCGCTGCCCGATAATCCCTACGACGGTCACACCTTGCGCCACGTCATTGACCGCACCGAAGCGCTCACCGGCTGTCCGATCGAGCGGGCCTATGTCGACAAGGGATATCGCGGCCACGACGCGCAAAACCCTCGGCGCGTCTTCATCTCCGGCCAGAAGCGCGGCGTCTTCGGCACCATCAAGCGCGAGCTGCGTCGCCGCTCCGCCATCGAGCCCATCATCGGACATTTGAAGGCCGAAGGTCACCTCGGACGTTGCTACCTCAAAGGCCGCGCAGGAGACGCCGCAAACGTCATCCTCTCCGCCGTCGGCCACAACTTCCGCCGCATCCTCGCCTGGCTGAGAGATTCTTGGCGCTTCATTCTGACCGCTCTCAGCGCAGCCGGAATCGTATCCCGCGCGATCAAATCAGCTTCTTAACGGACGACTTGGTAGACGCGGTCCCAATCCACAACGAGATGCAGCATTTCCGGTGTGGCCCGAAGCTCCTCGGGGCCCTCAAGTGCGCCGAGGAGTTCGAAGACATCCAGCGGCTTTCCGGTACCCTTGGGTTGGCTGCGGTCGACACGCCGGAACAGGAATTCACCGGAGCATGCCTCCGCTATCTCTACAGCCGTCACCGCAGATATTTCGTCTGCGATTAGCTGGCGAGCAAGGTGCATGTGAACGAGGACCCTCGCTGAGTGCGCACGGCGGACAACAAGCGGGTCGGCGCGCGTTGAAGCAGCGCTCCGCCAATATCAACCTTTTCTATCGACAGTCGAAAGCGTGGGATCCGTCGATTGCGGCAGTCTAGGAGCCGATCTGACGACAGCCCTGGCGGGGGGACTGAAGAGGGAGAGCTCCCAGAGAAGGCACGAAATGAAAGAACAGATCGCCGCTGCACGCTGGTGAGTGCTCAAGAAGGCAATGGTTGCCGGTGCGACAGCCAGGACCAACGACTTACCAATCCGAATTAGCATCCGACGAGCCCTCGCAGCCAACTGGAACCCTTACATACATTGAGCCACGACCGATGAAAGCGGCAAATCGCGCTGTACAATGTACGCTGCCGTACATATCCGTTTTTGATCGCCGCAGTCTCGAACATTTGAGCTTAGAACGACCCGGAGAGCATGCGCTGTTGATCTCGTGACGTGGAGATTATGCACTGCCCATTCGTAAGGCCTCGCCAGTCCCCAACTGAAAAGATTGAGAGGCTGGCAATCATCCGGCGGATTGCGCTGGACTACCCTGGGCCCACCGTGAGCGCGGCTTGTGATGAGGTGCTGCTGACATGGCTTAGCTGTAGTCGAACTAACGCATGCTTCCGAGCGTTCTTCGTCTTAGACCTGGGAGGCATTATGAATTCGGCTTGGCTTCACAACCTAGCGTTAGCTTTCCTTCCACTCGGAATTGTCTGTGCCGTCGTCATTGCGGTTGACCTCACTCGTCATCCGCCGCACTTGTGGATCATGAACGTAGTCTGGCCGGTCAACGCTCTGTTCGGTACCGTACCAACGTTGTTGTTCTATTTTCGCTTCGAGCGGCTTACCTCACGCGACGTCAAGATATCGAGCGACAAATCGAGCAAGAACTCGACGCCTTATCCGGTCATGGTCGCCAAGGGCGCAATGCATTGTGAAGCCGGATGTACGTTAGGGGACGTTCTCGCCGAGGGTCTCGTCCTGGCGTTTCCGGTGATTGCCGTCTGGCCCGGATGGCACAGCTTGTTTTCGGAGAAGATGTTTGCGATCTGGATCGTGGACTACATTTTCGCTTTCGTGTTGGGCGTCGCCTTTCAGTACTTCACGATTAAACCGATGCGGCAGTTGTCGCCTGGCGAGGGAATTCGACAAGCGTTGAAGGCAGATGCGCTCTCGCTCACCGCATGGCAAGTCGGTATGTACGGCTTCATGGCGATTGCCCAATTCGTCTTGTTTCGAAAGCTCCTGGGACAGAAGCTTGACGCTACAATGCCGGAGTTCTGGTTCATGATGCAGATTGCCATGATGGCCGGCTTTCTGACCAGCTATCCGGTGAGCTGGTGGTTGATCAAAGCCGGTGTTAAGGAGAAAATGTGACAACAGTCCTGATCTCGGGCGCGGGCATCGCCGGGCCGACGCTTGCTTTTTGGCTCAAGGCCGCCGGGTTTGAGCCAACGCTCGTCGAACGCGCACCAGCCCTGCGTAACGGCGGTTACGTTATCGACTTCTGGGGACTCGGCTACACGATCGCCGATCGAATGGGACTGCTCCCGGAGATCAACCACGTCGGCTATCGCGCGCAGGAATTGCGTATCGTCGATGACGACGGTTGTCGTTTGGCCGGCTTCGGCACCCAGGTGTTTGCCGAATTGACGAACGGGCGCTTCGTCACGCTCCAGCGCAGCGATCTTTCGCGTCTCTTGTTCGACAGGATCGCCGGCAAAGTCGAAACCATTTTCGGCGGCGAAATCGTTGCCGTCGAGGAGCGGCCGGATTGCGTCAAGGTCGAACTGAAACATGGTGGACAGCGTCGGTTCGATCTCCTCGTCGGTGCCGATGGGCTGCATTCAGTTGTTCGGAAGCTGGCTTTTGGACCCGAAGTGCGGTTCTTACGAAATCTGGGCTACGTCGTCGCGGCTTTTGAGGCTCGGGGTTATCGTCCTCGCGACGAGGATGTGTATTTGATCTATGGCCAGCCCGGCCGCATGGTCGGCCGCTTTACGTTGCGCGACGATCGCACGTTGTTTCTGCTGGTGTTCACCGCAGGAGACGCGACACTGCCCGATGTGCCGGGCGTACAAAAGGCGGTTTTGCGTGAGGTATATGGCCGCGACGGTTGGGAATGCGATCAAATGCTCACTGCGTTGGAGCCAACGGGCGAACTCTACTTCGACAGCGTGAGCCAGATCAGAATGCCGAACTGGTCGCAAGGTCGGGTGATGCTTATCGGCGATGCCGCCTTCTGCGTCTCGCTTCTGGCCGGACAGGGTTCGGCACTCGCGATGATATCGGCCTACGTACTGGCAGGCGAACTTGCCGCAGCCGGTGGACGACATCGGGAAGCGTTTGCCAGATGTGAGGCGCGGCTGATGAGCTATATCCAGAAAAAGCAGCAGGCGGCCGAGCGCTTTGCCGGCGCGCTCGCGCCGAAGACACGCCCGGGAATGCTTTTTCGCAATTTCGTGACCAGAACGTTTGCAATACCGGGCATCGCAAGGCTCGCAATCGGACGAGATATCGCGGACGAACTGGAGCTTCCCGATTACAGCTGGCCTTCGCTCGACCGATTGACGTCGGCCGCCTAATGATGCCCAAATGGAAGCACGCGGATAGTGCCCACCTGCTTGATGTGACGTCTTACGGCGGCACTCAGCCGGCGCCGTTCTAGCACAAGGCGTTCATTCCACGACGTGTCCGTTCCTGTATCGATCTTGAAAACCAGATGCCCGCAACCCTGACGTCCAGCGAAAGCAAAGCGCTGATCGGTACGATCCCTAAGCCTCTGACCGAAGAGCGAAGGGTCAGCCTGCTCGTACTTTGCGGTCTAGCCCTGGTGATCGGCGTCATGACCGGGCTTGGCGCCGTTGCCTTTCGCGCATTGATTGCCTTCGTGCACAATCTATTTTACAGCGGGGCGCTCAGCTTCGTTTACAACGCGAATGTCAGCGAGGGGCCGAGCCGTTTTGGCAACCTCTTGCTGTTCTCGCCCGTGATCGGTGGCCTCATTGTCGTTTTCCTCGTCAGGCGCTTCGCCCCCGAAGCGAAAGGCCATGGCGTACCCGAAGTCATGGACGCAATATTCTATAAGCGCGGCGATATCCGCGGCACGGTCGCCTTGATCAAGGCGTTGGCTTCAGCCGTGTCGATCGGCAGCGGCGCCGCCGTCGGCCGGGAGGGGCCTATCATTCAGATCGGCTCGGCGCTCGGGTCGGCTTTTGCCCAACTCATCGGGCTTTCGACCCGGCAAAAGATCACGCTTCTGTCCGCAGGTGCCGGGGCCGGCATTGCGGCAACATTCAACACGCCGCTCGGCGGCGTGCTGTTCGCCCTCGAAATTCTCCTGCCGGAAGTCTCGAACCGGACGTTTCTTCCCGTGGTCGTGGCCACGGGCGCTGCGACGACGATCGGCCGAATATTGATCGGTCCTGACCCGGCTTTTGCGGTTCCGGACATTCAGTTCAACATGGTTGCGTCATTCAATGTCCAGGAAGCGATAGCCTTCATTTTGCTGGGGCTGCTTTGTGGCGCGGCAGCGTGGGCTTTTATTCGCCTGCTCGTTTTCATGGAGGACGGCTTTCCGAAACTGTCCGGCAATGAGTATGTCCAGAACATCATCGGCATGTCGATCATAGGCGTGATGATGGTGGTTCTCACCAACGCCTTCGGTCATTCCTATGTCGATGGCGTCGGCTATTCGGTGATCCAGGACATCCTCGACCACAAGATGACGACCGCAGGGCTGCTTGCGCTGCTGTTTATCCTGAAGCTGATTGCCACGGCTGTGAGCCTTGGCTCTGGGGCTTCGGGCGGCATCTTCTCACCTTCGCTCTACCTTGGCGCCACATTGGGCGCAGCTTTTGCCGCGGCGAGCAGCTCAATTCTCCCTCAATCCGGACTGACGCCATCTTCGGCGGCTATCGTCGGGATGGCCGCGATCGTCGGCGCGGGCACGGGCGGCGTCATGACCGCCATCGTCATGGTGTTCGAGATGACGCGCGACTATGCGATCATTGTTCCGGTAATCGTCGCGGTTGCGCTGGCGGCGGGCGTGAGACGCGCACTCGTCAACGAGACGATCTACACAGTGAAGCTGCGCCATCGCGGTCACCGCATTCCGAAGGAACGACATATCAATCTTTATCTGGTGAAGCAGGCCCAGGACATCATGGAACACCGCTTCATTGTTGCCAAAGCAGGCACGACGCTGAAGGATGCCATGGCTGCGGAGGACGTCGATGACGCCCGTGCCATTGTCGTCGAGCGCGACGGTCGGATCGTCGGACTCATTCCGCCACGTTCGGGCCTATGGGTCGAATCGCAAACCAATCCCGGACTTCTGGTTGAGTCATTTGCCGAAAGGCGGCTGGTTATATGCCGGGATCAGGACCTTTTGAGCCTGGTGTTTGCAAGGTTGAAGCGCCACCGCGCGGGCGCAGCAATCGTGTTCCGTGGCGGCTCACGTCCCCGCGTGGCTGACATCGTCGGTATCGTCACAAAACGGGTTATCGCTGACGCGGTGATCGACAGCTACGAGGACTGATCGTCTACGTGGAGGGTGCCGCTAGCTCATTCCAAACGCTGCAGTCCTTGATTTCGATGGCGATGCGGAGGCGTGCTCTAAGCTGTTTTGCGCTCGCCAGACGCTGCGGGTAGCGGCGAGATCCGATCGCTTCCGATCGCGTTTGGTGATGTGATGCGCTGGCGCTGGCGAAGGCGCGCCGCATCGAGCAGCATCTGGGCTGCCCATCGATAGACGTTGCGCTCGCGCACGAGTTCGCGCATCAGTCGCATACGGTCGCGCTGTTCCGCAGCCGACATCCGCAGCGCTTGCAGGAACGCCTCCGCCATTCCGTGTGTGTCGTAGGGGTTGACAATGAGCGCTTCAGACAGCTCGCGGGAGGCACCGGCGAAGCTCGACAGGATCAGCACCCCCTGTTCGTCGTCGCGCGCGGCGACGAATTCCTTGGCAACGAGGTTCATACCGTCGTGCAGGCTGGAGACGATGCACATATCAGAGGCCCTGAAGAGCTCGAAGACCTCGGCGGGTTCGTGATGACGAACCACGAGGCGAACCGGTTCGAAGCCATCGCGGCCGTGCCGCGCGTTGACCATTGCAACGAGTTGCTCGGCCTCCGCCTGTAAGGCGCTGTAGGAGCCTAGCTTGCTGCGCGTCGGTGCAGCAGCCTGAATGAAAACGAAACGTCCCACCCATTCAGGATGTCGGATCAGGAGGTCATCAACCGCGCGAATGCGATCGAGGATACCCTTGGTATAGTCGAAGCGCTCAATACCGACGGCAATTCGCGTGTCGGACGGCAGATCAAACCGCCTTCGGACCGCATCACGACATTCGCGCACCGGAGCTTGTTCGGCAAGCGCGGCCGGTGGCCACTCAATCGAGATCGGATAGGGCCTGATCAGCGTTTCCTGACCGCCGAACGTGATGGATGCATGTTCGCGGTCGATGCGGCTCTCCATGAACCGATCCGCCGCCTCGACAAAATTGTTGCAATGGAATTGCGTGTGGAAGCCGAGAATGCTGCTTCCAAGTAAGCCGTCGATGATCTCCCGGCGCCAGGGACAGATTCCGAAGGTTTCGGCGTTCGGCCAGGGGATATGCCAAAACGTGATAATCGTCGCTTTGGGTAACCGGTCGCGGATCATCCGGGGCAGTAGCGCGAAGTGGTAGTCCTGCACCAGCACGACAGGGTCTTCGCAACTCGCCTCCCGAACGACCACATCCGCAAAGCGCTCGTTCACTCTGCGGTATTGCGCCCAATCCTCCTCTCGAAAAATCGGGCGGACGAATGCGATATGGCAGAGAGGCCAGAGCCCCTCATTGGAGAGGCCATAGTAATATCCGTTTTGCTCCTGTTCCGAGAGCCATACCCTGCGGAGCAAATAGGCGGGATCTGCGGGAGGCACGCGCACCCTGTCCGTGGCATCGACGGTGTCTCGATCGGCTGAACCCGAGCCGTGCGCTATCCATGTGCCCCCACAGGCTCGCATCACCGGCTCGAGGGCGGCGACCAGGCCGCTCGCCGGGATCTGCAATGCGATGCCGTTGCCGGAACGGTTGTGGATGTACGGCTCGCGATTGGAAACCACAATGACTTGAGCGCGCGGTAGCTCTTCGACCAGCACGCGGTGCAGCGTCTTGGGCGACCACTCGATGTGGATGCCGTTCGCAAAGCGCCGCTCCATGCGCAACTCGGAAAGTGCGGCGTGGACCTCTCGATTGAGAGGAAAGTTGCCGCGTTGCGGCGTCCCAGTAGGGCTACCCTGCTGCACCTCGACGAGTGCACCGCGGATCGATCGGCTCCAGGCGCGCATCAATGCCAGTACAATTGCTGTCCCGAGCAGGCCCAGACCTGTCGTTACCCCGACGAGCGCGAGCACGGTATAGAGTCGCGCCTCGCTTGTGCGCTTCTCGATGAACGCCAGATCATGCAGCACCAGGAGATGGCCCGTCGCAGAGCCTCCCGAGATTGGAAAGGAGCTGATGTGGACTCGTTGTCCGGAATCCGTGACGGTTGCGAAGGCACTGGACTTGTCCCGCTTGACGCTGTCACAGGTGACCGCTTTCGGAAACGCTTTAGTTGCGTAGCGCAATTGCCCCTGCTCGGTGCAGAAGCCGAGCGCCAGAATGCGCTCGTCCTCGGTAATCCGCTCGAACACGGGAACGAGATCGATCTCGGGTCTGGTGGTCATCGTCATCTTCACCTGGTCTCGGATCGATCGAAAGACAAGAAGCGAACGAAGGTCGATGTCGCGCTGCGACCAGTCCTCGACTATGATCGATGCGAGGAGCGTGAGAGCGGCAATCACAAGACCAACGGCGGCAAGCGCAAGAATGACGTATCGCGCGACAGGATTACCGAAAAGCCGCTGCATCATATCGGCGACTCCCTAGTACTCCGGTTCGGATGTTCGTGCCTTGCTATTCGTCTGGTTGGGTACGCCGACTTTCTGCAGGTAGGCGATAATATCGTGGCGAGAGGGAGCATCGAGCACACGGACCGGCATTCGGGCTCCAGGCACGGCCTTCTTGGGATCGGCCAGCCATTGGTCGAGTTTGTCGACTGACCAGTCAAGGCCAGCGTTCCGCAGCGCCGCTGAATAATTGTAGCCGGCAACCGAGCCGGCGGCGCGTCCGACCACCCCTCCCAGCATCGGCCCGATCTTGTTGCGATCCAAAGCGTGGCACGAGGTACACCGCTGGGCGAAAAGTTCGTGTCCGTGGATCGCGTCTGGTGCAGCATCGGCCAGAAAGCGTGCGAGGTCCTTTGCTTGCGACGGACTTGCTGAGCGGCCGAACGTGTAGCTCAGTGTGATCGTATCAACGTGATCCATGTCCGAGTCTTTCGAAAAGGCTGGATCGACATAGAAGACGACGGGCATGTCGACCTTTTGATGTGGATCGAGACGCTCTTCGTTGAAGCAGAAGCACTGAATCTTGTTGAAGTAGATGCCGCTCGTTGGTGGTGTAACGTTGAAGGTCGCGTGGCCCACCGTCGCCTGGTCGCTCAAGTTCTCGGCACTGAAGAACACGAGTTTCTGTTCGCCGAGGTGAACCGTCACGGAGCGCTGTTCCGGCTCGAACCGCCACGGCAGGCCGGGCGATACGTTGCTATCGAAGGTAACCGTCACGGTTTTCTGTGACGTGCTTGCTGGATCGCTATAGGCTCTTTGGGTCGTTCCTCCGTAACCGGTTGCGCCGCAGAACGCTCGATACAATTCCGGCGAGTAGGCCACCAGGCCGCACATGATTGCCAGGGTGATGAAGCACGGTACGAGAACGTTCAGGTTTTTCCGATGGCGTGATTGCATTGTCGCCTCGCAGAAGTCGGGCGCCAATCAACTGCTGGCGCTTCTCGACGATCTTGTGATTGTTGCTGTTGATGGTGAAGCAGAGATTCCGATTTCTCGGGGATTTAGCCAGAACTACGGCTCGGTGCGCGCGCTCGTTCTTGCAACGATCGGAGCAGATGTAGACGTGATTGTGGCATCCGTTTCCCGATGCGAGGCATGATCGGCCGAGAGCAGATGGCGGCGATACTCATATTCGATCAAGCTGAAACAGTCGCAGCTCAGCTTCGACAGTCCGACCGCGTCTTCAACCGTTATGCAGCCTCGTCTGGTCGAGAGGGTTCCTTCTTTCTGTAGGACTTCAAGGCACTCGGTGACGCTGGCGCGCCGTACTCCCAGCAGCTCGGCCAACATCACGTGCGTGAGCGGCAAGTTATCCGTGCCGAGCGAACTGCGAGCGACGAGCAGCCAGCGGACAAGCCTCTGTCTGAGATCGTGATAGGAGTTGCAAGCTCCCGATTGTGAAGTTTGTGCAAGGACGGCGGCCAGGTATCGCTCTACAACTGAGCGCAAATACGGGAGATCCTCGAGAATCGTCGAGAAGTCTTTGGTTTTGATTCGTAATGCTTCCCCGTCCACCTGAACGGTCCTGCGGTGCAGAGGCGCCGACTTGGCTGCAAGCAAAACAGGTGCGCCAACCAAGCCTTCCGACCCTATCAGCCAGACTTCGACGAATCTGTCTTGATCGACGCGAGCGGCCACCGAGACCAGTCCGCTTTCGACGAAATAGACGTACTCCATCGGCAGCCGGTAATGATGGAGGACCTGATGGCGGCGGAGCTGAATGCGCTCGCTAACGTCGACAATGCTGGCGAGCTCCTCAGCCGGAATCAGGCGAAGCAACTTGTTCCGAACCTCTACCACCGTCCGTTCTTCCGGTTGTCGTGCATAGCGATCAACGTCCTCGAGCTCTATCCGAGCGTATTGGCAGTTTCATGGACGCACAAGTTCTGCCCCGACGCTGCATGTTGTCGCGTCCGGATCTCAAATTTCGAAGTTCCTCACGAACAACTAAAGTATGAGGAATGCAGGAGACGCAGCGGCAATTGCTGCATTACGTTCGCCTATTCTGGAGCGCGTCAGTACGCTAGCGTACACTCGCTTCGGCGGTAGGGCGGGGTCGTTTGCCTTGCAGGCATTGTTGGATTGATCGAGACGTGGGATGTAGAGCCGGCTGTTTCGGTGCTGCTATGGATTTTATGCTTGGCATCACCGGTCTGCCGCACCTGCCGTCCGAGATCGTCGATGTCCGAAGAGCTGCTATCCGAGGAGGTTCGCGACTTGATTCTGCGGCATATCGATACGGTAGCTCAGCTGGAAGCCCTTCTGTTCTTGCGCGAGCGGCCGGCCGAGGAATGGGACGCGATCGCCGTTGCAAAGCGCCTGTACGCGCCACCCGCCGAAATGGGCGCTGCTCTCGCCGGACTTGCCAGCGCCGGATTCTTGAGGCGGCAGAATCAGCTTTTCCACTACGCTCCGGCATCTAACGACGGAGCGACGGTGGACGCGCTGGCGAAAGCCTATGCGCGCCAGCTGATTACCATTACCAATCTCATCCATTCAAAGCCGCGCGGCATCCGGGCGTTCTCGGACGCCTTCAAGTTTCGGAAGGACTAAGTCGTCCATGGCCGCGGCGATCTACAGTCTCTGTGCGATCACCAGCGCTTTGTGCGCGTGGCTACTCATTCGCGCATATCGCGCAACGGCTTCCTGCCTGTTGCTATGGAGTTCGATCTGCTTTGCCGGGCTTGTGCTGAACAATGTGGCGCTCTGGATGGACAAGCTGGTGTTCCCTGCGACCGACCTCTCGATACTCAGGACGAGCATCGCGCTGTTGTCGACGTTGGTTCTTCTGTACGGCCTGATCTGGGAGGACTAGAGATGGAGCATGTCGCGGACATCTTGTCAGGCGCCGCAGTGATGGCATCGCTTGCGGTTGCCGGCTTCTTCGCCAAGTTCTGGCGTCGGACGCGGGATTCTCTCTTTTTGTTGTTTGCTGCGGCATTCACCATCGATGCGCTGGCGCGTCTTGTGTTGAGTGCGGTTCGGGTCTCCGATACGGCCGAGCCCATTTATTACCTGCCGCGTCTCGTCATGTTCGGCCTGATTGCGATTGCGATTGTCCGCAAGAATGCGCCAGGTAAGGGCGGGTAGTTAGCGGCGCTGCGGCTGCGCGCCGGAATGCTAGCCACAAACCTTGTACGATCCCGTACCGATTGAGGCTTCGGTCTGCTTTAGCGATTGCTCCATGCCCAACCAGTAGGAAATGTTGCGGCTTGGGGGGCTCATGAACGAATCAAATCAATCCGTGCTGCAATTTCCACAAAGCCATTGCGTATTCTGCACGAATAAAACGCCACATGTACATGAGCGGCTGGCGATCAATGGAAAGCAGGTCGTGCGCTCGCTCTGTCTCATGTGCAAAAGAGAGCAGCCCAAAGAAAGATAAGATACCTGCTCCAGCCACGATCGCCCGTAATGAGGAGCCTGCGAGGCGCCTGATGTGAGAGATGGCGCCCTCCCTAAAGGGGGTCCCTGGCAACATGTCCTCGCGTGGCATGGAATGCGACAGTGGCCTTCAATATCCTGTTAGATGTTCCGAGGCGGGCGGAAAGGAGCTGCTGCATGAGCGCTATTAGAAATGTTCTGGACGAACACGAACGTCGCGTCGAGGCAATTACTGCAATGGCAATCGAAGTCAGAGCCCTCGTTTTGAGTGAGAGCGCGGGCGAGACAACGTCAACGATCAATCCGAGCGCAGAAAAGCTGGTTTATGCCAAGGCGTTCCAGGCTTGGGCAGATGGCGCAATCGAAGGAACTGCAGAAGATATATTCGAGACCGTGGAAGAGGTGCTGGATGCCTAGTCCATAAGAATATTAACCTAAGCAAGACCACGTCTCGCATTCCCATAACCTGCGGTGATCAGTTCAACCGAAGATAAAGTAGAGAAGGTATATCAAATAGCCTATGGCAAGAAGGCCTACTATAGCTGAAAGCCAAAGCAGGAGTTTGTCGTCTTTCATCGATACCTGCCTGCCATGCAAAGCTGGATGACGAAGTCCAGCGGGGCCACGATCATCCAGCGATTGGCAGTCATATTTCCCCGTTTTGAGTCGAAACAAGTCGAATAGCCGCAGCACCGTCAATATTGGCTCCAGCGTATTTCTGCGCAGCCGAAATTAGGGTCTCAACGGCGGATTTATTGTACGAGGGATGCTTGGGATTTAGGTGCAGGCCAGTTTCGACAATCATTACCTGAGTGATCCCAGAGGGCAGAACCTCGACGGCAAATGATACAAAGGACACGTGCGGAGCTTTGAAGGACATTGACCGCTCACTGACGTAGAACGAAGAAGGCGCCCCAGCCAAGACCAAGCGTAGCGGCTATGACCGAGCCCAACAGTACGCCCATTTTTGCCGCCCTCAATAAATCTTCATTGGAGAAAGCCAACATCGAGATGAAGATGGACATGGTAAAGCCGATGCCTGCCAGCAACCCGATAAGAAAGACGCCGCGCCAAGAAACTTCGGGAGGAAGGCGGCAGAACCCTGATCGTACTGCGATCCAAGTCGCCCCGATGACGCCGAGCGGCTTCCCCACAACCAGAGCAAATGCGGTGCCCATCATCACCAGCAGGCTGGCAGCAGGAAGATTCGTATCCGTTATGCTGACACCTGCATTTGCCAGCGCAAAGATTGGCATCACTCCGTAAGCTACCCACGGATGAAGTGCCATCTGCACGCGCGACACGGGCGGCAAAATCTCGCGGTGAGCTACGCGAAGGTCGCGCAATGGCTGCTGCAACAAATGCGGATCACCTCTTTTCATCGCATCGTCAGTTTTCAACTGTCTGATTGCTCGCGAAGCCACCTCCAGCGGAGGTTCCCACATCGCTATGGAGCGAGCCGGAGTCATCAGCCCGAGCATTACTCCAGCAAGTGTTGGATGGACTCCGGCGAAGAAGAATCCCACCCAAACCAACAAGCCGGGCACCACGTAAGGCAGTGCCGCACCGATCCCGATGCGCTGGAATCCCAACACTCCGAGAACGCCAAAGGCTGCGATAACAAAGCCGCTCAACTGCAGACCTTCGGTGTAGAAGACGGCGATGATCAAAACTGCAATGATATCGTCTATGATCGCTACGGCGAGCAGGAACACTCGCACATTGACCGGGATTTTTCGTCCAAGCAGGGCGAGGACGCCCACGGCAAAGGCGATGTCCGTCGCGGTTGGCACGGCCCAACCGTTTCCCTGCGCAGAATCATTGTTAAGGCTCAGATAGATGAGCGCAGGAACTAGGACGCCACCAGCCGCAGCAACCAACGGGAGAATGGCCTGGTCGAATCGGCTCAACGCGCCTTCATGAACCTCCCGCCGAATCTCCATTCCTACAACAAGGAAAAAGACGGTCATCAATGCGTCATTCACCCAGAAATGCAGTGACTGAGAAAAGACGTGCTCACCAAAACTAATGGCGAACGGGAGATTCCAAAAGACGTGGTAGCTATGGCCCGCTGTCGAGTTCGCCCAGATCAGTGCCGCGGCCGCTGCAATGAGAAGCGCGGCTCCGCTTACCGCCTCGACGTGAAGAAATCGATGAAGGGTGTTTGCAGCCTGTTCTGCCAATCGCTGGGCTGTTGGCAGATCGCCGAATATGGGATTCTGGTTCATAGGCGCAGGTCATCCGCGTGGCGGCCCGACCATCGCGTTACCTGTCACTGCCCAATGCAGCGAGCACCCATGCGTTCTTATACAAATCGATGGGGGCCATTCAACCCTGAAACAGCAGCGGAACCGAGCGACCCGTCGAAGGGCTCGGCGGATTGGCGGGGCAGTAAATATCGGCGAGTGAAACTACGGGCTAAAGGGAGTTTTCGGGATGCAACTCATCCCGAGCCACATACGAGGCGCAAGCCGAAATGGGCAGGGGAGAACGGTCGCTCGACTGCTGTGAGTTGGGCGCCAGCTGCCAGTCAGGATTGAACTGTCGACCTCCGTATTACCAATGGAGTGCTTTACAAGTCCGGCGTATTCAAACGTTGAATCACTCCCTCTGACCACCGAAATCCCGCGAACAAACGGCGATAAGGGGGAACAATTGTGAGCTATTTTGATTGTTTTTGTTGGCTTTTTCGATCGCTATTTGCGTTCGGGACGCAGGGGTCGCAGGTGCTCAAGACACCGCCGAGTAATTTACATTTCGCCTGTAACCTATTGAATTCCAAAGAGCCATTTGGCTAGCTTTTTACATTTAAGCTGCTGTAATCACTCCTGAAACATGTGACTCTTAATCAGCAGGTCCCAGGTTCGAGCCCTGGTGCGCCCACCAAATCAATCACTTGCTCAGAAAAACCGTTTGAGCATCCGATTTTTCAAACGGTCATTTTGCAGTGATAGAGTCTCGCTGAAAAGTTGCTGTCAGAGACGGCCAGCGCCTACCGCAACCGGTGAACGCGATTTCCCCGATGATGGATTGGAGCGAGAGTTAAATCGTTTCAATTGGTTAGAAGGCGTCGTGTGCACAACGAGTGCACCGGAAGATCAAGAAAAATCGCATCACAGGTAATGTGAACAGGCGTTCTGAGGCAGACGCGCGAGCCTCTAGTGCGTGCATTTGCGCTGTCAATTTCCAGGGCCGGGCAATCAAAATCACTTACCTGACTTGATCGAGAGGCCTGGCCGTCACGCTCCAGACCGCGGCTGATGAAGGGAGCCGGTGCTCGGCATAGGGAGTGCCAGCGAAGCTTGCCCGGGCCTTGGGGCTATCGAGCGTTAGTCCCGATACTTCGGGTCGCGATCCGCCGCGCAAGGAATATTGAGCTCCTATCGGGGCGGAGTTCGGGGAAGGGGGCGCCACTTGAGATCGCTGTCATTCCCCCGTTCAGGGTGCCGCTGGAACCGGTGCCGTCGCCTCACTCGGTCTTCGCGCGCCTTGCCTACTTTCGCAAGGACGTTGCCATTCTCACGCTTCTGCGGCTGCCGTCTCACTTGTCGCGATGCACCTGACGCGCCCCGTCGCTGGGGTCTGCGACGGCGCAACGAGCCATGCTGACTGAACAGCTAGGTCGCTGATGCATCATTTCGAGTCTGCCGAAGTGCATTCCGAACCAGGACCTTTCAGCGCATTTGGGACGCGCAGTTGCTCTGATTCTCGATTGTGTTGCGATTAGTTCATTTGAATCAACTTCGAGAGAGCGGACTAGCTCCAAGCCCGCATGCAACGAGCAAAGTTCCATGAAGATATGCGCAAATTAATTTCCGGTTGTGTCTTGCTTTTTTCTCAGGTTGCGACAATCTGTCCTTACGCACATAAGTAGTGCAGTGGATTTGAGGGAAGCGGGCTAGCGAATGTAATTGACGTCCCTTTGTCTCTCACGCTTGTCGCAAACGCTCTCGAAGAGACATCACCGCGTTGCGGCGCATCGACTAGATCAGCCAAGGCAAGTCACTGCGAATTGCTCGGTCGGTTTATACTGGCCGGTGAAGGCTGGTTGCGTCCTCAACGTGAGAGGTTCCCTAGATGCCGAGGGCGCAGCACATATGGGGCGAATATTGGTTTGCTAGTCGACTCTTGAGGCAGGGGCGACTTTGGAAGCCGTACGACAGGATACGGGGCTGCAGTGTCTTTCGCTGCTGCTCCGCTATCATCAAATTGCGGTCGATCCAGCGCAGATCGCACACCAATTTGCCGGCGTTGCGCTGGGAATCTCGGAGATGCTGAGGTGCGCGAAGCAGCTCAAGCTAAGAGCGCGTGCCCTTGACGAAAGCTGGACCGGCCTTGCTCGCTTGTCGTTGCCGGGCATCATCCAGCGGCGGGATGGATCCTTTGCCGTCCTCGGCAAAGTCGGTGCCGAGGACGTCCTGATCCATGATCCGGCGGCTAACCGTCCGCAGGTTGTGAAGCGAGCCGAGTTCGAAGAGAGCTGGACTGGGCGCATCGTGCTGATGACGCGTCGCGTCTCGCTCTCGGATCTCGCACGCAAGTTCGACATCACCTGGTTCCTCCAGGCTATGCACAAATATCGCCGGCTGCTCGGCGAGGTGCTGGTCGCGTCCTTCTTCCTGCAATTGTTTGCGCTGGTGACGCCCCTGTTCTTTCAGGTTGTGACTGACAAGGTGCTAGCGCATCGCGGCTACACGACACTCGATGTGCTGGTCTTCGGTTTGATCGTTGTGTCGATCTTCGAGACAGTCCTCGGCGCGCTCCGTGCCTACGTCTTCTCTCACACCACCAACAGAACCGATGTCGAGCTCGGCGCGCGTCTATTCCGCCATTTGATTGCGCTGCCGATCGCCTATTTCGAGGCGCGGCGGGCGGGAGACTCGGTGGCGCGAGTCCGCGAGCTCGAGAACATCCGTAACTTCCTGACCAGTTCGGCCCTGACACTAGTCATCGATCTCGGCTTCACGTTCGTGTTCCTGGCGGTGATGTTCTACTATTCACCGTTCCTCAGCTGGATCGTGGTTGGTTCATTCCCTTTCTACATCGCTATCTCGGCCGGTGTTACGCCGATCTTCCGTGAGCGGCTCGACAAGAAGTTCGATCGCGGCGCCGAGAATCAAGCTTTTCTAGTCGAGAGCGTCAGCGCGATTCAGACGTTGAAGGCAATGGCTATCGAGCCGCAGATGCAGAGGCGCTGGGAAGAACAGCTTGCCGGCTACGTCAGCGCCAGTTTTGACGTGCTTTCCCTAGGGAACTGGGCGAGCCAATCGGTTCAGTTCATCAGCAAGCTGGTGACCGCACTGACGCTCTATTTCGGTGCGCACCTAGTTATCGAAGGCAATCTCTCGGTCGGCGAACTCATCGCCTTCAATATGCTGGCGGGACGAGTGGCGCAGCCGGTGCTGCGCCTCGCCCAGCTCTGGCAGGATTTCCATCAGGCGCGACTCTCGATCGCCCGGCTTGGCGACATTCTCAATGCCGCGCCGGAGCCGATGTTCGATCCCTCGCGCGCAACGTTGCCGCCGATCAAGGGCGAAGTGAGCTTTGACCGTGTCAACTTCCGCTACCGGCCGGATATGTCGTTGGCGTTGCAGGATGTTTCGCTGAAAGTGCAGTCCGGACAGGTAATCGGCATCGTAGGTCCCTCCGGTTCCGGCAAGTCGACGCTCACAAAACTGATCCAACGGCTCTACGTGCCGGAGGCCGGCCGTATCCTGATCGACGGCATCGACCTGACCGTCGCCGATGTAGCTTGGCTACGTCGCCAGATCGGTACGGTCCTTCAGGAGAACGTGCTGTTCAATCGCTCCATCCGCGAGAATATTGCGCTCGCTGATCCGGGCATGGCGATGGAGCGGGTGATCGCCGCGGCCGAGCTCGCTGGAGCGCATGAGTTCATCCTAGCGCTACCAGACGGCTACAACACCGTGGTCGGTGAGCGTGGCGCGAGCCTGTCAGGAGGGCAGCGTCAGCGAATCGCGATTGCGCGAGCGTTGGTAACCAATCCCCGCGTGCTGATCTTCGACGAAGCGACCAGCGCGCTGGACTACGAGAGCGAGAACATCATCCAGCGCAATATGCGCAAGATCTGCGCCGGTCGGACCGTCTTCATCATCGCGCACAGGCTGTCCGCAGTGCGCCATGCCGATCGCATCATCACGATCGAGGCAGGCCGTCTGGTCGAGGACGGCAGCCATGACGAGTTGATCAAGAAGGCCGGGCGTTACGCCATGCTGCACCAGATCCAGGCGGGGCTGCATGTCGTCGGCTGAAATCGTCGAACGGAAGAGCCGCTTATTCTGGCGTCGCCAGCGCGATGCGCGCGAGTTTCTGCCGGCAGCGCTGGAAATCCTGGAGACGCCAGCTTCGCCGGCCGGGCGGATGATCGGGCTGACGATTATCCTCTTCTTTGGGCTAACCGTCGGCTGGGCAACTTTCGGCCATGTCGACATCATCGCGACTGCGACCGGCAAGGTAGTGCCAACCGGCCGTACCAAGACGATCCAGCCGCTGGAGATCGGCATCGTCTCGGCTATCCATGTGCGTGACGGCGACAAGGTGTCGTCCGGAGATGTTCTGGTCGAGCTGGACAGAACGGTGACGCAGGCCGAGCGCAAGCGGGTGGGGCAGGATCTGGTCGCAAGCCTGCTCGACATCGCCCGCTTATCGTCATTGCGTCGGAGCTTTGAACACCTGGCTGAACCGCAGGATCTCGATGAACCAACGGGTGCGTCGGAGGTTGACATCGCACGCGCCCGTTCGGCCATGCTTGCACAGGCGTCCGAACAGCAAGCGAAGCTGGCCTCGGTTGTTCAACAGATCGACCAGAAGCGGGCCGAGGCGCAATCGGTGACCGCCGCGATCAGCAAAATCGATGCGACTCTGCCGCTACTGGAAGAGACAGCCTCCATCCGCAAGAAGGCGATGGAAATTCAGTACGGCAACCATATCGCTTGGCTCGATGCCCAGACGCGCCTCCTCGATCAGCAGAACGAGCGTATCGTGCAAGAGCGTAAGCTGGTCGAGATCGACGCCGCCCGCCGTGCTTTGGAGCAGCAGTCCGCCCAAACCAAATCCGCTTTCGAGCGTCAGGTGTTGAGCGACCTCGCCGATGCTCAGAAGAAGGCCGACGAGTTCCGGCAGGACCTTGTCAAGGCGCAGCAGAAGACCGAGGAACAGATTTTGCGTGCGCCGATCGACGGAACGGTACAGCAACTCGCCGTTCATACCGTTGGCGGTGTAGTCCAGCCGGCGCAGCAGTTGATGATGATCGTGCCGCAAGGTAGCAGCATTGAGGTCGAGGCGATGATCTCCAATCGCGACATTGGCTTCGTAGAGGCTGGCCAGGACGCCGAGGTCAAAATCGACACCTTCAACTTCACCCGCTACGGGCTACTGCATGGCAAGGTCATCAGTGTCTCGCGCGATGCGATCGTGAAAGACAAGCCGCAAGACAGAGCAAGCGCTCCGAAGCAAAGCGGCGCACTTTCTGAGTCAAGTGAGCCGGCAGGCCAGGAGTTGCTCTACACCGCGCGTGTATCGCTTGAGGGTACGCAGATGCAGGTTGAGGACAAGATGGTCAACCTCGCGCCCGGCATGGCGGTGACGGTCGAGATCAAGACGGGGCAGCGGCGGATCATCGAATACGTGATGTCGCCGTTGCTGCGTTACAAGCAGGAAAGCCTGAGGGAGAGATAGCGAGGCCATGGGTTTAATTTCAAATCGTGCTGAAATGGTTCGACTGCGCGATCCTTGGAGATATCAACTCGGCAGTGTCCAGTTGGTCGCTGTTCTCTCTGGCCTTGCCCGGAACCGCGCTGAACGACGATGGTGGGAATCCAAGCCAAGACACGCCGAGAGCAGCCTCAGCCACGTTTTCAATTTTAAGGTCGGCGATCGCAACTAGTAATGCCGGCGCGGTGTCACATGTGTCCACGAAGCCGTTGTCGAGACAAGCAGGACTAACGCAACATGGAAAACGATCATCCTCCTGTCTTTCATCGCAGGCCATGGTGGCCGACCAAAATGACGTTGAGGTTGGTCTTGAGGATGGAGCGCGATCGCGGGCGTGAAGACGGCTCATTCGGCACGTTCACCGGGCTTATCCCCTCCGCATCTTTGGCGTGCGCAGCAATGGCGTTGGTTCTGCTGTCCGCGGCGCAGTGCACAGCGTCCGAGAGCAAGCAGACATCTTGGAATAGGAGTGCTGAACTCAAGAAGGCCGGCTATGTAGAGCTGTCCGGTGACGATGCTGTTCGTTTTCTTGTTGGCAATTCGATGCTGATGAAGAAGTCATCCCCCGGGGACGGCCAAAAGGACGGAATGGGGACAGGGTCGAGGATCTACTATTTTCTCAACGATCACACGATGTACGACTGCGGCGCGGCAGAGGAGAAGGAGTCGGGTTGTTTCGTCGAAGCATGGCACCTCAAGGACAATGAAATATGCCCCATTGTTGGGTCGTGCCTTAACCCAACGCCTGCGAAGATCATGAGATCGCCCCTTTCGAACGGGCGAGCAAAGGACGGGCGAAAATTAGGTGTCTATCTTCAGTTCGACCACTTCGCCTATGACATCGTCAAGGGCAATCGGACCGATGGATTGCTCTTCGATACGCAAATCTCAGCACGCCGGATCGAGCTCGATCGCGCAGATCTCGACAAGGAGATCAGGGAGGCGCGTGACCACGGTGATGGTGACAAACAAATTCCGGTCTACGTGCCACGGGCAAGCGCGCTGCTGATCGGAAACACGTTTCTATCCGGTGATTTCGCGGGTCCTTCCAAAGATCAGGCGGCGAACGTCTGTCCGAAAGAAGGGGCGTACTATTCGCCAGACGGTACGGTCATTCGCTTCACGTGCAATGCCTCGCCGGACCCCTTGTGGACGATAATGATTGCGCGTTGGGAGATTGAGGCCGGCCAATTCTGTGGGGCATTTGGCGGCTGCACGCGCGTGCCGATGCATGCGATTCCAGCTCCGCAGGAATCCGGCGCGAGCGACAAGATGCTGGTCCAAGATCTCACGAATGGAAATGCCTTAACGGGCTACGCGGGAAATCTCTTTAATTTCAGATTTGAGAGACATCGGAAAATCGGCAAAGCCGAAAAGAAGTCTGCGAAATAACCACATCAACGCCAAAAACAAGCAGGGCGAAACATCATGGCGAGTAATCCTCCTCCTCCCGCTCCGCCGGTTGCTCCAGTGCACACCTTCACGGTGAGCGTCAATCGGGACAACGATCCACCCGGTCATGCAACCTACACGCTTCTGGAAGACGGCAAGCCGGTCACAAATTTTTCCGGTTTAGACGGAGGCTGGGACGATACCACGCCCTGGGAGAGCAAGCTTTACACCAATGTACCGGTCTACCCAAACGACCCGAATGGCTTTTACAACGGCGTGCCGGCCTGGAGCTTCACCATCCCTAATCGCGAAGGCATATTGCTGCACACTGATTTTGGCTCCGCCACATCAAAGCCGTCGGTAGGATGCCTGGTCGCACCGCCCGGCCTGTTGCAGGAGGTGCGACAGCTTGTAGACCAGAACAAGAAAGCTGTTGCAAATTACAACTCGGTGCTGTTGCCAAAGTATTATGCGGACCTTGCCAATTACAATGCCACCTACGGAACGAATATCCAGCCGGCACAGTCCGTAAAGCCAGTCCGGCCTCCTACCGGCAGTATCAACATTGACGTGCACGGGAACGATCAGCCTGCAACGATTACGATGTCGGCGATTACGTCGAGTTCGAGCGGCGACGGTGAAGGAAATTCCAACAGCTTCGTAAAGCTGCGGCTGGGATTGACAAAGAAGCTCTCGAAGGATGTCTGGGTTTTCATCAAGGTCAGCAACCCCGACGATCCGAACAACGCGGAATTCACGCCGAAAAACCTGCAAAACAGCGTTTTGGTGCTTGATGACAAAGGGAATCCGCTGACCGATCCTGGAGGAGCCGTTAATCTCGGTTCTGGAAGTGTCCGATACGGGAATGTTGCCTCGCAGGTTGTCATCACCGGTGACAAGGGCAAACAGAACCTCAATCCAGGTGATAAGAACCAAAACGGATTTTGGGTGCGGATTGCGGCGGGTACAACTTCGGAAGAAGTTGACGTCAAGCCCGCTTACAAGAAGCTTCAATATGATGCGGGCGGTGGCCTCATAAAGGGGCCGGATCGTACCGAGACCTTCACCATTGCTGACTACGGCATTCGATATGATGGCAATGGTAGCCGAGAGCCGAGCCTTTACCAAGATGGATTAAACGCTCCGGGCAAGAGGGCAAGCAATCTGCTGACCGGTGGCCAGCCGACGGAATCTCCCGTCAACGTCACCATTAGCGACCAGGCGCTTGATGCCCTCGGCAATGGCTATACGCTCGTTTCGTACGATCCCAGGGCGAAGGCGGCACAGAGTTGGACTGTGGGAATGGATCCCGACAAGGACCATACCATCACGGCAAGGGCTTGGGGCTACCCGGATAACCCGGCGCCCCTTCGGGTGTGGGCGACAGTTCTCGATCTACATGGACAAAGACATATAATCTCGCTTGTGAAGACGAGCGCTTCCACCTACACCATCAGCGCGGCTTCTCTAAAAGGAACGGAAGGGCAAGTCACGATTCTTGCTTTCCAGGACGATCCGCACAACTTTCAGCTTAGTATTGATGGGGCGGGCCTAAGCTCTCCGTCACCAAACAATCAGCTCGCGCCGAGGGGAGGGATGCTTGAGGCAAACTTCACTCCAGGTGGCACCGGAGCTCCTAACACAACCACATCCACCTCTAGCAACGGCGTCACCACGACCACAACAACCGATGCCACCGGCAACGTGATCTATCGTGAAGTCGACAATGCGGATGGGACGCGCGAGGTCGAAATCTATCAGATCGGCGGGCAGCCGTTCACATCGACAGATCGGACATACGATGCCAGCGGCAACGTAACGACGGCAACTTTGTACAAAGCGGATGGCACAGTCTATCTTTCGGGTACTGGTGTCCTCAATGCCGATGGCACCACGACGGTATCCCTCGTTGACGGTTCCGGCCTGGCGGGTGGTTTTGAGATTGACCAATCCTATCGATATTATGAGCCTGGGGCGACCGCGGTAACGCTCTATGTCGCCGCGGGTGAACCGTTCCCGGCCGTCGAGAGTGACTATAATCCTCAAGGCATCCTTCAGTCGCGCAAGTACTTTGATGCAAGCGGCGCTCTCTATCAGACCGAGACCGTGAGCAAGGCTTCCGACGGGACCACCGTCGGCAATATCTACAATTTAAGTGGCTCGTTGGTCGAGACACAGGTGACCGGCATCCAGGGGCAACCTTATGTCGAGACCGATACGATGCTTGATTCAGCGGGGCATCCTACCACTGTGACCCACTACGCTGCGGACGGTAGCGTCTACGACACAGGTACAGCCACGACGAATGCTGCCGGAACCACCACGATCGTGTTTGAAGACACGTCTGGCGCCGTCATCGAGCAGGATATTCTCAACTCCGACGGTTCGAAGCAGATCTCTATCTACAATATAGTGGGCGAACCTTACGCTTCGAGCGTCACGAATTATGCTGCTGACGGCAGCCTGCTGTCGCAGACGCTCCTTTATTCGAGCGGCAGCACTTACCAATCGACAACGCGCGATCCGGTTACCGGCACGACGACAATTCTCGACTACGATGCATCCGGCAATCTGACGAGAAAAGAGATCGACAACGGGGCGCGAGATATTACGACCTATGGGATCACAGGCGAATCCTATTCGGCTATGGAGATTGTCTACGATTTCGAAAGCAACGTTGTCTCGAAAACCTATTACTATAATGACGGGACCAAGGAGATCATCGAATATCCGCTGCCCTATGACATCGGTTCAACTGAGAAGGACACCGTTTACAATGCGAATGGGCAGCTGACGTCACAGGCGATCTACAATCGCGACGGATCGATCGCCTCAACCGAGACGGTTGTCTTTAACTCCGACGGTTCGTCATTGACGCAATATCGAAACGGAGCTGGGCAGTTAACCAGCCAGGAGGTCGACGGCGCGGACGGGTCGCGTGATGTTACGACCTATAGTGTCCCCGGTCAGGCCGTGCCCTCGACGGAGAGCGTTTATGACGCCTCCGAAACACTGGTTTCAGCAACCATCATCAATGCTGACGGATCCAAGAACGCTACCGTCTATGGGATCACCGGCCAGATTTATGGTGCGGTTCAGACGTTCTACGACTCCGGCGGACAGGCTACGGCTCAGAGCTTCTTCGACCAGGCCGGGACGCTGATTGAGACCGACACCATAACGACTGGCTCTGACGGTTCGACGACGACACGCTATTTCGACGCAAGCGGAACGCTTGCGAGTCTGCGGGTTGTTCATACTGACGGTACAGCTGATGTTACCGCCTACGGGGATGAAGGGATTCCCTATGTGCAGTCGGTGTCGCAATACAACGCCTCCGGCGTGCTTGTCGCGGAAACCTCGTACAACCAGGACGGATCCATCGCGCAGATAGAGGTCGTGACAATAAATTCCGAAGGTTCGACGATCACTGATGTCTCCGACGCGAACGGGAATCTGACAAGTCGCACTGTTACCGCAGCCGATGGTTCATACGAAGTCCTCAGCTATGGCTTTTCGAACACAAGCTATCTGCAGTCCGACAGCTTCTACGATGCCAGTGGCAATCTGCGCTCAGCGACGAGCTACGGCAGCGATGGAGCGGTCGACAAAACCGAGACGGAAACGGCCAACGCCGACGGCTTGGTCACAACGAACTTCGTGAATGCCACAGGCGCGCTCGTTGAGCAAGATATCGAGAATGTGGACGGTTCGGGAACGAGGACATTTTATGGCATTGCCGGGGAGAACTATTATTCCACGGTCAATGCGTTTGATGCGAACGGCGATACCGTCAGTGACACCTATTTCAACAACGACGGAACACGCGACGTTGTGACGTATCCGGCCAGCGGCCTGTTTGCAGAGGTCGACAGCCATTACGATGCGAACGGCGTGCTGGTTGGCAGACAGCTCTTCGACAACAGCGGCGCGCTCGTGCTGACGGGAACGGCTGTGATTGCTGCTGATGGATCGACAACGATCCGCTACCTGGATTCGACGAATACGCTTGTGCGGGTTGAGGTCGCTCACACGGATGGAACGAGCAGCGTGACGATATATGGCGTCACGGGCGAGCCTTATGCCGCAACTCAGACTAGCTACGATGCCGGCGGGAACGTCACGTCCGAGAGCTATTTGAAAGCGGACGGCTCGATCTATCAGACTGAAGCCGTAACGATGAATGTGGATGGGTCGAGCACCTTCAATTTCTATGACCCGCTAGGCGCATTGCTGGAAACTGACGTCGATAACGTCGATGGCAGCAAGGACATGACGATCTTTAGCGCTGCCGGCCAACCCTACACGTCGACCGCTAGTCATTATGATGCGAATGGAGTGCTGCTGTCGCAAACCCGCAATAGCTCCGACGGAACGCGCGACGTGTTCAACTATGGCGTCGCCGATCCCAACTTCGCGGCAACAGACAGTCACTACAATTCCAGCGGGGCGCTGGTTTCAAAAGCGCTGCTTCGCGCCGATGGGTCAACCTACCTGCTGGGAACCGCGACCGCCGATGCCAATGGTGTCATTACCATCGACTACCAAGACAGTTCGGGCAATCTCCTGAGACAGGAGATCGACAATCCAGATGGAACGAGTGAAATCCGTCTTGAGCAGATCACGGGGCAGCCTTACAGCTCGACGGACACGCTTTTCGATTCCGCCGGAAATGCCACGTCCGAAACATTCTACAATAGCGATCAGTCGATTTACCAGACCGCTACGTTCACTAACTACGGCTCGGAAATCGATGTCGACTACTTTAATTCAAGTTCCAGCTTAATAGAGCAGGATAGGATCTATGCCGACGGATCCAAGGACGTCTACCTCAGTAACATAACGGGCCAGCCGTATTATGCGGCCGATAGTCAGCTCAATCCAAATGGTTCGCTTGCCTCTGAGAAATTCTACGACTTAGACGGATCAATTCGCGTTACCCTCTACGGGATTGCGAACCAGCCTTATGCATCGACGAGCACGGTTTACGACGTGTATGGCGATCTGCAGTCGATCACCCGCTTGAATGCCGATGGCACGGTTTACGAAACGGGCACGCCAGTGCAATCGTCGGGGACCAGCGGAACGACTACCGTCAACTATGTAACCACGGCCGGCGCGCTAGTGAGTTCGGAGACGACTCTCGCCGACGGAGGATCGTCGGTCACGAGGTACTTGATCACAGGCGAGCCCTACACGTCCACGATTAGCAACTACGATCCCAATGGGAATCTCACATCGGAGACATTCCTCAATGCCGATGGTTCTACGTATGGTTCAATGCGCTCCGTCTATGACGCGGGTGGAAATCTCGCATCCGAGGCTTTCTTCAACGGTGATGGTTCGGTCAATCACGTTGTGAGTCTATCGAACGGTACCACAACCACAGAGTATTTTAGCGCGATCGGTGCTGTCGACCACAAGAGCGTCGTAAACCATGATGGTACCTCGCTGGTGACCCAGTACGGCGTCACTGGGCAGTCTTATACCTCAACCGAAAGCGAATACGGTGCTAGTGGAACGCTAACGCAGCGTACGCTGTTCAATAGCGATGGCACGCGCGAGGTTGATGCGTATGGTATTGCTGGCATGCCCTATACGTCGACACAAAGCCAGTTCAATGCCAGCGGTGCGCTCATATCCGAAACATTCTTCGACTCGGATGGTGGCGTCTATGATCGGCGAACGGTGCAGATTGGAGCCGATGGAACGACGACAACGACAGATGTCGATGGTAGCGGCAATCTTGTTGGTCAGTTTGTTCAGAAAGTCGACGACAGCAGCGTCGACGACACTTACGGCATTGCCGGGCAGCCCTATAAGTCAACCGTTAGCAATTATGATTCCAACGGTGATCTTACGTCAGAGATCTTCTATGCTGCGGACGGTTCGATCTATCAGACTGAACTCGTTGCGATCGATACGAACGGGACAACTACAACGACGTTTTCCAACGCAGATGGATCGGTGGCAGACACGAACGTGGTTGCGGCCGACGGCTCGAGTGCGCTGACGATCTACGGCATTACCGGTGAGCCCTACACGTCGATAGCGTCATCATACGACAGCAACGGAGACCTGACTTCAGAGATGTTCGAACGAGCTGATGGCTCGGTCTATGAGACTGACGCGGTGACGGAGACCACAAATCCGGACGGTTCGACAACCGTCACTTATGTCAGCTCCAATGGCACGACACGCACGTACACTTATGGTGCGGACGGCACGCTTGAGACCACAGGCCAGGGGCCGGCGGTAGTCATTACAAGCGCGGCGGAGACCAGCAATGTTGCCATGCAGATCATCACGGGTGCAGTAACTTCGGGCGGTGGCGCGACAGTGGTCGGCCAGACGGTCACTTTGACGGACAATGGCACGACGTTGGGCACGGCAATAGTTCAGGCCGATGGGAGCTTCTCGACTCTTGTGACATTACCGAACCAGGGTGCCAACGCTATTGTGGCCGCGTTAACCGATGGCAATGGCAATACCGGCACGAGTGCGGCGGTGGTCGACACGCTCGACAATGTGGCGCCGACGGCGACGATCACCAGTGCGGCGGAAGCAAGCAAGATCGCCGACCAAACCATCACGGGTACGGTGACCTCGGGCGGTGCGGCTACGGTGGTCGGCCAGACTGTGACTTTGACGGACAACGGGACAGCCATCGGCACCGCCACGGTCCAATCGGATGGCACCTTCTCGGCCGCGGTGACGTTGCCGAACCAAGGCCCAAATTCGATCGTCGCCATGGTGACTGACAGCTACGGCAACACTGGTACGAGTGCGGCGGTGGCGGATACGCTCGATAATATTCCGCCAACAGTGACGGTCACCAGCGCGGCGGAAGCGAGCAGCAACGCGAACCAGACCATCGCGGGAGTGGTAGCCACTGGTGGCGCTGCGACGGTGATCGGGCAGACGGTGACCTTGACCGACAACGGTACGACGTTGGCCACTACTGTAGTCCAGGCGGACGGCGGCTTCTCGACTTCGATCACACTGCCGAACCAGGGCAATAATTCGATCGTTGCCACGGTGACCGACAGCTACGGCAACGCCGGCACGAGCGCGGCTGTGGTCGACACACTCGACAACGTTCCGCCGACGGTGACGATCACCAGCGCGGCGGAAGCCAGTAGCACTGCAGCGCAGACGATCACGGGTAAGGTCGTCTCTGGTAGCGCCGCGTTTGTGGTGGGACAGACTGTTAGTTTGACGGATAACGGCGTGGCCATCGGTACCGCGACGGTTCAATCCGACGGCACCTTCTCGGCGGCGGTGACACTGCCGAACCAAGGTTCCAATTCGATAGTTGCCACCGTGACCGACAGCTATGGCAACACTGGAAGCAGCGCCGCCGTGGTCGACACGCTGGGCGACGTTACGCCGACCGCCGATTTTGGCTCCGCGCTGAGCTCTGCGGCTGTATTTGGTTTCTCGGGCGGCAACTGGACCGTTACAGTCGGAGGCGAGACCGATACGCTTCACGGCATCGAGCGAATCCAGTTCGCGGACAAAGCCTTCGAGCTGGTTGATCAGTTCGGCGCAGGTGTGGGCGGGTACCAATCCGTCCAGGCGGCGGTGGATCAGGCGTCGGGAGGTGAGACGATCCTGATCGCGCCGGGGACCTACACCGAAACCAAGATCCCGGCGCCTTATTCCTCGACCTCCGGTGGCCTTTATATCGATACGCCCAATCTGACCCTGCAAGGTGTCGCGGCCGACGGAACGTTCATCACGAGTGCCGCGCAGGCCCAAACCAGCGGTCCGACGATCGTTTCGGGAGCGGAAACCGATTTTGGTTCGAATCTGTTCATCGGCCCCGATGCATCGGGCACGACCATTCAGGGATTGCACCTGGCGGCCGGAGCAACGACGACCAACAAGCTGGTCGAGTCATGGGGAAATAACTTCACAATCGAAAACAGCTTTATCGACACCTTCTATAATGGGGCCGACACCGGTGCCGCCGCGATCTATATCGATGCTCCCGTCAATCCGATCAGCCAGTATCTGATTGAGGGCAATATCCTCAATGAGGGCATCTATGTCGCTAATGCCGTAGGTACCGCCGCGGCTGGCATCAGCACGACCCAGGTGATTTCAAATAACCTCTTTGATGACACTTTCGACGACAGTTCGGGCAACGGCCGGTACGACATGGTTGCCGTCCAGGGGCAGATTCCCGGCGTCGCATGGCAACCGAACGCGGCACAGGTCCCGACGCTCACGGGGAATACGCGCGCCGACAACGCATCGCCTTTCATCTTCCGAATGACCGAGGCAAATCCGGCGCTGTTCCCTAGTGCGGGCGAGATTGCGACGATCCTGGCGCAGAACACGGACGCCAGCTCGAGCTATGCCTATGTGCTGAACCCCGACGGGACACTGCATCTCGTCGACAGCAACAACGGGTCCGGAGACTTCAAACGGCTCTACGTTGCGAACGGTCTGGATACCCTCAATCAGGGTCTGACGGCTCCCAATGGGATCTACGGGAGCGCACGAGACACGATCGATGCCGGCGACACCATCGTTCTTCAAAGTTTCGGGGCAACAGTCGATGACGTCGTGGTTGACGGCTTGACGATAAGGCCAACTGCCAGTTCAACCGGACTCACACTCGATCTGGGGAGCGGCGTCCGCACGCTCACATTGGCAGACTACAACGCTGGACAGGGTGCCGGTGTCACTGTTGTCGGAAACAACCTCGGTGATACGCTCAAAGCGAACAGCGGCAACGACACGCTTATTGGCGGCACCGGAAACGATACCTTCGTCGCGGGTTCGGGCAATGATGTCCTCACTGGTGGCGGGGGCAATGACGTCTATCAGATTGGTTCGGTATTCGGCCGGACCCTGATCAACAACTCGGCTGCCGACGGCACGACCGCGCCGGCAGGTGAAGTTGATTTCGGCGCGGGAGTCACAGATCAGCAGCTCTGGTTCGTACGAAGCGGCAATGACCTGCAGGTCGACCTGCTGGGCACGTCCGATCAGTTGACGATTTCCGGCTGGTATAGCGATGCGCGCGCGCAAGTCCAAAGCTTCAATATGGCCAATGGATTGAAGCTCGATAGTGAGGTCGCCCAGCTGGTGTCGGCAATGGCGACCTATGCCGCCAACAATCCAGCCTTCGATCCCGCGACGGCAACTCAGATGCCGAGCGATGGCGCGTTGCAGAACGCCATCAGTGCAGCTTGGCATGGGGACGAAGCGGTAGAAATCACCAGCGCGCCCGAAGCCGGCAATAACCCTGCCCAAACCATTTCGGGCACCGTTGCTTCCCTGGATGGGACCAGTGTGGTCGGTCAGACCGTGACTTTGACAGACAATGGTGCCACCTTGACGACGACGACCGTCCAATCGGACGGCTCGTTCTCCGCGAGCGTGATTCTGCCGAACCAGGGAACGAACTCCCTCGTCGCCAGAGTGATCGACAGTCACGGCAATATCGCTAGCAGCACCGCCGTGGTCGATACGGTCGACAACGTATCGCCGACGGTAACGATCACCAGTGCCGCCGAAACCAGCAATGTCGCGAGTCAGACGATTGCTGGCACGGCCTTGTCGGGCGGGACGGCGGCCGTCGTTGGCCAAACGGTCACCCTGACGGACAACGGCACGACGCTGGCCACCACCACGGTTCAGTCGGATGGAAGCTTCTCTGTTCAGGTGACGCTGCCAAACCAGGGTGCCAATTCGATCGTTGCCGCCCTGAGCGATAGCTATGGTAACACCGGAGCCAGCGCCGCCGTCGTGGATACGCTGGCCAATGTTGGGCTGACAGTATCGATCGACAACGAAACGCTGACGAATGATACCGGAGCGTCCTCGACAGACTTCGTGACCAAGGATGGGAATGTTGCGCTGTCCGGGTCGGTGAGTGCAGGCTCGACGGTCGCGATCTTCGACGGAACGACGAACCTCGGTGCCGCCAGCGTTTCCGGCACAAATTGGTCGTTCTCGGCCGATCTTGGTGAGGGAACACACCAACTCCACGCTGTTGCAACCGACGCGGGCGGTGACAGCGCCAGCAGCGCAGCGGCACACACGATTGTGGTCGATGACACGCCGCCGCAGCCCTCCATAACTGGGATCAGCCCGCATGGTCTGTTGCAGGGACTTTCTGAAGCGAATAGCAGTGTCCAGGTCTTCCAGGGGACGACCCTGCTTGGATCGACGACGGCGAATGCCCAAGGCGCGTGGAGCATCGATGCAAGCTCACTGCCGACCGGGCTCTATTCCTTCACGGTGACCGCGACCGATTTGGCGGGGAACGTAGGGACGGCATCGGTCAGCCAATATCCGGTCAACGCCGCGATCTACGCGATCACAAATAGCGGAAGCTATGTTTGGGGCAGCGGCGCAGTCGATTTGCCCTGGCAACAAGACGGTGTTACGGCCCTCAACTTCGGCACGGCTTACTCCGCCTCGCAGCTCTATATGCAGGCGGACAATTACGGAAATCTCACGCTGAAATTCATCGGCGACAGTACCGACAGCATTCTTCTGCGCAATGATCTGACGAACAATGCAGGCGTGGTCACCAGTGGGGTATCTCAGCTTGTGTTCGGCGATGGTACCGTCAGCCTAGGCGGCACGATGACGTTCACCTGGCTCGGCAATAGCTCGGGATATACGATCAACGGCTCCAATTTGGGCAGCAACGTCTATGAGGCGACCGCAGGTGGCAAGATCAACTTCGGCAACAACAGCGCGGTCGGCAGCACCAACATCGTGGAGTTTGACAAGGGTAGCCAGAATGTCGCCGTCGAGGCGGACGGCAACACCGGCATCCTTCAGCTAGGCCCTAATATCTCGGCTCAGGATGTGTACTGGCAGAGTAACGGCTCGGGCGATCTGATCCTCAACATCCAGGGCGACAGCACTGACAGCGTCAATTTCTGGCGTGACCTGCGACTGAATGGCGGTTTGGTCACCAGTGCGATCAAGACGGTGAGGTTCAGTGACGGTACGTCAATCGATATGAGCCACGGACCGTCCACGTTCACCTGGTTGGGCAACACATTTGGCTACACGCTGAACGGATCCAATCTCGGCTCCAACCTCTTTGAGGCGACGGCTGGCGGCAAGATCAACTTCAGCGATAACAGCGCCGTGGGCGGTACCAACATCGTGCAGTTCGACAAGGGCAGCCAGAACGTCGCGGTGCAGGCGAATGGCGTCAGCGGCATTCTCGAACTCGGGCCTCAGATCTCCTCCCAGGACATGTACTGGCAGAGCAACGGGGCGGGCGACCTGATCCTCAATATCCGGGGCGACAGCGCGGACAGCCTCAACTTCTGGGGCGATCTGCAACTCAACAACGGTGTGGTCACCAGCGCGATCAAGACGGTGAAGTTCAGCGACGGCACGTCGATCGACATGAGCCATGGGCCGTCGCTTTTCACCTGGATCGGTAATGCGCCTGGCTACACGCTCAACGGGTCCAATCTCGGCTCCAATCTCTTTGAGGCAACCGCAGGCGGAAAGATCAACTTCGGCAACAACAGTGCGGTCGGCGGCACCAACATCGTGGAGTTTGGCAGGGGCAGCCAGAACGTCGCCGTCGAAGCGGACGGGAACAGCGGCATCCTTGAGCTGGGGCCTGGGATTTCAGCCCAGGACGTGTACTGGCAGAGCGACCGGTCGGGCAATTTGATCCTCAACATCCGGGGTGACAGCGCCGACAGCGTCGACTTCTGGGGTGACCTGCAAGTCAACAACGGCGTGGTCACCAGCGCGATCAAGACGGTGACGTTCAGCGATGGCACGTCGCTCGACATCAGCCACGGGCCGTCGACCTTCACCTGGATCGGCAACGCTCCTGGCTACACGCTGAACGGCACCAGCTTCGGTACCAACGTCTACGAGGCAACCGCGGGCGGAAAGATCAACTTCGGCAACAACGGCGCCGTCGGCGGCACCAACATTGTCGAGTTCGACAAGGGGAGCCAGAATGTTGCCGTCGAGGCTGACGGGAACAGCGGCATCCTTGAGCTGGGGCCGCAGATCTCGGCTCAGGACGTGTACTGGCAAAGTGACCGGTCGGGCGACCTGATCCTCAACATCCGAGGTGACAGCGCTGACAGTGTAAACTTCTGGGGTGATCTGCAACTCAACAATGGCGTGGTCTCCAGCGCGATCCAGACGGTGAAATTCAGCGACGGCACTTCGATCGATATGAGCCATGGGCCATCGATCTTCACCTGGCTCGGCAACACTTCGGGCTATACGCTCAACGGCACCAACTTCGGTACCAACATCTACGAGGCAACCGCAGGCGGAAAGATCAACTTCGGCAACAACAGCGCGGTCGGCAGCACCAACATTGTGAAATTTGACCGGGGCAGCCAGAATGTCGCCGTCGAGTCCGACGGTATCAGCGGTATCCTTCAGCTCGGGCCAGGGATTTCGGCCCAAGATGTGTACTGGCAGAGTGACCGCTCAGGCGACCTGATCCTCAACATTCGGGGCGACAGCGCTGACAACGTCAACTTCTGGGGTGATCTCCAAGTCAATAACGGTGTCGTTACCAGCGCGATCAAGACGGTGCAATTCAGCGACGGCACGTCGCTCGACATCAGCCACGGGCCGACCGTCTTCACCTGGATTGGCGATACTTCGGGCTATACCCTCAACGGCACCAGCTTCGGTACCAACGTCTACGAGGCGACCGCAGGCGGCAAGATCAATTTCGGCAACAACAGTGCGGTCGGTGGCACCAACATCGTGGAGTTCGACAAGGGTAGCCAGAATGTCGCCGTCGAGGCTGACGGGAACAGTGGCATCCTTGAACTGGGCCCGCAAATCGCAGCCCAGAATGTTTACTGGCAAAGCGACCGGTCGGGTGACTTGGTTCTTGGTATCCGAGGCGACAGCGCTGACAGCGTTAACTTCTGGGGTGACCTGCAAGTCAACAACGGTGCGGTCAGCAGCGCGATCAAGACGGTGAAGTTCAGTGACGGATCGTCGATCGATATGAGCAGCGGACCCTCTACATTTACCTGGCTCGGCCAGCCGGGTTCATCACTATCTGGGATCAGTACCGGACCTAACTCGTTCGAGCTCAATGGCGGCAGTGAGACGGCCACGGGCGGAAACAATGGTAACAATACTTACCTCGTCTCGTCAGCGACGGGTCAGGCGGTTATCTATCCGAACGAGGCGGCAGGTTCATACAACGAGCTGGATTTCGGAGGTTCGATCACCGATCAGAATCTCTGGTTTGCCCAGTCGGGGAATGATCTAACCATCGACCTGCTTGGCACCAACACCAATGTCACGGTCAAGGGCTGGTTCTCTAGTAGCTCGAACCAGATGCAGGAGATCAAGGCTGGTGGCCTTGAGGTCGATAACCATGTCTCGCAGCTGGTCCAAGCCATGGCGACTTACTCGACGAACAACGGAGGTTTCGATCCGACATCTTCCAGCAACGAGACTCTGCCAAATGATGCTGCGCTTCAAAATGCCGTCTCCGGGGCATGGCATACCCCCGTCGCGATTTTGCCAGCGAGCTAGCTTTTAAGCCAGCTGGGGTTGTGTCAGTTGGCCTCTAAGTTGGTGCAAATAGCCGATAAGCCATCCAGATGGCATGCTCGAATTTGTAATGCCGTCTGGTCACTCAACTATTTCAGGCGGGGTATCCTGGCCATGAGAACGCGCCTGCAGGCAGCATCTGCTATTCGATGAATTAAGAATTGCGGCAGACTGCGTTTTGAAGCCGAGCGCGTGCAGGGGCGATTGCTGGTTTGACTGGTTTGGGCTCTATTTGCGTCTTTCGCGACCTGGGTGATGGTGGTGACGTGATGGACCTTGTTGACGTGCGTGGTCATGCCGCTCGAGCGGAGAGTGCTGACGCCGGCGTCCAATTCCAGGGCAGAAGTTCGTCCAGCCGATGAGCCGGATGGGCGGCAATGCGGGCGAGGATATCGGCGAGCCAGGCCTGCGGGTCGATGCCGTTCATTTTCGCCGTGACGATGAGGCTGTACATGGCTGCGGCGCGCCGCCCTCCGCGATCAGATCCGCAGAACAGCCAGGACTTCCGTCCAAGAGCGATGCCTCGCAAGCCCCGTTCGGCGGCATTGTTGGAGAGACACACGCGTCCATCTTCCAGGAACAGCGTGAAGCTCGTCCATCGCTTCAGGATATAGTTGAACGCCTTGGCCAGGTCGTGCCCACGGGAGAGCTTGGCGAGCTGTTCCCGCATGTAGACCTGAAGATCATCGACCAAGGGACGGCTCAGCGTCTGCCGCACCTGAACACGCTCCTCCGCACTCCTGCCATTGATGGAGCGTTCAATCTCGAACAGCGCATCGATCCGGCGCACGACCTCGACCGCGATGGGCGAGAGCGGGATCTCCTTTTTGCCGGCAGCCTTGCGCCGCGCATTCTCTTCGATGTCGGCCATGGCGAAGAACGGACGCCTTCCATGCGACCAGCAGGCAGCCTCCCGTATCGGTCCGGGCTGGCGTCCCGCCAGATAGAGTTGGTTGTACCCGTCATAGGCGTCGGCCTGCAGGATGCCGGCATATCGGGCCAGATGCCCCTGGGGATGCTCGCCCTTGCGGTCGCGCGAGTAGTAGAACATCGCCGCTGGCGGGCCGGCTCCACCAAATGGCTTGTCGTCCCGCACGTAGATCCAGCACCGCCCCGTGTCGGTCTTACCCTTAGCCAGCACCGGCACGGTCGTATCGTCCGCATGAAGGCGCTCGGCCGCCATGACATGGGCCTCGAGGCGGCGCAGCAACGGATCTAGCGAGGCACAGACCGCCCCAACGGCATCCGCCATGGTCGACAGTGCGATCGGCACGCCTTCCAGAGCGTAGCGCTCGGCCTGGCGGTTCAACGGCTGATGTTGGCCGAACTTCTCGAACATGATCATGGCCAGGAGGCTCGGGCCAGCCCATCCCCTGGCGATGGCATGGAATGGGGCCGGCGCCTGGCTGATCTTCTCGCAGTCGCGGCAGGAGAACTTCTCCCGAACCGTCTCGATCACCTTCCACTGGCGCGGCACCACTTCCAGCGTGCGGGTCACATCCTCGCCGAGCTTGCGAAGGCGATTGCTGCCGCAGCATTCACAAGCCGTAGGCCCATCGATCACCACCCGTTCCCGTGGCAGATGCTCAGGGAAGGTCTGGCGCTCGGCACGCTGGCGCGTAAATCCACGCACCGTCGTCGTCTTCGCCACGGCCCGTTCCGCCGCAAGCTCGTCCTCGGTGGCGTCGGCTTCCAGCTCTTCGAACGTCAGCGCCAACTGCTCGATCAGCCGCGCGGAACGCTCTGACCGTTGCCCATAGATCTGATGTTTTAGCTTGGCGATCTGCAGCTTCTGCTGGGCAATCAGCGCTTCGTCTTGCGACGCTTTCGCGCGGGCGACCGCGAGTTCAGCGGCGACCTCCAAACCCTTCGCGCGCTCGACTGCCAGCGCCTCTTTCAGGGCGGCAACGTCATCCGGAACAGCGTCGCGATCAGCATCCATGCGACGCAGTGAATCACAAGTTGGACGCGTTGGGACTCCTCAAAATGCCGGCAACCGCAGATTTTCCTAGATCAGCCCGCGCTCTGCGGTCGCCAGCTCAGTTGCGGATTCCTCCAGTCAATTCCTTCCAGCATATAAGCCATCTGCGCCGCGGAGATCGACACCGCGCCGGCCGAGGCCGACGGCCAGATGAACTTGCCGCGATCCAGACGCTTGGCGTAGAGCGACATGCCTAACCCGTCATGCCAAAGGATCTTGACCAGATCGCCGCGGCGGCCCCGGAAGATGTAGAGATCGCCAGCGTGCGGATCGCGCTTCAGGCTCTCCTGAACCGTAAGAGCCAGGCTTCGCATGCCGCGACGCATGTCGGTGTGGCCAGTGGCGATCCAAACCCTGACGCTGCTCGGAATCGGGATCATCGTCGCCGCAGCAGCTCAAGAACTCGCTGCAGCGCCTCAACGTCTACGTCACGGTCAACGCGAACGCGACAGCCGCCGCCAAGCTCGATCTCGATGATTCCAGCCCTTGCACGCTGCGCAGGCGGGGAAGATGCCGGTTGTGGCGCGTCGCTCGAGATCGGAGCCGCCACCGGCGTGATCTCGACGGGAACGAGAGCTGGCACGGAATCTCCGCCCAGTCGACCCTGGCGCGCTTGTCGACGCCAGGTGAACAGCAGGCTGTGAGCCACCCCGTGCCGGCGTGCGACGCCGCAGACCGTCTCGCCGGCCTGCAAGGTCTCTTCGACAAGGCGAACCTTCTCGTCGTAACTCCATCGTCGCCGACGCTCGGCGCCCAACACATTGACCTGCATTCGCCCCGTGACCTTAAAGCTAGACTTAAGGTCAAATCCTCGGGCCGCCCCTCAAACTACACAAGGCGGCCGACGCCGGAGGGATACGAACAAAACGCCGCACGTTTAGATGATCGCGGGCCGCGGCTTTCCACTCCTCGACCGTACCGGTAGGGATTTCGCTATGATCGCGGATCTCGTCAGCAGGCGCCCGCATCCTTTTCCCTCGTCGAGATAGGCGCCGTCGACGCGGATGTTTACGTAGTCCGACTGGCCGACACCCTTGCGGCCGAGGCGGCGCTACCACAGGCTGACAATCTGTACACGCGGGACCTCTCGCACCTTGCATGGTCTAGCGCGCAGCGCTGGTCGAAAAGGCTTCTCGAAGAAACCGATCCGGTTCTAGTGGGGTGTCTACGCGAGGCCACATAGACGTGTAGAGGAAAGGGGGATCTTCGCGGTGTTAATCCGGCGTCTTGGACCGGCTCCATTCGTCCCAAGCTCGACCAGTTTGGGCGTCACGGCAGCCGGATCGGAGTATGGACGTGCTTCGGCGTGTTTCGCTCAGCGCGCTCTGATCTTCTTTCACGCACGCTCCACGATTCACGGTGCGTCGTTCCGGTGCTGTCCTAATTAGGACACGGCCTATCGGACTACGACAGTGAAACTGATCATAGATCGAGCTCGTATCTTACTCGATGGTCGCGCCCGATTCCACACGCCTCTAGCGGCTATCCGGCCCCGTGCGTTCTCGCGTGCGCCGGGGCCGTTCTTTTGGCACCAGCAGAGGTGGTTGGAGGGTAGTTTTCAGCCGATCTACAAAGACGCGAAGCCGACTCATATGCTCCCTCTGTCCGGCGATGCCGAATATCGCGGATATCGAGGATTGCCACCGCGCGAAGACGTCATGAAATGAAAGAGGCCGCCAACTGAGGCGGCCCTTCGGCGCTGGAAACATGCTTGTTTTAGTGCATATTGATCGTATGCAGGTGCCATGCCCCAAGTGCAAAGTGATCGCCGCCATTGGTCGAACCAAGTGGTTCTTCGACGGTGGCGAATGCAGGGAGTTTCAAGGAACCAAGGCGGGCGAGGCTATGGCTTATGAGAACTGCCCGGTCTTGGCAGAAGCAGTAGCTCAGGCCAAGAAGAACGCTACGAAATAGAACACCATAGCTAGGTCGCCAACTGAGGTGGCCTTCTTTCATCGCAAGGAAAGATGTAGCCCATTACGCCGATGGCCGCGATGCACCTAAACAAGTAGCCGCGCTCGAAGAAGGAAGAAGGGCGCTCCCAGCTCTTTGTTATAGTCTCGCAAGGATCTTGCTGCCCTGATTATCTTAGAGGCGCGTCTCGCATATTAAGCGAGAGAAATAGGAAGGGCCCTCGTCAGTGTCAGTCTCAGACCATGTCGTTGTCGCCCCACGCTAAGGTAGCGAGGGCAATGTGGAGAGATACATCGCCGCGATGGGGACGCGAGCGAGCATGAACCGCGCGGCGTAAGCGAACGCGAAAAAAAAGACCGCCCTCAGGGCGGTCTTTTCGGTTGTGAATAAAGTTTGGCCTTAGGCTGCCGTGAACGATGGCCTGCGGCGATATGCGAGATAACCTAACCCCAGGAATCCCATGATCATCATACCCCACGTGGATGGTTCGGGGACTGGGGAGACCGCGGTATAACCTACGTTGAAGCCATACCAATTTTCGAACTGCGGATTGCTCCACGAGATCGATGAGAATGTTCCGAGAAATTCGATCGTTCCGTTGCCTTCAACGCCGCCTACGGTGTTTCCGACCACCGTAATTGCCTGTCCGCCATATTCAGCGCTGGGGCCGCCTACAACAAAGGTCGGTGTTTGTGTGAAAACAAATGACGTTGGATCGCCACCTTGTCCGAGGCTCCAGATCGCCATCACAGGATTTATCAACGCCTGTGAGAACGACATCGTGTAGATGTTCGAATTGCCGCCGAAAATCTGCAGGATATTGTTTGTAGACTGCGGGGCGTTGTTTACAATCGTACCGTCCGCGAAGGTTGTAGTTGGTGTGTAAGACGGGTAGTTAGTCATAAGGTTCGCGGGGCCGTTGTAGGTTACGTTAACGGATCCCATGGTTCCCGTGGATGACGTGTTCCAGGTATTCCAAGTGATGGTTGCTGCCGATGCCTCGGTCGCGACGCTACCGAGCGCCAAAGAACAGAGCCCAGCGAGTAAAATCTTTCGCACAAATTCCTCCTATGACTGGTTTTTTTAATTAATGGTCGCCAGCATAAACTGATTTTCCAACTTAAGTAAATTATTTTTTAGATTGTACTATTGAAGAATCGGCGACCTGCGGACGTTTCCGAGGTGCGAATGGGTGCGTCCGTCGTGAAACGGGTCGCTCGCGCGGGCGGTCTGCGCGTCATCCCCTACGGCGTGCTCGCGGATTGGCGGCTATTTAATTCTTTATGATCGTCCAGCAATGAAGGCGCACCGATCCGCTAGTTTGGGTGATCGGAAACGAATCGCCGCGCTACGAAGCGCGCTGCAAGCGCCGCGGCCGCCGGTAGGCTATGAGGCCGACACCGGCAAAGCCCAAAAGCATCATCGCCCAGGTTGAGGCTTCTGGCACAGCTGATGCAAAGCCAGTGCCGAGATAGCGAACAGTGCCGCCACCCAAGTCAAAGCAGCTGTAGGAATTGATGCACTCGTATGACGGGCCTGTTGCGGGGGACGCTGCGCTCAAAATCGGGTTGTCTGGGCTGGGCGTCAGCAAACTATTCAGGAAGGCCAGGTGCAAATCTTGCTTATAGCCCGGCTGAAAATCGACGTAGAAGCTACCGTTCTGAAAGTAGCTGTTGCTCGAGGTATAAGTGAATCCTGAAAAGGCGCCATTGGCCTGTGTCGTCAGGCTGTAGTTCTTGTCGAGATATCCGTAGACGTTGATTTGAAACGTGCCGGTGAGGGTCGTGCCGTCCTGGAATGTACCGTTGACGGTCCAGACGACGTCTGCCTTTGCGGGAGATAGCAGAGCCAAGCCGAAGCTCGCGGTGCACAAGGACAGCACACCCAAAAGGAAACGCTTCATCTTGGCCCCCGTCAAATGAAACAAAAACATGCAATTACGATCGCACCTTTTAAATTGTTTGTAAATGCCTTGGGTAATTAAAAGGGGGCGAACGTTAAATCCGTCGGGACGCATCAATCGTTGCCCAAACACGGGCCCTGAGGCGCCCCGCGGCGTTCGGGTCCCTCGTTTAGTTTCACGTTATGGGCGTTGGCCATTGTTGATGCTTGCTGCCACGGCCCGTGCACAACGGGCGAGGGCTCAATTGCTCTCTACCGGACCGCTCGAGGCGCTTGGCCGCCCCCGGTGCCGCCTGTGTTTCCTTGAGGGAGGGCGGATGCGCAGGACCTTCGCCTCGCGTCTTAGTGTTTGTAAAGCAGTCGGAGTTGGGCCGGCGGCTTCGTTCCCGAATTGAGTATGACGCAAGATCAGCCCTGCGCAGGCAACACAGTGCATTTCGCGAGAGACTTGCAATCATCGGCCAAGCGTCGGCGCTACCCTTGTCAGGTCTCTGCTCGGCGCGGAGCCAAACTAACCCCAGTCGTTCTCCGGCAGCGAACCGAGAGGAGGCTTGAGCTCGTCGAGGCCCGTCTCGATCACTGCTATTTCTTGTCGAACGCGCTCTAGTGTGTTCTGGGGATCGATCCCAGTGATCGCCTGCAGGTCAGTCAACATCTTCCGCCGGTGTGCGAGTAAGTCTGATAGTGCGCGCCGGTTCTTCACTTTGACGTAGCCGGCAACGATCAGTTCGATAGCTTTAGACATTCGCACCAGCCAAAAATTGGAGCACCACCAAGGTTGCGAAGAGGCATGCCGCTTCTGAAACTCGCAAGGAACATATAAGGCGTGGCCAAGTCGATCCAGTGGTGGTGTAGCTAGCAAACGAAACGATCACCTCAAGTCAGGACGGGCTGATCTACTTGAGGGAGTGAACAGCCTATCGCCAGTATTGAAAGCGACGAGGCCGCGAATTGCACCTAGATCGTAGCCGACGCCAAGGCCAACAATTATCGAACGGCTATTTAATCAGCGGTACCAAGGTGGTTCGATTTAAGGTTGAAACAGGAAGAATTTGAGCCCCCGGAATGGGTAGAGTATTGGCCTTGACCCGCAACTAGACGCTGAAATAAGCGCCTAATATCATGATCATCATATAGAATTTTAAGGTCGGGAAATTGTGGCAATTTAATTGACGGCCTGGCTTGCGGGTGATATTGCTCGATTTAAGGCGTTTGAAAGATAATTATATTCATCATTTTGAGGCGTAGCGTCATGAAAAAGCTTTTGACGGCAGTGACCGCAGTTGGACTTGTAGCCGCAGCTTCGACGATGTCCGCTAAGGCGAGCATCGTGCTCACGCAAGGCGCGTCGGGAACGGGCAACAACATTCTTTTCAATACTGTTAGTGGAGTCGGTACGACGACGCTGACGACAACGACTAACCAAGGGGTTGGCGTTACCTTCAACAGCAACCGGACGCTGACAGCAACTGCGAGCGGCCAAGCTCAGGTCGAAGCGGTTAGCGCACCCTTTGTGAAAGACGACTATATTGCGTGGTTCCTTACTAACGGTGATGGAACCACGAAGGACGTCTTTGGTGTGAATGTTCCGAACTCAAACGGAAAGAACGGCGACAAGAATGCCGCCACCGAGATAACCGTTTACGTCAATGGTGGTGTACTGGGCACTGAGGCGATCCCCAGCAATGGATTCTTTACGCTTACGGCATCGGGCTTAGATGTCATCAATTCGGTCAAGGTCGTTTTTAACGGAGACGTCACGGACGTTGAGCATTTCCGAATTACTGAGGCCACGATGACTTCCGGGGTACCTGAGCCCAGCACCTGGGCTATGATGTTCATGGGTTTCTTCGGGCTTGGTTTTATGGCGTATCGTAAGAAGGGCTCGTTTCGCATCGCGTGAGCGTTGCTGGAAGTTCTACGCTCAAAGGCCGCTCCGTAAGGGGCGGCCTTTTTTTGATGAGTTGGCTTCCTAACACCAAGATTGATCACCAATCCCGGATTGCGCGCCAGCACCAGCGATTTTGGAGCACGCCAGCATCGTACGGGCTCATGCTCCCCTGTTTCCTTTCGCCGAGAAAACAACGGGGGTTAGACTAACCGACGTCCACCCTGTCCACCTGGTTCGACTACGTTCCGTTGTGGTTGGGTTCAATGTTGAGTCCCTGCCGCTCGTTCGAGATCAACGCCATGCTCCCTTGATTTCGATGCAAAATTGTCCGACGCAGTCAGTGCGGTGCGCATCCGTTCCTTCAAGCAACTCCACGATGCAAAACACGATCTCCATCACGATTGCACTGATCGGCTTAGCGCTTGCGCTTCTAGGCGCTTGGTTGACGTGGGGGCCGTGGAGCACCCTAGTTGTCGCCGGCGGCGCAATGTTTGCGTTTGGATTGACGTCGATCGACTAGCTTCGAAAACTAGTTCCGCTTTGGAAACAACGATTTAACTTGCGATCAAGGCTCAACGTTGTTTCATTCCCCAGACCGGGCACGGGGGTTGTATCCTTAGCTGTTTTCATTCCCGGGGCTGGTGTTGCCGACACCTAATTCATTGACCGGAAACTGACTTCAGACAGGGCCGCCGCGGGCGGCCCTTTCTTCGCGAGGCAGCCCCCATCCAAGTGCTGGAACTGGCGGTAGGTTAACAGTAGTCGTTCTTTTCACCGGCCGGATATATCCGGATGAAACGTGGTTGGAGTTCACGAGCAATCGACAAGCGCTGTACGTCTTTCGGACACACGCTCTACTCATGGTCATTCTGCGGACGTGGCCACAATGAAACTATCCAGCCCTGGCAGCAAGCTCCGACATCGCAAACGCGCGTCCCCCCAGCATGAACCGGTGGATTGCTCGCAGACGTCACGCTCTGCTGACCTGTGCCGCCAGAGGCTCCTGCGTCGCTTGTCGCTCTGACTGAAGAACCGCGCCAATCGTCTTGGCGATATCCTCGCTCCGCTGGTGGTTGGCCGTCCTCCATATATCAGCAAAACCCTTGGCGGCATCCATCTCCGCCATGCGCGATCGGGTGTACTCGCGATACAGCAATTCCAGAAGCTTCGACATGGCCAGTCCCCTCATTGGTTGGCCAACTGATCATGCAGCCGTCCCGTTGCAGCTTATTTTCGCCGGCGAGGCAAGACGGCTTCATCGTGGTTTCGAGACAGCTTCACGGTTTGATCCATCACACCCACGCGCACCGAGAGCTGGGCGTGAGCGGCACGAGTTCCCGCAGAAGGAACTTCAGATGCTTAGCGGTTGAACGAAGTGGTGATTGCACCGAGGCGTAACAAATCACACCTGGTCTCGTACGATTTATTGACCGCACTGTCGCCGCCGCCTAAATTGTCACCAGCTCAATGGTGCTTTCCTATCAACATGCAATCGGCGAGTGTGCGGAGGGAGCAACGAAATGTCATTCAAAAAGTCGACCGGCATCCTCTTGGGTGCCTTAGCCCTTGCCGGACCAATCTCTGTGTCAGCTGCAATTGCCGCCCCGATGGTGACCTATACCTGGACAACCACCAGCGAGGGTTTTGGACTTAATCTTGGTGCGCCTTCCGTGGCCACTTTCCGGGTGCCGCTGAGCGATGTGCAGGCTGGAGTCATCCCGCAGTTCGATGTCACGAACATTCAGCTCGCTTATCCGGGCCTTACGTTCACCGGAACAACTACGAGCAGCATCGGCTTTGATTTTGCAGCCTATGTAAATCCCGTGACAGGCGCGTTTATCTATCACGATGACAATCAAGGCTTCTCGGTGTTTGCCTACTCGCCCGACCTCTTTACCTACGACACATTTCTGTCGATCCTGGTCGACAACCCCGTCGCGGGAACGGTGCAAGATCAATACAACGCTCTCAACCATGACAATCCTGCGGCCGGCTATCCGACAGCGGGCTATTGGACTGCCAGCTTTCCTGTCACAGCCGCGGTCCCTGAACCCGCCACATGGGCGATGATGATGCTTGGGTTCGCAGGTCTCGGCTTCATGGGCTATCGTCGAAAATCGAAGGCATCAACGCTCGCGGTCTAATTCTTGATGGACCATGTAAGCGAAAAGCCCATCTTAACCGGCGGGCTTTTCGTGGTCGCATGCGCTCAAAACTAACCGAATGCCAGCTGCTTTCTCGCTTTCTCACCAGATGTGCGCCTTCTATGGTTGTATCGGTTCTCCCGAAATTCGCGGACTGGAGAGTGAAGCGCCGCGCGATCAGTTCCTTGGAGCGGATATGCAACGCGAGCCTTCAGGCTCTTCGAGGTCTTGTGCGAGCGGCAGTCTGGTTACACCGAAGGAGAAATGGGCGGAGATGCGTATGTGGTGCAGAGCGACGCTAACGGCGTGGTCGTGATCGTGGCTGATCTAACCAGACTGTCCAGAGCAGTCAGTTAACGCAAAAGACCGCTCGAAGGCGGTCTTTTTAAATCTGGACGCTTCTTGCTCTAAGCGGCGAGCGATGCGCTCTGAGCTCGGCGGCGATGCGCCGCGAAACCTAAACCCGCAAATCCGAGGATCATGAGGGCCCACGTCGAAGGCTCCGGCACCGCAGTGACCGCGATGTTGTCGAGGCCGCTCGCGTGGTCACCGTCGATTCTTGTCGCCGAAAAGATCAGGTCCTGACCCATTGCTGCAGTAAAGCTCAGCGTCTGCGAAGCCCAGGACGAGCCTGGAGCGATCGTCCCAAGGATCGTGCCGTTGTAGCTTACCGTGAACGGATCAGCGCCGTATCCGGGACGCGCAACTGTGTTAAAAGTCAGCGAGTAGCTTTGGCCAAAGATGAGGCTTGCGGTATCAACCGTGATGACGCCCAGCGCAGAGCCGGAATAACTCTGAAGGAACGCCGCATTCGTGCCGGGACCAGGAGCCGCGGGGAAGCCCCAGGCCGGGGCGTCGTTCTGGACGCCTGAGGTTCCCGAAAACGTGACTCCCGGGACGCTGACGATACTGCCGGAGGGCTGAGAATACCCATTCGTGTCCGACGCATATGAGTACTGGCCAGCGCCAACATTAGAATTTTCAAAATTTACGACGAGCACAGCGGCGGAAGCGGTGCCGGATGCCATAACGGCAGCGGCGGTAAGGCCAAGCAGTAGGGTCTTCATGAATTCCTCAAGCACAAACGAATCTGTTTCTGTTTCCCGTTTGTCATAAACTACTAGTTTAGACAAGGATTTCTGCCAATCGGCGCCGACGGTCGTGGATCGTGGTTAGCTCCCAAAGTTCTAGTCATTGGCCGGGGCGTATGACTCGCATCGGATCTAGTGATCGTCGCTCCGGCAGCACGGAGCTGGTGTCGACGAGCTAGCTAACCAGCCGCCCGCCGGCGGTCGCACCATGACTCAGACTGGGGCAGGAGCGAGAGTAAGTGGATCGGAGTGGACGGGGAGGCTGCACGAGATTGTAGCGTGGATAGCGATCAGACGTGGACACTGATCGCAAAAAATCGCGGCGCACAGTGCTTAGACTGTGCGTGGACTCGTCCTCTTGAGTTCCCGTACTGATTTGGCGGTGCTGTTGAAGCTCGCCTTAAAGGGCGTCCTCGTCATCGATCATGGTCTGTAAGACGCGGTGTTCGATGTCCTGCCTTTGCTCGCGGTGGCGGGGCGGTACAACGAAGGCGAGCGTAATCGTCCAGGCAGCCCAAAAGCTGGTCATCATTCCCGTTCTCCCGATGTGTATAAACGCCGCCAATCGCGGTATCGATAGTGATGTCCACAGCCGCAGCAACTTCAATGACGGACTGTAGGTAACCTCACTTCTCAACCTTAATCGTGGCCGGTCCCACTTGATTGGATCATTGTGCCGGCCGGCGTCACTCGCCAAACCAGACAACTACACTGAAGATGAAATCGGGAGCCTAGTGAGAAATCTCGGTTCTCTGATAAGCGGCAGGCTCGGAATCAACGTCATCTTGCATTTCGCGCGCGATGCATCGCCGCATCGTCTCTAGCTCTGCGAGACGTTGTTCGATTTCCCTGATCATTCTGGCCTGGTCAAGGGCGATAGGCTTGGCGGGCGGCTTCATTCGAGCTCCGTGTCGATTGACACCATGGCCGACATGTGGAGTGGACGTCTGTGATCTCGTTAACAAGTGCCGTTCTTTTCCGCGGGCCACTCGATCGGCGCGCAGAATAGTCCGCGTCGCTCGATTTCCAGCCTGAGCTCCTCGGCGCGTACCCTTGCCGGCTCGCCGACTAAGCGGACGCCGGACGTAATATCGGCGAGCGCCTCATCACGAATGCTTTCGTGCATGCGGATGATGAAGTGATCAGAAAGATTTTCGAACGGCATTCGCGCACCAGTCGGAAAGATGGGTGGGCCGCCAGACTTGGGGCGGTATTGCTGGCGGCCCGTACCGGACGATTGAAATCGTGGTCTTGGGGATTCGAATTGAGGAAAGACCAGCCCCGTCCGGTGCTGCAATGGATAGCGGAAACGCGCGTGACGTTTCAATTTAATGTTCGGATTAACCTCACTGCTCAAGGTTAAGACGGCTATGGGCCGTAAGTGAATGTCAATAACTCACTCATTTGAGCGGGAGGTCTCAACCGCACCAGTTTCGCACCAGAATGGTCCGAGCTAGCCGCTAAGAATGCGATCGAATCCGCGCGAAAACCGCTGCGATGTCACAGAACGGGCTCGGGAGCCGGCCGCTCATAACGGTCTGGTTGCAGGTTCGAGTCCTGCCGGGTTGGCGATCGGGCGATTTCGAGCCTGCCCGGTGACGCTTCTCTTCGATTTGTTGCCGGCTTTATAGCGAAGATATTTTTTGGGTCCGATATTCCGATTTTTGGGGGCGCTTTGGCGCATCCGTCCGTATATTTGTCCCAGCTATGGGTCGACGCAACCTTGAGTGATCGGGACCGACTCGCATAAGATCTCAATGTTGTACTGCGCAAGCCAGTCACTTATGTTTTTCAAAAATCTATCTTTGGACAATGCTGAGACCTTGGACCGCGGACGAGATTGCTCAACTGCGTCAGCTCGCAAAGGACGGTAAACTCGCAAAGCGTATTGGCGCAACGCTTCATCGAGGCGAGGCGACCATACGGCGCAAGGCCGAGGAGCTGGGGATTGAGATAAGGCGCAGCTCGATCAGAATGCGTCCATCGAACGTTCCGACGCACGCTGAGCGTACTACTATCATCGCCCTTCATCAAAGCCTTCCCCTTCCGTTTGGCGTAGGGCAAGCGACCCTTGAGGGCTTACTGCAAAAGCACTGGATCACGATGAGTAGCGGCGTATGGCAGGCTACCCCAGCGGGACTCGATGCAATACTGCGCAAAATTCCGTTGCAGGACTAATGCCACCAACGCACACGGGAGCAAGTGATCAGTCCCTTGCGCTCGCCCTCCGGTTAAGAAACGATCGGCCATTGGTCGATCGGAGTAATCTCATCCCCGGTCTGCTCGTCGCCTCTCTGGCTCTCGGTTCCTGCCGCTCACGCACAACTGCATGCACTATCCAAAGGGGACCAGAGCGCTTTCAGTGCATTCAGCAAAACCACCCCGAAGGCCCCCCAAGATGCAACGTTGCCAGGAAGACGCGCGGCAGATGGGACTTAGAGAAGGACGAGCGGGAGGTCTGAAACAGTATGTCCAAGGATGCATGCATCGGTAGGACCGTCATCGCCTCAGATGCCCTCAAGAGAGCGAAGCCGGCCTCCACTCGCCCCGCATGCCGTTGCAAGGCCACGCTTGCTGTCGACGCGGTGCGCCCGTGAGCGGCTTCAAGCCTTGGCACGCCCATCCCGGCTGCCACCAACTGATGCAGCCCTTTCTTAGAAATGCAGGATGAGCGAGTACGCGAGGGCTGCAGACAAAATGCTCAATGCAACAATAGCGAATTTGAAAACGAGGACTGCGGTCACGCGGTACCTCCATGTCTTAGAAATCAGCTGAATCTTACGCTTGCGAAGGGACGTGGCAAGCAACCGCAGATTCGGACGGTGCTCGGTTGCAACTTGCCGTACTCGGAGCGCATACTGGCGCGATGACGCAGGGGTTTCCTCAGTTCAAGCCGGAAATGATGAAAGGTGGGCGCTGGTTTGTTGCCGTGACAACCGGGCACGGACCGGACTCCCACATCGGAGACTTTGGGTCTGAGGCCGAAGCCAAGGAATGGATACTGACGAGGTCGAAATACTGGCCCGGCAAGCCAATCAGGCCGGCCCTCCCTTGATGGCGACTGTGTCGACCCTCCGGCGCCCCGTCCACCCGCAAATTTCCCAATACTCCCGACTCACCTTTGCTGGGTAAATAGCCCCGACATGAAATCATCGAAGCCGAAGGATTGGTCCGAGAACGAGCGAAGGCAATTGGCTGCGATGGCGCGTCGTCGACTCACTGCGCTGGAAATTGCATCAGCGCTAAACCGACATGTCGGATCAGTAAGGCGCACGGCCCGAGAAATGAAGCTGACCCTCAAGAAGTAGCCAGCGCAAGGTGCCACGAAAGAAGCTCCAGCTCGAAGAGGTGAGCGGATCGAGAACGGGCCAGCGACTTGGGGCCGCCCTTTGGCAAAGGACTCCAGGAAAATTCGGAAAGTCCGCTACCGCTTCCTATGTTGAACACCCAACAACGGAAAGGCCCGGCACGATGGTCGAGCCTCGCCTTGCGGCCGCAACAAGCCTTTGTAGATCGATGGCCAGGTCGATCGGAGCCGCAGAAAGACCGCCTTAGGGTGGTCTCCTATTCACGTCCTGATCTCTGCGTCGGCACCTCGCCTGCTCTTACTTAAACGGATCCTGGATGGACGGCGCCGACTGCCTAATGCGGCGCACGCTCACTGGCGTGCCGTCGGAGACGAACACCAGCTCGTATTGACGGCCTTCACGGTCGGTCGCGGAGCAAGTGACGTCGGTCACCTTTCTCGCAGCGAAATTGCCAGTCTGGCGGCATGTACCGGTTGATGGCTGCTCGGCCGGCACCGGCAATCCGTCGACCTTGGGCCGATCCTTAGAATTGAGCAGCATGCGATCAACCTGCAGCTCGTAGGAATTGTCGTCCGCCCGGCTGCCGTTCGCGCCGGAGAACGTCACCACATGATTCTCATCGTCGGGATCGTCGACAGCGACCGCGAAATTCACCCGCCCCTTGTCGCCGTGCGCGTAAGCCACCGTCTTACAAGCAAAGCTGCGCCCCGCAACCTTCAGCGTCTTGCACTGCCCGGACATCAACGCCAGAAGGTCAATAAAGGCGTTCGGTCCAGCGCCGGACGAAGAGCTTGAAGACTCTTCCTCATGAAAAGATTGAGCAAAGCATGGTGCAAAGGAGAGCAGAAAAGCGAGCGCTGCGGCGGTCGAATAGTTCGGCATTTGATCACTTATACGAGTTACCCGCGAGCCAGACCACACCAGGATGGAAAGTGCAACGTCCAGGAAACGAACCAATTTGGAGAGTTACCCGACCTCAAGACCATCGACATCCTGATCTCTGTCGAGCCATTGCCCGCTTATGTGTCTACCAGCCAGTTTTTCCCGACAGCTCGCAAAATTGCCGCCGCAACCAGCCGAGCTGGGTGCTCAAGCTTCCGGTCATCGACGGGCAGTTCTGCATCAGGCAGAGCCAGGCGCATATGAAATGGAAGCTGCAGATCATCGATCGGCCTGACGCCGCCGCTTAAAGCTCGATGAATGGTGAGTGAGCCACGCTGGTTGTCGAATCTTTGCGGCCGGAATTAACAGGCCAAACCCAGAAAATCTCGAGCCGAGGCCTTCTCGATTTGTTCTCAAAGCGCCGCGAACAATGGCGCTTTTTCCACATTTCCCGGACTGAGCGACCGGGAATTATTCGTTCGCAAGACGGGAAACTGGTTTGAGGGGCGCTTGCGTGTTGGCCAACCGACGATACGAGCGACATGGGGGTGGTCCGAGCGGGCGGACTTTGCTGCCATACGCTGGCAATTCGGATTGCCGTAAACATCCTGTTCGTGGTGCTCGTCACCCCACCACGAAAGCCGCGACATTTGCGACCAGCCACTGAAGTAAGGCAACCTCATGATTGTGCCGAACATAGGAATGGTGCTCCAACGTTTGGCGAGGCCGCGCATTTTTTCGCTGGCCCGCTTTCGCTGTCGCATGCGACGCCCTGAAGCGATGGTTTGAGGGGCGGAGGCGGTGAGAGACCTTACTATAGGCTCTGAGGCTCGAGGCCGCTGACTTCATCGACATCCATGCATGTTGCATGACTGCCACCTATTTTTGCAGCGGCAACGACGACCATTGACGAAGTGATCGACCCTCCCTAGATGCTTCGCGATCGGACCGAAAGCCGGTTCGTTGTTCAGAAACCATACAAAGCAGATGAACCTCACGCGAGTTTGCCGCGCCTGGGTGAGCTTTGTCCTGGCTTCGGGATGGAGCTGCTTCCAGGCGCACTGGAGCAATGCAAGTGCCCGATTATCCTCCATACGAAGTCGGTTATGGCAGGCCGCCAAAAGCGACACAATTTGGTCAGCGCGCCCAGCCACAGCGAAGCAGCGGCAGCGGTAAAGCCGGGCCTCCGGACCTTGCAGCCATTTTGGACCGTCCCATCGCAGCAAAAATCGACGGAAAGAGGACTTTCTTGCATCCGCAGGAGGCCGTTCTCAACGGCCTTTTTCGTAGGGTCATTAACGGAGAGGTCCGCGCCATCCAGCAATTCCTCAAATTGTGCGACTCCGCTGGGCTTTTGCAGTCGCAAGCGGCCGCACTCGGTTCAGTTGTCCATCTGCCTGATGATGTTCCTTGGGAGCTAGCCTGCTACATTTTGCAGCGTGAAGGACCGCCGCCCTGGGACCCTTCGGTAGTTGCGTCCTACCTCACTGAGTACGAAGCAGATCTTACTCTGTTAAAACGCCTCGAAAAGGAGGTGCGCGCCAAGGAGCGCGCTTGTACCAAACATGTCTGCTGACGATGAGGTTTCCGCACCCGGAAGGCGTCCGCCTCCCCGTAGAAGCCGCTTCCAAAAGGGGCTATCCGGAAATCCCGCAGGCCGTCCAAAGGGGGCCATTAGCATCAAAAAGCTGACGACGAAATTTGCTCTTGGAAAGCTGAAAATCAACGTCAATGGCCGCTCCGAGCTTAAAAGCAGACTGGAAATTGCAATTTTAAAGCTGATAGCGCTGGCCGCTGACGGGAAAGGGGCTGCAGTAGAGGAGCTGCAACGCCTGAGGCTTAAAGCCGCGCCGGCTCAGATGCCTGGCGGATTGCTTGTGGTGCCCGAGCCATTACCGCTCGACGAATACATAGCAAAGACGCAGGAAGAAAATAAGGACGCGATCGTACCTGACACCGAAATTGATCCAAGTATTGAGGATTTGGTCAGATCGCCTGAAAAAAGTGCAACCGAATATGATCGGGCGCTGCTGGCCCATCGTCAGAAATACGGGAGGTAGAAGTTTATGGCCGAGCACAGCCTGTATGACCTCTACGGCGATACGAGTCTCGAGAACTGCCGCCGCATGATGCTGGAAGGAGCAATTCCAACCTCGGAGCTGCTAGCCGACGTGCTCGCCGCGAACGCGAGTGCGGCATTGCCTCCCTGGTTCATTGATTTGCTGGTGACCGCGCTTAGAGGGCAGTTGAAGCGAAAAGCCGGTCGGCCGCGGCGAGGCCTCGCCGGCGAACTCGCACTTCTAGGGGCGCGGGCAGACTATCCGGGGGTCCACGCTTGGCTCGTCCGCCGACAAGCGCGATCAGGGCTGCGGGGTTGGGCTGCCGTTCGTCAGAAGCATTGGTGGTCGGGGCCACCGCATGAACGGGCAGCGCAAATCGTCATCGCGCGTTGGCGGCTTCGCATCAGCTGCCGATCGTTTCTGAATGAGGTTTCTTCACAAAAATAGCTGGCGTTTTGTTGTGAAGGCGAGCGCTCATCAAACTTTGTACCTCTCCTTTGGTTTTAACCAAGGGAGACCATCATGCAGACCCGCGACAACCGGCAATTGGCCATCGTCTATCGGCCGACAGAAACCCTCAACCCGCGTGCCACTAATCCTCGCACGCACTCAAAGAAGCAAATCGAGCAAATCGCAAAGGCTATTCGCACCTTTGGATTTACAAATCCGGTTCTGATCGACCAGAACGATGGCGTGATTGCCGGGCATGGACGCCTTGCTGCGGCCAAGCTCATCGGGCAACGCGAAGTCCCGACTGTTCGTCTCGCGGATATGAGTGAAGGCGAGATCCGGGCCTATGTCATCGCCGACAATAAGCTCGCGGAAAATGCAGGATGGGACAAGCGGCTGCTCGGGCTCGAGCTGCAATACCTTTCGCAGCTCGAGATCGACCTGGACGTGACCATCACGGGTTTTGAAGGCGCCGAGATCGACATACTCATCGGGGGGATTGCAGAGGACGCTGCAAGTTCTGACCGGGCCGACCAAATCATTGAACCCATCGCCGGGCCGCCTGTCAGCCAAACCGGCGATGTTTGGTGCATAGGCGAGCATCGACTGATCTGCGAGGATTCGACCAAAGCCCCGACCTATCAAAAGCTTCTCGGCGACAAGCGGCCGCAAATGATCTTTTCCGATCCGCCCTATAACGTGCCGGTGCAGGGGCATGTCTCAGGCAATGGCGAGATTGTGCACGCCGAATTCGCTATGGCCTCCGGCGAAATGTCGAAAGGCGAGTTCACTGCATTCCTTGCGTCAGTATTCGGCAACCTCGCGGCGCACTCCGTCAATGGCGCGATTCATTTTCAATGCATTGATTGGCGACATATTCACGAGATGCTCAGCGCGGCCGAGGCCGTCTACACCGAGCTAAAAAACGTTTGCGTTTGGGCCAAAAACAACGCCGGAATGGGTTCCTTCTATCGCTCGCAGCACGAGCTTGTCTGTGTCTTTAAATCGGGCACCGCGCCGCACATCAATAATATTGAGCTTGGCCGCTTCGGCCGCAACCGGACCAACGTGTGGAACTATCCGGGCGTCAACGCCTTTGGCGAAAGCCGTTCGGACCTTCGATTGCATCCGACCGTCAAGCCGGTCGCAATGGTCGAGGATGCGATACGCGATTGTTCACGGCGCAAGGGAATCATCCTTGATCCCTTTCTCGGATCGGGGACGACTCTGATCGCCGCGGAGCGGACGGGACGCATCGGCTACGGCATCGAGATCGATCCGCACTATTGCGACGTCGTGCTCCGCCGTCTCAAGGCGGTTTGCGGCTTGGACGCAGCCCTTGATATCACCGGCGAAAGCTTCGAAGAGGTCGAAGTCCGAAGGCGAGCGGAAGGGAGCCAAGGACTCTCCCTAGCGGCTGAATAGCTCGATGGCGGCCGGTATCGATTTCGTGTCGGCCGCCACCTGCCCCCAATCTAGAGCATGCGCTCGGCTAGCCAACCGAACAGTCCCGCCTCGATGGCAGCGGCGGCTATTTTTTCTGCCGACCAAACATGGACGTTCATCGGGAGATTCTGGAGCCTGATACCGCGTTCGGCGGAGTGATAGACAAAAAAGAACGATTGCGCACTGCCATCGCGTAGAAACCGACCAAGGTAATCATCAAAAATAGCCTGGCTTGCTTGGGATTTAATCTGGACCCAAGCGTATGCGTCGGTTAGCGGTTGTTGTGCTATGAAATCAACGTCCGCTTGGGTGCCACCCAAGGCGCTTGTGCGATGATAACCGCCGCGAGCGAAGATCAGATCGACAAGCGTTTCGAAGTCCCGCCAATCCAACTGGCGAACCATCTCGACGGCGGTGGATGTCAAATCAGCGACCAATTGTTTTGCTTTGGTGCGGAGCGGCTCGGGGGCGCCTTGAATGCGCCGAAGAAGATAGTCGGACTGCTTCACACCGCAGATCGTTCGTCTGTAGCCCGCAACGCTGGTTAAGGCCGAACTCAGGCCTCTGATGGCGAGCGGTTCGCCGGTCAGACTTGTGTTGCACCATGGCGTTCGCGTCTGGCGCAACCGAGCCGGAAAGTCCGGATCGTTTGTGTTGCCCTCGGTCACCGCGCTTTGCGCAAAAGTCCACCAAAGGTGTCCGTCTGCAATAGTGAACCAAAGCGTGTTCGGGCCCAGTTCATAGAACTCCCTTAGTTCTCGCTCATCATCTTTGAGAACGCGGTCCTTGCGGCCCACCGCAATCAGTTGCCGCCGAACCTCCTGCCAGTCGCCTTTGGCGCAGGCTGCATGATCAACAAACCGGTAGCCGAACGGTATGATGCCATCGGCGATAGCTTGCCTAGACCATTTGCCGGCCGGGCCTAGCTTGATGTAGCGCACTTCGCTTACGTCGAATGGCGCGGCGAGGGCCGCTTTATTCTGAGCTTTACTGTCAACTCGCAAATGCATCTGTCCTTGCATCCCAATCACGCCTACTGGCTTTCATTCGGTGCTGGACGATTTCGCTCCGCTCGCTCCTGAAGTCGACCGCGTTGCTCGAATCATCACAGAAGACAGTTAATTCAATCCTATTTTGGGATAATCCCATTCCAGGATCAATTTGCATACCGCCGAATCGAAATGCCCGGCGGCCATGGAAAAATCTCTCAGATCCGCCGAATATGCTCGCCTCATCGCCCTTCTTGTCGCAACGCGACATAAGGCGGGTATTCGGCAGCAGGCGCTCGCTAAGAAGCTTCGCAAGCCCCAATCGTTCGTTGCCAAATATGAAGGCGGGGAGCGCAGGTTAGATGTTGTTGAGTTTATTACCATTGCGGTGGCGTTGGGGGCCGATCCGCTCAAACTGTTTCGGCGGTTCGTTAAAGAGAGGAGCCGTTGAAGCGATCGACGTCGGCCTTGCGAATCGGCGTTGGGCAACGAGGTCGTGTGATTGAAGCTGGTGAGAACTCTCCTGGGGTGCCCTTCGGGGCAAAATTCGGACCGGGCTAGTGAGTCGCGAATCGAAGACGGGTTCGGCGCAACTGGTCGAGGCCAGGAATGGGCAATGATGCTTGTGGCTTCTTGGGCCTTGGTTTTTTGGGTACAATCGATCTTCACGCGCACAAGTTCGCTGGTCATAATTTCCGCGAACATTGTCGATTGCAGGCCGCCTTTGGCGGCCTGTTTTACCACCTGCCGAAATCGGGGCGGGTGCTGGAGTTAATGACCCTGGAATAGCTTAAGGAACCTTTCTTTCGACACGTTTGAGAGCGCGCCGCACTTGCGCCCAAGCAGCCTTTTCGTACCGACCAAGCCCAGAAATAGATTTCATCTGTTGCGGCTTGGCTTGTCTGGTCATTGTCAAAAGCAGCTTTAATCGGATCGCGCGGATCTCGGTCAACCGAGCTTTTGCTCGTGCCAGGTCGCGCGCGACAAGCTCACCTGCAAATTCAGCGGCGAGTGTGAGCGAAAGAGTCTGCGTTCTCAAGTCATCGCCCTCGTCCCATCGCGACAATCCATGACGGAAAGCATTACGGCTCGACCGCGCTTTACCGGCGATCGTCTTCGGCCCAGTGCTTTTGGTTGCGTTCGCTTGATTGGCTTTGATTTGTCGTTTTGATGCCATCCCGCTGTTATGTCCCTTCAAGCTCGTCGTCATGTCAAGTGAGCGCTTGCGAATGGTGATGGCGTAGAGCTGCGGCCAAAAGAGCAACAATCTTGCTGCAGAAACGACTGGTAATCCCCGGCAATTGGAGCGTTACTGAGTCGGCCGGGCGCGATCTCGGCACCGGTATCTGACCTCGCGGACGCGGGGCTTAAGGCAGTGCGGCGGATGTCGTCGCACCAAGCGTTAAGCGCTGAGCGTACACAGGAGATACCGTTGCGTACCATTGAGACTGAATCTGTTGCGGGGCCGCGGACCCCTATCGTCAAATTCAATCCGAATGACCGGCGTCATTTTATCGGCGGTTCGGACGCGCGCATTATTATGGGCGACGACGCTGATGCGCTCGTTCGACTGTGGCGAGAGAAGCGTGGCGAGTTAGCTCCGGAAGATCTCACCGGTAATCTCATCGTCCAGCTCGGTACAGTGACTGAGGTTCTGAATCGGGCCTGGTATCAACGATCCTCTGGCCAGACGATCAAGGACATCCAGAAGCGCATTCGTCATCCCGTGCACAAATGGATGGGAGCGACATTGGACGGCGTTGTCGAACAGACCGGCGCGGTCTTTGAAGCGAAATTCATGCTGCCATGGGCGTTCACCGAGGAAGCTGCAGCCGAAAAGCATATGGCGCAGTTGCAGCACAACATGTGGGTGACGGCTGCGCGCAGCGCCGTTCTCTCGATCATCACGGGCGGCGGCAAATGGGTCGAAATCAAGGTTCACGCTGATCCGCTCTATCAACATCTCCTGCTCACGGCGGAAAAGAAGTTCTGGCGTTGCGTTCAGAGCGGGGACCCACCCCTCCTCTTCAACATCGAGACGCCCCGCCCAAGGCTTGAGGCCGTCAAAATCGTCGATATGTCCGCCTCGAACCTGTGGGCGGATCTCGCGGCGGCATACCTTCGGACCCGAGACGCCCATGGGGAGCACGAAGCGGCCAAGGTGGATCTGAAGAAGCTCATGCCGGAGGAGGCCAGGGAGGCGGCAGGGCACGGCATCAGGGCCAAACGCTCGAAGTCCGGCGCGGTCAGCTTCGAGCCCCACGTGACGGAGGTGCCCCATGCACCAATCCAGTGAACGCATCGGGACCATCGCCGCCGCCCTTGCCCGAGCCCAAGCTGAGCTGATGAACCCGGAAAAGACCCTGACCGCGGTCATTCGGTCGCCGTTCCCCCGGGAGGAGGACCGGACCTTTCGTTATGCGTCCCTCGCGAGCGGCCTCGATATCGTTCGCAAGACCCTCAGCCAGCAAGAGATCGCCACGATCCAGACCACCCGGATTGAGCAACCGAGCGGACACATTCATCTCACAACCCTGCTGGCTCACGCCTCCGGCGAATGGATCTCTTCGGATTGGCCGGTCTGTCCTTCCAAGGACGTCGAGGCGCCGCACCGGATGGGTACGGCTCTGACTTACGCGCGCCGCTACGCCCTGTTCGCCCTGGTCGGAATCGCCGGAGAGGATGATCTAGACGCGCCTGACGCTTTGGCGGGGTCTCCGGCCTCGGCCGAGCCGCAAATCGCCTCCGCGCCGAAAAGAAGCCCAGCGAGGGGGGTCTTGAATCGGCCCCCAATCCTACCGCCCGAGCGCTCCGCGGAGTTGTTGGAGCGGCTGCTGGCCGAACTGAAGACACAGGTGGAGGGGGACGACCAGCACGGCCTTCTTGCTTGGGCCAAGGCGAGCTTGCCTCTGAAGAATTGCCTTCTGGAAGCGGACGCAAAGGCTTTGGAGGCCGCTTATGCTGGCAAGCTTGCGGACATAACCGAGGCCGCAGTCGAGCTTGAGGCCCATCCATCCCCACCCCCAGACGTGGCCACTCCTAATCCGCTTCTCCCATCGGATCTTGAGCTGCCAGCTGCCGACTTACATCACAGGTTCTCCGATCCAGGGCGGGGGCTTGCTTTTCCCAAGGAGCCGCCTCGCAAACGAAGCAAGGCGCATCTCGCTTATGTTCGGGGATTGCCTTGTCTCATTTGCAAGCAAACGCCGGTCGATGCACATCATCTTAAGTTCGCGCAGCCGCAAGCGCTTGGGCGCAAGGTCAGCGATGAGTTTACCGTCCCCTTGTGTCGGCATCACCATCAGGCGCTGCACCGGGAAGGCAACGAAAAGGCCTGGTGGGCAGACATGCAGGTCGATCCGTTGCCTGCTGCAAGGGACCTCTGGGTCACCAGCCCGGTCCACGCCGCTGGAGACGTGGCGCCCAGATCGCCCGGACCAACGGTCGCGACGCTAGGGACACCGTCCAGATGAACGGTCCCTTCCAAATCACGCAGTGCCCCACATCTCATGTCCTACCGACGGAGCTGGAGGCTCTAAGACCTGAGCCTCTGTTGTTGCCTGGTGAAAGCCGCGAGCAATACGATGCCCTCCAGGGTATTGTTCTCGGCGACATTGCACCGAGATCTGCCATCGAGTGGTTGCTTGCGTTCGACGTTGCGGAGCTGTCTTGGGAAATCCGACGCTATAGGTCGTTGCGTCATAAGCTTCTTGAGGCCTTTCGTCACAGAGCCGTCGAAATCGCTTTGAGCCAAATCGATCTCGTCGGCATCGCCGACCATGCAAAGGACGTTGCCAAAGGGCACATCGCAGAGAACGTTCTGGACTGGCGAGTCAATACGACCGCTGCCGCTGAAATTGATCGCCGCCTCTCGGAGTACGGGGTAGATCAACAGTCCATCAGTATGGAGGTCTATGTGCAGGTTCGCGAGCAACACGCTTTCTTCGATGGGCTGATCAATTCGGCCTCCCTCCATCGCCTAAACCTGCTGCGCGAGATCACTCGTGGGCGATTTGCTAAGTAGCAACTTTTGAAGCGTTAAAGAATGCGATGGCGCGCGAGGGGGAAGATAAGATTAGTCCGGTAGTCGCGCGCCGTTGAGCAGCTACAAGTCGTCTGAGTGTTTTTCCAGAATCGCAACACGCTACGATAAGCTAACGCGAAGCTCCCCGCCCGGCGCATTGATCGCTACGACAGTCCTGCTCTCAAGAAGGTTTGCACGCAGAGCACAATCTTGCTTGTGCTGTGCACCTCACTGGACTTTACTGAACGTAATTCTTTGCACTCGCCCGTCCCCGGCGGCTTCCTCGTCAATTCTTTCTATCTTTCCCGAGAAGTAATAGGGATGCGCAGAATTTGCGACCTCTTTGCCGGATAGGGCGTAGTAGAGCGTCACTCGTTGGTCTGCGAGCGACTGACCAACGATATAGCCCACCAAAGCATGTTCGAACGAGTGATAAGCGTTCTTCCATTCCCACTGCTTCGGCAGGTTTCGTTGGGGCTTATGCGTTTTCCCGTCGACCCCATTCCAAACTTCACCAAACTGATGATCGACGAAGTGGGCGAACCAATAATCGTACGTAGCTGGAAGGTACCGCGCATATCGAGGCTTGGTAAGCGCTAACGTGCCGGCAAGTTGATCGAGCTCTGCGTATACCCACCACGGCTTGTCCAAATCTAGCTGTCCTTTCGCGAGAACTCCCCCCGCCCAGCAGCCGCAATCTGAGAGATAAGCTCTTTCCAACAAGGATTGAGAATTGTCTTCCGCAAATCGAACCAGCTCGCTGTGACCAGTGAGCAACCCCGCGAACCGTATCATCCAAAGAGCCTTTGCGTTATGCCCAAAATCTGTGGGCGTCACAGCGAGGTCGGTATCGGATGGTTTATTGGCGGCCCTGAAAAATAGCTTGCTACTTGGGGAGTAAAACTGGTCCATCATGACTTTAGAGAGCCGGAGAAGGACTTCGTTCCAATCGTTACGAGTAGGTTCCGGAAGCAAGGGGGTGAGCAGGACGAGGTAGGTGTTCATCTGATCGAGTTGCGAGACGAGCTGTTTGTCCTCTCGCGTCGCGCCCGCTCGGAAAGCTAGTTGCGATTGTAGCGCTCCTCCTTTGATTGAGTACTTTTCGAAGATGTAGTCCTTTACGGAGCTCACGTCTTGCAAGACATCGTTGTCACCGGTCAGGTAATAATAGAACGCCATACCAAGTAACCCGTAGGCCAGCTGTTGGGGCGTCCGAAGACCGGGGGTGGGTCCCCAGGAGTCTTTCAAAATATACTGCGTTGTCGCCATACCTCCATTTGATCGGTCCATTGCGTTCCCACGAATGAAATCGATTCCTGCCTTCATCATAGCGAGATACCTGCGTTCTCCAGTCAGGTGAAAGGCCACCCCATATCCAAACGCTTGGCGGGAGAGCGCCACGGTATACCGCTCATTCAGAGATCGGAGAGGACCAATTTCGGGGCACGGCATTCGATCGTTATAAAGCGAGCCATCATCACACCTTATCGAAGGAAACGTCCCTACCGGCTTTCCTAAGGCTGCTTCCGAGGTCCAAAACGGAAGCAAGTCGTTAGTTAGATGATCAAGCCAGCGTTTCCCTGGAGAAATGTCGTCTTGCGCAAAGGATGGAGATCCGCCTGCGAGCAATATAATAATCAACATTTGGATAATCGGAGTCTTCATCAGCCTTTGACCTCCTGCTCCGGTGATTCTGAAGAAGTTTGCCACCTATTAGATTTCCATCAACGTCGCGTCTGATCATTCGGGTTTCATTCTGCAGGTACGGCGCTCGTCTCTGGCGCTCGCCGCAGCCGGTCAATCAGGAGATAGATGACCGGCGTAGTGTAGAGCGTCAGGATCTGCGAGACGAGCAGCCCGCCGATGATGGTGATGCCGAGCGGGCGCCGCAGCTCTGTGCCCGGTCCGGTCGCGACGACCAGCGGAATGCCGGCAAACAGCGCCGCCATGGTTGTCATCAGGATCGGGCGGAAGCGCGCCTGGCAGGCCTCGAAAATTGCTTCGGCTGACGACAGGCCACGCTGGCGCTCGGCGTCAAGCGCGAAGTCGACCATCATGATGCCGTTCTTCTTGACGATGCCGATCAGGAGGATGATGCCGACGAACGCGATCACCGTCAGCGGCGTGTTGGTGATCTGAAGCGCGAGCAGCGCGCCAAGGCCGGCCGAAGGCAGGGTGGAGATGATCGTCAGCGGATGCGCAAGGCTCTCATAGAGCACGCCGAGCACGATATAAACCGCCACCAGCGCGCCGAGGATCAAGAGTGGTTGACGCCCGCTGGTCTTGGCGAAATCGCCGGCATTGCCGTCAAAACCGCCGCGGATGCCCTCGGGCATGTACAACTCGTCGACCGCGCGCTGGATGTTTTGCGTGGCAGCCTGAAGCGATATGTCGGGCAGCAAATTGAACGACACCGTGGTCGAGGGAAACGACTGCGAATGTTGAACGGCAAGTGCCGCGAGCCCCCGCGTTGCATGCACCACGGCCGACAGCGGCACCTGCGCATTGTTCGCGCCATGGACATAGATGCGATCGAGGTTGGACGGGTCGACCTGAAATTTCGGGTCGATCTCCAGCACGATCATGTACTGATTACGCTGGGTGTAGATGGTCGAAATCTGACGCTGCGAGAACGCATTGTTCAGCGCGTTGTCGATGTCCTGAACCCGGACGCCGAGCATCGAGGCCTTTTGGCGGTCGATGGAGAGCGTTAGCTGCAATCCGTTTGGATCGCGATCACTGGAGATATCCGTGATCCCTTCGACGGTCTCCATTCGCTTGGCCACGATCGGAGCCCATTGCTGCAACAGGCCGAGATCAGTGCTTGTGAGCGTATATTGGTAGTTGGAGTCGCTTTGCCGCCCTCCCGCCCGAACGTCCTGGGCAGCAAACATGAATAGGCGAATCCCGGCGACCGGATAAAGAGCGCGGCGCAATCGGTCGATCACGGTTTCAGTTGAGACAAACCCGCGCTGCTCTGGCGGCCTCAAGTTGATAAACATGGTGCCGCGGTTTGCGCCTTGACCTCCAGGACCTCCGCCACTCCCGACAACGGAGCCAAGACCGGCCACGGCCGGATCGGCGAGAACGATATCGGCGAGCTGTTGCTGCAGTCCCAGCATCGATTGGAACGAGGTGTCGGCAGAGGCGCGCGTTGCACCGATGACGAAGCCGGAATCGTCGGTCGGAAAATATCCTTTGGGGACTTTGATGTAGAGTGCAATCGTGAGAGCAATGGTTGCAAAAAACACCAGTAGCGTCAGCAACGGGAATTCGAGCGCGGCACCCAGGGTGCGGGCGTAGAACGTGACGATGCGCGACAACGAGCCTTCGACGAGGCGGTCAAATAATTTTGCGCTGCCGGAAGTTGTCTGCCGGATGTAGTGGGCGCAGATCATCGGCGTGACCGTCAGCGATACCAGGGTCGAGACCAGAATCGCGAAGGTTAGCGTCAGCGAGAATTCACGCAGCAGTCGGCCGACGACGCCGTCCATGAAGATTAGTGGGGTGAAGGCAGCTATCAGCGACAGGCTGATGGAAACCACAGTAAAACCGATTTGCCGGGCGCCATCCAGCGCTGCCCGGAACGGCTGCATACCGCGCTCAAGGTTGCGGTACATGTTCTCGATCATGACGATGGCGTCGTCGACTACGAAGCCGA
>Ga0207671_10000384_pt1 | contig 62663 bp, 51 predicted proteins | sample KBSC24metaG_FD_184352 | JGI IMG/M metagenome (GOLD analysis project Ga0207671, IMG submission 184352) | Corn rhizosphere microbial communities from Kellogg Biological Station, Michigan, USA - KBS C2-4 metaG (SPAdes) (version 2) | ecosystem: Host-associated > Plants > Roots > Rhizosphere > Soil... | reverse complement strand
CCGATCCCGTCGCGATGGACCTGGCGGAGGAACTTCGGAAGCACACCGATCGGTGGTTCCACGACTGCGGCTATGCGGTCCATCGCCAGCTGGCTGCGCACTATCGGGACAACCAGCGCAGCGGTCGCAACTACGACGACATGGTCCCGGGCCTGTCTCGGTACGTGCACGATGCGATCGTCGCCAACTGCGAGCGCGCCGAGTCTTGAGCCGGCTGGTGAATGGCTAGCGAATGGTGGCTGGTGATCGCCGGCTGGTGATCACGGGGCCGCAGTGAGGAAGGCCAGCATCGCCGCGACGAACTCCGGGGTGGACGCCGCGCGGCCGTGATCGCCGGGCATCGTGACCTTGGTGGCGTTCGGGAGAGCGTCGACCAGAGCATCGATCGACTCCAGGCGCTCGTCCTCGGTACCCATCGCGACGAGCGTCGGCACCTGGACGCGCCCGAGGTCCTCCGCCGGCGTCGCCACGACCGAGTCGATCGCGTGCAGCACGGCGACGGGGTCGTCGCCGGTGGCGGCGAGCCATGCGGCGGTCCGCTCGTCGGCGGAGCCCGGTTCGGGAGGCTCGGTCGCGGTGACGATGCGGCGCAGCATGCGTCCGACTCCGCCCCCGAAGCCGAGGACCTGCTGCATGCCCTGACCGGCGACCACCGCTCGGCGCGGGGTCGCGCCGCGCACGAGCATGCGGACGACGATGCGGGCGCCGAGCGAGTAGCCGCCGAGGTCGTAGTCGGCATCGGCGCCGGCTTCGGCATTGCTCAGGGCGAGGTGGTCCAGCAGCGCGAAGGCGTCGTCGGTGAGGACATCGGCGGGGTACGCGGCGGCGTCGCGGGGCTTGTCGCTGAGGCCCTGGCCGCGGAAGTCGGGCAGGATCACGCGGAAGCCCGCTTCGGCGAAGGCCTCGGCCTGGCCGCGGTGGAGCCACAGTGACCCTCCTCCCATGGCGCCGTGCAGGAGGATCAGGGGCCTGCCTTCGCCCAGTTCGCGGTAGGCGAGGCGGACTCCGTCACGGCCGGTGAAGAAGGACACTGTGGGCTCGGGCATGGTTCGGAGCGTATACCGGGGGCCCGGCTACTCCGTATCGGTCGCTTCGAGCTGGGCTTCCGTCTCCGCTTCGGCGAAGTAGTGACCTTCGTCGAGGTCTGCGATGATCCCCGGCTCGAGCGGCTCCCACCCCAGCAGCTCGCGCGTCGCCGCGTTCGGCATCGTGATGTCCATGGCTGCGAACGGGAACCCGGTGAAGTGCTCGGCCGCCTGCTCGGCCGGGATGCTCACCGCCGGGATGTCGAGGTGGCGTGCGATGGTCTCGGCGATCTGCCGGACCGGGACGCCTTCCTCGGCCGCGGCGAACAGCTGCGCTCCGGCCGGTGCTTTGTCCAGGGCCAGGCGGTACACGCGCGCGACGTCCAGGACGTGGCCGGCGGGCCAGCGGTTGGCGCCGTCGCCGACGTAGCCGGACACGCCGCGTTCGCGCGCGATGCGGATCATCTGCGGCAGGAAGCCGTGCTCGTCGCGCGAGCTGTGGGTGGCCGAGGGGATGGCCATGAAGATCGTGTGCACGCCGCGCTCGGTGTACTCCTGCATGGCGGCGGTGACGATCGAGCGCGGGTTCGCGGCGAAGGCGGCGTCGCGCTGCTCGTCGCCGGTGCGGCGGATGCCTATGCCGACGAGGGTCTTGCCGGTGCCTTCCAGCGCGTCGCCGAAGGCCCGGACGACGGCCAGGTCGGTGGCGGCCGCGTCCGGGAAGCGGCCGGCGAAGACGGCGGCGTGGTCGAAGGCGAGGTGGACGACGGCGTCGGACTCGCCGGCGGCGGCCCGCAGGCCGTCCAGGTCGGTCAGGTCGCCGCGCCGCACCTCGGCGCCGGACGCGGCGACCTTCGCGGCCGCGGCGTCGGAACGCGCCAGGCCCGTGACCTGGTGGCCGGCGCGGAGCAGTTCGGGGACGACGGCGGAGCCGATGTAGCCGCTGGCGCCGGTGACGAAGACACGCATGAGGACTCCCGAAAAGGTGATGTGACTCGGTAACGTCACTACGACTGTAGCGCAGTGATGTGACCGAGTCACATCAACTAGGCTGTCCCCATGGCCCGATGGGAACCGAACGCGAGGGAGCGCCTGGTCCGCGCCGCCGTCGACCTGTTCACCGAGCAGGGATACGACGCCACCACCGTCACGCAGATCGCCGACCGGGCCGGCGGCCTGACCAAGACCACCTTCTTCCGCCACTTCCCCGACAAGCGCGAGGTCCTGTTCGCCGGCCAGGACACGCACATCGGCCTCCTGGCCGGCGCACTCGCCACGGCGCCGGCCGACGCGACACCGCTGGAGGCGGTCGGAGCGGCGCTCGACGCGCTGGCCGGCTCCTTCGGCGACGATCGGCGGGAGCTGGCCGCACGCCTCAAGGTGCTGATCGCCGCCAACGCGGAGCTGCGGGAGCGCGCGATCTTCAAGCACGCGAGCCTGGCCGCGGCCGTGGCCGACGGTCTGCGCGAACGCGGCGTACCGCAGCCGACGGCGACGCTCGCCGCGGACGTCGCGATGCTGGCCTTCGATGAGGCGTTCGCACGCTGGGCCGAGCCGGGGGATCGACGGAGCCTGGTCGAGCATGCGCGAGTGGCGCTGGAGGAGTTGCGGGAGGCGGTGCGGGAGTTGCGGTAGTGCGCTTGGGCGATCGGTTCGCGTGAGCACGACTGGCCTTTCCGCTCTGTTCCGCTCTGTTCCTTTCTGGCGCTCGAATGCGTGAGATATCAGGCCTATGCGTCGGCGTAACGGCAGGCCACACCAAAAAGCGGCGCCTCTGACTTATCCGTGGGTCGTGGCGGTCGTGGCGCGGGTGGGAGTGGGTGGTTGCGGGTGGTTGCGGCTGGTGTGCTGGTGCGGTTGAGGTGTGGTCTTACAAGCATTTTCTTACGGCTTCGCGCTGGTTTAAGAAGGATTCGTTGGGTGGCGCAGTTCGGTGGGGTGCCGTGGGTTGCGTTGGCGGCCGGCGGTTGTGTGCGTGGGCGCCTGAAGGCGCCTGAAAGTCAAACCCATGGTGAAGGGCCGGTGCCTCCGGCGGGCGCTCTGCAACGGGGGGCGGGGGCGGGTCGCGTTGTTGGGCGGCGGCTGCTGCTTGTGGTCGCCTTTGTCCCGGATCCCTCGTCGCTGTCGTCGCCCGGAGGGAACCAGCCCGTCCTGGCGGTGTCCAGCCGCATCACACGCTGCTGTGGTCCGGCTCCGTCCGGCCGGACACCGCCAGGCCGGGCTGGTTGGCAGAGCCCGCCGACAGCGACGAGGGATCCGGGACCACCCCACCTGTGGGAAGGATTCCCGCGCCTTCAGGCTCACATCGTCACCGCCGCGTGCGCGTGCCGAAGTGGACCCCGTTCACACCACAGGGGTGTGGTCCCGGATCCCTCGTCGCTGTCGGCGGGCGTAGCCAAGCTGGTCGGGCCGGTGGTGTCAAGCCGAGCGTTTCCGCAGGCCAGCAGGTGCGATCCGGCTTGACAGCACCGGACCGGCCTGCTTCCGTCAGGCGACGACAGCGACGAGGGATCCGGGACAAAGGCGACCACAAGCAACAACCGCCGCCCAACAACGCGACCCGGCCCCACCCCCCGTTGCAGAGCGCCCGCCGGAGGCACCGGCCCTTCACCATGGGTTTGACTTTCAGACGCCTTCAGGCGCCCACGCACACGACCGCCGGCCGCCAGCGCCACCCAGCCACGCACCACCGAACTGCGCCACCCAGCGGATCCTTCTTAAACCAGCGCGAAGCCGTAAAAATCGCCTGTCAAACCATGGACCAACCGCACCGGTCACACACCAGCACCATCCGCGCCCCGACCGCCATGACCCACAGACAGGTCACAAGCGCCCAAAAGGCCGCCGCTTCCCGATGACATCGGGAAGCGGCGGCCGGCCCGGGCCGAGGGGTGGAACCCGGGCCCGCGGCGGGTCAGCCGGTGGGACCCGCCGGTGTCGTGGTGGTCGAGTAGCCCTCCAGCTGGTTGGCCTTGATGGCGAAGGTGTTGGTGAACGTGGCGCCCAGGTCCACCGAGTCGTCGGCGGTGCCGAGGAGCTTGTCGGTGTCCAGCGCGGTCTTGGGGCCGCCGGCCGGCATGATGCCGTCGGGCAGGAACTGGCCCTTGTCCTGGGTCAGCGCCGAGACGTAGTCGGCCTTGGTGATGATCGCGTTGTTGGTGTAGGACGTCGGCAGGGCGTCGGCGATCTCCTGGGCGGTGTGCGTGTTGATCCAGTGCATGGTGTCCACCAGGGCGTTCACCACGTCCTGGGCCGCCTCCGGGTTCTTGTTCACCCAGTCGGTGCGGGCCAGGACGGCCGCGGCCGGCCAGGCGCCGCCGAGGGCCTTGGTGGCGCCGTCGGTGGTGGCCAGGTCGATGGCCGAGTAGCCGAGGTTCTGCTTCTGGATCGCGGTGACCGTCGGCTGCGTGGTCATGACGCAGGAGATGGAGCCGTTCTTCAGCGCGGCGATGGCGGTGGAGCCGGCGCCGACGCCGCTGCGGCTGAACTTGTCCTTGGTGACGCCGGCCTTCGCCGCGATCAGCTGGGTCAGGGTGTCGGTGCCCGAGCCGAGGTCGGTGACGCCCATCGTCTTGCCGGCGAAGTCCGCTCCGCTGTGCACGTTGCTCTTAGTGCTGCACATCTCGCGCTCGCCGGGGGCACCGGACAGCTGCACGATCGACTCGACCGCCTTGTGCTTCATCTGGAAGTCGATGGTGTGGATGTACCAGGCGCCGGCCATGTCCACCTGGCCGGAGACCATGGCGTCCTCGGCGCCGACGCCGCCGTCCTGCTCGGTGCTCAGCGTGACGTCGACGTTGTACTTCTTGTAGAAGCCGAGCTGGTCGGCGAGCTTGTACGGCAGGTAGATCTGCTTGTCGATGCCGCCGACCATCAGCGAGACGTGCTGCGTGGTCTTCGACGACCCGGCCGGCGCGGTGGAGGAGGAACTCGAATGCTTCGAGGACGAGCAGGCGCTCAGGGCTGTCACGCTCAGCGCGCCGGCGGCGGCCACGATCAATATCTTCTTCGTGGAGAACACGAGGGGGACCTTTCTGGTGGGAGCGAGGGGAGGGGGAGCGGGGAGAACAGATTCAGACCATGACCGCGTCGGACTGGGCCTTCGGCCGCCAGGCCAGCAGCCGGCGCTCGACGCGCTCGATGACGAACTCGACGATCAGCACCAGGGCCGCGATCACGAACATGTTCGCGAAGACCCCGTAGGGGTCGAAGTTGCCCTGCGCCGACTTGATCAGCAGGCCCAGCCCCTGCTGAGCGCCCAGCACCTCGCCGACGACCGCGCCGACGATGGCGAAGCCGAACGCGCTGTGCAGGGAGGCGATGATCCAGGTCATGGCCGAGGGCATGATCACGTGCCGGATGACGTGCCATCGGCTGGCGCCCAGCACCTTGGCGTTGTTCAGCACGTTCCGGTCGACCTCGCGCACGCCCTGGAAGGCGTTGAAGAACACGATGAAGAACACCAGCACCGCGGCCAGCAGGACCTTCGGCGTCAGCCCGATGCCGAACGCCACGATGAAGATCGACCCCAGCACGATGCGCGGGATGGCGTTGACCACCTTGATGAAGGGGTCCAGGACCTCGGCCAGGAACCGGTTCAGGCCCAGCGCCACGCCCATGACGATGCCGACGCCGGTCCCGATCAGGAACCCGTAGAGCGCCTCCTGCATCGTGGTCTTGATCTGGTCCGGGTAGGACCCGAACTCCGAGCCGTTCTCGAAGTAGTCCCACAGCCGGTTCCAGATGCCGGAGGGCTGTGCGTAGAAGAACTTGTCGACCCAGCCCACCGCGGTGAACAGCTGCCAGCCGCCGATGATGATCACTGCCAGGGTCAGCCGGGCGCCCCAGATCTTCAGCTTGCGGCGCCGGAAGGCGACCGAGGCGCGGCGGGTGCGCTCGTCGAGCGCCTGCTGGCCGACGGCGACGCGGTCGGTGCCGGCGGGCACGGAGTCCGTGCGGTCGGCGGGGGAGGAACCGGGCGGCACCTGCTCGCGCTCGGCCACGGCGCCCACCCCGGTGGTCGCGTCGGAGAACTTGTCGTTGCTCATGCTCAGACTCCTGCCGTCCGTGCGTACGCGCGCTCGACCTCGTCGCGCAGCGTGGCCCAGATCTCGTGGTGCAGCTCCAGGAAGCGGCTGCCGAACCGGATCTCCTGCACCGAGCCGCGGGGCCGCGGGATGTCGATGTCGAAGACCTCCTTCACGCCGCCGGGCGAGGAGGTCATGACGACCACCCGGTCGGCCAGCGCGATGGCCTCCTCCAGGTCGTGCGTGATGAACAGCACCGAGGGCCGCGAGCCCTCCCACAGCTGCGTCAGCTCGTTCGACATGATCGCCTTGGTCTGCACGTCCAGGGCCCCGAAGGGCTCGTCCATCAGCAGCACCTTCGGCTCGGTGATCCACGCCGCCGCCATCGCCACGCGCTTGCGCATGCCGCCGGAGAGCTGGTGCGGATACCGGTCCTCGAAGCCGGCCAGGCCGACCCGCCGGATCCAGTCCCGGGCCCGCTCGACGGCCTCCTTCTTGCCGACCTTGCGGAAGATCAGGCCCAGCGCGACGTTCTGCAGCACCGTCTTCCACGGCAGCAGCGCGTCGGCCTGGAACATGAACCCGACGCCGTCGGTGATCCCGTCGACCTGCTCCCCGCCCACCCACACCGAGCCCTCGCTGGGCCGGTCCAGCCCGGAGACCAGGGACAGGGTGGTGGACTTGCCGCAGCCGGTGGGCCCGACGACGGCGCAGAACTGGCCCGGTTCGACCGTGAACGTCACGTCCCGGATCGCGGTGAACACCTCGCCCTTGGGCGTGAGGAACCGTTTGGTGACGTTCCTGATCTCGATCGCGGTGCCTGCCATGGCATCCGTCTCCCTCGCTGCTTGCCGATCACTTGCCGCTTGCCGATCACGTGTGCCGCCGCCTTGTCGGATGTGGCCTGCGCCTCATCCGCGGTGGGGTGTTGTGAAACTAGGCGCGTCCGGACGGTTACGTCGCCGTTTCGTGCGCAACCCGCGTTTGCCGCGTTACTCGCTGTTTTGCTCGTTTTGCTCAGCGGTCCGGGTCTTGTCTGAGCTGCGGAAACAGCACACAATCTGAAAAATGCGACGCGGATCGGGACGACGGCTGAGCAGCCAGATCTTCGTCAGCCAGGTGTCGATCCTGCTGGCGGTGGTCCTGGTGGGTTTCGGGCTGTTCGCGGTCCAGGAGCGCAAGCAGCTGGACCGGCAGTACATGGACGAGGCGTTGCAGATCGCGCAGACCGTCGCCGACACGCCCGAGGTCAAGACCTGCATCGAGTTCCCGTCCAGCGACTGCGACGGCAAGCTGCAGAGCATCGCCGACTTCATCCAGCGCGACACCGCGTCCGACTACGTGGTCATCTTCGACATGCGCCGGGTCCGCCACACCCACCCGAAGGCGGCGCTGCGCGGCAAGGCCGACAGCCGGCCCCTGGTCACCACGCCCGAAGTGGGCTTCGACCGCGACAGCTTCGGCCAGTCGGTGAACGGCCGGGTCCCGCTGCACGGTCCGCTGGGCGACCAGATCGGCGAGGTCTCGGTGGGCCGCCGCGTCACCTCGGTGACCAGCGTCTTCATCGGCCAGCTCCCGGTCTACGGCGCCTGGTTCGGCGTGGCGCTCGGCATCGGCGCGCTGGCCTCCTACGTCCTGGCCCGCCGGCTGAAGAAGCGCACCTTCGGCCTGGAGCTCGACGAGATCGCCAAGCTGCTCCAGGAGCGCGAGGCGGTCCTGCACGGCATCCGCGAGGGCATGATCGCCTTCGACCGCGCCGGCCGGGTCACCATGGTCAACGACGAGGCGCGCCGGCTGCTGAACCTGCCGATGTTCGGCGGCGTCGGCGGCCACCTGGAGGACATGGTCCCGCCCGGGCGGCTGCAGGACCTGCTCTCCGGCGAGATCCAGGGCAAGGACCAGGTGGTGCTCACCGACGAGTACTACCTGACGGTGAACCGCATGCCGGTGACGCTGGCCGGCAGGCCGCACGGCGCGGTGGTGACGCTGCGGGACCGCACGGAGCTGTCCGGGCTCCTGCGCGAGCTGGACAGCGTCACCAGCCTCACCGACGCGCTGCGGGCCCAGCAGCACGAGTTCTCCAACCGCATGCACACCGTCGCCGGTCTGCTGGAACTCGGCGAGACCGAGGAGGCGCTGCAGTTCCTCACCGACCTGTCGGGCGCCGAGGCGGCCTTCGCCGAGTCGGTGCGCTCGCGCATCGCGCCGTCGGTGCTCGTCGGCCTGATCCTGGCTAAGGCCGCCGTCGCGGGGGAGCGCGGGGTGGAGCTGGAGCTGACCGACGACACCTGGCTCGGCGACACCCCGGACAAGGTCCAGGCGCTGACCACGGTGCTGGGCAACCTGATCGACAACGCCTTCGACGCGGTCTCCGGGCCCGGTGTGAATCCGGGCAAGCCCGGCCGGGTGCTGGTGTCGATCGTCGAGGACGACGACGGGATCACCGTCCGGGTCGCCGACAACGGGCCCGGCATCCCCGCCGGGGCTTCGGAGACGGTCTTCACCGACGGCTTCACCACCAAGCCGGCAACGGGTTCGATGCGAAGGGGTCTCGGTTTGGCCCTGGTCCATCGGCTGGTGCAGCGGCTCGGAGGTACCATCGCGGCGACCGAGGGCCCCGGGGCTGTCTTCACTGTGCGGCTGCCGAAGGCGGCCGGGGATCGGGAGCCTGGACGGGGGACGTTGCTGGGGGCCGGAGGAGGTAAGAGATCGTGATGAGCGCCGCCGCTGCTGCCATGTCGTCTCCGGCCGGAAGGAGCGCCGCGGCCAAGGACGTGCGCGTCCTGGTCGTCGACGACGACTACCGCGTGGCCAAGATCCACGCCGCCTACGTCGACCGCACCGCCGGCTTCACGGTCTGCGGCCAGGCCCACTCCGCCGCCCAGGCCCTGGACCTGGTCGCGGCGCTGCGCCCGGACCTGGTCCTGATGGACGTCTACCTCCCCGACGGCGACGGCCTCGGCGTGATCCGCAAACTCCTGGAGATGGCGGAGTCGGCGGGCTCTTCATCGGCGCAGACCGATCCGCACCCGGACTTCGTGGTGATCACCGCGGCCCGCGACGTGAGCACCGTGCGCACCGCGATGCAGCTCGGCGCGGTGCACTACCTGGTCAAGCCCTTCGGCTACCCGGCGATGGCCGAGAAGCTGACCTCCTATCTGGACCTGCGCCGCCGCATGCAGACCCTCGACGACTCCGACGCCGACCAGGCGGACGTGGACGAGCTGTTCGGCCTGCTCCGCGGCCAGCCGCCGCTGCCGACCCTGCCTCCGAAGGGCCACTCGGCCCCGACCCTGGAGCTGGTCCGCAACGCCGTTCGCGCCGCCGCCGGCGACGTGTCGGCCTCGGAGGTGGCCGAGCAGGTCGGGATCTCGCGGCCGACGGCGCAGCGCTATCTCAGCTACCTGACACGGCACGGGGTCGTGCGGCTGCAGTTGCGGTACGGGGCGACGGGGCGGCCGGAGCATCGGTACTCGGCGGTGGGGTGAGGCGCTGGGGTGAGAACGACGGGGCGGCCGGAGCATCGGTACTCGGCGGTGGGGTGAGGCGCTGGGGTTAGCGCTTGGATGTGGCGGCGCAGTGAGGTGCTGGGGTGAGGGCGACGGAGTGAGGCGCTTGGATGTGGCGGCGGAGTGAGGCGCTGGGGTGAGGCGATCGGGGAATGCGATCACCGGTCGTCTGCTCGTGCTTTCAGTGCCCCCCGCCGCGAGATCGTTACCGTTCCGTGCTCGCCTCCCGGCGTCGCGCCCCGAGCCACCCCCGCGCCCGCAAACCCTTGCCCGCGCTCGAATTCCGGCCCCGCCCCAGCGCTGGGCGTCAGCGCCGCCGGCGTCCGCCGCAGTCGCGCTTCGATAACGAAACCCTGACTTCCGCCCCCATTTGTCCGTTTATCGCAGCGCCAAGGCGGCGATTTCCGGCTGGTCCTGCTGAATCGTGCATCAGCACATGCCTACACTGTCTGCACCGCATCTCCACGGGCGCTCGGGCACCCACCGGGGCCGCGGGGCGTGTAGATCGGAACCCAAGGGAGACCAGACAGTGGCAAGTGGAAACGCGATCCGAGGCAGCCGCGTCGGTGCGGGACCGATGGGGGAGGCCGAGCGCGGCGAGAGCGCCCCTCGGGTGTTCGTCTCTTTCTGGTGCGTGAACAAGCACGAGACCAAGCCCTCCTTCGCCAGCGACGCGCAGATCCCCGACACCTGGGACTGTCCCCGCTGCGGCTTCCCCGCCGGCCCGGACAAGGACAACCCGCCGGCGCGCTCGCGCACCGAGCCCTACAAGACCCACCTGGCCTACGTCCGCGAGCGCCGCTCGGCCGAGGACGGCGACCAGATCCTCGCCGAGGCCCTGGCCAAGCTCCGCGGCCAGATCTGATCCGGGACCGCGCGCGGCGGAACCACCGACGTACGGCGCCCGGGAGGGCGTCGTAGCCCCGGCTCCCTCATCAGGGGCCGGGGCTTAAGCGTGTCCGGGTGCAGTGCGCCAGCGGCTACCGCGAAGTCTCCAGCCGCACCACAATCGCCTTGGACGTCGGCGTATTGCTCACCTCGGCCGTCGAATCCAGCGGCACCAGAACGTTCGTCTCCGGGAAGTAGGCCGCCGCGCACCCGCGCGCCGTGTCGTACTCCACCACCCGGAAAGCCTCCGCACGCCGCTCGGTGCCGTCCGTCCACTCGGACACAAGATCGACGACGGCCCCGTCCTTGATGCCCAACGCCTTCAGATCGTCCGGGTTCACGAACACCACGCGCCGCCCGGCGTGTATCCCGCGATAGCGGTCGTCGAGGCCGTAGATCGTGGTGTTGTACTGGTCGTGCGACCGGACCGTCTGCAGCAGCAGCCGCCCCTGCGGCACCACCGGCGCCTCGAAGTCGTTCGCTGTGAAGTTCGCCTTCCCCGTGGCGGTCGGGAACGTGCGCGAGTCCCGCGGCGCATGCGGCAGCGCGAACCCCGACCCCCGCCGGATCCGTGTGTTGAACTGGTCGAACCCCGGAACCACCCGCTCGATCCGCTCGCGGATCCGGTCGTAGTCCGCCGCCAGGTACTCCCACGGCACCGAATGCTCCGCACCGAGCACCGTCCGAGCCAGCCGCGCCACGATCGCCACCTCCGAAAGCAGCGCCTCGCTCGCCGGATCCAGCCGCCCCCGCGAGGCGTGCACCAGCCCCATCGAGTCCTCGACCGTGATGAACTGCTCCGCGCCGCCCTGCCGGTCCACCTCCGTGCGCCCCAGCGTCGGCAGGATCAGCGCGCGCCGTCCGTGCACCGCGTGCGACCGGTTCAGCTTCGTCGACACCTGCACCGTCAGCGCTGTACTCCGCAGCGCCGCCTCGGTGACGTCGGTGTCCGGCGTGGCCGCGACGAAGTTGCCGCCCATCGCGAAGAACACCTTCGCACGTCCGTCGCGCATCGCCCGGATCGCGTCGACGGTGTCGAAGCCGTGCTCGCGCGGCATCGGAACGCCGAACTCCGCCTCCATCGCGTCCAGGAACGCGTCCTTGGGCTTCTCGTAGATCCCCATCGTCCGGTCGCCCTGCACGTTCGAGTGCCCCCGCACCGGGCAGACCCCGGCCCCGGGCCGCCCCACGTGCCCGCCGAGCAGCAGCACGTTCACGACCTCGCGGATCGTCGGCACCGCGTGCTTGTGCTGCGTCAGCCCCATGGCCCAGCACACGATCAGCCGCTTCGACGCGCGCACCTCCTGGAACGCCGCCTCGATCTCCTCGCGCGACAGCCCCGTCGCGTCGAGGATCTCCGGCCAGTCGGTGCCGCGCGCCGCCTTGGCGTAGTCCTCGAACCCGTGCGTGTACTCGGCGATGAACTCCTGATCGAGCACGGTCCCGGGCGCGGCGTCCTCGGCCTCCAGCAGCAGCTTGCCGAACGCCCGGAACAGCGCCAGGTCCCCGCCGACCTTGATCTGCAGGAACCGGTCGGCCAGCGGCGTGCCCCTGCCGACGATGCCCGACGGCGTCTGCGGGTTCTTGAACCGCATCAGCCCGGCTTCCGGCAGCGGGTTCACCGCGGTGATGCGCGTCCCGCCGCGCTTGGCCTTCTCCAGTGCCGAGAGCATGCGCGGGTGGTTGGTCCCCGGGTTCTGCCCGACGACCAGGATCAGGTCGGCCTTGCCCAGATCGGCCAGCGACACCGAGCCCTTGCCGACGCCGAGCGTCTCGGTCAGGGCCGAGCCCGAGGACTCGTGGCACATGTTCGAGCAGTCCGGCAGGTTGTTCGTCCCGAAGGAGCGGACGAAGGCCTGGTAGAGGAACGCGGCCTCGTTCGACGTCCGGCCCGAGGTGTAGAAGACGGCTTCGTCGGGGGAGTCCAGGGCCCGCAGTTCCTCGGCGATCACCCCGAACGCCTCGTCCCACGTCACCGGCCGGTAGTGCGTGGCGCCCCCGTCCAGCAGCATCGGCGTGGTCAGCCGTCCCTGCTGCCCGAGCCAGTACCCGCTGCGCCCGGCCAGGTCGGCGACGGAGTTCTCGGCGAAGAACGCCGGCGTGATGCGCCGCAGCGTCGCCTCCTCGGCGACCGCCTTCGCCCCGTTCTCGCAGAACTCGGCGATGTGCCGCTTGTCCTCCTCGGGCCACGCGCAGCCCGGGCAGTCGAACCCCTTTTTCTGGTTCAGCCGCAGCAGCGTCTCCGCCGAGCGCTTGACGCCCATCTGGTTCACCGCGTCGCGCATCGCCACCGCGACTCCCGGAACCCCCGCGGCCCAGTCCTTGGCGTGGCCGACGCGCAGGTTCTCATCGCCTGGGTCGGTGGTCGGCGCTTTGCGGGCCATATGCGGGCTCCTTTGCCTCGGTGGTTCTCCGCCATTGTGGCGCCAGGGGCGCCGACGTGGAAATGTCCGGTCCGGCACTATGGTGGGCGTCACTAAGAAGGGGTGCGCGTGTCGAGGTTGGATGTGGGCCTGGAGGCCGGGCTTCAGGAGCGGGCGGCCAGGGCGGTGCCCGCCGAGTACGGGGCCCGGGCGGGGAAGTGGTTGCTGCGCCACGCTCCGGGGTGTTCTTGGTGGATCGGGTCGGTGCTGCCGCACGGTGTCGGCGCCGAGCGCACCGAGCTGGAAGATCTGATCTCGGTGGCCGAGGCCTACACCACCGAGCGCGGCATCCCCACACTGATGCAGATGACGCCCGGGGCGGTGTCGCCAGAGCTGGACACGCTCCTGGAGGCACGCGGCTACGAACATCAGGCGTCTGTCTCACTGCAGACCGCGACGACCTCGGAGGTTCCGGCCCTCGCCACCGCCCCGCACAGCTCCCTGCGTGTCCGTCTCGAAAAGCAGCCCACGCGCACCTGGTTCGAGGCCTGGCACAGCGTCGTCGGCGGCGACCCGGACCCGCAGTGGCGGCTGTTGCAGCGCATCGAGCAGCGCACCGCCTACGTGAGCGTGGAACTGGGCGGTAAGACGGTCGCGGTCGGGCGCTCCGTCGCCGAGGCCGGGTGGGCCGGCGTCTTCGGCATGGCGACCCGTCCCGAGGCTCGCGGCAAGGGAGCGGCCGGGGCCGTGCTCGCCGCGCTGGCCGACTGGGCCGCGGCGAACAACGCGCCGCGGATGTACCTGCACGTTGAGCACGAGAACGAGGGCGCGATGCGGCTGTACAAGCGGGTCGGTTTCACCGAGCTGGTCCCGTTCTCCTTCCGGGTGAAGCAGAGGTAGGCCGCGTGGGCATGCCGAGCCTGAGTGAGAACACGCCGCCGTCGGTCGTCGTGACCGGCGCCGGGGATCCGTGGCTGGACGACGAGCTCGCGACGCTCCGGGAACACGACGGCCGAGAGGTACGGCTGAACGCGCGGGAGCTGCTGGAGCCGGCCACGCTGTTCCAGGCGTTCGCACGGGAAATGTCGTTCCCGGACTACTTCGGGCACAACTGGGACGCCCTCGTGGACTGCCTCAGCGACCCGTCCCTGCACACCTCGAGCACCGCCGTGCTGATCGACGACGCCGATCTGCTGCTGGGCGCCGAGCACCTGGGGCTGTTCGTCGCGGTGCTGTGCCAGGCGGCACGGCGCGTCTCCACCGCTTCAGAGCTCGCCCTGCATGGTGTGCTGCTGCTGAACGAGACGGACCCCGGCGAGTTCGAGCCTCAGATCGGCAGCCGAGCAGATGTGGTGACCGAGATGGTCCAGGGGCGGCTCACCGCCGTGATCCCCGCCCGGCCCGGCGCGCGCTAGTCTCAGGCGATCTTCAAGCCCAGATGCGCCGCCATGGCCGGAGCCAGATCCACCAACTGCCCGCCGTCGATCGTCGCCCCGCGCAGCGCGTCCAGCCCGGCCTTGAAGTGCAGCCGGGCGCCGCGCAGATCGACGTCGCCGAGCTTGGCGCGGCTGAAGTCGGCCTCCTCGAACGTGCACCCGGGGAAGCGGACCCGCGTCAGCTTGGCGCCGCCGAAGTCCACTTCGCGCAGCAGGCAGTCGGTGAACACCACCTCGGTCAGGGCGGCGCCGCGGAAGTTCACCGCGTCGAGCTTCACCTGGTCGAAGTGCACGCGCCGGATGTCGGCGTCGTGCCACTGCACGCCCGAGGCGATGCCCTGGACCAGCTCGGTGTCGCGCCAGTGCGAGGCCGACAGGTCCGGCCCGAGCAGGCGCGAGTCCTCCAGGCGCACGTCGGCGAACGTTGTCTTGCTCCACTCGCCGCCCACCAGCGTCACCTGCGCCAGCAGACACTGGCTGAAGCGGGTGTGGCTGGCGAAGACGTCGTCCCAGCTCACGTCCTCGGCGCGCTGGTACTCGTAGTGGCCTTCGTCGCGCACCCGCGAGTCCAGGGGCGCCAGCTCGGCTAAGGGCGGCAGGTCGGGGCGGGGCGGCGGGATCGGCTGTGAAGATGGCATGCCGATCATTGTGGCCCACCGGGAAGCCTTGTCGCCGAGGGTTGTCGGGCTATCGTCCAAGGCATGCCTGACGCGATCTTCGCTCATCCCCGGCTCGCAGAGGTCTACGACGTCTTCGACGCGGACCGATCCGATCTGGATGCTTATATCGCCATTGCCGCCGAGTTCGCCGCTGAACACGCATCGGCCACGATCGTCGATGTCGGCTGCGGCACCGGCAACCTGGCCGTCCGCCTGGCGGCGCTCGGATACCGGGTCATCGGCGTCGACCCGGCCGCCGCCTCGCTCGCGATCGCCCGCAGCAAGCCGCACGCCGAGGCCGTCACCTGGATCGAAGGCGACGCCACCGCGCTGTCGGAGCAGGAACCGCCGGCCGACCTGGCGGTGATGACCGGCAACGTCGCGCAGGTGTTCCTCGCCGACGAAGACTGGACCGGCACGCTGCGCGCCATCGCCGCCACCCTGCGACCCGGCGGGCACTTCGTGTTCGAGACCCGCCGTCCCGAGCGCCGCGCCTGGGAGGACTGGGCCGCCCAGACCGCGCCGGTCGTGCGCGAGGTTCCCGGCGGGGGCACGGTGGAGCAGCGGATGGAAGTCTTCAGCGTTGAGCTTCCGTACGTGTCCTTCCGCTACACCTACCGCTTCGCGGACGACACCGTCGTGACCTCCGAATCGACCCTTCGCTTTCGCGAGCGTGACCACCTCGAAGCGACCCTGAACGAATCCGGCTTCGATGTCGTCGACGTGCGCGAGGCGCCGGACCGGATGGGAAAGGAGTATGTGTTCATCGCCCGGAAGCGGGATCATCGGTGACCGTGTCCGCATCGATCGACGTCCTTGCCCTGTCCCCGCAGCAGACTTCGACCTGTGAGCTCCTGGCCGATGAGGCCCGTGCGCGCGGCCTGCGGGTCCGTGTCGCAGATGAGGTGCCCCTCGGCGCGCGCTGTGCGTACTACGGCGGCCCGCTGTTCGGTGCGAAGGCCGCGGCGGCTCTCGGGGTCGGGCTGCTCGTCCCGCCCGACGACTTCCTGCAGTCGCTGCCGCCGGATCTGCTCGGACGCCGCGTGCACGCCATGTCCGCCGCCGAGGCCCGGCATCTGACGCGGCCGTTCTTCGCCAAGCCGCCGAGCGACAAGTCCTTCGACGCCGGCGTCTTCGCCGACGGCGCACGCCTGCCCCGCCTTCGGCCCGACAGCGAGGTCCAGGTCTCCGACGTGGTCACCTTCGCCGAGGAACACCGCCTGTTCCTCCTCGACGGCCGGGTTCACGCCGCGAGCCGCTACGCCCGCTTCGGCCGCTTGGACGTCGCGCCGGTGACCGAGGCGGCCTCGGCGTTCGGAGCACGCGTCGCGCACGAAGCCGAAGCCCTGCTGCCATCGGCGGTCGTGGTGGACATAGGCCTGATCTGCGACCCGGACACCGGCATCGAGCGCTGGGCCGTCGTGGAAGCGAACATGGCGTGGTTCGCGCACTGCTACGCCGCCGAGCCCGCGCGCGTCCTGGACGTCGTGATCGCCTCTGCGGGGCCGCGCGACGCCGTCCAGGATGCTGACCTGCGGTTCCTGTACTAAGAGGAGAGCTTCGCCGCCAGCAGCTTCCCGAGCGCCTGCTCGGCGCTCTTCTCCTGATCGGCGTTGGCCGCGCCGGTCTCACTCCGGTCGACGGTCACGCTCAGGTTGTAGTACGCCCCGCCGGCCGTGAACAGCAGCTCGGGGTTCCGGCCGTCGGGGTTCATGGTGTCCAGCCTGGCCTTGTCGCCGATGCCGGTGACCGGCGTCGCGGTGATGTCCGTGGGGTCCGGCGTGCTCAGGAAGCTCGAGGCGGGCACCTCCCTGATGTCGACGTCGGAGGAATGAGTCCCCCACGTGCAGCCCCACACCGGGCTGCCGTCGTCCGCCGGATCCTCGTGCGAGTCGTTGTACGGGCCCGGAGTGCCGACCGCGGAAGCCACCTGATCGGAGCTCAGCATCGTGCACGCGTCAGCCGGCCGCGCGGGGGCGGCGGCGCTGCTGGCGGCCGCGCTGCTGGTGGTCGCGGCGACGTCGGCCGATGTGCCGGCCGCCGCGTCGGGCGTGCTCGAAGCCGTACTGGCCGGAGTGCTCGTGGCCGCCGTCGCGCCCTGTGCCGTCGAACCCGCTGCCGTCGAACTCGCTGCCGACGAGCAGCCGGCCACACCCAGGACCAGCGCGGCGACGATCACCTGGTGCACTCTCAACCTGTTGTTCATGCCGGCCAGTCCATCATCGCCGACTCGCGACCGGCCACGGTAGAAGTACTGACAGCGGTACGGATTTCGCACCGGCTCAGCCCTCTGACAGCAGGCGGCGGGCCGCCGGCCGAAGCCGGCGACCCGCCGCGACCCGCCGAACGAGCCCGAAGTCAGCTCCCGCTCACAAACCCCAGATTCTCGTACACCGTGTCCTGAACCCCCGGCGCCCCGTAGTTCGCCAGCTTCGAGTTCGTCGCCACGATCTGCGGGCGCTGGTACAGCGGCACGATCGTGTCCAGCTTCCAGATCGCCGCGTCCGCCTGGTTCGCGTACATGATCGTCTGGGTGCGGTCCATCGTGCTCAGCGCCTGGGTGAACAGATTGTCGATCTCCGGGCTGCCGAGGCGGCCGTAGTTCTGCTGGATGTTCAGCGAGCCGTCGGGGGCCTGGGTCGGGTCGGCGAACACCGGCTGCGCCGTGCTGATCGGGTAGGCGTTGCCGCCCAGGGTCACCGGCGCGATGTCGAAGTCGCCGGTGTTCACGTACTTCGTGTAGAAGTCCGAGCCCGGGACCGGGACGATCGTGATGCCGATCCCGACGGCGGACAGCTGGCTCTGCACGATCTCCGCCACCTGCTTCGAGGTGTCGTTCGTGGAGGAGATCACGAAGCGCAGGTTCAGCGTCTTGCCGCCCTTCGTACGGGTCTTGCCGCCGTCGGTGCTCGTCCAGCCGGCCTGGTCCAGCAGCTGCTTGGCGCGCGCCACGTCCTGCTTGCCCAGGTCCCCGGAGTTGTCCTGGTAGCCCTGCTGGTTGGTGAGCAGCACGTGGTTGTTCAGCGGGTCGGTGCTCACCCCGAGCGGACCGACGATCGCGGTGTCGATCTGCTTGCGGTTGATGCCGATCGTCACCGCGTTGCGGACCGAGACGTCCGCCAGCGCGCCGGTGCCGGCGCCGTTGAACGTCAGGTTGGCCCAGACCGGCCCGGCGGCCTTGTGCACCGTCACGTTCGGCAGGTTCTTCACCTGCGCGTAGTACGCGACGTGCGCGCCGATGCCGTACTGCAGGTCGACCTCGTTGTTGGCCAGGGCGCCGCTTTGCGCGTCGGAGTCGATCGACATGAAGACGATCTTGTCCAGCTTGGCCTTGTCGCCCCACCACTTGTCGTTGCGCACCAGCGTCAGCGTCTTGGCGGTCTGGTCGATCGCCCCGAGCTTGAACGGGCCGTCGCTGGTCGGGATCGCGTCCTTGAAGTCGCTGACGAACTTCTTCGGGTCGCTGTTGGTCGCCGCCGGGTACAGCGGGGAGAACAAGCCCTGCCATTCGCTGTAGGGCTTGGTGAAGGTGATGATCGCCTCCTTGGGGCCGCTGCCGGCCTTGATGCTCGAGATCTGGTCGTACCCGACCGTGCCGGACACCTGGAAGGCCTGGTTGGTGCCGTTCAGCGCCTTCCACTGGGCCTCGAAGTCGGCCTCGGTCACCGGCGTGCCGTCCAGCCACACCGCCTTCGGGTTGATCTCCAGCGTCACCACCTGCTGCGGCGACTGGGTGACCGTGTAGGAGGCCACCAGGTTCACGTTGTTGTGCGGCACGCCCTTGGCGTCGGCGTAGAACGGCTGCTCCAGCACCGCGCCCATGATGTCCGAGGTCGACCCGTCGGTGCCGTCCACCTCGTTGTAGTTCAGCTGGTCGGAGATCGCCGCCTCCGGAAAGCGCAGCGTGCCGCCGTCGGCGATCTTCTCGCGCGGCTGCGGGTTGATGTCGTTGCCCGGCTGGGTGTTGATGTTCTTCGCCGGGGCCGCGGCACCGCCGGAGCCGGACTTGCCGGCCGACGACGAACCGCCGCACGCGGCCAGGCCCAGCGCCAGCGCGGCCGCCACGGCCGTGCTCAGTACCAAAGAACGGGGACTGCGTCTCACAGTGCTGTTCTCCTTCGGTGAGGGTTGAGGGACGCCGCGGATCAGGCCACGGTGCTGTGGGGGAGCGGGGAGGGTGCCCAGGCACCCAGGTGGTGGCACGCCGCGGTCCGGCGCTCGTCGCCGTCGACCGGGACCGGAGCCGGGTCCTCGGACTCGCAGCGCGACCGGGCCTCGGGCGATTCCAGCGCCGCGTACAGCGGACAGCGGCCGCGGAAGCGGCAGCCGCGCAGCGCGTCGGCGTCGCCGTCGAGCACCACCGGACTCGGCGGGTCGCCCGGCAGCACGATGCGCTCACGCCGCCGCTCCACGACCGGGTCCGGCACCGGCACGGCCGACAACAGCGCGCGGGTGTAGGGATGCCGAGGGTCCTGGAACACCGAGTCGGCATCTCCGTACTCGACGACACGTCCCAGGTTCAGCACCGCGACGCGGTCCGCGACGTGCCGCACCACGGCCAGATCGTGCGAGACGAACAGGTACGCCAGTCCCAGCTCCCGCTGCAGATCGGCCAGCAGGTTCAAGATCCCGGCCCGCACCGAGACGTCGAGGGCTGATACCGGCTCGTCGAGCACCACCAGTCGCGGCTCCAACGCCAACGCTCGGGCGATCGCCACCCGCTGCCGTTGTCCGCCGGAGAACTCGCGCGGGAACCGGTTCGCGTGCGAAGGCTCCAAGCCGACCATCTTCAGCAGCTCGCGTACCCGGGGCGCGGTCTTTCCCCGCCCATGCGTCCGCAACGGCTCGGCCAGCAGATCGCCCACCGGCAGCCGCGGATCGAGCGAGGCGAGCGGGTCCTGGAACACCGCCGCGATCCCGGCCCGCACCTGCTTCGCGCGCCGCCGCACATCACGGCCCCGGTTCAGCGCGTCCAGGTCCTGACCCAGCACGCTGATACTGCCGGCCTGCGGCGCGCGCAGACGCAGGATCTCCATCACGGTCGTCGTCTTGCCGCTGCCCGATTCGCCGACCAGGGCCAGGGTGGTGCCGGCCGGGATGTCGAGGCTGACGCCGTCGACGGCGCGGACGGTGCCGATGCGGCGGCGGATGACCGAGCCCTTGGTGAGGGGATGGTGCTTGATGAGGTCGCGGACCACCAAGACCGGCGGCAGCGCGTCGGTGGCGGGCCCGGCCTCGCCCGACTCGGCGCCCAGCTCATCTCCAGCCTCCTGCTGCGCCGCGAGCACTTCCCCGGCCTGCTCAGCGCTCTGACTTGCCTCGCTCGCATCCGCAGCACCGGCCGCGAGCCCCTGCTCGCCGCCGGCCATCAGATCCAGCCCCTCGCCGCTGCGATGACAGGCCGCCGCCCTTTGCGGCGCGACCTCCACCAGCTCCGGCTCGCTCGTCCGGCACACCTCCACCGCGAACGCGCAGCGCTGCGCGAACGGGCATCCCGTCCCCAGCTCCAGCAGCGAAGGCGGCGCCCCGGGTATCGCCCGCAGCCGCGCGCCGCGTCCGGCGTCCAGCCGCGGCAGCGAGCCCAGCAGCCCGGCCGTGTAAGGCATGCGCGGCGCCGCGAAAAGCTCCTCGACCGTCGCGGTCTCCACCGGGCGCCCCGCGTACATCACCGTCGCGCGGTCGGCGAAGCCGGCGACCACGCCGAGGTCGTGCGTGATCAGCACGATCGCGGCTCCGGTGGCCTTCTTCGCCGTCGCCAGCACCTCCAGGATCTGCGCCTGCACCGTCACGTCCAGCGCCGTCGTCGGCTCGTCGGCGATGATGACGTCCGGGTCGTTGGCGATCGCCATCGCGATCATCACCCGCTGCCGCATGCCGCCGGAGAACTCGTGCGGGAAGGCCTGCGCGCGCCGCACCGGGTCCGGGATCCCGACCAGCTCCAGCAGCTCCACCGCACGCCGCATCGCCGCCTGCGGCGACACCTCCTGGTGCACCCGGATCGCCGCCGCGATCGCCTCGCCGACCCGGTACACCGGCGTCAGCGCGGACAGCGGGTCCTGGAACACCATCGAGATGCCGGCGCCGCGGATGCGCGACATCTCCTTGTCGCCCAGCCCCAGCAGCTCCCGGCCGCGGAACCGGACCGAGCCGGTGACCAACGCGTTCGTCGGCAGCAGGCCGATGGCCGCCATCGAGGACACCGACTTGCCCGAGCCGGACTCGCCGACGATCGCCAGCGTCTCCCCGCGCCGCACCTGATAGCTCAGGCCCCTGACGGCCTCCAGCCGCCGCCCCTTCTCGCCGGGGAAGGACACCCGCAGGTCCGTGACCTCCAACACCGCGTCCTGGCTCATGCCGCACCCCCCGAACCGCCGGAGGACGCCGTGCCGGAGGTGTCGTCCATCGCGTCGCGCAGCCCGTCGCCCACGAACGCCACCGCCATCACCGTCAGGATCAGCAGGATGCCCGCCGGATAGAACAGCCACGGGAAGTTCAGCGCCGAGTCGGTCCCGTCGGCGATGATCGTGCCCAGCGACACGTCCGGCGGCTGCACGCCGAAGCCGAAGTAGCTCAGCGACGTCTCGGCGATGATGGTCCCGCCGACGTTCAGCGTCGCGTCGATGATCAGCAGCGAGGCCATGTTCGGCAGCAGGTGCCGGGTGATGATCCGCAGCGGGTGCACCCCCATGACCTCCGCCGCCGTCACGAACTCGCGCTCGCGCAGCGAGCGCGCCAGCCCCCGCACCATCCGCGCCGTCACCATCCAGTTGAACGCCGCCAGCAGGATCACGAACAGCAGCCAGGTCCGGCCGTGGAACAGCGGCGAGGTGATCGCCAGGATCAGGAACGAGGGCAGCACCAGCAGCAGGTCCACGAACCACATCAGGACCCTGTCGGTCCAGCCGCCGAAGTACCCGGCCGCGGCCCCCACGATCCCGGCCACCCCGGTCGACAGCACCGCCGCCAGCAGCCCGATGATCAGCGACTTCTGCAGGCCCCGCATGGTCTGCGCGTAGACGTCCGAGCCGATCTGCGTCGTGCCGAACCAGTGCGAGGCCGACGGGCCCGTCAGGAAGTTGTCGTAGTCCTTGTCGGTGTAGTTCCACGAACTCAGATACGGCCCGATGAACGCCAGCGCGAACATCAGGACCAGGATCACCAGCCCGGCCACCGCGAGCTTGCGCCGCAGGAACCGCCGCAGCACGATCCGTCCCCGGCTCAGCGCCACCGCCTCGGCGGCCGCGGTCGCGGCGTCCTCCTCGACGACCGCCAGCTCCATCCCCGCGGCCATCACACACGCACCCGCGGGTCGAGCAGCGCGTGCGCGATGTCCGAGAGCAGCCCGGCTATCAGCACCAGCACCGCGGTGAACAACACCATCGCGGCCACCGAGTTCACGTCCTGGCGCCCGATGGAGTCCACGAACCACTCACCCATGCCGTGCCAGCCGAAGATCTTCTCGGTGAACGTCACGCCGGTCAGCAGCAGCCCCATCTGGTAGGCGAACAACGTCGCCATGGGTATCAGGGCCGTACGAAGCCCGTGCTTGACCAGCGCCGGAGCGCGCCGCATGCCGGTGGCGCGCGCCGTGCGGATGTAGTCGGCGCCCAGCACGTCGAGCATCGCCGAGCGCTGATACCGGCTGAACAGCGCCGCCTGGCCGAGCATCAGCGACAGCGTCGGCACGACCAGGTGCTGGCCGCGGTCGGTGAGGTGCCGGAGCCAGCCGCCGGCCAGGCCCGGCGTCGTCTCGTTCGTGTAAGGCAGCAGCGTCGTGCCGGCGGCCTGGTTGATCTTCACGGTGCCGATCTTCAACAGCACCGCCAGCAGGAACACCGGGGTGGACAGCACCAGGAAGGACAGGAACGTGATCGCGTGGTCCGATGGCCGGTACTGTCTGATGGCCGAGACGAAGCCGAGCGCGACCCCGACCAGCGCTCCGCTGATCGTGCCCACCAGCACCAGGCGCACCGTGACCCCGATCCGGCGGCCCATCTCCGCCGACACCGACGTGTCGTCGATCGTCTTGCCCAGGTCCCCGGTCAGCACGCCGCCGGCCCAGTGCCCGAAGCGGTCCGGCAGCGGTGTCCTGTCGTTGAGGTTCAGGTCCGTGAGCGTGGCGTTGACCGCCGCGGCCGGGGGCGGGGGCTGGCGCTGCGAGAAGTACTCGCGGGGCTGGAGGCTGGAGGCCGCGAGCAGGTAGCCCAGGCACGTCGCCAGAGTGATCAGAACCAGGTAGTTGACGATCCTGCGCAGCAGGAAAGGGCCCATGGCGTCGTGTGGCTCCCGTATCAGGGCACGCTTATGCGTGTCGAAAGGACTTGGCATGGCGCTGAGCGGTTCTCGGACCGATCGGTACCCGGGAAGCACCGCTTATATGCAAAGCCCTCGGTGGAAAGACCGGCATGCGGATGGCGGGGGAGGTCAGAACCCTTATCGGGAAAGCGGACACAGCGCGCTGGCCACGCGGCACAAGTCCACGTGGCCGCGGGTCGTCAGCAACGCGGCGCGGTCCATGGTCTGGAACCATAGCGGTAAAAGCCTGATTGTGCGCGAACAGCCCGGTCCTCTCAGGATACGAGAGGACCGGGCGGTGCCGGGAAATATCGGGACACCGAATGGTTCGGGACCCGAATAACGCCGTCCCTCGGCGTATTGGTCGTTCCGGAAGGGAATCCGGGGTATATCAGGCCACGCAGAGGATCTCGCCGTGAACGACGTTGAACCACCCGTCGTCCTGCTCGGCCCAGGTGTGCCAGGCCTCTGCCACGGCGTGGAGATCCTCGACGCTCGCGAAGCCCTTTTCGACGTACTGCGCGGCGGTCGAGGACTTGGTCGTGCGGTCGGCCCACAGATCGGCCCACCATCGCCGGTCCGCCTCCTCGGCGAAGACCCATGACGAGGCGCCGGCCGTGACGCGGTCCCGGCCGAACCCGGCGGCCAGAGCCCAGCTGCGCAGCCGGCGTCCGGCGTCGGGGTGGCCGCTGTTGGACGTCGCCAGGCCCTGATACAGCCTCAGCCACTCCTGCAGCCCCGGGACCTCCGGGAACCAGCGGAAGCCGCCGTAGTCGCCGTCGCGCGCCGCGACGACGCCGCCGGGCTTGCAGACCCGCCGCATCTCCCGCAGCGCCAGGACCGGATCGGCCACGTGCTGGAGCACCTGGTGGGCGTGCACGACGTCGAAGGTGTCGTCGGGGAAGTCCAAGGCGTGGACGTCGGCGACTGCGAAGCGGACGTTCGGCGTCCCGCGCCGGGCGATCTCGTCCTGCGCGATGGCCAGCGCCTCGGCGGTGATCTCCACGGCGGTCACGGTGCCCGGGCTGACGCGATCGGCGAGGTCGGCGGTGATGGTGCCCGGCCCGCAGCCCACGTCGAGGATGCTCTGGCCGGCCGAGATGTGCGGCAACAGGTACGCCGCCGAGTTCTCCGCGGTGCGCCAGCGGTGCGACCGGAGGACCGACTCGTGGTGGCCGTGGGTGTAGGTGTTCTGAAAAGGCTGCATATCCAAAACCTCCGGCCTCGTCGTCATGCCGGAGACTCTAGCGGGGTGACCGCTATTCGAGAAGATATGTCTCGTATAGCGAGATCACAGATCGAAGAGCTCTTCGATGATCTGCGCCACCCCGTCCTCGTCGTTGGCCGCCGCGATCCCCTTCGCCGCCGCCTTGGCCTGCTCGACCGCGTTCGCCACCGCCCACGACCGGCCGGCCCACCGCAGCATCGGGATGTCGTTCGGCATGTCCCCGAACGTGACGACGTCCGCCGCGTCGATCCCGCGCGCCGCACACCACGCGGCCAGCGTCGAGGCCTTGGTGACCCCGGGCGGCCCCAGCTCCAGCACGCCCCGGTTGGTGGAGTAGGTCAGCTGGCCCAGCGACCCGACCGCGGGCAACGCCTCGGCGAACATCCCGGCACTGTCGCGAGCCCGATCGGTGGCCAGGATCTTCAGCAGCGGCTGATCGGCCACCGCCGCGGGGAGCTCGTCATAGGCGACGACACGGCGCCCCGCATCATCCCCGTCCTGGTCGAACACCGACAGCTCGTAGTCGGGCTCACGCACCATCCCGTGCGCCGTCTCCAGCGCGAACCGCGCCGCCGGCAACGCGGCGCGCACCCCGGCCAGCAGCTTCGCCACCGTCGCCGGATCGAAGGGCCGCGCGTCGTACGCCACCCCGCTGGCCAGGTCGTAGCACACAGCGCCGTTGGAGGCGATGACATGCGGCAACCGCCCGAAGCACGGCTTGAGCCGGTCCAGCCACCGGACCGGCCGCGCGGTCACGGCTATCACCTGCGCCCCGCGCTCCATGGCCAGGTCAAGGGCGGCACGGGTGCGCTCGGACGTGCCGCCGCCGGTGAGCAGCAGCGTACGGTCCAAGTCGGTGGCGATGACTTTTGGTGGGTTCACGCGATCAAGACTGGCATGCGGGGCGCGCGGCCGGTCTGCTAGGCGCGGGTGGGGTGTGGTTTGACAGGCGATTTTTACGGCTTCGCGCTGGTTTAAGAAGGATCCGCTGGGTGGCGCAGTTCGGTGGTGCGTGTCTGGGTCGCGCTGGCGGCCGGCGGTCGTGGGTGTTCACGACCGCGCGTGGGTCCGAGTCACTGCGCACGCGTTGGGGTGGGCGGCTGGCGGCCGCGTTTGGTGGGCGCCGAAGATCAAGAGCAGGGCCTCCGGCGGGCGCTCTGCAACGGGGGGTGGGGCCGGGTCGCGTTGTCTGGTGGCGGTTGCTGCTTGTGGTCGCTTTTGTCCCGGGTCCCTCGTCGCTGTCGTCGCCCGGAGGGAACCATCCCGGCCTGGCGGTGTCCAGCCGGATCGCACGCTGCTGTGGTCGGTCTTCGTTCGGCTGGACACCGCCAGTCCGGGATGGTTGGCAGAGCCCGCCGACAGCGACGAGGGATCCGGGACAACCCCACCTGTGGGAAGGATTCCCGCGCCTCATGCCTGCAAAGTCGCGGCCGCACGTGTGTCGCGAAGTGGACCCCGTCCACACCACAGGGGTGGTGTCCCGGATCCCTCGTCGCTGTCGGCGGGCGAAGCCAAGCGGGCCGGGCCGGTGGTGTCAAGCCGGGCGTTTCCGCAGGCCAGCAGGTGTGATCCGGCTTGATACCACCGGACCGGCCTGCTTCCGTCAGGCGACGACAGCGACGAGGGATCCGGGACAAAGGCGACCACAAGCAACAACCGCCGCCCAACAACGCCACCCAGCACCACCCCCCGTTGCAGAGCGCCCGCCGGAGGCGCCGGCTCTTCACCATGGGTTTGACTTTGACTTTCAGACGCCCCACCTGACCGCCGGCCGCCAGCGCAGCGCCCGGCACCCCACCGAACTGCGCCACCAGCGGATCCTTCTTAAACCAGTGCGAAGCCGTCAGAAAACGCCGTTGACTGTCAAAACCCAGACCAACCGCACCAGCACACCAGCCGCGACCACCCGCGCTACAACCACCCCAACCCACGGATAGGTTACAAGCGCCTTTTTTTACGGCTTCGCGCACAGTTCGATGACCTCGCGGGTGGCGCAGTTCAGTCAAGCGAGGCGAGTCGCGCCGGCGGCCGGCGCTCTTCCTGGGCAAGACCGCGCGTCGGGTGCCCGATCGTGCCGGTCCGGTGCGACGTCACTCGGGCGAAGCAAGCAGATCGCGGGCCGCTTGGCGGATGTCGGCGGCGATCTGGGCAGACGTTCTCGCGGCGAGATCGAGCGCGTGTGCCTGGCTGACGGCCCTGACGAACGGCATCAGCTCCGGCGGATAGTCCAGGGGTGCGGCGAAGTCCTGCCAGATCCGATGGGCCGCTTCGACCGGCTCGATGTCCTTGTTCACGATCGCTGCAGCCACCTCGCGGGCCAGCGAGCGCAGCGCATCGAGTTCGCGCTCCGGTACTTCAGCGCTCAGGTCGAGTTCGTCCAGGACGGCGCGGAACAGGCCGCGCGCTTCAAGCTCTTCGTTCCGGCCGAGGCTGGCGAGCATCCGCAGCGAGGGTGTGTCGACACCGGCCAGCAGCGCGTCCACTGCGAGCCGGATCAGCTCCTCGGGCTGGACATGGCGGCCTGCGGCCTGGTCGAGGCCGGTCACGCGCAGCCTCGCCAGCGCAGCCGAAGCCTCGGTTCCGCTCATGAAACCTGCCTTCGTTCTCCGGTGCGATCGTGAAAGAGTGCACTCGGGAGGCTACCGATGTCTGTGTTGGCTGAGCGCCTGAGCCTGTTCGAGCCGCTGCTTGATGAACTGATGGCGGTGTTCGGTCTGGAGGCGGACTTCGATGCGCTGGTCTTCGACGATCCGGATTTCGCGGCCTACCACCGATGCGAGGCCAAGCGCTTCAAGATCGGCGAAGCCTGCGCGGCTGCTCTCGACCTCGTGCCGGAGAACGCCGATCTGATCATGCACGCGATCGCTCACGACCACTGCCCCAGCGGGGACCGTCAACTGATCCAGCCGCTTACCGCCGCGCTGGGGCGCCGTACGGTCACAGAGCTCGTCCTGGACTACCTTGAGATCGGCTCGGAAGCCGAGAAGCAGGGTGCGGCGATGGCCTGGTACTGGATTCCCAGAGTGGCCGCGCCGAGGAACGAGGACATCAAGGCTCTGGAACGTGAGTTCGAACCCCGGTTTCGCAACGGCTGCCTGTGGGCGTTCGTCGCCACCGACGAGCCCGGGGATCGGCTGTACTTGTCCTACCGATTCACGCTCGATCCCGGCCAATACCCTGCCGAACTCCACCCGGTGGTGGCGATGGCGGCACAGATCGCCGAGGAGTATCCAGAGCAATACCGTCACGGAAGACGGGGCGACTGACACCGCCGGTGCCGCGGGAAGGCGGCGACGAGCGAGCCACCTGCCGAGCACTGTGTCACCCGCAAGCGATACCGTGCGGCGGGTGATTCAGGATTTCCGACATGACGCCCTGACCACGTTCCACGGCCTGCCGATCTTCTCCTTCGCCTTCAGCGATCCGGCCGCCCTGGAACCGAACGGCGTCCCCGAGGACATAGAAGCCTGGGCTTGGCGCGTGGGCGCCGACGAGTACGACGCGGCCGACGGCGAGGAGATCTGGCCGGTCTTCCTCGACACGGTCGACACCACCCGCGTCAGGGCCCTGACCCTGGCCGCCTGGGACAGTGAGATGTCCGGCGAGGACTGGGACGCGTACACCGCGGCCGTCATCGCCGCCGCTGACCGCTTCCCGAACCTGGAAGCGCTGTTCGTCGCCGACCTCCCCTCGGAGATGACCGAGGTCTCCTGGATCGAACAGGTCGATCCCGGACCGCTGCTGGCCGCCTTCCCCGGCCTCGTCGAACTCGGCGTGCGCGGCGCACCGTCGCCGGACACCGAACCGCTGGTCCACGAACGCCTGCAGGAGCTCACGATCCAGACCGGCGGCCTGCCCCCGCGCGTCGTGCGCGCCATCGGCCGCTCCAAGCTCCCCGCCCTGACCGGCCTGGACCTCTACCTCGGAACCGAGATGTACCAAGGCGGCGCCGACGCCGAAGACCTCGCCGACATCCTGTCCGGCGCCGCCTTCCCGGCCCTGCGCCACCTCGGGCTGCGCAACGCCGACGACACCGACGCCCTGGCCGCCCTGCTCGCCCACGCACCGGTCGTGGCCCGCCTGGAATCCCTCGACCTGGCCCTCGGCGTGCTCACCGACACCGGCGCCGCCGCACTGCTCGCCGGCCAGCCGCTGAACCACCTGCGCCGCCTGGACCTGCACCACCACTGGATGAGTGAAGAGATGATCGAACGGCTCTGGCAAGCCCTCCCCGAAACGGACGTCAACGTGGACGAAGCGCTGCTCCAGCGCGGCGGCACCCGCTTCATAGCGGTGTCCGAATGACCACCTTGACCTGGGCGGTCGTCGCCACCGAAGACGACCCGGCGCGCGCCGAGTGGACCCGTGCGGCTCAGGACGCGAACGTCGCCGCTCCGCGCTTCGTGACGTGGTCGGCTGTCGTGAACTCCGAGGCCGAGTTCCAGCCCGGCGAGGTCGTCTTCGCCGAACGTCTGTATCCGTGCCTCGCCGAGAGTCCGGTCGGCGGCCAGCGTGTGCGCTATCTGGAACTCCAGACGGCACTGTCACAGCTGGAAGCCGCGTTGGCCAAGGCCGGTGCGGCCTCGGCCACGTCCGCCGAACCGGCGTTGCTGGCGCTGGACCGGACCAGGTGTGCGGAGTTCCTGCGCGAGAACGGCGTCCCAGTGCTGGATGCCTCCGACGTGTCCTCGGTGGGCGGCAACATCCTGCGGCCGCGCTACGCAGGCTCCGATGACTGGATGATCGACGGCTGGCATACGCGGCTCTTCCGGCACCGCACCCGCACCGCCGGTTTCGAGGTGTGGCGCGGCCTCGGCCAGGTCAGCGGCGACAAGCGGGAATTGGCCGATCTCGTCGCGCTGCTCGCCGACGACGGGATCCACGCGGTCGAGTCGCTGCACCGGGTCCACCTGGGCAACTACTTCCACGACTTCCGTTTGGCGGTGGTGGGCGGCAAAGTCACGCATGCCGCCGGCGTGAAGCGTGAGGGGGAGTTCCCGCGCGAGTGGTACGGCGGGCGGCGTCAGGAGATTGACCGTTTCCTGGAGCGTTTCGGCATCGAACGCTGGGAACGGGTGGTGGCGCTCGCCGAGCGCACCGCCACGTTCTTCCCCGGAATCCGTTCGCTGGGTGTGGAGCTCGTCATGGACAACCACACGTCCGAATACGTCTTCGACGTGAATCCGTTCGGCGCGTATCTGCCCGGGCTCATCGGCGCTCCGCCGAACGCCGAGCGGGAACACATGACGGTGCGTGACGCGGTGCTGCGTTCGCTATCAGCCGGTTCGTAATCCCCACCATCGCGGCCGGTATGCTGCGCGACTGACACGGTTTCGACTCGGGAGGCATTCTCACCGCCATGAAGTACCGCCGCCACGGTCTGCTCGCATCCACGCTCCTCGCATTGTCGGTGATGGCGACGGCCTGTCACAGTGGCGAACCTTCCGCGGAGGAATCGGCTGCCAGCTCCTCCAGCAGCGAGATCGCGAACGCCAAGGTCGTCACGCATGTCATGGAGTCAAAACCGGACGATCCGCACATACTGTTCCGTTCCGGTCCGCCGCTGACCGGATCGATCCCGGCCGGCACCACCGTGAACAACAAGACCACCGCACAGCCGTTCGACGGAGTGCCGAAGGTCGGGGCGATCTTCTTCAGCGTCGGTGGGGTCGTGTCGGCGCACTACTGCACGGGCAGTGTCGTGCACAGTGCGTCCGGCAACCTCATCGCGACGGCCGGGCACTGCGTGTACGACAAGCTGTTCGGCGGCTGGAACAACCACATCGTGTTCGTGCCCGGATACCACGACGGCATCGCGCCCTATGGCGAGTGGGTGGCCACGACGGCGTACGTGGACAACTACTGGGTGGCCAAGGAGGACCCGGACGTCGACATAGCGTTCCTGAAGGTGCGCAAGGTCGGCGGCGGGCCGGAGACGCTGGAGAGCCTGACCGGGGCCGACAGGTTCTCGGAGGGGCCCGGGTATACGAACACGATCAGCGTCGCGTCCTATCCGCTGACCGCTTCGCGGCCGGTCGGGTGCTCGGGGACGACGAAGAAGTACTCCGGGACGCAGATCAAGCTGGACTGCGACGGGCTTCCCGACGGAGCGAGCGGGAGTCCGTTCATCGCGTCGGGGGACCGCCTGGTCGGGGTGCTCGGCGGGTACCAGAAGGGCGGGAACACGCCGGCGACGTCCTACAGCATCTACTTCTCGCACCGGATCGCGAAGATATACCAGGCTACCGCCGGGTCCTGATTTCCAGGGCTGGACGCCCGCCGCGACGCCATCGCAGGATGTGACGCGCCGGCGATCGACCAGACCGAGGGGCCGTACTTCAAGCCGGACTCGCCGCAGCGCACCGTGCTGGCCACCCCCCGCACGCCGGGCACCGCGCTGACCGTGACCGGCGTCGGTGTACGGGCTGTCGTGCCTGCCGATCGCCGCCGCGCTCCTTCGCCTGACGCGGGGCCCGGCTCTCGCACGGGCCGGGCCCTGAAGCGGACCTGGCCCGTGCACGGACCCAGCTCTTGCGCGGGACCTGCCTAGCTCACCGACATCCCCGCCAACTGCATGTAGTACGTCCCGAACGGGTCCGCCGTCAGCTGCGTCCCCGTCACCCGCACGTACCGGGCCGTCGAAGCACCGAAGCCGAACACCTTCCCGCCGGCGCTCGGGCGCGGATACGAGCTCTGCGACGCCACGGTGGTCCAGGTCGTGCCGTCGGAGGAGATCTGGATCGTGAACGCCGCCGGGAAGCCGAGCCCGGTGTTCGGCGCGTCGTCACGCGGATAGAGCGTGACCTGGCTGATCAGCGACGGCCCGCCGAGGTCGACCTGCGCCCACTGCGCGGTGCTCGCCGACGTCGAGGCGGCGCTGCTCCAGCCCGAGGAGTTCCACAGGTCGGTGTGGTGCGCGCCGTTGGTCAGGTTGGCGGTCAGCCAGCCCTCGTTCGGGTACTCCACCGAGCTCGACACCGTCGCCGGCCGGCCGAGCGCCAGGTCGCCGCCGTGGCCCTCGATCTCAGCGAACTGCATGTGGTAGTGGCCGAGCGGGTCGGTGCTCAGGTTCGTGCCGGTGACCTTGATGTACCGGGCCGTGGTGGCGGCGAACGGGAACGTCTGTACGGCCCCGCCGGCCGGTTTCGGATACCCGGTCTGCGTGCTCACGGTCGACCAATTGGTCCCGTCGGCCGACACCTGGATGGTGAAGTCCACCGGGAACCCCTCGCCGGCGTTCGCCCCGTCGTTGCGCGGGTAGAGGTCGACGCGGTCCAGCGAACGCGCCGAGCCCAGGTCCAGCTGCACCCACTCGGTGTGGTTCACCGTGTACGTCCCCAGGCTGCTCCAGCCCATGGCGTTCGCCACCGAGGAGCGCTGTCCGTCGACGGCCGAGCGGATGCCCCAGCCGTCACCCTCATACGTACTCGAGGCGGTGATGGCCGAGAGTTCAACCGGGTCGGCGGACGTCGGCATCACCCGCGCGTTCCAGAAATCGGCGCTCGCCCCGCCGGTGACCACGCCGACGTCGCCGGCGGCGAACGCCGAGTCGGTGACCGTCAGCACCGGTGCTCGGCCTGTGCCGGAGTACACCGTCAGGGTGCTGCCTTGTGCGACCACCCGCAGGTGCGTGCGCTGCGCGGAGACGTACCCCGGCGCGTTCGCCTTGGCAATGGTCGACCCGCTGCGGTAGACGAACACCTCGCCGTTGTCCCGCTGCGCCACCAGGTAGCCGGAGTCCATGTCGGTGCCGTTCGCCGAGCGCACCATCAGCCCGGCCCAGTTCTGGCTGCCGCCGCTGGCGTTCACCCCGGTGATCTGCAGGTCCACGCTGGCCGAGACGTCGGCGTAGCCGCGTCCGCGGATGTAGGAGACGTAGCCCCAGTTCGCCGAGGAGTCAGACTGCGTGTATTCGGCGCCGTTCGTGCTCCACGTGCCCTTGGCGTGGGTCCAGAAGTGGTCTCCGCCGCTGAAGTCGTCGGTGAACGGCAGCGCGAGGTCGGCGCTGGTGCCGGTGGTTCCGGCGAGCTCGTCGAGCAGCTGCTTGTGCCGGGCTTCGACGTCCCACCCGGAGGTGTCGTACGTCGTCGGGTTGGTCACCAGCGTCTCGGCCAGCATCCGCGCCGCGTCCGGCTTCACCGCCGCGAGCTGGTGCAGCAGCTCGAAGTCCTGCAGGCCGGCGGTCTGCGCCTCACTGCGCAGGCTGTCATAGATCGTGTAAGCAGACTTGTTCGGGTACACCAGCCACTGGTCGCCGGTCTGCGGGCCGTTGAGCGTGTCGGCGGGCGTCCACTGCGGCTTGGAGGTGTCGATCCAGTAGTTCCAGCCCCAGTGCAGGTAGCCGTCGCCGCCGATCTTCCAGTCCAGCCACGGCAGGAGCCTGGTCTCGTCCAGGTAGTTGCTCGTGAACCGGTTCATGTACTGGCCCTGCGGTGCTATGCAGGTGTAGAGCCATAGATCCTTACCGCTGATCCGATAGTTCTGATACAGCGCGACGTTCTGGTCGTAGACGCTGGTCACCGGCGTCGATGTGGTCAGGTACGAGGCGTCGCCGGTGAACGCGTTGGCCTGCGCCTCGTTGGTCATCGGGTTCGGGAAGTACTTGTCGTAGATCGCGTAGAACCAGTTGGCGGCCGTGGCCTGCTGCGTGGTCGAGGGCTCGTCCAGGCCGCTCATGTAGAAGTGGTTCGTCCAGCCCATGACGTCCAGGTGAGCCTTCAGCGCCGGGAAGAACTGGTTGAGCCACGTCGTGGTGTTCGGGCACCCTGCCGCGGGGCCGGCGTTGACCGGGCAGAGCACGTGCTTGACCGCACCGCTCACGCCGCTGGCCGCGACCAGCGTGTCGACCTGCGGGTCGGCCCCGCCGGTGGTGGGACTCGGCTCCAGCAGCGTCGGGGTGTAGATGTACTGCATCGCCCCGGAGTTCACGAACAGGTTCACGAACCGGTCGAAGGTGCCCCAGCCGAAGGTGAAGTTCCCGTTGGCGTCCACGGTGGTGTCCGGGATCGCCAGCGCCTCGGCGTCGGCGTAGATCACGTTGTTGCGGTGCCTGGCCATGTCGGCGGCGATGTCGGTCTCGACGGTCCACCAGTTGGAGTCGAACATCTGCACCCCGTACTCGCCGGGGATCGAGGTGACCGTGCCGGTGTAGTCCCAGCCCGCCGAGGAGAACCAGTTGTTCATCTTGAACGTGGACTGGCTGGTCGGCGGGATCGTGACCGGATAGACGGTCACCGACACCGGCACCGCGACGGCCCCGAGGCTGCTGTTCACGGTAGCGGTGCCGCTGTAGACGCCGGGCGCCTGACCCGAGGGCACGGCCACTTCGTAGTAGCTCGCGAAGGTCGTGTTCGCGGCCACCGACCGCGGGCTGTCGTCGATCAACGCGTCGTAGTAGGCGCTGCCGCCGTCGGGCGGGGCCTGGACGTTGCCGACTTTGGAGATGTTCGGATGGTTGTACTCGTACCGCGCGCTGATGTCCGCCGCCGGTATGGTCGCGCCGCCCGGGCCGCTCAGCGCGCCGGGCGTGACCGACACGCCGGTCTGCGCCGACGTCGAGCGCACCAGGATCTGCGCGGCCTCGGTGTCGTCCCCGGCCGCGTAGAGCTGGATCGAGGTCGGCGCGGTGCTCGGTTCGGTGGTGGAGGTGAAGGGCCGGTCGGCGCCGTCGAGGATCCAGACGGCGGGACCGGTGGCCGCTGTGGCGCTCGGCTCGGCCAGCGTGCTGAACGACAGAGTCGTCAGCGCGAGGCTCATCAAGAGGCGCAAGGACGTGCTGGAACGTATGCGCATAGGGACCCCGTAACTCTGTGAGGGTGTCTGAAGCCGCCGTTGAAACGATTCATTCGTCGCGGCGGATGGGACACTAGTCAGGGCTCGGATATGCGTCAACGCCCTGTCGGCTGCTCGTCAGAGCACTGCGTCGTTTGACCTTGAAACGGCCGTGTGTCGGGATCTGACCTGGGGATTCTCAGTCCGTGTAAGGGAATTGAAGAGTCCGTACATGCTCACGGCACAGGTACACCACGCGCCGGTCCTCCGGCCGCTCCACCGGTGACAGGCCGCCCCAGCCCTGTTGCGGATCCAGCTCGGTCAGTGCGTGCCTCAGGGCCCTGAAGTCCGCGCCGGTCTCGGCATGGCTGTACGCCCCCAGGCCCGCGTCCCGGAGGAACTGCGAGGTCTGGCGGCCCCGGGACCGGCCGGAGTCCTTGAGATCCTCGGCGAGTTTGGCCACGGTCTCGAACCCCGCGCCCCCGCGCTCGCCGAGCTGGACGCCCGCCGCCGTGAGCCCGGTCTTGGCCAGCGGCGCGACGATGCCGATGGCACCGACCAGCGCGGACAGGTACGGCAAGTAGTCGCGCAGCCAGGAGGGCAGGCGCCGGACCAGGTACGTTCCGCTCTCCCCGTCGAGCGCGTGAGGGCCGTTGGGCCCGTACGGCCACTCGCACCACAGCCGCAGCTCGTACGTCGTCAGCGGCGGGAAGCCGGTCCGTCCCTTCTCGACGACCTCGAACAGGCTCGGGCAGTGCACGCCGGCATCCGAGCGGTGCTCCAGCAGCATGCGGACGCCGTTCAGGGTGGCCAGGCCGCGCTGGTCGATCCGGGTCAGCACGCTGCTTTGCTCGTCGATCACGTGGTGGAGCTGCCGCACGGTGCTGCCCAGTTCGCTGACGGCCGCCTCCAACGCGGTGCCGCGCAGACCGTCGAGCATCGTCCGGGCGTCCAGGCGCAGCCGCGATCGGGGGCAGCGGACCTTGCCGTCGGTGCCCGACACCGTGTCGCCGGCTTCCAGCAGGAGCTCTTCGAGCGTGAACAGGTGGGTGCACGCGGGCTGCGGCAGCGGCGAGCACACGCAGGGGATGAGGCGGTTCTCCAGCAGGCCGGGATACCGCTCGGACAGGATCTGTTCGAACGCCTCTGCCAGGACCGACAGGAAGCGGACCGGGAACCGGCTGCGGACCCGCAGCTCGATCGTCGGCTGGTCGCGGCCGTCGTCGACCAGTAGGGCCCAGGCCGGATGGTCCTGGTCGCGGTCGTGCAGCAGGGTTCCGTGTGACCAGTGCATGTCCGTGGTGAAGCGGTGCTCCCGGGCGATGAACCAGGTCGGGATGCCGGCCTGCCGGGACTTGAGCCGGTAGGCGATGCCGATCTCGCGGATCTCCGGATCGCGGCCGACCTGCTCCCACCGGTCCCGGATGCGGGCCGGCCGGGCGTCGTCGAGCCTTTCGACGATCAGGGCGACCCCGTCGCTGGTCTCGGCGTCCCCGATCCGGTACCCGAGGTCGAACCGCTCCATCATGCGGATCAGGCGGTCGTTCAAGTCCGGGTCGTCCAGGTCGCCCCACAGGCGCTCGCGTTCGGCGCGGCTCAGGACGCCGCGGCGGTGCGCCACGTCCGGGCTGTCCAGGACATCGCTGATGCGCTTGTCGAGCCAGGTCGGGTGCAGGATCACGCGTTGGGAGAGCTCGGGGTCGTCGGCGAAGTAGACGATGTCGCCGAGGTCGTGCAGACAGCGGGCGATGACCTGCTGAGCCTGTTCCTCAGGCACGCCCGCGTCGGTCATGCACTTCCACACCTGCCTGGCGGTGGCGGCGTTGCCGGGCAGTGCCAGGACTTCCGCCCCGGCCTTGGCCCAGGCGGCGGGCCAGGTGCGGCCCATGAGCGGCAGGCCCGCCGCCTCCTGGCGCAGCGCGTCCTGGAGCGCGTCCATGCCGCTGCCGGATGCGGAGTCGATGGTGAACATGCCTTTGATCTGCGGATAGCGCTCGGGCAGGTCGCTCGGCAGCGTCGCGGCCGACGGCTCGTCGCCGTGGGTGGCGACGATCAGGACCGGGGAGTGCGGAGCGCGCGCGGCGATCACATCGAGCCACGCGGTGACCTTGCCGTCCCGCCAGCGTGCGCGGGAGTTCCACACGAGCACGAACAGGGAGCGGTCGGTCAGGTAGAAGCGCTGCGTGGCCCGGTATTCCAACTGCCCTCCGAAGTCCCACATCCGGAGTTCCATCGTGACGTCCGGCTCGGTGGGGTGGGGGATGAGGAGCGGGTCGACGTGCACGCCGTGGGTCTGGCCCTCGTCGGGATCGTAGGGCTTGCCGGTCAGCCGGTTGGCCAGCGAGGTCTTGCCGACCGTGGCCTCGCCGACGATCAGCAGCTTCGAGCCCCACTGGCGGGTCGGCGGCTGGGCCGCGCGGGCCCGGAGGTAGGCCAGGATCGCTTCCGCGCCCTGTGCCATGACCTCCGGCGGAGGGTCGACGAACGTCCGGGAGCTGCGCACCCGCAGATAGTCGAGGTCTGCGAACCAGTCGGGGAGTTCGGTGAGCACACAGTCGTCGATGTGGACGCGCTTCAGACGGGGCGGGGCGGCGGACAGCCGGGGCAGGTCCCGGAGATTCCGGGTCAGGACCTCGATCTCCTCCAACGCCGGGAGGGCTTGGACGGACTCCGGGATGGTGGTGAACGCGTCGCCGTACAGGACCAGGGTTTTCACATGCGGCAGCCAAGGCAGCCAGTCCGCGTCGAGGGCCAGATCCAGATCGTTCGCCATCCAGCTCAATATTCGGACATTCAGTTCACCGACCAGGGGTGGAAGCCTCGTCCATCTGGTGGTGGACAGATCCAGCCGATAGAGCGACGGAAGCTCTCTCAGCCAGGCCGGCAGGAAGAACCCCGGGGACAGCTCCAGATGCAAAGATTCCAGCTTGCGCAGGTCCAGCACCGATTCCGGGATCTCTCTGATCCCGTACGTCGACAGACGAAGATGGATGCGCCCTTCCCGTTTGGCATCCTCGATGTCATTCCACATGGCTGCCTCGGCCGCGTTCTGACCGTGTGGTCGCAAGGTGCCGCCCTGGTCGCCCATGTCCCGCCCCTCGTCACAGAACCCTGATGCTGATCCTTCCTACAATAGGTGTGATCGCGACCGCGTTCTCGGGCGAAAGGGAATCCGCCTAGGCCTCCAGAGCCAGCGCGAACGGCAGCACCTCGTCCGCCCCGGCCTGGCGCAGCATCCGCGCCGCGACCGTCATCGTCCAGCCGGTGTCGACGCGATCGTCGACGAGCAGGATCGGGCCCTGATGCGCCGCGACCGCCTCGGCCAGCGCCGGGCCGAGCGTGAAGGCGTCGTGCACCTGCTTCAGACGCTGCGCGCTGTTGCCGCGGCGCGCCTGCCCGCCGACGCCGTCCATCCCGGTCGCGGCCGGCTCCACCGCACCCAGGTACTCCAGCCGGCCGATGGCCGCGATGCGGCGCGCCGTGTCGGCGATCAGCCCCGGCCTGCTGTGCGAGCCGATCGACACCACCGCCGTCGGGCGCTGCTTCCAGCCCCACGCCGCCAGCACCTTCACGATCCCGTCGACCATCGGCTCCGGCAGCGGCTGATCCGGCGTGCCGTCGGCGAGCAGGTCGCGCAGCCGCATGCCCCAGCCCAGGTCGGTCAGGCGGCCCAGGGCACGGCCGGTCTCGGCGCTCTCGGACGCCGGGATCTTGCCGGTCAGGGCGACACCCAGCGCCGACATGCCGGTCGGCCACAGCTTGCGCGGCGCGATCTCCACACCGGGCTTGGCCAGGGCGGCGCGCGCCGCCTCCGCGTCCTCGCCGCTGACGCTCGCGGTGAACTTCGCCCCCGCGCAGTTGTCGCACCGGCCGCAGGGTCCTGCGATGGCGGGGTCGTCCAGCTGGCGGCGCAGGAACGTCATGCGGCATTCGTCGGTCGTCTCGTACTCGATCATCGAACGCTGCTCGGTTTCGCGCGCCGCCGCCACGCGCGCGTAGCGCTCGCCGTCGTAGTGCCAGCTCTGGCCGGTCGAGACCCAGCCGCCCTTGACGCGGCGGACCGCGCCGTCCACGTCCAGCACCTTCAGCATCGTCTCCAGCCGCGACCGCCGCAGGTCAACTCTCGGTTCCAGCGCCGCGGTGGACAGCGGGCGGCCGGCGGTGGCCAGCGCGTCCAGCGTCGCGCGGACCTGCTCCTCAGGCGGGAAGGCCAGCGAGGCGAAGTACTTCCAGATCGCCCGGTCCTCCTGCCCGGGCAGCAGGATCACGTCGGCGTGGTCCACGCCGCGCCCGGCGCGCCCGACCTGCTGGTAGTAGGCGATCGGCGAGTTCGGCGCGCCGAGGTGGACCACGAAGCCCAGGTCCGGCTTGTCGAAGCCCATGCCCAGGGCCGAGGTGGCGACCAGGGCCTTGATGCGGTTGCCGAGCAGGTCGGCCTCGGCCTGGCGGCGCTCGGCGTCCTCCGTGCGGCCGGAGTAGGAGGCCACCTCGAACCCCCGCGTGCGCAGGAACGCCGCGACCTCGTCGGTGGCCGCGACCGTCAGGGTGTAGATGATCCCCGAGCCCGGCAGGTTCGGCAGCTGCTCGGCCAGGAACGCGAACCGTTCCTCGGGGCTTCCCAGCCGGACCACGTGCAGCGACAGGCTCTCGCGATCCAGCGTCCCGCGCAGGACGAGCGTGTCGTTCCCGCTGTGCGTCCCGAGCTGTTCGGCCACGTCGTCGACCACGCGCGCGTTCGCCGTCGCGGTCGTGGCCAGCACCGGCACGTCCGGCGGCAGGTCGGCCAGGAAGGTGCGGATCCGGCGGTAGTCCGGACGGAAGTCATGGCCCCAGTCGCTGACCGTGTGCGCCTCGTCCACGACCAGCAGGCCCACCTCGGAGGCGAGCTTGGGCAGCACCTCGTCGCGGAAGTCGGGGTTGTTCAGCCGCTCCGGGGAGATCAGCAGCACGTCGACGACGCCCTCGGCAACCTCGGCCTGGATCTCCTGCCACTCGTGCAGGTTCGCCGAGTTGATCGTCCGCGCCCGGATGCCGGCACGCTCCGCGGCCTCGATCTGGTTGCGCATCAGCGCCAGCAGCGGCGACACGATCAGGGTCGGCCCGGCACCGCGAGCGCGCAACAAGTCCGTCGCCACGAAGTAGACCGCCGACTTTCCCCAGCCGGTCCGCTGAACCACCAGCGCCCGGCGACGGTGCACAGCCAACGCTTCGATCGCCGTCCACTGGTCCTCCCGCAGTCGCGCGGTATCGCCGGCTAGACGGCGAAGGACCGTCTCGGCTTCTTCGCGGCCAATGGGACTCGTGACGTTGTTGCGCATGAAGCTATTTGTACAGGTTCGGTCAGACACGAGTGCCACGGGATCATCACGACTCTCGCGGAAGCCGTTACCGAAGCCGAAATCCATGACGTGGTACCCCCTTGCTTCACGCGCCTTCGGCGGCAGGTTGCGCCTGTGCCGCTTATCGTGCCTGGTCAGAGGCCCTGATATGGTTCCCACAGCCGCAGGCCGGCACGGAAACGGCCGTCCGCGGGTCCGGACGAGCGCGCGCCAGTCGAGGAGTTCGCCGATCAGACGACGGGCGGTGCTGGCGGGCAGGCCCGCGCGCTCGGCGATGTCGGCGAGGCGCAGGACAGGACTGCCCGCGGCGAAGGCACCTGTGCGGGTCCTGTTCTTACTGCTTCCTACTCGCGGTCAGCCCATATCGACAGCCGCCACGACAGCTGCCCGGAGGCCGGAACCCGGGCCTGCTCGCCGGGACCTGCTTTCCCGAGATCGAAAGCCCGGCCCAGCATCGGTTCGACGCCGATACTGCGGTACGGCTGAGCCCCAGGCCAGCCTTCGAGGTTGCGCCACAGCGCGATCGAGATGGGTTCGATGTCGGCCTCGAGACGAACAGCGAGGCGGTCGGGGCCGTCGGTGATCGCGACCTCGCCGGCGGCGACGGCCGCCGCGGTCGCGGTGCGGTCGGCCGGCCCGAGCTGGTCCAGGCGGACACCGGCCGGCGCGGGCCAGGGGCCGGTGGTGACCGGGTCCGCGTCGTCGAACACTGTGGTCGGGACGCCGTGAGGGAACACGATGCGGGCTTGCTCCGACAAGTCCAGGAGCGCGTGAGCCGCCCACAGAAAGCCGAATCCGGGCTCGGCGGCCAGATGGTAGTCGGCCACCACCACCCCGGCGGCCTCGGTGAGGGTCCGGGTCAGCTCGTAGCGTTCCGTCGCCACCGCCGCCGTGTGCTCTGCTTGCTGAACCCAACACCGCGCCCATACCTCGCCGTGGTCAGGGTCCCCGCTGATGGTGGGAAAGCATTCCTCCAGGCCTCCCGCGTCGGCGAATTCGTCTCCGGGCGCTGCAGTCCATCTGCGAGGCTCGTCCCGGTGCCACAGCCATTCCCGGCCACCGCCGGCAAGCGACGTCCAACGGCCGCCGTGCGCGGGGTCGGTCAGGACTTTCAGGCCGACCGCGGTCATGGTGCCTCCAACGATCCGTCGGGACGGCGCACGCGCAGTGCCCACCGTTCGAAAAGGTGCGTCGTGGGTCCGTACTTCGCCGCTTCGCGCTCATCGATATCCACGCCAAGTCCCGGAGCGTTCGACACAGCCAGGTGACCGTCAGAGACGACCGGCGTCCCGGGGAAGACCTCGTGGGTGGCATCGTTGTAGTCATGCGCTTCCTGGATACCGAAAGCGGCGCTGGAAACGTCCACGGCCAGGTTCGCCGCGACGCCGACCGGTGAGACGTCGGCAGGGGAGTGGAACGCGGTCCGGACACCGGTCAGCTCACACAGCTACCGATCGTCGGGGGTGGGCTCGGCGGAGTGGCCGGGGCGTTGGCCGCCCTGCGGCTCGGGCGGCGCGTGGTGCTCACCGAGGAGTCGGACTGGCTCGGCGGGCAGCTCACGTCGCAAGCCGTGCCGCCGGACGAGCATCCGTGGATCGAGACGCAGGGCGCGACCCGCAGCTACCGCATGCTGCGCAACGGGATCCGCGAGTACTACCGGCGCCACTATCCGCTCAACGCCGACGCGCGGGCGAAGCCGCTGTTCAATCCTGGAGCAGGCCTGGTCAGCGGACTGTGCCACGAGCCTCGCGTGGCGGTGGCCGTCATCGACGAGTTGCTGGCGCCGTATCGCGCCGACGGGAGCTTGACCGTGCTGACCGGCTACGAGCCGGTCGCCGCCGAGACCGAAGGCGATTCGGTGCGGGCGGTGACGTTGCGGCATCGGCCGTCCGGCGACCGGATCGAGGCGTGCGCGCCGTACATCCTGGACGCGACCGAGTCCGGCGACCTGCTGGAGCTGGCCGGTGTCGAGCACGTCATCGGGTCCGAGAGCCGGGACGAGACCGGGGAACCGCACGCGGTCGACGGCCCGGCGCGTCCGCTGGACCAGCAGGCCTTCTCGTGGTGCTTCGCTCTCGACTACCTGCCTGACGAGGACTTCACCATCTCCGAGCCTCGCGACTACGCGCGGTGGCGGGACTTCCAGCCCGACTTCTGGCCGGCGCGCCTGCTGTCGTGGGAGGACGTGAACCCGCACACGCTGCGGGTGCGGCGCCAGGCGATCTTCGAGCACGAAGATTCGCCGCGGGGCGGCGTGGCCGAGGACCGGTGGTGCTTCCGGCGGATCTTCACCACGGCGCACTACGAGCCGGGCCGGTACGCGAGCGACGTGACGCTGGTCAATTGGCCGCAGATCGACTACATGACCGGGCCGCTGTTGGGGGTCGACGACGCTGCACGGCAGCAGCATCTTGAGGGCGCGCGCCAGCTCAGCCTGTCGTTCCTGTACTGGATGCAGACTGAGGCGCCGCGACTCGACGGCGGCATCGGCTATCGGGGCTTGCGTCTACGCGGCGATCTGCTGGGCACCACGCCAGATTCAGGTGGAAGCGGAGGCGGGACTCCGGGCGCTTTGGCGATGCGTCCCTACATTCGCGAGGCACGACGGATCCGTGCCGAGACCACGGTGCTGGAGCAGCACCTCGGCGTGCAGGCGCGTGCGGAGGCCGGACTCCCCGCCGGCGCGGAGCAGTACCCTGAATCGGTCGGCGTCGGCTCGTACCGCATCGACCTGCACCCCAGCACCGGTGGCCCCGACGGCCCGCGTACCTACATCGACATCGCGAACTACCCCTTCCAGATCCCCCTGGGCGCCTTGATTCCCCAGCGGGTCGAGAACCTCCTCCCCGCCAACAAGAACCTGGGCACCACCCACATCACCAACGGCTGCTATCGCCTCCACCCCGTGGAGTGGAACATCGGCGAGGCGGCGGGTGCGCTCGCGGCGCACTGTCTGAACACCGGCAGCTCGCCGCGTGAGGTTTGGCACAAAGCGAGTCAGCTCGCTGATTTCCAGCGGCTGCTGACCACGGTACTCGGCTTCCAGCTGACGTGGCCGGAGGCTGTACGGGAAATTCAGCGGTAGGGGACGTCCCGGCACACCACGACACCACGGCGGCGAGATGTGCGCGGGGTCGCGGAAGTGGGAGCACTTACCCGCCGGCCACGTCGCGAGGGTCACATACCGGCCGCGTCATAGAGAACGCCGAACGTGTCCCTGCGCAGACGCGTCTGATCTCCACGAGTCGAACCGCCGACGCCGACCACGGGGATCGTCGCGGTACCGCCCCCGACGAGCGGGCCGCCGCTGTTTCCCGCGATCAGTCCGCAGTTCACGGTCCACACCGGGTCGCGGGCTTCCGGGTCCTCCGGCAGGAACGTTCGCACGTGCGAGTCACAGCGTTGCATGGTGGCGTAGTAGAAGGGCGGGAAGAACGTGTCACCGGGATAGCCGAGAAGTTGGACGACGCCGAGCGGCTGTCCCGCCCGGGTCTCCACCGGCTGGAAGCCGTCGCCGACGACGTCTTCCAGCGGCCGGCCGAATGTCGGGTCCTGGTAGACCTGGGCGGTGGCGACATCGAGCTCGAAGGACGTGTCGCCTTCGACGAATTCCTTGAGCAGGTAGGCGCGCCCGACGGGCCAGAGCCCCAGCGGGTGCCGCGCCTGCGGATTTTCGGCCTGGCCGTCGTAAGCGGGGACGAACAGCTCATTGGTGCGTTCGAACGAGCCTTCTCCGCTGGAGATGTGAAAGCAGTGCGCGGACGTCAGGATGACGTTTCTGCCCCTGGACCGGATGACCGAGGCCGAACAATGGCGGGGAACCAATGACCCGTCGCCCCCGGGGTCGGTGAAGAACAGAATCCCGGTGAGGCGTGAGCTCTTGAACTGGGTGTAGGGCCGGAGCTGCGGTGCATACCCTTGCTCATCGCCGCCCGGTGTGATGACGCCTTCCCTCGGCGGACTCGGGTACGGGCCGACGGTGTTGCGTCCCTCCCGCATTTTCGCGTCGTCAGCGGCGGTCCAGTAGGCCACGACCGAGGCCGGGTCCTTGTAGTCGATCGTGACGACGTCGCGGTGCTGAGCGGCGGCTGCAGTCGTGGCTGTGGCCGAGCCTGAGGACGTGGATGCGGATGCGGATGTCGGCAGAGAGCCCGCGCACAGGGCTGCCAAGGCAGTGGCGACCGCAGCGCGTCTCGCCACGCTGATCGTGGCTCGCCGGGGCCAGAAGGAGCGAGGGCGGAGCACGATGCCTCCCGCGGTCGTCAGATCGGTATGTGACGCCCCATCATGTCCCATCGCGAATATGCACTCTGGCATATGCGGAAAGGCACGATGAGGTGATTCACCCGCTTGGCTCCGGCTCCGGCTCCGGCTCCGGGTCCGGCTCCGGGTCCGGGTCCGGCTCCGGCGTGTCGTGGCCCGGACCTTCGGCTAACCCTCGACCCGCAACCCCTCCGTCTTCACTTCGACCGGACCGCGCAGCAGCCCGAGCAGCGTCGTGTTCAGCAACTCGACAGACTCCTCGCGTCCTACGCGCCCGGCGTCCGCCTCACCGAGCGCCGCGTGCGTCAGCGCGTAGATCGACGCCATCATCCACGGCAGCGGCAGGTCGGTACGGAACTCGCCGGCTTCGCGGCCCCGCGCGATCACCGCCTCGATGCGGGCGAAGACCTGGTCGTGCAGGCGGCGGACCTTCTCCGGGCCGAGGTGGACCGTGGCCGCGGCGAGCAGGCCCCGGTAGCGGCCGAAGATCCAGGGTGCGTGCAAGAGCCGGGACACCGCCTCGGCCGCGGTGCCCGATTCCAGGTCCAGGTCGGCGAAGGTGGCATCGGCCTCGGCCAGCGAGCGGATCAGCACGGCGTCGACGATCGACTCCAGCGAGTCGAAGTGCCCGTACACCGTGACGCGACCGACGCCGGCCGCCTTGGCGATCTCGGTGACGGTCGCGTCCGGGCCGGTGCCGAAGCACTCCAGCGCCGCGTCCAGGATGGCGGTGATGGTCCGTTCGGCATCGGCGCGCTTGCGCTTGTCGGTCGTCTTGTCGGCCATGGTCACAGCGTATGGGGTGCGGCTTCGGCGAGGCTCCGCCCCGGAAGCCTGCCCCAGAGCTTGCCTCAGAGCTTGATCTGAAGCTTGCTCCGGACCTTGCTCCGGACCTTGCCCCGAAGATCGCCCCGGAAGCCTGCCCCGGAGCCTGCTCAGTGCCCGAACACCGGCCGCGCCGTCGGATCCGGGCGCCCCTCAGGCAGCGCACGCAGCGCCGCCACACCCGCCACCGCCGCGATCGCGGCCGCGACCCCGAACGCCGACCGGAACCCGCCGACGCCGGTCGCCGCCACCCCGAGACTCCCGGCAGCCAGCACCGAGGCCAGCGCCACGCCGAGCGCCGACCCGAGTTCGTGCCCGGTGTTGACCAGTCCGGAGATCAGACCCGCCTCGGCGTGGTCGGCCTGGTGCAGCGCCACGGTCGTGGCCGTCACCAGCGCCATGCCGACGCCCGCGCTGAGCAGCACGAACCCCGGCAGCACCGCCAGCGCGGCGTTCCCGCTGGCCGGAAGCCGAGTCAGCAGCAGCGCACCGATCGCCGCCACGATGAATCCGCCGACAGCGGTACCACGAAAGCCCAGGTGCCCGACGCTGTGCGACGCCAGGTGCGCCCCGAGCCCGGTCGCGACCGCCACCGGCAGGTAAACCACGCCGGTCTTAAGCGCCGAGTAGCCCGCGCGGTGCTGGAGGTACCACGAGATGAGGAAGAACCCGGTGATCAACAGGATCGTCGCCGCGAACATCACCGCGAACCCGGCGACCACCGCCCGATCCCGAACCAGCCCCGGGCGAAGCAGCGGCTGAGCCGCCGAACGTTCCACGAGCACCAGCACCCCGGCAGCCGCCGCCGCGCTGCCCAGCGGCAGCAGCGTCGCAGGCGTGCTCCACCCGGAGCTGCCAGCGTGGATCAGGCCGTAGACGAGCAGCGCGGCGGTGGCGACGGCGGTCAGCGCGCCGGGAAGATCCAGACCGCGCAGCGAACGCGCCGGAGCCGAAGCCGGCACCAGCCGGGGGAGCACCGCCAGCACCACCACCCCGACCGGCAAGTTCACGAAGAACACCCAGCGCCACCCCGGCCCCGACGTCAACGCCCCACCGACCAGCACCCCGACCGCCGCGCCCGCCCCGCCGATCGCACCCCAGATACCGAGCGCCTTCGTTCGCTCCGGTCCGTGGAACGCCGTCGTCACGATCGACAGCGCAGCCGGCGACAACAACGCCGCGGCCACCCCCTGCGCGGCGCGCCCGGCGATCAGCTCGGCGGACGTGTGCGCGACCCCGGACACCAACGACGCGGCGGTGAACGCGGTCAGGCCCACCAGGAATGCACGGCGCCGCCCCAAGCCATCGGCGAGCCGGCCTCCGAGCAGCAGCAACCCGCCGAAGCACAGCGTGTACGCCGCGGGCACCCAGGTCAGGGCCTGGCGGCCGAGGTCCAAGTCGTGCGCCATCGACGGCAGTGCCAGGTTCACCCCCGTGATGTCGACGATCAGCATGAACTGCGCCAGGCACAGCAGGGTCAGCGCGGCCCAGCGGCGGTCGATCTGCCCGCTCTGCTCGGCGTGCTTGATCTGCTCCAAGTGCTTGATCTGTTCAACGTCTTCGGAGTGCTTGATCTGTCCTGTGTGCTCTCTGTGCTCTCCGTGTTCTCTGTGCTTGACCTGCTGGACGTGCTCGACGTGCTCCATCGGATCCCCCTCCAATCGTGAAAATCAAACATGACTGTTCGAGTTCCACGATGACTCGCTCGCCGCATTAAGTCAAACGCCACTGTTCGATTTACCTGATTCCGCCCGGACGCTAGGCTTGACAGACCCCAGGTAAACGCCGGCAAACCGGCCCGAGCAGCGAGGAAACCCATGGCCAAGGCACTGTCGGAGACCCTGGCGGACGACGTCCGCGCCGCACTGACCGCGGTGCTGGGCGACGCGGCGCGCGACGCCGACCCGCTGATCCGGCCCTCGGACCACGCCGACTTCCAGGCGAACGGGGTGCTGCCGCTGGCCAAGGCCGTCAAGGGCAACCCGCGCGAGCTCGCCACGCGGGTCGCCGCGGCGCTGGCCCCGTCGGCTGCGTCGCCGACTGCTTCGTCGGAGAACGCCGAGGGCACTGAGAGCGCCAGCGGCACCGCGCCCGTCCCCACCTCCGGCGTCATCGCCGCCGTCGAAGTCGCCGGCCCCGGCTTCCTCAACCTCACCCTCACCGACGCCGCCCTGGCCGAGCAGGCCGCCGAGCGCCTCGGCGACCCCCGCCTGGGCGTCGCGCCGGCCGGCGTCGGCCGCACCACCGTCATCGACTACTCCCAGCCGAACATCGCCAAGGAGATGCACGTCGGCCACCTGCGCTCGACCGTCATCGGCGACGCCCTGGTCCGCCTGCTGGAGTTCGACGGCCGCACCGTGGTCCGCCAGAACCACCTCGGCGACTGGGGCACCCAGTTCGGCATGCTCATCCAGTACCTGGTCGAGCACCCCGAGGCGCGCCCGGCCGAGGCCGAGCACTCCGGCGAGGTCGCCATCTCCTGGCTGACGGCCCTCTACCGCGACGCCCGCGCCCACTTCGAGTCCGACGCCGAGTTCGCCGACCGGGCCCGCAAGCGCGTGGTGACGCTGCAGGGCGGCGACGAGGAGTCGCTGGAAGCCTGGCGCGAGATGGTCGCGGAGTCCAAGCGCTACTTCGAGGACGTGTACTCCCGCCTCGACGTGCGCCTGGTCGACGCCGACGCGGTCGGGGAGAGCTTCTACAACCCCTACCTCGCCGAGGTCGCCGCCGACCTGGAGCAGCGCGGCATCGCGGTCTGGAGCGAGGGCGCGCTGTGCGTGTTCTTCGACGACATCAAGGGCCCCGACGGCGACCCGGTCCCGCTGATGGTGCGCAAGAGCGACGGCGGGTTCGGCTACGCCGCCACCGACCTGGCCGCCGTCCGCTACCGGGTCAACACCCTGAAGGCCGACCAGATCCTGTACGTGGTCGACAGCCGCCAGGCGCTGCACTTCCGCATGGTCTTCGAGACGGCCCGCCGCGCCGGCTATCTGCCCGACGACGTCGAGGCGGTGCACGTGCAGTTCGGTTCGGTGCTCGGCACCGACGGCAAGCCGTTCAAGACCCGCGCCGGCAAGACGATCCGCCTGATCGAGCTGCTCGACAGCGCGGTCGACCACGCGGTCGCCACGGTCGAGGAGAAGAACCCGGAGCTGTCCGCCGACGAGATGCGCGCCGAGGCGAAGGTCGTCGGCATCGGCGCGGTGAAGTACGCCGACCTGTCGACGTCCCGGACCAAGGACTACATCTTCGACCTGGACCGCATGGTCTCGCTGCACGGCAACACCAGCGTCTACCTGCAGTACGCGCACGCGCGCATCCACTCGATCCTGCGCAAGCTGCCGGAGGGCACGGCCGCCCGCGTGCACACCGACCTGGCACTGGAGCCGGCAGAGCGGAAGCTGGCGCTGCACCTGGACGACTTCGGGGCCACGCTGGCGACGGTGACGGAGAACTTCGAGCCGCACCGACTCGCGTCCTACCTGTACGGGCTCGCGCAGACGTTCTCAGACTTCTACGAGAACTGCCCGGTGGTGAAGGCGCCGACCGACGCGGTGCGCGAGAACCGGGCGGCGCTGGTGAAGCTGACCGGCGAGACCCTGAAGGCAGGCCTGGGACTGCTGGGGATCAGCGCGCCGGACCAGCTGTGAGCCGGTGAGTCGACCGTGACGCGGTGTCGGCTGTGAGCTGGTGCGTCGGCTGCGAGCCGGCGAGCTGGCTGTGAGTCGATAAGCCGATGAGCTGACGGCAACCGGCCGGTGAGTCAACCCCGCGCCGCCACCGCCGAAGCCTCCGCGATCGCCGCGAGCATCCGCGCGGTGTCGGCCAGATCGTCGAGCACGACCTGCGCGCCCGCCGCGCGCAGGTCCGCCGCCGTCGTGGTTCCGCTGGCGACCGCGACCACGGCCGCGCCGTGCGTGAGCGCGGCTTCGACGTCGCGCACCGTGTCGCCGAGGATGACCGTGTGCGCGGCGTCGTACGTCCGTCCATAGCGCGCCGCGGCACGGCGCCACGCGTGGGGGACCAAGGCGTTGCGTTCCACCTCGTCGTCGCCGTACGCGCCGATGCTGAAGTCGATCCAGCTGTGCAGATCGAAGGCCTGGAGCTTCATCTCGGCGACGGTCCGGATGTTGCCGGTCAGCACCGACTGGCGGGCGTCCGGCGTGGCGGCCAGAGCCTCCAGCGCCGCCTGCGCACCGTCCAGCACGTACCCGTGCGCCTTCGTCGCCTCGGCGCGCGCGAGCAGCGAGCGCTCCAGGTTCGTCAGGAAGCGCACCAGCAGCTCCGGCTCGGGCTCGACGTCGTGCATGCGCAGGATGCGGGCGGCCATGGCGCGCTCGGTGAGCCCGTTGAAGGTCATGTCGCCGCGCCACGCCAGGCCGATCGTCTCCAGCACGGCCTCGGCGTACGCCTCGGTGGCGACGCCCGAGGTCTTGATCAACGTCTGGTCGATGTCCCACAGCACCAGCAGCCCGTCGCCCATGTCCGGCTCCTTCGCAGCTCGTCGACCAGCCCGGCGCTCACTCCGTCCGGCACTCACTCCGTCCGGCGCCGCAGCGTCACGGCGCCCAGGGCCAGCGCAAGCACCCCGGCACCGGCGATGATAGCCATGTCGGCGACCAGGCCGCCGCTCACCGACGACTGCGACGTGATCTTGTCCATCGCGTCGACCGCGTACGACAACGGCATCACGTCTGAGATCCAGCGAAGCACGGTCTGCATCTGGTCGCGCGGCGTGAACAGCCCGCAGAGCAGGAACTGCGGCAGCACGAAAGCGGGCAGGAACTGCACCGCCTGGAACTCCGTCCGCGCGAACGCGCTCGTGAACAGGCCCAAAGCCATCCCCAGCAGCGCATCGAGCACCGCGACCAGCACCACCGCCCACGCCGGCCCCGTCACCGACAACCCCAGCGGCCCGATCGTCAGCCCCGACACCAGCAGTGCCTGCACCAGTGCGACGGTTCCGAACGCCAGCGCGTAGCCGCCGAGCAGATCGCCCTTGGAAAGCGGCATCGTCAGCAGACGCTCCAATGTTCCGCTCGTCCGCTCGCGCAGCATGCCGACCGACGTCACCAGGAACATCACGATGAACGGGAAGATCCCCAGCAGCGCCGCCCCGATCGACTGGAAGACGTGCGGGGAGGCGTCGAACACCCACTTCAGCAACGTGATGAGCACACACGGCACGACCAGCATCAACGCGATCGTGCGCGGATCGTGCCGCAGCTGCTCCAACACCCGGCGCGCGGTCGCCGTCGTCCGTCGCAGGCTCATGACGCCGCCCCCACCAGCCGCAGGAACGCGCCTTCGACGTCGCCGGCGCCGGTGCGCGCCAGCAGTTCCTCGGGCGTGTCGGAGGCGAGAATGCGTCCCTCCCGCATGAGCAGCAACCGGGTGCAGCGCGAAGCCTCGTCCATGACATGGCTGGAGATCAGGAACGTCACCGGATCATCGGCCGCCGCCAACCGGTGGAACAAGGACCACAGCTCGGCCCGCAGCACCGGATCCAGCCCGACGGTCGGCTCGTCCAGCACCAGCACCTTCGGCGTTCCGAGCAGCGCCGCGGCCAGCGACACGCGTGCCTGCTGACCACCCGACAGCCGGTCGGCGCGCGCCCCCTCCTTCCCGCCCAGCCCCACCGCCGCGATCACTCGTTCGGGGTCGTCGCGCGGCGCCCCGAGCACCGCTGCGAAGTACCGCAGGTTCTCCATCACCGACAGGTCGCCGTAGACGGAAGGGGCCTGCGTCACGTAGCCGATGCGGTCCCGCAGCACCGCTGAACCCGCGGCCGTCCCCAACACCCGCACCTCGCCGCCGGCCACCTTCTGCACTCCGACCACCGACCGCAGCAGCGTCGTCTTCCCACAGCCCGAGGGCCCCAGCAGCCCGGTGACCGAACCGGTCTGGACTTGCGCGGTCACGTCCTGCAGCACCACCTGTCCGCCCCGCACGACCCGCAGGTCGTGGACCTCGACGGCATAATTCATCATGCGATGAGTTTCCGCCTCGGGCCGAACGGGTGTCAAGAATCCGGCACGCCGAGTTCGGGCACGCGCAATCCACCACGGCGCGCCTGTCGGTGCCCCCGGCGATACTGATGAGATGCGGAAGATCATCGCGACGGTGTTCAACTACTCCCTCGACGGGCTGCTCGCCGACGAGGACACAGAGTTCTGGCGGTTCTGCTTCGCCCACCCCGAGATCACCAACCCGGACGACCCGGAGCACCTGGACTTCCTGCGCGGCGCGTACGCCCACGTCATGGGCCGCGCATCGTATGAGGCCATCGCGCAGGCCATGAGCTCCGGCGGCCACCCCTTCGCCGACCTGCTCACCGAAGGCCGCAAGGTCGTCTTCAGCAGGACCCTGACGAGCGCCGACTGGGCCAACACCACCATCGCCGGCGGCGACACGGCCGAGGAGATCGCCAAGCTCACGCAAGGCGGCGACGGCTACGTCATCGTCTGGGGCGGCGTCGGCCTGTTCCGCTCCCTGATGCAGCTCGACCTCGTCGACGAACTCTGGGTGAGCATGTTCCCGTACATCGCCGGCGAGGGCACCCGGATCTTCGACGGCGTCCCGAAGTCGTACGAGCTGAAGCTGCTCTCCAACACCGCCCACGCCTCCGGCAGCGGGATTGTGGAGCTGCACTACCTCCGACAGCGCTGACAGTCAGGTGCCTACGGTCGAACAGCTGCGGGTCGAACAGCTGCCTTCACGATCTGGGGCCTGAAGACCGACCAGGCCTCTACAGCACCTCCGCCAACCCCCGCGCCAACTGCTCATACACCTGCTCCGAGCGAGCCGCGGCGCGCGCCAGCAACTCGTCCTTGCCCATCCCGGCCGCCAGATCCCCCTGGTACCGCACCTGCGCGGCCTGCACGGCTCCGGCGATCTGCGCCGCCGCGACCTCCAGCAGGAACGGGTCGAGCTGCGGGTGCTGCTCGACGAGCAGTTCGGTGAGCAGGTTCTGCCGCTCGAACATGAAGCCCACCGACCGAGACCACAGCGTCGGGTTCTCCCGGATCAAGCGCGAGAACGTCCGCGAGCGCTCCACCTGCTCGGGCGATTGGACGTAGAACTCGTACATCTCCTGCTGCCACTCCTTCACGGCGGCCAGCACTCCGATCTGCGGGGCCCGGGTGCGCAGGGCGGTGCGCAGCCGGTCGTTCGCCTCGTGCCGCAGTTCGTAGACCAGATCTTCCTTCGAGGCGTAGTGCGTGAACACCGTGGCCGGGGCGACGTCGGCGGCGCGGGCGATCTCGGCCATCGTGACGTGGTCGTAGCCGCGCTCGGCGAACAGGGTCAGCGCCGCGTCGTGGATCGCCCTGCGGGTGCGTCGCTTCTTGCGCTCGCGCAGGCCCAGTTCGGGTTTGCCGTGCTGCTCGGGTGCTCCTGGTCCGGTCTGCATGGAATGAATAATAGCTGGACTTCATCTATCATTAGAGTCACTCTAAGATTGAACACGCTCCGGGGAGGGTTCCATGGCTCAGACCGATCAGATAGCCGACGCGCCACCGCCGTCGATGGCGGCCGTCGCCACCGACGCCGACGTGGTGCCCGGCCCGCGCTCCGGCTTCGCGGCCCGCGCCGGCAACAAGACCGCGCTGCTGGTCATAGCGTGCGTCGCCCAGTTCATGGTGGTGCTGGACGTCAGCATCGTGAACGTCGCCCTGCCGGCCATGCGCGGCGCGCTCGACCTGTCGCCGACCGGCGTGCAATGGGTCGTCAACGCCTACGCCCTCGGCTTCGCCGGCCTGCTCCTGTTCGGCGGACGCGCCGCCGACCTGTTCGGCGCCAAGCCCGTGTTCCTCACCGGCCTGATCGGCTTCACCGCCGCGAGCCTGGCCGGCGGCATGGCCGACACCGGAGGCCTGCTCATCGCGGCCCGCTCGGTGCAGGGCCTGGCCGGCGCGGTCCTCGCCCCGGCGACCATGACCCTGATCATGACCACGTTCACCGACCCGCGCGAGCGCACCAAGGCCCTGGGCGCCTGGAGTGCCACGATGGCGGCCGGCGGGGCGATGGGAGCGGTCGTCGGCGGCATGCTCACGCAGTGGGTGAGCTGGCGCTGGGTGCTGTTCGTCAACGTGCCGATCGGTGCGGCGCTCATCCTGGCGGCCGTTCCGCTGATCGCCAAGACCCGCGGCCGCGGCGCCACGCTGCGCACCCTGGACCTGCCCGGCGCGATCACCGTCACGCTCGGCCTGACCGGGATCGTCTACGGCGTCGTCACCACCGATACCCACAGCTGGGGCTCGGGCGCCGTGCTCGCTCCGATGGCGGCCGGCGTGCTGCTGCTGGCGGCGTTCGTCTGGCTGGAGGCCCGCAGCAGGCACGCCCTGGTGCCGCTGCGCGTGTTCCGGAACCGCTCGCTGGCCGTCGCCGACGTCGCCGCGCTGCTGATCGGCGCCGGCATGTTCGCGATGTGGTTCTACGTCAGCCTCTACCTGCAGCAGGTGCTCGGCTTCGACGCGCTGCAGGCCGGGTTCGCCTTCGTGCCCGGCTCGGCGATGATCGTGCTCGGCACGATGCTGGCCACCCGTGCCCTGGCGAAGATCGGCCCGCGTCCGCTGCTGCTGACCGGCCCGTTCGTCGCCGCGGCCGGCCTGGCCTGGCTCTCGCGCTTCCCGGCCGACGGCTCCTACACCGCCGACGTCCTCGGGCCGCTGATGCTGCTCACCTTCGGCATGGGCCTGGCCATGACGCCGCTGGCCGTGGCCGGCACCGCGGGCATGCCCCGGCACGAGGCGGGCCTGGCCTCCGGCCTGATCAACACCTCCCGGCAGGTCGGCGGCGCCATCGGCCTGGCCGCCCTGTCCACGGTCTCCGCGCACGTTGCCGCCAGCCACGGCGGCAGCCCGAAGGCAGCTCTGGCCGCGGGCTTCGGCGGCGCGATGGTCGGCGCGGCGATCGCTCTGGCCGCCGCCGGACTCGTCGCGGCCCTGCTGCCGCGGCGCGGGAGCGAGCCCGTCAAGGCATAGGGGCTACGTAGGCCCCCACCCTGCGGATACCTCACGTCCACGGCGTACCGCGGGAATCAAGGCTTATCAGCACACGACATCACGCGTTCAAAGTCAGTAGCGCGGGCCTGCCGCCGCGGTCATGAGACGCCGCCGTCCCATGACCGCAGCTCGTCCAGCAGCTACGCGTCGGCGTCGCCTCAGCGGATTACGGGGCCTACGGACATTGACCCCTGACCACCGCTGATCACTACGCTGAAGCCGCTTCCGGTAAGGCTGGCCCCGTGCGGGGCGGTAAATGTGTGGCCGGGGCAGTAGTACGCCGTGTGCGCCGCAAGCGGTTGCTGTGTTGCGCTGTTAGTGAAGCCCAGGCAGAAGCCGTAAGCCGTATCCTCGATATTGTTTACATAGGAGCTTGACGTGGTGTTGATCTGCCGGGATGAACCGGAGGTATTGTTGACTATCGTCACATCTTGATAAGAGGCTCCGTCCGATGCCAAGACTATGCACGTACGGCCATAGATTCCGACGGAGTCTATGGTGACCGTCGGCCCGCACGTCCAGTTACTGGGTTGGCTCCCGTAGACGTGGTATGCCTGGTAATACGGGGAACTGCTTGCGCTGGCCGGCGTTGCCATAGCAACACCGAAGGTTGTGATCGCACTGCTGACGGCGAGGGCGAAGAAGCGCTTTTTGGCGGAGGCCCGCAATTGAATGGTCCCATCTGTGCGTTGGTGAATCGTTCAAGCAGCCAGTTTCATTCATGATGATCTCCGACCCGAGGTGTGGCATCAATAGTGGAACCTACTCAGTAAATTCCGGCGCCTCTGACCTATGTGTGGGTGGTTCGGCCGGGTAGTTGGGGTCGGTAGCCGCCGTGGGCGAGGAGGGCGAGGGCGATGAGGGCTTCGGGGTTGGTGAAGCCGTAGGCGGTGCGGGTGAGCTGTCGGATCTTGGTGTTTATGGATTCGATCAATGCGTTGGACAGGTTGTGGTCGAGGGCGTTGTCGATCTCGGTGCGGTTGCGTTTGATGGTGCGGGCCAACTCGACGAAGGCGGGGATGCGGCAGCGGGCGGCCCAGGTGAGCCAGCGGCCAAGGGCGGCGCGTCCGACGGCACCTTTGACCTTGAAGACATGGCGTAGGCCTTCTTTGAGCAGGTAGGCCCGCCACAGTCGCGGGTCGGTCTTGGCGATCCAGACGAGTTTGTCGTGCTGGCGGACGGTGAGGTCTTCGGGGTTCTTCCACAGCGCCCAGCGGGCGGTCTTCAGCCTCTTGGCTGCTCCGGTGGAGTTGCGGCCGGTGACCGCGGAGTTGCGGGCGCGTCCGGCGGCGGCGTTCCAGGCGTCCCGGCGGACCTGGTCCAGGGCTTTGGTGGCCCAGGCCACGACGTGGAAAGCGTCGGCGCAGCGCACCGCGTTGGGGCAGTGGGTGCGCACTGATTTGGCGATCCAGTGGGCGGCGTCGGCGGACACGTGCGTGATCTGCGCGCAGCGCTCGGGTCCGAGGGCGTCGAAGAACTCATCCACGGTCTGGGCGTCCTGCCCGACCCCGGCCCACAGCAGCCGGCCGGTGTCATGGTCAACGACGATGGTCAGGTATCGGTGGCCCTTCTTGTAGGAGATCTCGTCGATACCGATCCGGGACACGTTCGCGAACCGGTCGGTGCAGGCGTCGATGTCGGCCCACACGCGGGTGACGATCGCCCCGACGGTGCGCCAGGCGATCCGTATCAAGGCGGCGGTGGCGGTCTTGGAGGTGTGGGTGGCCAGCCAGGCCACCTGGTGGTCGAAGTCCAGGGTGTGTCCGGTCCCGGCCCGGGCCCACGGGATGTGGCAGGTGACCACGCCGCAGGTGGGGCAGGACACCCGCGGGGTGCTGGCCTCCAGGTGGACCATCAAGGTGCCGGCGTCCAGGTGTCGCCAGCGCCGCCGTCTCAACCCCCGGTCATAGCCCGGGCAGCGGCGCAGGCACCGGCTACAACGCAGCGCCTGGCGGGCGGCCGGGCGCACATGGGCCACGATCTGGCCGTCGGTATCCAACACGACGTCCTCGACCACAGCGTCCTTCAGACCCAGCAGCCGGGCCCATACAATCCTGTTTTGCACGCCGTGCTCCAGATCAGCCGTTTTGAACCTTAGACAGTCCAAAACCCTAGATCGGACACGGCGTGCACCCACGCAACGCCACCCAGACGACCCACACACACGTCAGGGGCGCCTAAATTCCCACAAATATTGTCGCGCAGCGATCTTGACTTTTGTGTGGCAGGGTGCTGACATAGGATGGACTAGAGTCGCTGCCGCTCGCGTGAGTAGCCCCTTACACTGACTGCTCCTCCCGGCGGATGACTCCGGGCGGCCCCGGTACACCCACGGGCCGACCAAGCCTCAGATCATTGACATCGGTAGGCCGATTCGAAGCTTGAGGCGCGGAATCCAGTGCCGCATCAGGCAACGTTTGCCCTGGCGGTGTGGTGAGTGCGGACCGCGCCGCCGTTTGCTGTGGCCGTCCACGGCCGGCCGCTAGCTCAAGAACCGCTGCAAAGCCGGAGCCAGCAACGCCACGAGCTCCTCAGAACCCAACGAAGCCACCGGCTCCACCCGGATGACATAGCGCGCCATCGCCAACCCGATGATCTGCGCCACCGCCATCTCCACCCGAGCCTCGGCCTCAGGACCACCGCCGAGGCGTGCCGCCAACGGCACGATCAACCGAGGCCTCGCGAAACCGCGCAGCAACGCCGCCATTTCCTCATTCGAGGCGACGGTCCGCACCACCGCCAGCAGCCGCTCCCGAGCCTGCGGCACCTCCCACAGCTCGACCACGAACCGCGCCAGCCGCTCCCCGATCCCCGCCGTGTCCCCGGCCACATGCTCCAGCACCACCGCCGGATCGATCGGGAACTCCAACGCCGCCAGGAACACCCGGTCCTTCGAGCCGAAGTAGTGGTGCACCAGCGCCGAATCCACCCCGGCCGCCCGCGCGATGCCCCGCATAGTCGCCTTCTCGTACCCGCGCGAGGCGAACTCGGCGCGCGCCGCGTCCAGGATCTCGCCGCGGGTATCGGCCGAACCGGGCCGGCGGCCCGGACGCTTGGCGGGGGCGCTCATGATTCTTACAGTAGCCGCCGGTGACGCACCGGCCGTTACAGCGTGTCCCGCCAGCGGTCGGCCGGCCCTACACCACACCCGACAGCACGTCATACAGCAACGCCCGAAAAGCCCGCGCATCACGCACCAGGTTCTCGCTCACGACCAGCGACTTGTCACTGAGTAGCCAGAACACCCGCCCGGCGACCGGAAGCACCGTGATGTCGAGCTCGAACTCCCGCGCCTGCCGCCCGAGCTCGCCCTCCAGCTGCTTCACCACCGCACCGGGCTCCCGAGCGATCGACGGAGCCGACCCGCTGTTGCGCGGCGCCAGTGGACGATAGTCGGCCGACCAGCGCGCCGCCTCCCCGAAACCCGCCTCGACCAGCACCTTCAGCTCCGGCGACCGGGTCAGCAGCTCGAAACCGGGAGGGCCGAGCGTCTGCATCGCGAACCAGTCCTCCAACCGGCCCTCCCACAGCCCCAGCCACAACCCGGTCCACTGCGCCGTCGCCCGCGGCCCCGCCAGCGCGGCCATCCTCTTGTCCACGGCGACCGGCGGATCCAGCGGCGGAATCTCCGGATCCAGGTCCGGCGCCATCCCCGAGGCGTCCCGCAGCCACAACGCCATCGTCAGCGTCTGGCGATCGCCCACCGCGATCCGCCAGCCGGCGCCCCGTTCCCGTCGAAGCCGCACCTGTCCAGCATCGCCGACGCCTCGGCCAGGAGACAATGCTCCGATGCAGGAACGCACTCGGAACCACCGTCACCTCGGCATCCTCGCGCACTCCGCCGAAGGCGCCGCCCTGTCCTTCCAGACCTTCTGCCGCGAAGGCTTCACCCGCCTCGGCCCGCACGACCATCCCGACGTCACCCTCGACCTGATCCCGCTGTCCCGCTCCATGCCGTACTGGGAATCAGGGGACTACGACACCGTCCGTGCCATCCTGCGCGAAAGCGCCGAACGCCTCGCCGCGGCCGGAGCCGACTTCTTCATCTGCCCGGACAACACCGCCCACCTGGCCTTCGAACGCGACGGCGAGCCCTACCCCATCCCCGGCCTGCACATCGCCGAGGTCGTCGCCGACGAAGCCGCCGCCCGCGGCTACCGCAAGGTCGGCATCCTCGGCACGCGGTTCACCATGGAAGGTCCCGTCTATCCCCGAGCCCTCGCCGCCCGGGGCATCGCCTCCGCCGCTCCCGAGGCCGCCGACCGCACCACCGTCGATACGATCATCTTCGACGAGCTCGTCAACGGCGTCTTCACCGACACCAGCCGCGCCGCCTACCACCGCGTCATCGACCGGCTGGCCGAGCAGGGTTGCGACGCCGTCGCCCTGGTCTGCACCGAGATCCCGCTGCTCGTCACGCCGGAGTCCTCGCCGCTGCCGACGCTGGACTCCACCCGGCTGCAGGCGCGGGCGGCCTTCGACGTGGCGATCGGTGCGCGCCCGCTGCCGAGCTGGCGCGGCGGCCCGGTGCAGGACGTCAACGCTGCGCGCTGACTCCGGCTTCAGGCTCCCGGCCTCGGCTAGGAGGTCCTTCACTGCGGCCAGGCTCTGTCCTAGCTTGGGTTCTGTCCTGGCTCGGGTTCTGTGCTGGCTTGGACTCCGTCCTGGCTTGGTTCTGTCCTGGCTCGGGTTCGTCCCTGCTTGGGCCACAGAGCCCTGTCCTAGCTCTGACTACAGCACCGACCTGATCGCGGCGGCCAACCTGTCGTACTCAGCCGGAGCGTTGTAGACGTTCGCACTGACCCGCAGCAAGTTCCGGCCGTTCCACTTGGGCACCGCCACCTCGACGCCGAGCCGGTCGGAGATCTCGCCCTGCAGGTCGCGCGGATCGTCGAACGGCACCGGCAGCGGCACGGTCCGCATCGACACCCCGGCGTCGCTCGACAGCGTCGCCGGATCGACCTCCAGCGCCGAAGCCAGCGCCGCCTGTCCGTACTCGGCGAGCTTCACGTTGTGCTCCCGCACCCGCTGCGGCCCCAGCGCACGCAGGAACGCGATGCCGCTCGGCGCGGACAGCCGCGACGTCGGATCGTTCGTGCCGATCTCCTGGAGGTTGAACGGGAACTCCTCGTTCTCGCCCCAGGAGACGATCGGGTTGCGCAGCGTCGAACGCCACTTCGGCGCGGCCCAGAACGCCCCAGCCGAGCGCGGCACGTACCCCCACTTGTGCAGGTTCCCGCCCCAGTAGTCCGGGCTCAGCGCCGCCAGGTCGATCGGGAGCATGCCCGGGGCGTGCGCGGCGTCGACGATGACGATCACGCCGCGCGCCTGAAGCGTCGGCACCAGTTCCTCGACCGGGAAACGGCGCGCGGTGGAGGACGTGACGTGGTCGATCAGGGCGACCTTCGTCCGTGGCGTCACTGAGGCCAGCACCGTCTCGGCGATCTCGGCGGAGTCGGCGGCCAGCGGGATCTGCGCGGTCACCACACTGGCCCCGGCCTCGCGGGCCCGGCGCTCGACGGCCCAGGTCGTGGTCGAGTAGCCGTGGTCGGTGACCAGGAACTCGTCCCCGGCGGCCAGCGGGACCGAGCTCACGGCGATGTTCATGGCCGTGGTGACGTTCGTGACCAGCGCGACGTGGTCGCCGGCCGGGGCGCCGAGGAACTCCGCGACCGCACGGCTGGCGGTGGCCATGCCCGGACCCACCTCACGGCGGAAGAAACGGGTCGCGTTGGCGTCCATCCGTTCGCGCCACTGTTTCTGGGTGAGCAGGACGGTGCGGGGAGCGTTGCCGAAGCCGCCGTGGTTCAGATAGGCGTGGCCCGGCTGGAGGGTGTCGAACAGGGCACGGACCTCGGTCCAGTCGTCGCCCCACAGGGGGTTGGCGAAGTTCTCCATGCCTGATGATCATAAGTGGCCCCAGGGGGCGGGCCCAAGGGCCACTTCGGCCTTGTTGGCCTGTGCGCATTCCGGCTCCGGGTGTCGTCGAGCCCTGCTACGGTTCCGACACCAATGCGACTATCCAGGGGGTGACACCGTGTCGGACCAAGGCCGCAACACGTATCTCGACGATGTCTTGGCCAATCAGGAACGGCTGGAATCGGACCTGCGGTCCAAGGCGCAGCGGCCGGTACCGGCGATGCAGGTGTCGATGGACGAGGACTCGCTGCTCGCACCGTCCATGCCCGCCCCGCCCGCGCCCGGCGGGCTGCCGCAGGCCTCGATCGCCCCGCCCCCGCAGGCGCCTGCCCGCGGCCGTGCCGCGCGGTTGCAGCGATTCGCCGCGGAAGTCGACGCCGGCCGGGGCGGGGAGGCGGCCTCGGCCAACGCCGTCGAAGTGCGCATCACCGGAGTCGGGCGCTGGAAGACGGTACTCGTGCCGCCGAACGCGTTCGTCGTTCACACACGGCGCGGCGAGACCCAGCCGCGGCACATCGGCCTCGGCGTGTCGTTCCGCTACCGGCCGGCGACGGACTCGTTCCTGGTCGTGCCCGGCGCGATGCAGACGATCCTCATGAACGCGTTCTGCATTTGCAGCGAGCTCCAGGGGATCCTCGTCCAGGCCTACGTCCAGTGGATCATCGAGGACTTCGGCGTCGCCTACCGCAAGCTGGACTTCTCCGACCCGGAGGACCCGATGCGGCTGGTGAACCTCCAGCTCCGCGAGCAGGCCGAAGCGGCGATCAAGGACAAGGTCGCCACGATGAGCGTGCACGAGGTGCTCTCCGACCGCCAGCCGATCATCGAGGAGCTGACGTCGCGGCTGCGGGGCGTCGCCGAGGGTGCGGGCGAGGCCGAGGCAGGGCTCGGGCTGCGGATCGTCACCGTGCAGATCAAGGAGGCGGTGGTCAGCTCCAAGACGCTGTGGGAGAACCTGCAAAAGCCCTTCCGCTCTGAGCAAGGACGGCTGGCCGCGCTCGCGACACTGGCCGCCGAAAGCGTGATCACCGACAGCCGCATGGCCGAGGCACGCAAGCAGGAGACGCGCCGCCTGTCCGACGAGCGGGAGCTGTCCGAGCTCCGGGCGCTCAACGGCGCGCGGGAGTTCGACCGGGACACGAGCGAGCAGTCGCGGCGTGACGAGCAGACGCAGACGAACGCACGCAAGGCCGCCGACGAGGCGCACCGCACCCGGCTGCACACGCTGGCGCTGGAGCGCGAGCGGCACGAGCAGGAGAGCGTGATGGCACGGCTGCGGCTGGAGGAGGAGCAGGAGCTCAGCCGGCTGCGGTTGGAGGCAGAGCTGGCTCAGACGCGGGCCCGGCACACCGCCGAGCACGAGCGGCAGCTGATGGAGCTGGAACGGGAGCGGGTGCGGGCGGAGATCGCCAACGCTCGGTCGGCGGCGGCGCTGCAGGCGGAGCTGATCGGGCGGCTGCCGCAGATCGTGGAGAAGCTGCCGGCGCCCTCGGAGTACAAGGCGGTGTCGGTCGGGGGTGTGGACAGTGGGTCCTTGGCGGGGATCGTTGCTCAGGTGTCGGCGGTGCTGGGGGCTATGAAGTCCGAGGAGTAGGTTCTTGCTCTGTTAGGTAGGCGGGTGCATTGGGGCATCCGCCTATCTGATGTCTTGGTTGGTTGTTTACTCGTTTTGGTTGGTCGGTTCGGTCTGGCAGAGTGCCTGGGTGGATGAGCGCGGAGCGGGGCCGGCAAGGTCGGCGGGGCCGGCAAGGTCGACGGGGTCAGCAGGGTCAACGGGGTCGATAGGGCCGGCAAGGTCGGCGGGGTCGGCAGGGCCTGAGACGTCGGCCGCTGATGTACTACGCGCTGGTCGGCGGATGTTTTTCAACGGCGATGCGGTGACCTATCGGCGTGGCCGGCCGCCTTACCCGGATGCGGTGTTCTCGCTGCTGCGCTCGCGATGCGGGCTTCAGGCGGGTACGCGGGTCCTGGAGATCGGCGCTGGTACTGGACTGGCCACGGGGCGTTTGCTGGCTGCGGGTGCGACGGTCGTCGCGGTCGAGCCGGGGGAGAACCTGGCTGCGGTCCTGGCCGCTGACTTCGGCGGTGAACGACTGGAGATCTGCGTCTCCGACCTCGAGACTGCTGATTTGGCCGGCCCGTTCGACCTCGCGGTGGCGGCCACCGCGCTGCACTGGCTGGACCCGAACACGTCGACCGAGCGGATCGCACGGTTGGTACGTCCCGGCGGATGGCTGGCGGCGTGGTGGAACGACTTCGGCGACGCGAAGCGCCCGACGGAGTTTCGCGACCGCCTCGACGAGGTCTATCGCGATCTGCTGCCCCCCGAGCCCGGGTACCGCGACAGCCGGTCGTACGCGCTCGACACGGAACGCTGGCGTGGGCAGCTGACCGCCGGGTCGTACTTCGAGGACGTCGAGGTCGAGATCATCGAGTGGTCGCAGATGCTCACAGCGCAGACTGCGCGCGATCTGTGGTCGACGTTCCCGAACATCGGCGAACTCGCGGCAGCCGAGCGCGCGGAGTTCTTGAGGCGGCTCGGGGAGATCATCGATGAGCTTGGGGGGAGTGTCGAGGATCCTCGGCTGACGGTTGTTTATACGGCGCGGCGGGTGGAGCGGGCTCAGCCGGCGGCCTGAGCTGTGCGGGGTGTGTGCGGCGTGAGATGGCGAGGCGTCGCCGCGCTGCCGTCGATGGCCAGACCGAGCCACACGGCGCCGGTCCGGCATAACCGTTCTGTCGCTGTGCACGTCCTTGGTTCGGTGCCAGGAGTGCAGTTGGGCTGTGGGTTACAGGCGTTTTCTTACGGCTTCGCGCTGGTTTAAGAAGGATCCGCTGGTGGCGCGGGTCGGCAGTGGGGCGGGTCATGTAGCGGCGGCGGTGGTCTGGGCAGGTGGTGGGGTTTACGGCCACAGTCAAGATCAAGAGCGCCGCCGGAGGCGCAGTAAACCCAGTCACAGCAACGACCGCCGGCCGCCAGCGCAGGTCACGTCCGCGCTGGTGGTGTATGAGACGGCCAGCGGGTGATCTGTGTTCAGGTTAGGCGATCAGGGCGGCGGGTTCGGTGATCGGCTCGCCGCCGGTGTCGCTGATGGCGAGGCGGCGGATCTT
>Ga0207671_10000382_pt1 | contig 62807 bp, 66 predicted proteins | sample KBSC24metaG_FD_184352 | JGI IMG/M metagenome (GOLD analysis project Ga0207671, IMG submission 184352) | Corn rhizosphere microbial communities from Kellogg Biological Station, Michigan, USA - KBS C2-4 metaG (SPAdes) (version 2) | ecosystem: Host-associated > Plants > Roots > Rhizosphere > Soil... | reverse complement strand
ATATGTAAAACCTGAATGATATAGAATAGTTAACAGCCTTTTTTCAAGAGAAAAACGAACAGTTAACAAAAGAATTAAATTGGGATTAAACCACGTTTACACGGGCATTGCGGAAGGGGTAACGTTTCAAATCTTCAAATATTTTCAGCCCGGCCACTTTATTCAGCATTTCTGCATGGCGCGGATGGTGCATATCTGAGCCACAATAATCGTACAGGCCATTGGCCAGCAACTCTTCTGCCACGTCCTTAACCTTTTTACCATAATAGCCAGTAAGTGCTATGGTATTTAATTGCAGCATTACGCCACGGTCCTTCAGCTGTTTAAAGATGTCTGTTTTCTGATGAAAGAATGAGTATCGTTCAGGGTGGGCTAGTATAGGCTGATAACCTTTTGTCTGTATCTTAAACATGATTTCATTCAAACCTAATGGTTCAAACATGAAAGACAGTTCCACCAACAGCTCTTTTCCTTGTATAGTAAGCAGTTCTTCTTCATCAAGGATGCGCATGAAATAATCGTCAATATAATATTCAGCTGCTGCCCTTACGGGTATATCCACTCCATTTTCCTTCAGTGCCTGATGTACTTCTCTTAGCCCGTTTAGTATTGTTTCCCTAGTATTGGGGTAATGGTCGAACTTTATGTGTGGGGTAGTAACAATGCTTTTAAAACCCATCTCTTTCATGCCTCTTATAAGCGACACACTATCGCCAAGCGTTTGTGCACCATCATCAATGCCGGCTATAAAATGTGAATGAATATCCGTACCTAAGAAAGAAAAATCAGCCTTTACTGTTCCTGAAGTTTGCAGGTTTATATCTTCTTTTTTCTTGGAACCAAACAGCCTGGAAAACATAATGATGCATTGTGTAGTACGTTATATAACGTACTGTATTGAAAGAATGCTTAAAGGTACGTTTTATGTTGTAAATATTGTGTTAGGTTGTTGCAGGTCTTTTGGGTTCTCCTAATATACCCATTGGCTTTATCCTTCTTCTTTTCTTTAGCCCAAAGCCTTCTATTGCATACTTTTCTATATGTGCAACGGCTTCGGGTATTGAATCTGTAAAAAGAAATAGTTTAATATCTTCAGGAGCTATAGTTTGTGAATCGACCATGGTTTGCATATGTTCGTATAAATCTTTATGATATTCCTTGCCCATCAAAACAATTGGGAATTTTTGAAATTTACCTGTCTGTATAAGTGTAATAGCTTCAAAAAATTCGTCAAGTGTTCCATAGCCGCCCGGCATTACTACAAATGCATAAGAATATTTACTTAGCAGTGTTTTGCGAATGAAGAAATAATCTATCGTTACCCAGCGGTCAAGGTATTTATTGGGTTGCTGTTCTTTGGGTAGTTTTATGTTGCAGCCAACTGATATGCCACCGGCCTCTTTTGCTCCTCTATTTGCCGCTTCCATTATGCCCGGGCCACCGCCAGTCATTACCGTAAAACCAAGCCCTACCATTGCGCTGCCTATTTCGCGGGCCATTTCATAATATGGGTGTGTTTCCTTAAATCTTGCTGAACCAAACACAGTAACACAGGGCCCCACAAAATGCAGCTTTCTCAAACCATGTATGAATTCCTTCATCACATGCATTAAATAAGAGAACTCCTTCCACCGTGAATGTGGCCCCTCCAGAAAGCTTGCTTCTTTTTGCGAGCCCACCGGGGTAAAGTTATCCTGCGGGTTTGTTACATCTTTTCTTTGCTCCATACTGTTTTCAAAGTTAATGGCAGAATGCTAAAGTGAATGCATTTGCAGTAGCATGTTCTTCAGCTCATTTTCATCGGTTATATACAGATTACCCAAACCGCTGTTATTTGCGCTGGCTACGGGTGATACCGTTATTCTGGCTGATGTATGAAACTCTGTGGCGCCCGTTTGCATAAGCTGTGCAATGTTGGCTGCACGTACACCACCACCGGGCATTATACTGATGCGGTCTGCCGCCTGTGCCACAAGCTTTGCCAGTACACTTATGCCCTCCACCGCAGTACCTGCAGACCCGGAAGTTAGTACTCGTTCACAGCCGCAGTCTATCAATTGTTCCAGCGCCTTATATGGGTCGGGTGTTATGTCAAAAATTTTATGGCAGGTAACACCCATAGGATATGCCCATTCCACCATACGTTTCATTCGTTCTGTATCTATACTGCCATCTTCCAATTGCACACCCGTGGATATACCTTCGCAACCCAGTTGTTTGCACAGCTCTATATCTTTTTTCATAATGGCGAACTCATCTTCGTTATATAAAAAATCACCGGCTCTGGGTCTTATGATGGGGTATACAGCTATGGATACACGTTCTTTTACTCTTTGTATGGTGCCATAGCTGGGTGTAGTTCCCCCTTCTTTGGGGTTGTCACAAAGCTCCACACGCTTAGCGCCCGCATGTGCGGCTATGATGCAGGATTGGATATTGAATGCGCAAACTTCAAGTATATATTTGTTGTTCATCAGTATATACTTTTTGCGGGGTATATTCTTTCTTCATTACCGCTTTTTACTGCGTAGGTAAAGCCTTTCTGCAATGCGTAAGCGCCATATTCTCCTTTCTTATTCATAGCCAGAAAGCCCACCTGCACTTCTTTAGCTTTTTCAGGGCTGCGCTGTATAATGCGCTCCACCGCACGCTTGCAGGCGGTTTCAGGATCCATACCCTGGCGCATTAGCTCCACTACCAGGTGAGAGCCTACTATGCGTATTACCTCCTCACCCACGCCGGTGGATGTTGCTGCGCCTACTTCATTATCTACATATAGACCTGCACCTATTACCGGCGAATCACCTACGCGGCCATGTATTTTGTATGCCATACCACTGGTAGTGCATGCGCCGCTCAGGTCGCCATTGGCATCCATTGCTACCATACCTATAGTATCATGATTATCCTTTCCGCCGGGCATCGGGTCTTTGCCTTTATGATATAATTGGTTCTCTATGTTTTTTACCGGCTCATATTTTGCCGTCTTCAGCCATTCCTTCCAGGCTTTTTCGCTTTCAGGCGTCAGCAGGTTTTCCTTTTTAAAGCCGTTCTCCAATGCAAACTGCAGCGCACCATCGCCAGCTAATATTACATGCGGTGTTTTTTCCATCACCAGTCGCGCTACGGATATAGCATGTGTTATATGCTCCAGGCACATCACTGATCCACAATTATATTTCTCATCCATGATACAGGCATCCAGGGTCACATGGCCATCTCTATCGGGCAATCCACCATAGCCTACACTATGATTATCCGGATCCGCTTCGGGCACTTTCACCCCAGCTTCCACCGCATCCAGTGCCCGGCCATTTTTTCCCAATATTTCCCAAGCTGCAGCATTTGCCTCTTTACCAAAATCCCAGGTAGATATAACTATCGGCGCGCCTTGCACAGATGCATATATATTTTCTTTCTGTGTTTGTGCAAAAAGGCTTTTCCCAGCCAGCATACCTGCTGAACCCAGTAACGATAGTTTTACAAATTTTCTTCTGGTTGACATCCTGTCTTAATTAATAGTTTCAAATTAATAAAAAGAATTATCGGTAATTAACCAAATATGCTCTTTTGAATTTTATATCACGTAAAACTAATAGTTTCGCACTGTCATTTAACAAGAGTAATTATTTTTTTATACATACAACTATGTCTGAAATACGTCATAACTGGACGAAGGATGAGATAAGAGAAATCTACGAAAGGCCTTTATTGCAACTTGTATTGGACGCTGCAGGTGTACATGGCAAGCATCATAAATTTGGTGAGGTGCAGATAAGCAGCCTGCTGTCTATAAAAACTGGTGGCTGTCCTGAAGATTGCGCATACTGCCCGCAGGCAGCCCGCTATCACACGGGTGTGAAAGTACACGCACTGATGCAGGTAGATGAAGTAGTAGCCGCGGCACAAAACGCAAAGCAGGGTGGTGCATCCCGCTTTTGTATGGGTGCTGCCTGGAGAGAAGTGCGCGACAATCGCGATTTTGACCGTGTACTGGACATGGTAAAAGCTGTGAACAAGCTGGATATGGAAGTATGCTGCACACTGGGCATGCTAAGCCCCGAACAAGCTGAGAAGCTGGCTGATGCAGGCCTGTATGCATACAATCACAATGTAGATACATCTGCCGATCACTATGAACAGATAATAAGCACCCGCACATACGACGATCGCCTGCAAACATTATCAAATGTGCGCAAGGCAGGTATTTCTGTATGCAGCGGCGGTATTATAGGTATGGGCGAAAAAGATGAAGACCGTATGGGTATGCTGCTTACGCTGGCAAACCTGCCGGAACATCCTGGTTCCGTACCTATTAATGCACTGGTGCCTGTGGCAGGTACGCCACTGGGTGATAATAACCGTGTACCATTCTACGACCTGGTACGTATGATAGCTACTGCACGCATAGTTATGCCGCTTTCCGCAGTACGTTTATCTGCAGGCCGTCTGGAACTTTCTATGGCCGAACAGGCTATGTGTTTTATGGCCGGCGCTAATTCAATTTTTGCCGGTGATAAATTACTGACCACACCAAACCCTGAATTTAACGAGGACATGGAAATGTTCCGCATACTGGGCTTGAAGCCTAAAGCGGCTTTTGCTGATGCCCCCGCCAAAAATAAATCAGGCGTGCTGGAGCATGAACCCTCTTGATCAATACTTAACTGACAAGCTACAGGAACGCCGCAAGGCAGGTAACCTTAGAGAACTGCGCACAGAACGCGCGGCTGTTGACTTTTTTTCTAATGATTACCTGGGCATAGCCACCTGCAGCTTGCTTCCCTCTATTTCAGACAATAGCCTTTACGCCAGTGGTTCTACCGGGTCAAGGCTATTGTCTGGCAATACTAGAGCAGCAGAAACACTGGAGCAGGAAATAGCCAGGTTTCACCAGGCTGAAGCAGCATTGTTATTTAACTCGGGCTACGATGCCAATATTGGTTTGCTCAATTGCATTTGCAACAGGCATACAACCGTTTTGTATGATGAGCTATGCCACGCCAGCATTATAGATGGCATACGCCTGAGCCAGGCAACCAATCGCTATAAGTTCCGTCACAATAACCTGGATGAACTTGAAGAAAAACTAAAGCGCGCGAATCCCACACATCCCGCAGTGATAGTAGTGGAATCTGTTTATTCAATGGATGGGGATATGGCACCGCTTTTAGACATTTGCAAGCTCGTAGAAAAATATAATGCTGCATTAATAGTAGATGAAGCACATGCAACCGGTGTTTTTGGCGAACATGGTGAAGGACTTGTTTGCAGCCTTCAGCTACAGGATAAGGTTTTTGCACGTGTACACACTTTTGGCAAGGCATTGGGCTGTCATGGTGCCGCTGTTGTGGGCTCGCAATTACTAAAAGATTATCTTATCAATTTTGCCCGCTCGTTCATTTACACTACCGCCTTGCCTTTGCATGCTGTACAAACAATTAGCGAAGCATATACCTATTTGCAATCACCTGCATTTTCTAACAGTCGCCTGCATCAGTTAATAAATTATTTCCGCGTCCAAACACGACAAAGCGGGTATACAGGCTGGAAAGATAGTACAAGTGCCATCCAGGCATTAGTGATAGGCAGCAATGAAAAAACAAAAGTTGTTGCCAATGCGCTGCAAGCAGCAGGCTTACAAATAAGTCCTATTCTGCACCCTACAGTACCCCTGGGCATGGAACGCCTGCGTATATGCCTGCACGCTTTTAATACTGAGGGAGAAATAGATACATTAATCGAAGTACTAAAACAGCATTTATGAACAATACTATAGCCGTAGCAGGTATACATACGAACATAGGAAAAACTATAGCCTCTGCCGTATTGGCCGAGGCATTGCAGGCCGACTATTGGAAGCCGGTACAAGCCGGCGACCTTGATAAAAGTGATGCTATGACCGTGCGGGGATTACTATCAAATAGCCGTAGTCATATACACAAAGAAGCATTGCTTTTATCACAGCCCATGTCTCCGCATGCAGCGGCTGCAATAGATGGCATTGATGTGGATCACACAAAGTTTCACTTACCTGTTACTGATAATACCTTACTTATGGAAACTGCAGGTGGGGTATTATCGCCATTAAGCAACAAGCTTACCATGGCAGACCTTATTGCATATTATAATTTACCTGCGATATTAATTACACAGAACTACCTGGGCAGCATCAATCATACATTATTAACCATTGAGGTATTGCGCAACAGGAATATACCTTTGCTAGGTGTAATAGTAAATGGAGACAGCAATGATGCTACTGAAAGCTATATAGAGCAATACGGCAAAGCGCCTATTGTTGGGCGCATACCTCAGTTCGACATACTGAACAAAGAAGCAGTTAAAGAATGTGCAGACAATATTAAAGTTTCATTAGCTCAACACCTGGAATATGTCCAATATTAAGGAACGTGATAAAGAAGTAATATGGCATCCCTATACACCCATGAAGCTTTCGCCGGAAGCTATTGGTATTGTACGTGGAGAAGGAGCTTATTTAATAGACGAAGACGGGAATAAATATATAGATGCTATTGCATCATGGTGGGTGAATTTGCACGGGCACTCCCATCCTTATATTGCCAAAAAAATAAGTGAACAGCTAACTACGCTGGAGCATTGCATATTTGCCGGTTTTACGCATGAACCTGCTGTATCGTTGGCTGAAAGGCTTTTAGCAATACTACCGGGACAGCAGAAAAAAGTATTTTATTCTGATAATGGCTCCACTGCAGTGGAAGTTGCTATAAAAATGTCCTTGCAATACTGGAACAATGTAGGCACACCAAAGAAGCGTATCATAGCCCTTGAAGATGCATATCATGGTGACACATTCGGCGCAATGTCTGTAAGTGGCAGAAGCATTTTTACAGAATCATTTAAAGGCTTCTTGTTTGATGTGGACTTTATTTCATTCCCTTCGAAAGATCAGGCACAGAGAAGTGTTAAAGAGCTGGAAGAGTTGTTGAAGAAAGGAGACGTTGCGGCTTTCATAGTAGAACCACTGATACAGGGCACTGCGGGCATGCGCATGTATAGCCCTGAAGTACTGGAACAATACTTTAGCCTTTGTAAAAAATACAATGCGCTCATCATTGCCGATGAAGTAATGACAGGCTTTGGTCGCACTAACACACTTTTCGCTTGCGATCAGGTTACCACAGCGCCAGACATGATATGCTTATCCAAAGGATTAACGGGCGGCACTATGCCCATGGGCATTACTACTTGCGCACAGCATATTTTTGATGCTTTCTATGATGATGACCGAATGAAGACGTTATATCACGGTCATTCATACACTGCCAATCCCATAGCCTGCACCGCCGGCCTCGCCAGTTTGGACATCACACTTAGCGAACAATGCCTGGCAGACAGAACGCGTATTATAGCAGCACATAAAGCCTTCGCTCAGAAAATAGTGGCGCATCCATCAATAAAAGATATCCGTCAGGAAGGTACTATTATTGCACTCGAACTGAACACAGGCACACAAACATCCTATCACAATGCGCAGCGTGATTTTATTTATAAATTCTTCCTCGGCAAAGGAATACTCATGCGCCCCCTGGGCAATATCATTTATATTATTCCACCCTATTGCATTAGCAGCGAACAACTGCAACACATATATAACAGCATAGAGGAACTACTAACAACATTAAGCAATCGATAAAATATTTATAAATGGAACAGGCAGAGATACTGAAACAAGTGAATGAAAAAATAGTAAGTGATAATGCATTGCATGCAAAGTGGCTGAACTCGTTATCTATGATGGAAAATACTGGCGCACGTAAGATATCACGTTACGAACATCCTGTCAAAACAAACATCATTGTACTGAAACATGCTGCAGAAGAAGCACGTCATGCCTATTATCTTAAAAAGCAGATAGAAAAGCTGGCACCTGATGCCTGCCCTGACTATTCATTCGAATATCTTCTTGCTCCTGTTGAGAGTCATCATTACCTGCACCAGCTGGATACACAAGCTTGCCGCTATCTGAAGGAAAAACTGGATCTCAGCGGCAGGGATTTAAAGCATGGCGCTTATTTACTGGTTACTTACGCTATTGAAGTACGTGCAGATATGCTCTATGGCATTTACCAGGATGCGCTTACCGCACATAAATCCAGAGTGAACGTGAAATCCATCATCATGGAAGAGGAAGGTCACCTTGCAGAAATGGAACGTATGCTAAAGGAGTTCCACCCATCGTGGCAGGCATTGGCTACAGACTGCTGTAAAATAGAAGATGAGTTATTTACTGCATGGATAATGGCCATTCAAAAAGAACTAAGCACGGCGCAGGTTGTTGCATAGTAAACCAACATAGCTTTTTATTCAGCAGTCCAAGTGGGCTGCTGTTTTTTTTACCAGTTGCTATTCATATTACCTTGTCTCATTGGTACGAGGCTGCGTGTATTGATACCTACCCTAAAACCTGAATTTCTTCCACCATGGCTATCCCATGACTGTACGAAGTCAACCCGCAGGTAGCGGAATTTGCCAAAACCAATATTATCCAGGCCAAAGAAAGCTTCAGTGTAGTAGTCGCTCTGCCTTGCGTAAAATATATTGCTGCCTATTAAAAAGTTTATTTTGGCTTGTTTAAAACCCGGGAGTTTATTACTAATAAATCCATTCAGGTTGTATTCTACATGGGTTTCATCATAGAAAGGTTCTTTATTGCTGAAATCGTAATACTGTGCAAACTGGAAGCTATAGAGATAAGGAGAGGCTATACCAATGCCCTTATTGCCATACAGATGCATTAAATCAGCTATTGAAACATAAGCTGAATTGAGGAATCCACCAAAGCCGGTATTATATCCCACTATCCCATATTTTTTAAGGTCTATATTACCATGCAGCATCAGCTTCCATTTATCAAAGTTCACTTTGCTATTGCCAATGTCCGGTATTCCCTTATCGTAGCTAAGATCAAAAACCGGGGCATGACTAAGATTTGCTATCTTGTAATCTTTATAATAAGCGTACGTATAACCAGGTTGATAAGAAATACTAAGCTTTATCAGGGCCGCATTGTGCACTTCCCATGGCGCTAATGCTTTAAGGTTCTCCGGTACATTACCTGAATATCTGTCCGAACCCTTATCTGCAAAACTGAAATCTGTTGTATTTTCCAAAGGTAGTCGACGGTCATATTCAAAATGTGCATTCCACATGAGTCCGTTTCCATAATTTCTTCCTATATAGAGGGCATTTACCCACTGCTCGTATATCTTCAGTTCGTTGTCATCCCATAGAAGCGCTGATATCGTATTGAACAATGGGAAAACCGAATTATCATAGTCGTACTGGAATACATATTTCCCAAAGCTGCCGCCTACTAACCAATATCGTCCACGCCATTTTGTATCTTCCTGTATGTACGTCAGCCGGCCTATTGCATTAAAATGCCGATTACTAAATCCGTATCGAACTATGCCCGCACCCGCCAGGTATTTACCTTTATCCAGGCTATGTAGCCATTCAATCTTTGGTGCCACATTCACCCCTTCCACCGGGTTGAAATTTATTAGCCCGTCCATCAGGGCAGCAACTTTAAAAGAATCTGCACCGTGCCGCCACGAAACACCTAGCGCTGCAACCTCAATCACCTTTGCCGGCATCTTCAAAGACCCCAGGGAATCTATCATATCATCGAGACTCTGATCTTTAATGACTAAGGTGTCCATTATAAAATCGTGTGTCACATCCTGGTCCTCAGGCATTGTAAATGCAAACACATTTGCTTTAAAGCCATCTTGCCTGCAAACGATTTTATAGTAACCTGGATCCAGTGTCAATTCATAATCACCCACATCGTTGCTAAGTACGCAATTGTCTTTATTTAGAATGCACAGCGTGGCTTTATTTAATGCCTTCGATTTTGTGTCCAGCACCCTGCCTTTCAGCACACCTGCATGAACAGCGAAGGGCAGCACAATAATTAATATAAAAATAAAAACACCAAATATTCTGTTCATCAGAAGTCTTAAGTTATCTACCCACCCAAATATAATTGAGTGAAATAAAGTACAGTATTTATTGCCTGAAAATAATACAAGGCATAAAATTTCATACCATAAGCTTTATAAACTTTTATATTTGCCTGCACCTACTATCAATTTTATCATAAAAATGAATAAAGCCCTTTTGTTAATGCTCTGCTTATTTACCGCGTTCTTAAGTGCAGCCCAGGTACTTAATGACCCTAAGGAAGCTTTTCAGCAATCTGCACAAAGCGGAAAAAATGTTTTACTTGTTTTCTCCGGCTCTGACTGGTGTATACCTTGCATACAGTTTGAAAAGAAAATATTGTCAGATCCAGCCTTTGAAGCCTTTGCTACTCAGAACCTTATAGTACTGAAGGCGGACTTCCCTCAAAAGAAGAAGATACCTGAAATATTAAAGTCACAGTACGAAGCCCTTGCAGATCAGTATAACCCCACCGGCAATTTCCCATACATAATACTTATAAGTCCCGATAAAAAGCTATTGGGCAACTTCATATATCAACAACAGTCTGTAGCTACTTTTATTTCGGACCTAAAAAAAGCAGCCAGGTAGTGCATGCTGCTCAAAAGCAAAATACGTATGCGCCTTATGGGTTCAGATTTTGAACTCATTGCCACGGCTGTTGATGAGCAAAGCGCTGATATTTTTCTGCAACAAGGCATAAACGAAATTAAACGGCTTGAATACCTCCTCACCGAATTCAGCAATACATCTCAAACTGCAGCTTTAAACAATAATGCTGGCATTGGACCTGTGCAGGTAGATACTGAAGTATATGAACTGATAAAACGCTGTAAAAATATTTCATCGCTGACCCAGGGTGCCTTTGATATAACTGCGGGTGCATTGAAGCGGTTATACAATTTCAAACAGGGCAATGTACAATTGCCGGACAAAAAAACTATCCTGCAAACGCAAAATAGCGTTGGTTATAAAAAAATAGAACTACTTGCTGATAACACCGTCTTCCTGCAAAAAAAAGGAATGCACATAGGCTTCGGGGCAATAGGCAAAGGTTTTGCAGCCGACAAAGTAAAAACGCTATGGCAAACTGCCGGCATGAGTAGCGGCGTTATCAATGCGAGCGGCGACCTCACCATATGGGGTCGCCAACCGGACGGCAGCCCATGGAAGGTAGGTGTTGCAGATCCCGACAATAAAGACAATATACTACTGTGGCTACCTGTTGAAAATGCGTCGGTAGCCACCTCCGGCAATTATGAGCAGTACTTTGATCTCAAGGGTATTCGCTACTCCCACAACATTGACCCACGTACTGGCCTGCCTGCGCGCTTTATAAAAAGCGTTACCATCGTTAGTCCAAGTGCGGAGTTATCAGATGCTCTGGCCACTGCTGTCACTATTATGGGAAAAGAAGTAGGGCTCAATTTCATAAATCAATTACCTAATGTACATTGCATTATTATTGACGACAGCAATAAAATATCTTATTCTAAAAACATTAAGATAAATGTCTAGGTACACGCTTTTGTTTATACCGCTTTTATCCCTGGCAATGTTCTTTTGCAGCTGCCATACCGTTAAGCCATACCAACGGGCCTACCTAAATGATGAGAACATGAAGCTGGGCAAGGCTGATAATGAAAAATTCAGCGAAAGCGTGCACACTTATCGCGAAGGTGCGAGCGGGGGCGGCAACGGTAAAGCAAGCGGAGGTTGCAGCTGTAACTAACTTATGAAAAGGAGATTTCTTTCTTTCGGTTTAATGCTGGGCTCCTTTTTATCTTTTGGTCAGCGCAGTACAGACTCCGTATATAAAAAGCAGAAGGTATCGGAAACGGACATCCAGGTACTCTTTTCTTACTACAACCAAACCGGCGACCACTCAGCAGTAACAGGGGGTATTGGCACAGAGATGTTGCATGTATATGCACCGGAAGTAATTGTAAACAGACAAGTGGATTCACTGAATAGCTATACTATTGACGGCGGAGCTGATGTTATAACCTCAGCATCGGCAGATAATATTGACTTCAATAAATCTTCGGCTTCCCGTGTGGACACACGCAGCTACCTTAATATTGGCTATCAGCGCAAACTAAAAGGCACTGATACACATCTAGGGATTAGTAGCGGTCAGTCGCTGGAATCTGCTTATAGGTCAACTCCTCTTGGCGTTTCCTTCGATCATAAAAGCAATTCAGGCAGCAGGGAAATAGCTGCGTCCTTGCAATGCTATTTTGATGATCTGCGCTGGGGGCTGCTTGATCCCGACTATTATCATCCCATAAGAGTAGTATATCCTTATGAGTTGCGCTACAAGAAATGGTTTACTAATTATCAACGCTACTCTTACAATCTTAGCACCGCGTTATACCAGGTTATAAACCGACGGATGCAATTTGCGCTCTTTCCTGAGCTGGTTTACCAGCAGGGTTTGCTTTGCACGCCTTATCACCGTGTGTATTTCAATGACCATTATACAGAAAAGGTTGAAACGCTGCCATCACAACGCTGGAAAGTACCTATTGGTTTGCAGCTAAATACATTTGTTGGTTCACGCACCATCATTCGTGCCTATTACCGTTTCTATTGGGATGACTTCGGTATTACGGCACACACCTTTAAGCTTGAGGTTCCGGTAAAGCTGTCCGCCACATTTACAGTTTCACCCTTATTAAGGCTATATACCCAAACAGCGGCAAAATATTTTGAACCATATGCTCAGCATAGTCTGGACAAAACATACTTCACTTCCGATTATGATCTTTCAAAGTTCAGCAGCTACGAACTGGGATTAAATGTTCGCTTTGCGCCGCATGCATTGTTCCTGCGTAAATATTTCTTTCAGGCAGTCTCACTGCGCTATGCTTATTATGAACGGACAGACAAGCTAAATGGCAGTATGATATCTGTAGCTTTCGACATTAATCATCAGGCCAGGAAGTAAGGGTGTTTACCTTTTCTTTTTACTTTTCTTTTCATCCTCATTAGCTTTATTTTGCTGTTCCTGTTCCTGCTTTTCCTCTTCAGCTTTTTGCTTTTTCTTAAAGTAGCCGCGTAGTAGGAAGTTGTGCTGCAATGCTTTCATATCTTCACTGAAGCCCTGTCCGCCTTCTTTAAATGTTTTCAGGGTTGCAGTTGCCGATTTCATAGTTCCATTCAGGTTCTTTGCAAGGCTATCAGTATATAGCAGTTTCCCTATACTCCCCTTACCGGATTTTACCTGTGTCACAATACCCGCCAGCGCATCCGTTATTATTTCTGCATTATCTGCTATCTGCGATATTTTAGCAATGGTCTTATCCAGCTCTAAAGGATTTACGGTGGCCACCATTCCATTGTCTTTAATCAGCGGTGCATCGGCGCTACCTGCTGTTATAACCACAAGCTTATCACCCATCAGCCCGTCAGAGCCTATGCTCGCTACTGCATTTGTTTTAATGTAAGGGCGTGCTTTATCATCCAGTCGCATGGTTACCATGGCCTGCGTGTCAGATATTATTTGTATGTTTTGTACGGTGCCCACATTTATACCCACAAAGCGTACATTATTCCCTACCTGAAGACCGCCTACGTTTTTAAACGCACCATTTATAGTAAATGAATTTCCAAATAAGGTTTTCCTTTTCCCAATCAGAAATATACATGCTACTAACAGGAACAACCCGACAAGTGTAAATATGCCTATTTTAATTTTTTGTGATGTTGAGTTCTTCATGACTACGGTTGTTTAAAAAACGCATTTACATTTTCATCTGTCGATTTCTTTAGTTCATCAAATGTTCCTTCGGCTATATACACACCGTCCTGCATGATCAGTATACGATCAGAGGTCATTTTAGCGCAGGCCAGGTCATGGGTTATTATTATGGATGAGGTCTGGTATTTCCGCTGCATCTTCACAATCAGCTCACTTATTTCTTCAGATGTTATGGTATCCAGCCCTGTAGTAGGCTCATCATACAATATTATCTCCGGCTTCACGATCAGTGTTCTCGCAAGTCCTATTCGCTTGCGCATGCCACCCGATAAATCGGAAGGAAATTTTCTGACTGCATCTGGCAGCCCCACGCTTTCCAGCACCTCAGCCACTCTGTTTTCTATTTCTTTTTCATCAGTTAGCTTCAGTACCTTTCTTAAAGGAAATTCAAGATTGTCGCGCACGGTCATCGAATCGTACAACGCGCCACTTTGAAATAGAAATCCTATACGTCTGCGTAGTTCTTTCAACTCCACGCCCGTCATCGTCGATATTTCTTTCCCAAAAACTTTTAGGTCTCCGCCATCCTTATCCAGCAGGCCCACAATACATTTTATAGTCACGGATTTCCCCTCACCTGACCGGCCTAATACCACAAGATTTTCCCCTCTGCACAGATCCATGTTTATATCCTTTAACACATGATTTCTGCCAAATGACTTTTTAAGATGTCGTATTTCTATTACAGATTCCCTGTCGTCACATACTTCCCCTTGCTGCAGGCTTTCGTCTATTTCTCTTGCTGTCTTCATTTCCTCCTAGTTATATGCCAATACACTTGTCAACTGCACTGCTATCGCATCTATTACTATTATCCAGAGGGAGGCACTCACTACCGCTGAATTTGCGGCTACTCCTACGCTCTCTGTACCCCTGTCAGAATTATATCCCTTGTAACATCCTACAAACCCAATTGCAAAACCAAAAAAAACACTCTTAATAAACGCCGGTAGCAGGTCAACAAAGTCTATGGCCGAAAATGACTTGTTGAAATACAATATAGCGCTCACATCGCCGCTTAAATTGTTGCCGATAAAGCCGCCAACCAGCGACAAGGCATCTGCCATTAGTGTTAGCAGCGGTATCATCACTGTGCAGGCTATAATTCGTGTCACTACCAGGTATTGTATAGCATTAGCACCAGACACCTCCATGGCATCTATCTGTTCTGTCACTTTCATGCTCCCCAGCTCTGCGCCTATACTCGATGCTATTTTGCCCGTACATATCAGCGCTATAATTACAGGTCCTATTTCACGCACTACTGATATGGCTACCATACGCGGTACGTAGCTCTCCGCACCAAATCCCTTTAACGTCGGCAGGCTTTGCAGCGTCAGTACAAAACCAAGTATTATACCCGTCAGGCCCACCAGCCCTATTGATTTATAACCTATTATATAGCATTGTCGTACCAACTCTCCCCAGTCGAAACCTCCACGAAAAATATTTCGGAAAAAGCGTATCATGAACAGTGTCTGATTACCAATTTCTTCAATTATTCTATTTCCCGATGATGTTTGAGATTGCGGCATACCCATTCCTTTTTCTATAGCTTGTGCACATTTATCGCCATACCATTGTCGCTACACAATTATATTTATAGTGGTATTTTTAAATAGTTATGCTATTACTATTCTTAGCATTATAAAAAGACTATGCCACTTATGTAAAAACCTTCATTTGCAACTCTGCATGAAAACTTTATTGTTTAATGATTGCAAACAATATCTCCTCAACAGTTCAACCTTTGATGCCGCATTTATATTCGATTTAGGGAACTACTGCTTTATAAATACCTGCCTGTTAAGCAAATCCCCCTTCACATCCTGCATGCTTATCCAATATGTTCCCGTATTCAAATCTGCTACCGGAATCTGTATCAGGACATTTGCCCACATAGTATTCAGGCTACGCACTTTTTGCCCTTTTACATTATAGAGCATTATCTGTATCCTGGTGTCAGCGGCCAATCCTGCAATACTAATATTTAACTTATCACTCGCTGGATTGGGATATATTTTTACATCCTGCTGCTTTATTATTTCCGGCACAGCTGTGTTATCATTAAAGCGCTGATAATAATAAGAGGTGACGGTAGATGCCAAAACAGGATAAGATGTTCCATTATACAGGTAACTCATCAGCTTCACCGGTAGCTTAAAGGTATCATAGCTGCAGGTTTGCATTGTCTGCGGTACCCAGTTATTCACCAGCGAATCCCAGCCTTGTATATATATGGTATCGGGCAGAGAAGCTGTATTTACATGCTTTGCTTCATAAAAGTTCGGCGCCCAGTAGCTGTTTATACCGTCATACTGATACTCCTTCCAGCTAGTATTAAAGTTAAGACCTCCTGTATAGGCGAATGTATCCCGCACGTAAGGCACCAGGTTTGTGCCGTCAAAGTAGCTTGCCTGCACGGTCAGTAATCTATTACCGGCATCGTAAGTATTTATGTATTTCAGCTTTTCGCGTAGTGGCGCTACGCTGTCCGCATATGTGTCTATTGTTATCACGTTACCACTGGCGTCATACGCATAATAGGATTTTGCAATTATTCGCCAGCCTGTACCTGTATACACGAATACACTGTCTTGAATTATTTTATTTGCGGTATTGTAGCTATAGTACTGTGCGTAAGCGCTATCCGCTATACCCGCATTCATAAAGAAGGTATATCCCTTTACAATATTGCCTGCGGCGTTGTAGCTATTTTGATAGCTCGCATTCTGAAAGGTAACGGAATCTGTGTAGTTTATAGTATAGTTAGTAAGATCGTTCAAGGCATCGTAATTTGATAACGCTTTACCATAATAGCCGTACAGCAAGGTTACAGGATTTACAATCCATCTCTTCAAAGTATCACTTAGCAATTGGGGTTTTGTAAAAAGCCCATAATAGTTAAACATAGGTGTATTTCCGTACGGATAATTAAATGCATAAAGCATCATATTGAAGTCATACGAAGAACTTCTGTTGCCGGTATAGCCCAGGTGCACAGAATCCGTTAGTGAATGTGGTATTATCGTGTTATCAAGCATACTTTGAGCCACTAGCCTTTCTCTCACCACGCTGGTTGTTTTCATTTCAGCATGTTGTATCTGCATTTGTGGCTGCAGCAGAGCACTTAGTACATTTCTGTGATATACATTTTCAGCGCTTACTATTTGGGCTTGCGATATAAGGTTCGAAAGCAATATGATAAAGGATAGAGAAAGGATTTTCTTCATAAAATTCTTAGACGTTATATCTGCTATGGTAAGTTAATACATTATCGCTTATCTTATAATATTTTTCTTGATATTTATGTTTAAAGTATGTATTTTGCCATATACCATTGAAGGCACTTTTATGTCAAATCAACCTAAACCTCATCTCAGAAGAACAGTAAAGCTTACAGCTGCACTTTATCTGCTCACACTTATTGCTGCGCTTACTGCCATTAACGCCTGCAAAAAAAGCAGTCCGCACTCAGTTGTGGCTACTCCCATTATTTCAAATAGTTTAAATGATCAATCAGAAACAGACATACTTACTATTGCCAATATTCAAAAATCATCTGTCGATAATTCTGTTACAGATGTAATGTTCTACGAGCGCCAGGAGATCTTCAATGTGTCCGATGCTACTATGCTTTCCACTTTGCAAAAAGCTTTTAGTTCCGGACAACGTGTCAGGGCAATCACTGATCCCATGGCTGGCACCATAAAGCAAGTAGCTATAGCTACCGCACAGGAAATGAAAGCCCACCCTGCACTCATCAATCCACTGCCTGCTACAATGCAGATGCATAAGATTGATGCGGCAATGCTAAATGATGAAGGGCTTAACAATGTGCAAACGATCAACATGCCGGCACCGCTGCCGGGCCTTACTAATGTGATACCCGACCTAGCTACCGCACAGCTCATGTTCACTTATTTCGCGCAGCAATCCTGCAATCTACCCGGCCCTCCGGGCATTGATCAGTGCATCTCCTTTCAGTATGTTATTGACGGCTGCTATGCACGTGCACACAAAATGAGCTGGATCATTATGAATAAATATCACTATAGTGTTCAGAAATTATTCAGCTATGGCAATCTTTCAGTACGTGCTAACAAATGGGGTGGCTGCTGTGTTCGCTGGTGGTATCATGTAGCGCCATTAGTTACAGTCAATACCCCTCAGGGACCCAAAGCATATATCATGGACCCCGGCATGTTTGATGGCCCGGTTCCTATGACCACCTGGTTGCAGGCACAGAATAATAAGGGCTGCTTTACCGCCGCTTCAGTCACCTCATACGAGGTGGAACCTGTTACTGCTTATTGGCCTAATGGCGGTGGGGGCTATGACCGCGACACCGATTACTCCATGACCAACGGAACACTTTCCAGCTATAGCACATTAAAGACATGTCCTTAGGCCGCATGAAATCACACAGCTCGGCCTTGTTACTTGCATGGCCGGGCCTTCTGTTAGTTTTTGTTTTAGTTTTCACCAAAAGCCTTGCACAGAAGTCGCATACAGCTTCGTCAGTTCGCAATAGTTTCACAGTTGCCAGTATCAATGTGAAACAAGATCGATCTTACGCTGTTATTACATTTTACCAGTCACAACGCTTTTACAAGTTGCTGCATACACCTCGCTACCAGACATACATTCAGCTACTTAAGCATTCACAAAAATCCAAAACTCAGGTATACATCTATCGTCGCTCCGAGTATTCTGATACCATTGCTTCCGTTGCCATCATACCGCGCAAGCACTGATAATACTGCATTTCAGGTATGGCATAGTTTTATAAACAACACTATTGCAAAACAAAAAAACAATTAACAATGTCAGAGTTAAGTACAGCGAGGATCCCGTTCAGGGTAAGGCTTGAAGAAGGAAATTTTAAAGGCGAAGCAATAGGCTTAGGCGACAGCCTGAAGGACAACAGCATGTTTGAAATACACATGGAAGATGGTAATTCTTTTTTGGTAAGGGCTGATTTAGATCTTGAGCTACAGCGCTACACATGGTCTTCTCATGATGATAAACCTGTGCACAAGCTCATACCCTTTATAGGCAGGATTATTGAAAGGTACTACAATTCCCTTATCGCTTAGTCTTGTTTCCTTATCATACCCACTCGCATAGGGTGGATCTCAAAAGCAAAGTTCCGGTTCGATAATATGGTTGGGTCATGTAGCATTATTTCTTTTGCTGCCTGCTCATCAGCCACCTCTATCACGCCCATACCATAGCCACCCGTCGGCTCAAACACAGGGCCAAAGAGCACTGCGGTACCCTCTTGTGTCAGCCCCATCCAGTAGCTTATATGTTCCTGCATCACGGTGCGCTCCTCGTCATTCATGTCTTGTGCAAATGTGGGCCTGGGCGCTATCAGCTTTATAAAGAAGAATTGTTTGCTCACAGCTTTATGGTTTTGAGTTGCCGGGTTTATTCCTTTTAAACTTGTTGTATTTTTTCTTCTTGCTTCTGTCACCCGCCACCCACACTTCAGGCGCAGGGCCAAACTCTTCCGGCACAGGAAGCTTGTTTACCGCATGCCCCAGCAGTTTTTCTATACGCTGAAATTTTCCCTGCTCTTTGTCTGCTATGAAGGTATAGGCAGTACCAGTGGTAGCTGCGCGTGCCGTACGGCCGATGCGGTGCACGTAGTCTTCACCATCATTAGGTACATCATAGTTTATCACCAGGTCTATGTCTTCTATGTCTATCCCGCGGCTTAGTATATCTGTAGCTACCAGTATCTTTAGTTTCTTATTTTTAAAGTCTATCAGCGCTTGCTCACGCTTGCTTTGCTCCAGGTCACTATGTATCTGCTCAACGGCAAACTTCGCTTTCTTAAGCTCTTCCGTCAGCTGCTTCACATTTAGTTTGCTGCTGCAGAATATTAATACGCTGTCAAATTGCTTTTGATTAAGCACATATTTTACCAGTGGTATCTTCTGCGCATCATATACTATATAGGCCGCCTGCACTATTTGCTCCGGCGGTTTCGATATTGCTATGGCCACTTCCGCCGGGTTCTTCAGTATCGTATTTGCCATCTTGCGTATTTGCGGAGGCATGGTAGCAGAGAACAGCAGGTTTTGCCTGTTAGCAGGCATGTGGGCCACTATGCTCATTATGTCCTCATAAAAGCCCATGTCCAGCATCCGGTCCGCTTCATCCAGTACCAGGTAGCGTAGCTTGTCCAGCTTCACGTAGCCCATTTTCAGGTGGCTTATCATTCTCCCCGGCGTACATATCACTATATCCGCACCACTGGTCAAGGCCTTTTTTTCTGTGGCAAATAATGCTCCGTCACCGCCGCCGTACACCGCTATGCTACTTACGGATGTAAAGTAAGATATACCCTCCAGCACCTGCGATATCTGTATAGCCAGCTCGCGCGTAGGCACTATTATCATTGCATTTATCTTGTGCCCCTCATGGTGCTCGGTTAACAGCTTTTCTATTATGGGCAGCAGAAAAGAAGCGGTCTTCCCTGTTCCCGTTTGCGCAAAAGCTATAATGTCCCTGTTCTGCAGCAGCAGCGGTATCACCTGTTCCTGTACGGGCGTAGCTGTTACGTAGCCCATCGCTTCTATGCCTTCCATCAGGCTGTCATCAAATCCAAATTCGCTGAAATCCAAAATATCTGTTTTCTTAATTTATCCATAAAGATAACTGAAACTGCATACGCAATGCGATAATATGGCGAATGCGGCAATATGATACCGAATGCTGAGGTGGCTTGAGACGATCAACGCGTTTCAGAAAAAAATACTTTCACTTTTAAGTTTTCCCTGGAAAGCGTTTGTGGTGGCTGCTTTTGAAAGATTTACCTTAGGTATAATTGGGTATAAAAGGGTATAATCGGGTTATGAGCAGGTATGGGAAGGTATAATTGGGTAATGGGAAGGTATAACCAGGTATAATCTCAAAACAAAAAGGGAAAAGGAAAAATTAAGAATTAAGGAATAGTTTTCCGCTGATCTCGCAGATACATAGTTTTCTATAGGCGCAGATAGCACTAAAGTTTGGGGTTTACAGTATTTCAAAGAGCGGGGTGTCCTATTGAACGTAGAACGAGCCCTGATGCTGCAAGGTACTATCGTTAACAAGGGGTTTCCAAGAAAAGATATCAACAATCGGAAATGGAAAATTATTTAATCGGAATGCTATTTAGTATTGAAGATCGTTTCGGCCTTTTTTAAGGTCTTTGCGATGTCTATTCCTTTACCTAAGACACCTTTAAACAAATCACCTTCAGTTCTCAAACGGTCAACAGCGTTGAATATCGTAAAGTCTTTCATGGTGAGGCCCTTTTTTACTTCATCCCAGTGGAGCGGCATTGAAACTGTGGCGCCTACTTTAGGACGCAGGGAGTAAGGCCCAGCTATGGTGGCCCCTGGCCTGTTCTGTAAAAAGTCGAGATACATTTTGCCGTTCCTTTTTGAAACAAGCCGTTCAATGCTTGTATAACCGGGTATCTGTTTATGAACGATATTTACTATCAGCCGCGCGAACATCTGCGACTGATCATAAGAATATTTTGCGCCCAGCGGTATGTATATGTGCATACCTGTGGAGCCCGAAGTTTTGCAGAAAGACGGCACCGCAATTGCATCTAATACTTTCTTTACCTCCTGCGCTGCAGCAATAACCTGATTGAATGTATTCTTATCGGGGTCGAGGTCTATAACGCAATAGTCAGGATTATCAGGTGATTTTGCACGACTGAACCAGGGATTCATTTCAATACAACCGAGCGACGCCATCCACAACAGATCAGCTTCGTTAGTCACCACAAGGTATTCTTTATCTTCCCCCTCGCTGGTGGTATAAGGTAAAGTCTTTTTAACCCATGCCGGCGCTTTGCCTTTTACATCTTTCTGATAGAAGCTTGGGCCATGAATGCCATTAGGGAAACGATTTAATGACATGGGGCGGTCCTTAAGATATGGCAGTATGTATTCGGCTACCTGGTAGTAGTAGTTAAACATATCGCGCTTTGTTACACCATCCTCCGGCCAATACACTTTGCTTAAATGTGTAAAGGTGAGGTCGTGCCCGCATATCTTTCTAACCTGCGTTTCATCTTTAGGATTCAGTAGTGTGCGCCGTTCCGTATCTGTTGGCGGCTTAATGCCCGCTACCTTGCGTGGTTTTGCATCTGCTGCCTTTACCGTTGCTGCTGTATCCTTTGGGACTTCCAGCACAACCTCTGCTGCACTCTTGTCGGATCTTAAACCCTTAAAAGAAGCTTGCCTGAATATGCCTTCACTTGTTACCTCTGCATAGTTCACTTCACATATCAGCACCGGCTTTAGCCAGGTAGGTTTAGCTCCCATCCTTTTAGGGCGAAACCGCGAAGGCTTATCTACATCGGGCTCTACCTGAAAGGGGCTTTTATTTATAATGTATGGTGCAAACTGCTTAAGCAATTCTTTCTGCTGATTTAGGGAGAAGCCTGTTCCTACCTTTCCCACGTATTTCAATTTTTTGCCGTCATGAACAGCCAATACCAGCGCACTAAAGGGTTTCTTTGTGTCTTCATTTTTTGTGAACCCGGCAATGATCACTTCCTGTCTCCGCTGTACTTTTATCTTGAGCCATTCTTTTGAGCGGAGGCCTGAGGCATATAGGCTATCTGCCTTTTTAGCTATTATACCCTCAAGGCCGAGCTTTTCAGCAGCATCGAAAAAATCGATGCCCCGTGTCTTAAATACCTGGCTTAACCGTACCCTGTCATCGTTAGCCGGCATCACTTCTTTTAAAATCGCCAATCTTTGTTCCAGCGGCATGTTCATCAAATTTTTGCCTTCGTACCATAGTATATCGAAGACATAGTATACCAACTGGCCGTCTGCTTCGCTTCGCCAATTTTGCAATGCACCAAAATCTGAAATGCCCTGTTCATTAAGTACCAATAACTCACCGTCAATAACGGCATTCATTTCCCAACTCTTTAATACTTCATTAATGGGATAATAGGCATCGAATGGAATATTATTGCGGGAAATAAGCTCAACAGCTGAATTGCTTAATGTGGCCAGGGCGCGGTAGCCGTCCCATTTTACTTCGTACAGCCATTGGGGATCATTAAAGGGCTCGTCAATGAGGGTAGCCTTCATTGGCTGGATACCCACAGGCACTTTCGACTTTGGCGCTTTAGCAAGTAAGGTTTCTACATTAAATTCTATATCGGCAGGCGTCAATTTTTTGGCACTAGTTTTTCGCTTATTCCTATTTGTTTCCGATTTACCAGTTGCCATACATCAATGATTAGCTATTGAATTATTTTCTTTCTCTGAATGGAGAGATAATATTCAAAAACCATACCTATAGCGGGTTTTCTATGCTTTAGTAACAATCAGCCTAGCAGGTAGCTATCCAGCGTCATTGCATTATGTATCGCATCCCCTATCGTATTATTAAAGTAAGCATAAACAGGCAAGCCTTCGCGGAGCCAGTCTAAAATGTTTGCAGCGTGATCATGTATAAAATCATCCGAATATCCGCCGCGGTAGTCTCCGGCTTCGCCATGAAAGCGGATGTAGATAAAGCTTCGCTCCATATCTATAAGCGGCGTATAGGATTTAGGCATATCGTGCATCACAATTGAGGCCTTATAATATTCGAGCGTTTGATAAACCTGGTCGCGATACCATGAGGGATCCCTAAATTCCACCGCAATGTTCCATTCTCCATTATTTGCCGATGAAGCAATATCGTCCAGCAGCCTCTTTATCTTTTGAAAATTGGAGATCTTAATACTGGCGGGAAATTGCACCAGAATACAGCCTTTTTTATTGCCAGCATGATCAACTACGTCAAAGAAACGCTGCAGCTCATTCACATCGTATTCCAGTTCTTTGGCGTGTGTTATCGACTTCGATAGCTTAAAAGTAAACTTAAAATATTCCGGAACATCTTGTGCCCATTTTTCAACTGTACGGGCTAAGGGTAGTTTATAAAATGTACTATTTACCTCCAAGCTGTTGAGCAGGGAGGAGTAATAACGCAGGCGCGATTTATCCTGATATTCGGCAGGAAAAAAACTCTTGTTTTTGGCAGGTAAGACAATATTGCTTGTACCGCAATAAAACAGGTTTTTCTTTTGGTTCAAGACCGGCCCTTCTTTAAATATTCCTCGATGGCGCTGACTGAGGGACCGACTTCTTTAACTGCTTCCCTTAGCCTTTCTTCTGAAATATTGAACCTATTTGTCCAATACCTCAATTCATAATCCTCGTTGACATTAACCTTCGAAGCATCTTGCGGTCCACGTTTATTCTTGTCGTCCATAGGTTGTTTTTTTATTAGAAGCTTATTTGAAAATCGTGCCGTCAGACCTGACCTGTCTGCAGTCTTATTGTGAACTGAGTTGCCCAGGCCATTTCGCACGGTTTTTATAGTATTCTCTTAAACAATACTATTATGCGCATATTCGGCATCATCCTGGTCATTGCAGGCATCCTAATGGCCGTCATCACAGGCTTTACCTACAAAACCGAGAAAAATGTGGTGGACCTCGGCCCCCTGCAAGTAAACAAAGAAGAAAATCACCATGTGGGCTGGCCTACTTATACCGGCGGTATCATTGCGGTGATAGGCATAGGGCTCATTATAGCCGGGAAAAAGAACAATGAATAATTAATCTGTCTAAGCAGGCATAAGCAGCGCTTATATTTAATATATGTCGCCTTTAGTCCTAAGACGGTATCTTTGCGCATATGTTTTTTAAAACAGACGGCAGGCCATTTATAGCTGCAGGCCCCTGCAGTGCGGAGACCCGCGAACAGGTGCTGGAAACAGCTGCTGCGCTATCTCAAATTGGGGTCGATCTTTTTCGCGCTGGCATATGGAAGCCCCGCACACGCCCCGGCTCTTTCGAGGGCAATGGCGAGGTAGCACTGCAATGGCTTAAAGAGGTAAAGGAGCAATACAATCTGAAGGTTGCTATTGAGGTAGCAGAGCCTGCCCATGTGGAACTGGCCCTCTGGTACAATATAGACGTACTATGGGTGGGAGCCCGCACGACGGTTAATCCCTTCCAGGTACAGCACCTGGCTGATGCGCTGAAGGGCGTGAATATTCCCGTGATGATAAAAAATCCGGTGAACCCGGATGTGGACCTTTGGCAGGGCGCTATTGAGCGATTTGAAAAGATAGGCATCAGCAATGTTGCCGCTATTCACCGCGGTTTTTCTACCTACAACTCTTCTTCACCTTACCGCAACCAGCCAAACTGGCCCATACCTATAGAGCTAAAACGCCGCAAGCCTGAGCTACCTATTATCTGCGACCCAAGCCATATTACCGGTCGTCGCGAGATAGTGGCCGACATAGCACAAAAGGCTATGGATATGGGCTTTGACGGACTGATAATAGAAACGCACCCGCGCCCATCAGAGGCATGGAGCGATGCAGCACAGCAAATAACGCCCCAGGCACTCCAAACCCTGCTGCTGGAGCTGGTCATTCGCCGCCAGCATACCGAGGACATGAGCAAGTTCACAGAGCTCGAATACCTGCGCCAGCTTATGGATAGTGTGGATACAGAGATCATTGACCTCATTGCCCGCCGCATGGAGCTAAGCGAACGCATGGGCCTGGTGAAAAAGGAATGCAACATGACCGCCTACCAGCCCGGCCGCTGGCGCGAGATAGTGGAAACCCGTGGCGACCGTGCCGCCAGCCTGCTGCTTTCAAAAGAATTCATTGTTTCCATCTATGAAAAGATACATGATGAGAGTATTAAGAAACAACTTGCTATTTTGCAACGCGAACAGAACGAAGTAAAAGATTAATTTTAAAGCAACTAAATTTCTTACATGGCCCTTAAGCAGCATAAAGATGACAGAGTGCGGTTTGACCAACAGGTGGAAAATTCAAGAGAATATGTACTGCCATTTATTGCAAAGACAAAACCTATCACGCCCGGCACAAGGATAATGGAAGTAGGTTGCGGCGAGGGCGGTGTATTGCTGCCTTTTATAGAAAAAGGTTGCTTTTGCCTGGGTGTGGACCTTAGTGAATTACGCATTGATCTTGCTAAAGGTTTCCTTGCCAAAGAAGTTGCCGAAGGCAAAGCAGAATTCCTGTACAAGAACATTTATGATGATGATTTCCTTGCTAAATATGAAGGATCATTTGATGTTATTATACTTAAGGACGTAATAGAGCACGTACCCCAGCAGGAGCAGTTCGTTCCTTACCTCAAGCGTTTCCTACGCCCCGGTGGACAAATATTTTTCGGCTTCCCTCCCTGGTATATGCCCTTTGGCGGTCACCAGCAGGTATGTCGCAAAAAGCTCACCAGCGTTGCGCCATATTACCACATCCTGCCGCGTTTCATATACAAAGGCATTCTGAAAATGGCCGGCGAGCAGGAAAGCGTGATAACCGAGCTGATGGAGATAAAGGATACGCAAATAACCATCGAACGTTTTGAACGCATCATGCGCGCCAGCGGACTTAAGGTAATGAACAAGCAGCATTATCTAATCAATCCCATATATCGCTACAAGTTTGGCCTTAAACCACGCAAGCAGTTTGGCTTCATATCAGCTATCCCCTATGTGCGGGATTTCCTTACCACTTGTGTGTATTATACCGTAGGATAGCTTTTTATTTGGCGCTCCATATGTCCCAGCTGGCATCTGCCTGCAACTGCAGCATTTCATAGCCATTTTTTATAGCGGCTCCCTGCTCTCTGCCCATACGTAGAAATTTTGTTTCAGCCGGGTTATATATCAGGTCAAAGAGCAGATGACCTTTGTCTAACAATTTATATGGGATCGTCGGGGAATCATCAACAAGGGGGTACATGCCTGCAGATGTTGTGTTTATAATTAGCTTATATTGTTGCATCACATCCACATTTAGCTGCTCATAGCCCAGCATTTGCCCCTTCGGTGTGCGCGACACACGCATATGCGGTATGCCCAGTTTCCGCAGCACATAGGCCACCGCTTTCGATGAGCCGCCTGTGCCCAATATCAGCGCCTGCGTGTGATGCCTTTTCAACAGTGGCAATAAACTTTTTTCAAAACCTAGTACATCCGTATTGTAGCCTCGCTGCACCCCATCTCGTATGCATATACAGTTCACGGCGCCTATCATGCGCGCAGCATCGTCCAGTTCGTCCAGGTAACTTATTATTACCTCCTTGTAAGGTAATGTTACGTTCAGCCCCAGCAATTCTGGATGAATTTTTAGCAGGGCGGGATATTCGCCTATTATACGAAGTGGGTAGGCCGTATATGTTGCATCAATACCTTTAGATGCAAACTTCTTCATGAAATAGGCCGGGGAAAAAGAATGTGATAGGGGGTAACCTATTATACCATACGCTGCACTCATGCCACTAATATATAAAATATAATGCCCCCGCATTGGCAGGGGCATCTTAAATATTTATTAGTTAATTATTTGTGATTGGTGGCGGTAATGCTTTCCGGGTTATTCAGGTACAGGTGAAAAGTATCACCTCTGAGGCCCACGCGCATGCTTTCCATTGGTATCACCTCTGCAGGCGCAATATTGCCCAGGTTCACATTAGCGCCCAGCAGTTCCATAAAGTACACCTGCTGAGCCTTTTGCGGCGCTTCCCATATTATTTGCTTGTGCGGTATCTGTGTCAGTATTTCCTGCACCAGCCCTTCGCGCACCTCGCCACTGCCGCGGTATATGCCCACGTTGCCGGCCTCGCGTGCCTCTGCTATTACGTAGGTCGATCCCGCTTCCAGCTCTGCCTTCATCAGCTCTATCCACTTATAGGGTGGTATTATATGGGTAGCATCTTTCGACCCCACTTCCGACAATACGGTGAAATTTTTGGCCAGTTTCTCTATATAGCCGCACTTTTCCACATGTGGTATGGTTATGCTGCCGTCAGATACTTCTACATAATCCAGTCCAAATTCCGTCAGCACATTCACGTAATCCTCAAACTGGTTGCGTATCAAAAAGGCCTCAAATAAGGTTCCTCCAAAGTATACAGGTATATTATGTTCGCGATATATGGCTATCTTTTCTTTCAGGTGCTCGGTTACAAAGCTCGTCCCGAAGCCCAGCTTTACTATATCCACATAAGGTGCAGCCACCGATAGAAAGTCCCGCACCCCGGCCAGGCCCATACCTTTGTCCATCACCATGGTTGTTCCATACTGTCTTGGTTTCTGCGTGCGCTCCGGAATATTAGTTAAAGGAAAGTTCATGTACCCTTGTTTTCATTTAGTTGCTGGCAAAGGTAAGGCTTTCATTATTTTATGCATAAAATGCGTTATTGACTTTGTATATTGCGGCATATTTTTAACTGCTATGAAACGTAATGTACCTTTTCTTGGTTTTGTCCTGGGTCTCATATTCCCAATCATAGGCCTCGTCATCATGTATTTTGCATGGTTTCATAACGGCAATACTTTTTCATCCTATTTCCACCTGTTGCTCAACCAGCACGATCTGGGTGCAAAAGTTTTAACACTTAGTCTCATTCTCAACCTTATACCTTTCATTTTTTATACCAGCAAGCGGCTCGACTATACGGCACGCGGGATACTTTCTGCCACCATACTATATGGTGTGCTCATTATACTGCTTAAGTTTGTGTGGTCTTAGACACACTAATTCTTTTTCGGGCAGATGCGTTATTATATAATAGCAGGGGAGGCAAGTGGCGATCTACATGGCAGCAACCTTATCAAGGCGCTGCATGAGCAGGATACGCACGCCGATATTCGCTGCTGGGGTGGCGACCGCATGCAGGCCGCCGGTGCAACCCTCGTTAAGCATTACCGCGAGCTCGCCTTCATGGGCTTTGTAGAGGTGCTCATGCACCTACGCACCATCATGCGCAATATAGATTTCTGCAAGCAGGATATCCTCACGTACAAGCCCGATGTATTGATACTTATCGATTACCCCGGCTTCAATATGCGCATTGCAGAGTGGGCCAAACAGCAGGGTATACGCATTGTATATTATATATCCCCCCAGGTATGGGCATGGAAAGAAAAACGTGTTGAAAAGATTCGTCGCGATGTAGACCTGCTCCTCGTCATCCTTCCTTTCGAGGTCGATTTTTATAAGACCTGGGATTACGATGCACACTACGTAGGCCACCCCCTTATAGAGGTCATCAGCCACGAAAGGAACGAAGTGCCCGTTACTCCAATATCCGAAAAACCAATCATAGCCATCCTTCCCGGTAGCCGCTCTCAGGAGATAAAGGTGAAGCTACCAGTTATGCTGCAGATGGTAAAGCATTTCCCTGGCTACCAGTTCGTCATAGCCCAGGCACCTGCCCAGCCTGATAGTTTGTACAATGATATAATAGGCAGCGAGCATGTACTGCTCGTTAAGGACCAGACCTACAACCTGCTCAAGCAATCAAAGGCTGCCCTCGTTACCAGTGGCACCGCCACATTGGAGACTGCACTTTTCGGCGTGCCCGAAGTAGTATGCTACAAAGGCAATCCCATATCATACTGGGTGGCGAAAAGATTGGTGAAAATAAAATACATCAGCCTCGTAAACCTCATTATGGATAAAGAGGTGGTAAAAGAATTGATACAGGCTGATCTCAACGAAAAGAAACTAAAAGAAGAGCTGGACAAACTGCTGAACAACGAACCCTACAGACAGCAGCTACAGCACGACTACGATATACTATGGCATAAACTCGGCGACAGTCACGCATCGCGCACAGCCGCCCAAAAGATCATAGAATTAATGGCGGTGAAATAAACGCACGATCATCACAATAATACCGATCAGGAACACGAATAGCGATATACGGTTCATCCCGTGCATCATAAAGATGTTTGCATTCCTCGGCTCATCAGCCCCTCGCTTACGTATATAAAAGTAAGTCAGTATTTGGTCCCAGATACCCTTTTTCATATATCCTAAGTTAAGGATAAATCTGCGCAATTGATTAGTTTCAGCCTGCGTTCTATCTGTTTTAATATAACGTTTACAATGTAGGAACTTACATATAAATGTATTATTAATAATAATTGGCCGCAAAGATTGGCATAAATAATGATATATTGTTTTCTGTTTAACTAATACCCATCATGACGACCCACAGTAAGAAGGCCCTTAATCTTATTGATCTGTATACGGAAAACAAATCATTTAGCGAGGTATTGCAGGGCATCCAACAGCAGGCACCCGGTTCGCTGCCACTAGTAGAAGATATAGATGGTATCACACAAAATACTGCAGGGCGGTTGGTTTACCTGCAACAGCACACAGGTGTAGATCCACTTTACCTGTCCGGCAAAGAACACGATTACGATGCCGCGCGGTATAAAGGGAATGTTGAAAATTATATAGGTCTTACAAAGGTCCCTACCGGCCTGGCTGGTCCTTTATATATAAACGGCACCCTGGCGAAGGGTGATTTTTGGGTACCGCTCGCTACTACAGAAGGGGCCTTAGTGGCCAGCTACAATCGTGGCGCAAGAGCTACACGCTTATGTGGTGGTATTACTTCCGTATGCACTACTGAGGGCCTGCAACGCACACCTATCTGGAAATTTGCAACATTACCGGAAGTAGGTCAGTTCATACATTGGCTATTGCAGCAAACAGATAAGCTAAAACAAATAGTACGGGAAAATAGCGGACACGCTGTGCTTGAAGAGCTGAAGCTGAATATGGAGGGCAATCATGTACTCACTTTATTTGAGTTTACCTGTGGTGAAGCGGCGGGGCAAAACATGGTGACCATTTGTGCAGAAGCTATGTGTCACTACATTGAAGAAAATACCCCCGTAAAACCGGAATGCTGGTTTATAGAAAGCAATTATAGTGGTGATAAAAAAGCCACTGCAGTATCTTTTGCTTCGGTACGAGGGAAGAAGGTGACTACAGAAGCGCTTGTATACAGAGAAATTGTGGCCAATGTACTAAAGACTACGCCTGAGGCCATTGCCCGCTACTGGCAGGCATCTGTAATATCATCAGTTCAAAGTGGTAGCATCGGCATGCAGGGGCATGTGGCCAATGGGCTTTGCGCTCTCTTCCTGGCCTGTGGACAGGATGTGGCTTGCGTTTCAGAGGCTTATGTAGGCATTACACGCATGGAGGTTACGACTGAAGGCCATCTGTATGTATCTATCACACTGCCTTCACTGGTAGTAGGCACAGTAGGTGGTGGCACCAGCTTGCCTACCCAGAGTGAATGCCTGCGTATGTTGCAATGTACCGGCAAAGGCAGCGCAAGAAAATTTGCTGAAATATGCGGCGCACTGGCACTTGCCGGCGAATTATCTATTGCCGCGGCTATGGCATCCGGACAGTTTGGTAAAGCGCATAAATTATTCAGGCGAAAGGCAAAAAAATAGAACATGTCCCAATCCCTTTTACACCGACTGTTTATATACCAGAAAGAACGTTTCCCCTTATTAGTGCATATACCGCTCATAGCGGCTTTTAGTTTTTCCGTCATTGGCTATTCACGCGCCTGCCGGCATGCGACAGGCTTTATTCACCTAACAGATTATCTGGCTTGCATAACAACCAACATAGTTATGTTCTTCATGCTGCGGATATCAGATGAGTATAAGGATAAGGAAGATGATGCACTGTACCGCACATATTTGCCTGTTCCCCGCGGCCTGGTAACGCTTAAAGAGCTAAGTTCATTGGCATGGCCCTTATTCATTATTATCACTATATTAAATATTGTCGGCTATGCGGGCTTATTGCCCCTGTTTGCGATAATGATGTTTTACCTGCTGCTTATGCGCTATGAGTTCTTCGCTGGTCACTGGCTGAAGAAGCACCAGGTACTATACATTGCATCCCACATGGTCATCATTCCACTGGCCGATATGTATGCCAGCGGCTATGATTGGCGACTGGATCATGTATCACCGCCTCAAGGCCTGCTGTTTTTCTTTGGGGTTTCTTTCTTCAATGGCGTTATACTGGAAGTAGGGCGGAAACTAAGAGCGCCGGGCGAAGAAGAAATTGGTGTGCTGAGCTATACACGCTTATGGGGGCTCAAAGGCGCAGGCCTTGTATGGCTTGCGTTGCTTGTTGTCAATTTCCTATTGGCAAGAATTGCAGCTTACAAAGCTGCTGCATTGCCAGGTGTAGCAGTTACACTAAATAGTCTATTTTTAATTGCTTTACTTCCCCTTGTCTGGTTTTTGGTGAGACCCAACAAAAGAGCCACAGCTTTTATAAAGCTGATCTCTTTTATTTGGGCATTAGGTATGTATATCGCATTAGGCAGTATACCCTTGTTGGCACAATTAAACAAGTAATTAATTTGATAATAGCACCTCCATATAATACCGGTTATTCCGTGCAGGAAATAGGAGCCAAGGCTATAAGTCTGCTTCGGCTGCATGCTGCCGGTTATGATGTACCGCGTTTTATTATTATCCCTGCAAAAGACATTTTCTTAGAAAATTCCGCTCAATTAGCAATTGAAGCAAGTAAGTACTTTGATAATAATGTATTACTAGCAGTACGCTCTTCCGCGGATGTAGAAGATAACGCAGCCCATTCCTTCGCAGGCCAATTCACTACGCTACTTAATGTGTCTCTTAGCCGGCTGCCTGAGGCCTTGCAAAAAGTCTGGAATTCAGCGTACACAAAAACCGTAATTGCGTACATGCAGCGTTATGAATTACCGCCGCCACAAATGTCTGTAATTGTACAGGAAATGGTTGCAGCTGATTTCGCAGGCGTCGCTTTTGGAATGGAACCACTTTCAGGCGATCCTTCCCTGCAGGTTATAAATATCGTAACAGGTCTGGGTGAAGATCTGGTAAATGGTAGTAAAACCGCCGATACTTATCATGTGAAAGACGGCATCATACTGCAGCGACAATACCATGCAACGGAAATAGCTACAGATGAACAGCTAAAGCTTATTGCCCATACCGTATCTGATTTAGGACGCACATTTGGTACGCCGCAGGATGTAGAATTTGCATTTGCGAATGGCAAGCTAAAACTACTACAGTCGCGCCCCATCACTACGCTTGCCACAGCTGAAAAGATAGTCTACGACAACAGCAACATTGTAGAAAGCTACCCAGGCCTCACGCTGCCGCTTACCTTTTCCTTCATCGAAAAAATGTACAGTGCCGTCTATATACAGCTGTCAAAAGTGCTGGGCATATCTGCTGCAAAGATTAAAGCACACCGGCAGGCTTATGATAATATGCTAGGGCTTTTGAATGGCCGTGTGTACTACAATCTTAATAGTTGGTACACGACGTTATCGCTGCTTCCCGGCTACAATATTAATGCAGGCTATATGGAGGCCATGATGGGTGTGAAGGACAAACCACAGATACTGGCAAAGCCGACAACACCCTCCGGCATTAAAGATTATTTTTCTCTGCTAAAGCCTCTGATGCATATTGTATATAATGCATGGACTGTAAAAAAACAGAAAGCTATATTCATAAAAGATTTCCACCGCATTTATGATCGGTTTGCAGCGAAGGGCTATAGCAATATAGACATGCATGAGATACTGGCCGACTACCAGGAATTTGAAGCGCTCATGCTTGCTAAATGGAAAGCGCCTCTGGTAAATGATTTCTTTGCCATGATATATTTTGGCCTGTTGCAGAAATTGTGCGCCGGTTATATGCCGCAATTGCCAGACATACACAACCGCCTTCTTTCTTCATCAAAAGATATCATTACCACCCAGCCACTCGTTCTACTACCTGCACTCACGCAAACCTTGCTGCAGCAAAAAGACGTAAAAGAAGCCCTACTCACCCACGACGCTGCTTATGTATGGAATATGCTGCAGCAGGAGCCATACCAATCGCAAAAGAAAGCAGTAATTGATTACCTGCAGGAATGGGGCGAACGCTGTGTAGCTGAATTGAAACTCGAAACCATCACCTATAAGCAGGAGCCACAGCGGCTCATCGGTATCATACAACAATATGCGCACAACAATATTCAGCAGCATACAGCATCGCAGCATGACAGGGCAGATGCAGATAACGAGGCAATGTTGGCGCTGAAGGGTAAGCCATTGAAAAGGTTTATCTTCCAGCATGTATTGCGCCGCGCACGTTACCTCGTATCAAACAGGGAGAATTTGCGATACTATCGCACCCTTGGCTTTGGCATGGTGCGCACAATGATGACAGCGCTTGGTGAACAAATGCATCGCTCCCACATACTACAACAACCCCGCGACATCTTTTATTTGAATCTGACCGAAATACAGCAAAGCATCTCAGGGAAAACAACTGAAGATCTTCAAAAGATAGTCGCCGATAGAAAAAAAGATTACGAACTCTACGCTCAGTTACCCTTACCTGAACGCATAATTACAAACAGCCCACAACACATTATAGTATTGGAACCAAATGACAGCCTGTCACCACAACACGATGAGCTGCGGGGAATCCCCTGCTCGCCGGGCGTAGTACGCGCTACTGTTTGCAAGATATCATCGGCAGATAGCGCTTTCCCGGGCAACCAGGTAATGGCCACTTATGCCACAGATCCCGGTTATGTAGTGCTCTTTGCTGCTACCAAGGGTATCCTCACAGAGCGCGGTAGTCTCCTTAGCCATGCTGCCATCGTATCCCGCGAGATGAATATACCTTGCATTGTAGGCATTCCAAATCTTATGTCACAACTAAATGATGGAGATGAAATAATAATGGATGGCAGCACCGGCATTGTTAAAATAATAAATAGGCACACGGCATGACAGAGCTTAGCAGCAAAGTAGATTTCAATATAGTCCGTTATGCCAATTGCTGGGAGGACGCAGACGTTTTGCTTGCAGCACTGCACGTACCGCCAGGCAAGCGCATTCTATGTATAGCCTCGGCTGGCGATAATGCATTGTCATTGTTGACTACTTATCCGCAGCAGGTGATTGCAGCAGATATCAGTTTACCACAACTATATTTGGCACAATTAAAGCAAGCCGCATTTAAAGAACTGACCCACGACGAATTGTTATCTTTCCTCGGAATCATTACATCTTCGTCTAAAACAACCTTATATAACAGGCTGCGTCAGCATTTGCCAAACACTGCAGCCACTTATTGGGACGAACGGCAAAACATCATTGAAGCCGGCCTCATTCATTGCGGCAAGTTTGAGCGCTACTTTGCTACCTTCCGAAATTACTTATTGCCTCTTGTCCATTCCCGGAAACAAATAGATCAGCTACTTGCACCCAAAAGCGAACAGGCGCAGGCGATCTTTTTCAAACGCAAATGGAATTCCTTACGCTGGCGCATGCTCATGGCGCCCTTCTTCAGCAAATATGTAATGGGCAAATATGGCCGTGATCCTCAGTTTCTCAAACACGTACATCTGTCAGTTCCCGATTATATACGCAGCAAAGCAGAAGCACAATTATCTTCCACCGCTTGCCAGCGCAATTATCTCTTGCATATGATATTTACGGGCAGCTTTGGCAATGAGCTACCTCATTACCTGCGCAGGGAAAATTATGAGGTCATACATGCTAACATAGATAAGCTGCAATTCATACATGCAGATGCCGACACGCTTGTCCATCAGCAACCTTTCGACGCTTATTATTTCTCCAACATTTTCGAATATTTTTCAGCAGATGATTTTAATAAATGTGTAGCCGCCTGGAAAGATTACATTCCGCCTGGAGCATCTTTAGCTTATTGGAATCTCATGGCACCGCGCAGTTTTTCACAATCGGCTCCCGACCATTATATTTACGACGAGAACAGCGAGTTGTATGCCCGCAACGATAAAGGCTTTTTTTACAGCAGCTTCCTGCACGAGTATAAAAAATGACACCGTACCTATCCATATTGCTTAAGCTCTCCGCATGCTTCCTGGCTCTCTTCCTTTTGGCAGAGCTACTCTATCGCTTCGCCCACATAAAGGCAACACATACCCGCAAGCTGGTACATATAGGCACCGGCGTCCTCACCATGTTGTTCCCTATATACTTCAGCAACACATGGCAGGTGGTTATTATATGCACATCATTTTTATTGCTGCTCCTGCTTAGTCTGCGGTATCGCTTTCTTCCATCTATCAATAATATTGATCGTCGCTCAGCAGGCAGCTTGCTCTACCCTGTCATAGTAGTGCTGGTATTTGCATACTATCATTATATGAGCACGCAGTCTTTACCTTTCAATGCGCTATTATATTTTTATTTGCCCATACTTGCCCTGGCCATTGGCGATCCCACCGCAGCTGTCGCAGGCAGCACAGTAAAGGCAAACAATTCAACCGGCAAAAAAACAAAAAGGGGCACACTGTATTTCTTTTATATTGTTACGCTTCTTTCATTCATACTCATCTATGCTTTCCGGTTGGGTCATATTTCTTTCATTGCCTTACTGCTCTATTCATTAGTTATGGGAGCACTCACAGCTTTTACCGAACGATTTACCGGTGGTGGCTGGGATAATTTTACTATTCCGCTAATGGCTTGCGCATGGCTTTTTATACTTTCAAAATTCCTTGCATGAGCAATACCCTACGCATAACAAAATGTTATCCCAACGACCTCGATTGCAAGCAATGGGCCGATATCACCAATCCATATTTCTATATGGCGCTCATAGCATGGCAGGATGATGAAGTAGTGGCTGCCCTTAGCATTTACCAAAACGACTGCATACAGCACCAGGGAGAAAAAACATGGCTGCTCGGCAATATCCACTGCCCTGATGACGATACCCTATTTAGCGCACTTCTCACTGAAATGCAAACCATAGCCTGCTCACAAAATATAAAGCACCTCATAGGCCCCATCGACGGCAGCACCTGGCACCAGTATCGCTACTCCATACATACGGCGCATGAAACATTTTCCGGCGACATAGCACAACCATTATATCTACCTGAGCTATTCCAACGCAATGGTTTTGAAATACTACACCGCTATTATTCTTCCCTGTCTGAAGCACGCAGCTTTTCAATTGATGAAACTGCATTGCACCAGGCAGGCGTCACCATACGACAAATAGACAAAGACAACTTCCAGGCAGATCTGCAACTCCTATATCCTCTCTGCAATGCAGCCTTTGCCCACAACGAATTATTCAGCCCTATTGATGAAATTTCTTTTGTAGCGCGTTATATGACATATAAGCACCTCCTCGATCCACGCTACGCATTACTGGCTACAGATGCACAGGGTGCTGTTGCCTTATTCTTTTGCTATCCCGGCCTTGCGCAGGGCCAGCCCGCCGTCATCATCAAGACTATAGCCCGCCATCCCGCCAGGCGATACAAAGGACTCGTAGATACCATGACGCGCATCATTTACAATAATGCCCATCAGCAGGGCATTCCCTATATCATACATGCTTTCATGCACCAGGCCAATCGTTCATTGCTACGGTCGGGCAGGTACAACAGTCAACACATCAATGAATATGCAGTCTACATAAAAACATTTTCCCATGCAGCTGAGCAATAATGTAGTGTCCCTGTTCATCGCGGTTGCTAAAACGCATTCCTCCCGCACAGCCCTGCTACAGGATGCGCAGGAAGTCACCTATGCACAATTGCTCCATGCAGTTGAAAGCAAGGCGGCCTTATATCGCAAGCGTGGCATTGCAAAAGGCGATAAAGTATTAGTGTTCGTACCTATGAGCATCCAGTTGTATAGCACCGTATTAGCCTTGTTATATATAGGCGCTGTCCCTGTCTTTCTCGATGAATGGGTCAGTATCCAACGCCTGCAGGCCTGCTGCCGCACAGTGCCCTGCCGCGCCCTTATAGCCCCTGCCAAATTCCTGCTGCTTGCACCTTTCATTCACGAGCTGCGAAAAATACCTATTAAGCTAAGGCCCTCCCTTCGCAGCACTACAACCACCCACAGCCCCGAAACGCAAGTACACCCGCAGTCTACCGCCCTCATCACTTTTACCACCGGCAGCACTGGCACCCCCAAGGCTGCCAACCGTACGCATACTTACCTGTTTGCACAGTTTCATGCATTGCTTCCATTGTTGCGTAATGATGCACGCGTATCCCTCATCACTTTGCCCATTGTTACCCTCATCAATCTGGCCCTCGGCAAGACCACGGTTTTACCCGGTCGCAGCTTCGCTGTCAAAAAGCCGCACACCGCATCTATACTGGCCACTGCCATGCTGAAGCAAAAGGTCGAAGAGCTCGTCACATCTCCGGCTATCCTCGCAGACGTTATCAGAGCTTTGCAGCAGCGTCAAAACGTTTCCCCTACTGATATGAAATATATCACTACTGGTGGCGGCGCAGTATTTCCTCAGTTGGCAGCACTTACATTGCAATGCTTTCCTCATGCCCGCTGCACAGTGGTTTACGGTAGCACAGAGGCGGAGCCTATCAGCGAGCTGCCCATGCAGCAACTGGCCACGGTATCGACTACACATATCATGGCGAATGGCCTGCCCGTAGGCAAGCCACACCCACATACATCCGTGGCCATCATTCCCATTACTCCTGCACCCATAGCCTCGCTCAGTGGCGAAGCATTTGCCGCATTGCAATTGCCCCCAAATGCCATAGGCGAAATAGTGGTCGCTGGTCATCACGTCCTGGGTTCATACATCAACAATCCCGATGCCATACTTCAAAATAAAATTCAGGTAGATGGTAACACATGGCACCGCACAGGCGACGCCGGCTGCCTGCATACCAATGGCAGCTTATATCTCTGGGGTCGCTGCACCGAGCAGTTGCAGCATGATGGCCATTTGTATCATCCCCTCATCGTAGGTTATACCTTTGCGCAGCTTTGCGGCATCAGCGCCGCAGCCTTGCTTATGCATCATGATCAGATTACAATAATAGCAGAGGCACAATCTCCCATCGAGCCCACCCTTTTACAGCAGGCGCTCACTACTCTGCAGCTGCAAAACATCCACATACTTTATCTCCCCCACATCCCCCGCGACCCTCGCCATCGCAGCAAGATAGACTACACACAGCTGGCTGAGTTATTAAAATGAGCTGAGAAAATATTTACACTAAGCCACTTTAGAAAACGAAATCAACTACATCTACTTTATCTCATCCGGCTTATACTTCTTTTCATAAAGCCAGCCTTTCCCCGGAATAAAATAAAAACCCTCCTTGCCATAAGCAAAAAACGCCTGCTCACTTTGTTCCTCGCTTATTTTTAGGACCTTACCCTTTTCGTAAAAGTAGATACCCGTCGCAGTAGGATCAGCTGCTACATTTAGTCCCGTCGGAATGGAATCCACACTGAATTTAAACCCCGATGATCCCGATGAATGGACCCAGTTACCTTTCATTTCTGTATAAGGTCGTACGTAAACCCATAGTCCTTGTTTCCCACCTGCTGTATCAGGCGGTGTTACAAAAGCTGGCGAATACCATTGCACACTGCTATCAGGCTCAAACCAGGCAAACGGGTCTAAAAGAAAATATGCCGTCCTATGCTTCCCTTCCCGCTGCAATACCAATCGTTCTTCACCATTTCCCCCGCTGCATTTAAGTATAACCGTGCCTCCTGTCTTGTACAGTGTATCTCCGCAGTTGTATTGTTTAACATCCTCTTCCTTCACACGCTTATAATACTGTTGCCCTTTAAAAGCACAAAGCATTGGTAATAAGAGTAAAGGAAAATATTTTTTCATAATGTAAAACCGCTACTAAAACTAAGAAATTTGGAGTTGAAAAAACAAAAAGCCACCCGAAGGTGGCTTTAAAGCTTGTGGAGAATAACGGAGTCGAACCGATGACCTCTTGCATGCCATGCAAGCGCTCTAGCCAGCTGAGCTAATTCCCCAATTGCTAGTGGGCTGCAAATATAATTGAATTAAGGAACTTATCAATTAAGTTTTGCTTTATTGCTCATAAAATTGCTTTACAACTTTTATCCTAAATTCGGTTAGCCAACTATCACATGAGCAACGACCTGGAATACAAGATTATCAAGCCCGACAAACAACTTTCAGACTTTGTAGATAGCTTTTGGTTTGTTCGCAACCATTCTGATGCTGACAAGGAAACGATAGGCTTGCCCGATGGACTCGTTGATATATTGCTGTTCAAATCAGCCACAGAGCCCTTTCGTATCGCACAGCTTGGCGGCCTCACCCAATATGAAAAGGCTAAAATATCAGCCAATAGTGTCATATTCTGTGTTAGTTTCAAGCTGCTTGCAGTTGAGTATATTTTTGGCGAAACTATATCGGGCATGGTAAACAGCGGCAGGCTGTTACCGAATGATTTTTGGGGATTTACTGAAAACGACTTGTCAGATTTTGAAAGCTTTGTAGAAAAAGCGACAAAAAGGATCAAATCGCTTTTGCCCAAAGAAATAGATGAACGTAAACGAAAATTGTTCGAATTGGTTTATGCAACAAAAGGCGCGATCACAGTAAAAGAACTTTCCGAAAGAGCGTTTTGGAGTAGCCGCCAGATCAATCGCTATTTTAATCAGCAATTCGGCATTTCTCTCAAGGTATATTGCAACATCCTTCGCTTCCGCGCCTCACTGGAGCATATTGCAAAGGGGCAGCTGTTCCCCGAAGAGGATTTCTTCGATCAAAACCACTTTATTAAAGAAGTGAAGAAATTTTCAGGCGTCGTACCAAAAGAATTATCCAAAAACGAAAACGACCGATTTATACTATTATCAGCCATCCGGCGTCCATAGTTTTGCATTGTAATTATAGAATACCAAAATTATGTTACTCGGTAATGAACAAGTCGCCATTGTTGGCGGCGGTCCCGCAGGTTTAGCCCTGGCAAAGCTCTTACAGCTTAAAGGTGCAGACGTAAAAGTGTACGAGCGGGATGTGAACAGGGATGTACGCGTACAGGGTGCTACACTCGATCTGCACGAAGGCACAGGGCTGGAAGCGCTAAAGCGCGCAGGTTTACTGGATGAGTTTTATAAACACCACAGGCCTGGAGCCAGCAAGATGCGTCTTGTAGACGGCATGCTCAATATCGCATTTGATGATCACGATTTTGCAAGCATCACTGCAGAAACTCGTCCCGAAATAGACCGCGCCCCCTTACGCGATATTTTACTGAACTCCCTGCAGCCGGATACAGTTAAATGGGATAGTCATTTTGTTTCCATGGAGAAAGAGAAGAGCGGTTGGCTGCTGCATTTCAAAAACGGATCAAGCACCTATGCCGATCTGGTTATTGCAGCCGACGGAGCTAATTCTAAAGTGCGTCCATATCTAAGCGATATAAAACCGATCTATTCAGGCATAATCCTCATTGAAGGCAACATCCACGACGCAGCAAAATACAGCCCACGACTTTTCTCCTTTGCCAAAGGCGGCAAAGTGATGGCCTTTGATGATGAACGCTTTGTAGGTTATGGCACAAAAGAAGATGGTTCAATCATGTTCGTGCTGAATTTCAAAACACCGGAAAATTGGGTAGAAGAAAGCGGCATTAATTTTAATAATAAGAAAGAAGTGCTTGAATGGTTTAAAAAAGAATTTTCCGGCTGGAGTGGTGAATGGCACGAGTTTCTCACAAACGATGCAGTGTATTTTATCCCTCGCCCGCAATATTATTTTCCTTTCAACCAGAGTTGGGAAACCGACGAAAGCCTTACCATGATTGGTGATGCCGCACACCGCATGCCACCCTATGCAGGCGAAGGCGCCAATGTTGCACTGCAAGATTCATTTGAGCTGGCCGAATGTTTAACTGCCAATCAGTTCACCGATATTAAAACAGCCATCGCTCATTTTGAAAAGGGAATGGTTGCAAGAGGCGCCGAAGCCACAAAAGATACTTTGGAAAATTCCGAAAGAATGTTTGCGAAAACAGGGCTGGCCCAAATGACAGCATTCTTTAACCAGGTAAAGCATAGCTAATACTTCACTTACAACCCCACTCATCTACGTATGCAATGCACACACAATACGGGCACATAACACTACGGCATACAAACCTTCACCAATCCCTTCCGCATAGTCATGTGCACTGCTAAACAGTAGCTAGCAGCATTCATTTTTCATTCCCCTGAAGTCAATTCATCTAATGATATAACTGCGCTAGCTTTCTTTGCACATATCTATACGCCGTTGCAGGAAATTACGTTCCATAGGATTGCGCGCAAGAGCAAGCGCTGCGGAGAAGTGTTTTTCCGCAACAGGGTAATTCCCGATGCGGAGTTCAAGTTCACCAAGTGCAGCCGGGTAAAACGGGTAAGAAGAAAGGCGATGAAGGTCATGGATGGCACCTATCTCCTGCAATCCCCGTTCCGCGCCATCCAGCTGTGCGATGGCAATAGCACGGTTAAGTGCAATGACCGGGGAAGCTTGTATAGTCATAAGCATATCATAGAGAGACACTATCTGTTTCCAGTCGGTATCTTCACTCCTGGCGGCACTGGTATGCACTGAGGCAATAGCCGCTTCTATGTGATATTTTGTCAGTTCTGTACCGGAGGCAGAAAGGTCAAGAAGGGCTTGTCCGTCTGCTATAAGGTTATGATCCCATAAGGACCTGTCCTGCTCAAAGAACGAAACAAGATTACCCGCACCATCTAAGCGACCTGGCAAGCGGGCTGCATTAAGATACATCAACGCCGCAAGCGCATATGCCTGCGGGCTTACTAAGGCAGCTTGTTCTATAAGTAAATTCATAAGCAGCATAGCCTCCTGGCAAAGCTCCATACGCAATGCCGCTTCAGGAGAGGAACCATGATACCCTTCATTGAAAAGCAGGTATAATGCTTGCAGAACGGATGAAAGCCTTGAGGAATAGTCCGCATCCGCCAGATCAAAAAGCTTCCTGGATTCTGCTAATATTTTCTTTGCCCTGGTGATGCGTTTTTCAATAGCGGCGTAGCTGCTCACAAAAGCCTGTGCGATCTCCTTTACACTAAACCCGCATAATATGTGCAATATAAGTGCCACCTGGGCCTCCTCCGAAAGGCGCGGATGGCAGCAGGAAAACATCATACGTAGTTGGGAATCTTTCACAGCGTGTACACTGAACGCATCCTCCACCGTCGGCACCAGCGTCCATTCCGATTCAAGAAGCCGCGTTAGTTCAGGCTCAGATGCTCTGGCAGTGCGCTCCCGGCGCAGGATATCCAGCGCACGGTTCCTGGCAGTTGCCATCAGCCATGAAGAAGGATTTTTTGGCAACCCGCGTAGTTTCCACGTCTCCATCGCACGGCAAAAGGCGTCCTGTGCGACATCTTCTGCCAATGCAATGTTGTGGACTCCAAAAAGCCGCGTGAGCGTGGCAACAATTCTTCCGAATTCATGCCGAAAAAAATGTTCCTCAATATCCATTATCTAATCCAGTTGTCCTATTGGGCGTACTTCTACAGAACCGCCATCCTCAAAAATAGGGCAGCCCAGGCAAAGGTCTGCAGCTTGGTCTATATCCTTGGCCACAATGATGCTATATCCTCCCACCACGTCTTTAGCTTCGGCGTAGGGTCCATCAATCACCTGTCTTTTTGTTGTGCCTTTTACCACCTTGCCACTAGGCAGCAAAGGCTCTCCGAGTGCCTTTACATGGCCTTTATCACTGAGGTCCTTAAGCCAGGTCATCCATTTAGCTGTTTTCTTCTGCATTTCTTCAGGAGATGCAGGCGCTTCGTAGCCGCGATAGAAATAAACAAATTCAGTCATTTTAGTTTTTTTATGTTGATGTTTATAAATTATATATTTTTTTTGTCGGCAGATACTAGTCGTCCAGGGCCCCCATAGTTACATTTACGGTAGTTCCCATCATCGCGCTTGCCTTATCAGAAGCTACAAAGGCCGCTACATTAGCTATCTCTGTCAGCGACATGAAACGCTTGGGATGATTCATGCCTGCAAGATAACCTGCAAACTGTTCCCAGCTTACGCCTGATGTTTTAGCCCTGTTTTCAAATATTTCCTTTATCGTCTTTGTTTCCGGCATACCGTGCGGCTGCACACCAACTACGCGGATACCCTGTGGCGCGAGTTCAACCGACAGGTATCGGGTGAGCGCTTCCTTAGCAGCCTGCGATGGGCCATAACCTCCGTTTGGCGTACCTATTCTGGCGGGAGGCGCAGTAACGGTCATTATCACGCCTGATTTATTCGGGAGCATATATCTTGCCGCCAAACGTGCAGTTAGAAAGTATGAAATGATATAGCTTGTGATCGGCATAGCGAATTGTTTAAGCGCTATATCTACCAGCGCTGGTCCCATCCACTCGGTTGGCGAGGTCCCCATTGCATTGAACGAAATATCAATACGGCCTGCTTTACCAACCACCGACTGCAGATGCTTATCTATAGCCTGCTCATCAAGCGCATCAACCTCTGCCGCCTCGGCCATGCCCCCGGCAGATACAATATCCCTTGCAACCGCTTCCACAGACGCCAGGTGGCGCCCGGTAAGGAAAAGCCGGGCTCCTTCGCGTGCGAAGGCACGCGCGACTGCGCCGCCAATTTCGCCGCCCGCCCCATAGATCACGGCCACTTTGTTTTTCAATTCATTCATTGTTTTTCTTTTTTTTATGTTGAGAAATGATACGTGATTCCCTCACGCTCCACAACTAAGACGTTTAAGGTTTACTTTTCCAGACATTTTTATTTCTGATTTGCCGGCAAAAGAAAAATTCTCAGAAGCCAAACAGCCCGGTACCACAGTAGCACTACAGCTCAGTAGTACCACCACCGAAATTCGAGTCGTCTGAATTTCGGCGGCTTTAACACACGTAGCATGAGAACCAAATATGGAAAGGAAAATCCCCGGCATGCTCCGGGATTAAGTAATCATAATTCAAATTCGCATCTGAAAAAAATAAAAGAGTATTTAAAACATATACGGCTATTGGCATGGTTTTACAATCATCTGCGCGTAAACATTTGTCCAGGGCAGTGCAGATTGTAAACAGCCTAGCAAGTATTTAACCAATTCTAACAATAAAATAAAACCATGGAGACTAAGCCAGATTATGTTCTCGTAACGGGAATGTTCAGAGACAAAGACAGTGCTGAAAGAGCATACAGCACACTTCATTCACGTGGATATAACGACAATGATATCCATTTGATTATGTCTGATGATACACGCAAAAAGCATTTTTCATCAGAGGTGAAGAAAACAGAAATAGGTACAAAAGCTATGGAAGGCGCTGGCGCCGGTTCTGCCATTGGTGGCGCAGCAGGGGCCATTGCAGGTGCGGTAGCTGCAATAGGCACAACCTTGCTCATTCCCGGTTTGGGAATAGTTATTGCGGGGCCTATTGCTGCGGCAGTAGCGGGCGCAGGCGCAGGCGGCGTTACCGGCGGTATCATCGGCGCTTTAATTGGTTCCGGTATCCCCGAGGCGCGGGCAACACTATATGAAAAAGGTGTGAAAGAAGGCAACATAGTTATTGGCGTAAATGCAAGAAACCCCGAAGATGCTGACTATGTAGAACGAGATTGGCGCAGCAATAACGTAGAAGAATTTCATCGTTAATCTTTTAAATCCTCAACGTGAAAAAAATATATGCTGCCTTCATTATGGCATTAACAATAGCAATCGCGTCTTGCGGTCAAACAACCCAGCAGGACAATACAACCCATAGCGCAGATACTATGGTAGTGAAGCAAAACCAAACTGACTCTGCCACTAACGGCGTTAGTACAGATACCACCAAAAGATAAGATTGCATAATGAAATAAGCAGCACGCGATATCGCGTGCTGCTTATTCGTTTATCATTTAGATGCCACCTCTACCTCGCCCATTCGACGTAAAGTCCCCACTCGTTTTCTAACGTTCGCGCACTGCTAAACTGTAATCGGCAAAGAAAAAATATCGGAGCCAATTAGCCCGGTACCACAGTAGCACTGTAGCTCAATAGTACCACCACCGAAATTCGAGCCGTCTGAATTTCGGCGGCTTTCTTTGGTTACTTTCTTTGCCGCCAAAGAAAGTGACAACACACGCAACACACGCATGCAAAGCACAAATACAGCTTACCATAAAAACCAACAGCAAAAAACAATAAACAAAACCATCGGAGTCAATTAGTCCGGCACCACAGTAGTACTATAGCTCAATAGTACCACCACCGAAATTCGAGCCGTCTGAATTTCGGCGGCTTTCTTTGCTTACTTTCTTTGCCGCCAAAGAAAGTGACAACATACGTAACGCGGAGAAATAACACTTGAATCACATTGCCGCATTACTCAAAAATGTGGACATCTTAATTTGGAAATCGCATGTTAATAATGCGATATTGCAAATAGGCCATCACCTGTAAACCAAAGGCCGCCGTATATGAAAAAAGAGAAGAGAAGGCATTGTAACCTTTTGTCACCTTTTGGGGTACAAATGGGGCACGATTGGGGCATGTGCACACTTGCATATTTTCACACAAGCGGCAAGCTGCCAAAGGCATTCAGCACAACAACAACAGAACTCAATGCCCCATATCATTTTTTATGCGAAATGGGGTATGTACGCGTCCACTCACCGGAAAAACACGACTTCAGCCACACAGCAAATCCACGGTGAAAAACTTATCCAATAAAAACACCCCGGCAATCAATCAGGATCGCATTTAAACTTTTGTATTAAATTCGGTTAGCGAATGATCAGATATAAGCAACGACCATTCAGGTACATAATTTTGATATACAAATGAACTTATAAAACACATTGTGTTATGCGTTTCAAAGATTTAACAGAATCCCAGATTTTAGCGCTTGCTATTACAGCAGAGGAAGAAGACGCACACATTTATCGTGATTTTGCAGATTCGCTTCGCGAAGAATTCCAGGCTTCAGCAGAATTATTTGAAAAGATGGCCGAAGAAGAAGATGGACACCGTCACAGGTTAATAGAACTATATCGGCAAAAATTTGGTGAACATTTCCCACTTATCAGAAGACAGGATGTAAAAGGCTTCTATACACGCCGTCCTTCCTGGTATCGCAAATCACTACGGCCGGAAAACGCACGCGAAGAGGCTGCCCTCATGGAAATAGAAGCGCAGCATTTTTACGAAGCTGCCGCAAAGCAAAGCAGCGATACTGCTATCAGGCAGCTGCTCGGCGATCTGGCGCAGGAGGAGGCCCGTCATGAAGAAAAGGCGGTTTCCATAAATGAAAAGCAAACTAAATCAGGCGCAGTAGATATTGAACGTGAAACAGGAAAACGAATGTTCGTTTTGCGTTTTGTACAGCCTGGACTCGCAGGGCTTATGGATGGTTCCGTATCCACCCTTGCACCTTTGTTTGCAGCTGCATTCGCCACTTCCAATACAATGGCTACATTTAAAGTAGGCCTGGCAGCATCTATTGGTGCAGGCATCAGCATGGGTTTTGCCGAGGCGCTTTCTGATGACGGCAAGCTAAGCGGCAGAGGTGCTCCCTGGATTCGCGGCCTTGTTTGCGGCTTAATGACTACACTGGGTGGCCTGGGGCATACTATTCCCTTCCTGATTAGTAACTTCCATAGTGCTTTAATTGTAGCCTGCCTTGTAGTAGCAGTCGAGCTAGCCGTTATATCCTGGATACGTAAACGCTATATGGATACACCATTGCTTTCTGCCATTTTCCAGGTAGTAGTAGGCGGTGTTTTAGTATTTCTGGTTGGTTGGCTAATTGGTGCTGGTTAAAATACAAAATAACAGGCTGGAGAACCCGTTGAACATAAGCAAAACAAAAGCGATACTTTAATATCTGCTAACAGCTTAATTGTCAAAAATGAACATTGAACAAACTATCGAAGAACACGCGCGCCACTTTCTTCAAAATCTGAAAACAGAAATTGATGGAGATAAAGATGCTGCCGCAATTATTGGAAAGTATATTAAGCATGGCCAAATAACAGACGAAGAAGACCATGTCCTGAGAACCCAGTTTATGGATTCCCTCAAAATTATTGGCGTCGGTGTTCCTTTTATACTCATACCCGGCGCGTCCATTTTGATCCCAATAATCGTCAAGGTTGCAGAAAAACATAACATAGAACTGATACCTTCCGCATTCAACAACAATGACAACAATCACCCTCCCCAATTGCAAACATAAGTACAGAATTATAAAAGCATATCTAACTTAGTAGCAACATGGAGAAATATTATTTATTTATCCTGCTTGCATTGATTTCAGAAATCATCGGTACGGTTTCAGGCTTTGGCTCATCCATATTGTTTGTCCCTATAGCATCGCTCTTCTTCGATTTCAAATCAGTGCTTGGCATCACAGCAGTATTCCATGTTTTCAGCAATCTTTCCAAGATCTATTTATTTAGAGACGGTATCGACAAAAAAATAGCTTTAAAGCTCGGCATACCTGCAGTTGTCTTCGTCATCCTTGGCGCCTGGCTTACAGCATACATATCTGTCAGGCCGCTGGAGATCATCATGAGCATCGGGCTCATTGGCATCTCGCTCTATATGTTGCGCAATTTCAATCATCGCATACGTCAAACCAATACAAATCTATATGTAGGCGGTGCCGCCTCAGGTTTTCTGGCAGGGCTGGCTGGCACAGGGGGCGCCGTCAGGGGCATCACCCTGGCAGCATTCAATTTGCCCAAAACAATATTTATCGCCACCTCTGCCTTTATCGATTTGGGGGTGGATAGCAGCAGGGCAGCCATTTACCTTGCCAGCGGCTATTTCAAGCGTGAGTATTGGATATTACTACCCTTCCTTATCGGCATCAGCATCCTGGGCAGCTATCTTGGTAAGATCATTTTAAAATATACCTCCGAGAAAATCTTCAGGTATCTCGTGCTCATCGTGGCAATGGGTGTTTCCATATACCAGGTTATTAAATTGCTTCTGTAAAAGAAAAGTTATATGCACTGAAATTTATGAAACACGGAATACAATAAGCCATTCATCCTAACTTTATCATCTCAAAACATAGACATGCAATTAGCTAACAATAAAATACTGATTACAGGTGGTGCAAGCGGCATTGGCCTCGGTTTAACTGAAAGATTCATTAAGGAAAATAACACCCTTATTATTTGCGGAAGACGCAAGGCCGCCCTTGAAGAAGCTGCAGCTAAATTCCCATCTATCATTACCAAAGCCTGCGACCTCGCAGTTGAAGCAGACCGTATTGAACTGTACAACTGGATTGCGGAAAACCATCCTGATCTAAATGTGTTGGTAAACAATGCAGGCATCCAGAATTGGATGAACATTTCAGATGAGGATTTTTATACAAAAGCAAAGGATGAGGTCAACATCAACGTGCTGGCTCCTATTCACTTAACCTCCTTGTTCGTAAACCTGCCGGCAATAAACACTATCATCAATGTTTCATCAGGCCTGGCTTTCGTACCGCTTGCCAAGGTGCCTGTATATTGCGGCACCAAAGCATTCATCCGTTCTTTTACCCTTTCAGCTCGCCATCTTTTGAAGCAAAAAGACATCGAAGTTATAGAGATGATACCACCAGCATTAAACACAGACCTGGGCGGCAAAGGCATACATGATGCCGCACCGCCAGTAAAGGACTTCGTAGACTACATCTTCGCGCAATTGAAAGAAGGGAAAACAGAAGTATCCTTCGGCTTCAGCGAAGCCCGTGCAAAAGCAAACAACGAAACCATCACCGAATACTTTAACAGCATGAACCAGTAATCAAAATCAAATTGCCAGGCAGAGCAATAGCACTGTTACTCCATAAAGGCATAGGTGTTTCTTTTGTACTAATACACAATTGCTTCTATAGTCAAGGTAGTAGAAAAGCACAATATCGAGCTGACGCCTCCGAGCTCAACAGTTCTAATAATAAATGAAGTTATATTTCTTGTTCATAGCCACGCCCTTCCCAATGACAATAAATAAAAGACAGTCAATACCCCGCTTAACTGCTGAGGTCCAATTTATCAGTTAAAAATCCCGTTTGTTAGGAATACTTCCCGTTTGTTAGGTTTATTTGAAAGCCCTTCTTTTCTGAAAATATTTTTGGTCCATCACTAAAAAAATGGACATGAAAAAGACAACTTTACTTGTAGCCGCTTTATCGGCTGCACTTTGTTCCGGCGCTCAAACATTTTTTCCGCCAGTAGGCACCGCAACAGTTAATCCCGGGGGCGCTTACAATCTCACACCATCAGCGGCATGTGGGGCATACAATGCCGGGGCCATATGGTGCAAGACTCCCTTGAGTTTTAACACCAGTTTCACGCTCACCTATCAGGCATCATCAGATATTGTCAGAAGCTATGGCGCCGATGGTATATGTGTGGTGTTCGGTTCCAATTTAACCTCGGTGTCACTTAATGGCACAGCTGGATACCTGGGGTATTATGACAACGGCACCGCTAATCCCGATTTCAAAAATTCCTGTGCAGTAGAGTTCGATATTTTTAATGATGGTGCAACCCTAAATGATCCCGGAGGTCTTGGAGACCATACTATGGTAGCTCGAAATGCCAACCCACTTAGCGTCCCTCCCGGTGCATCGCCAGTTCAGACCAGCCCCACCTTATCAAGCCTAAAGGACGGTCGCTTTCATACCTACACCATAACCTGGAATTGCAACGCCAACACACTTCGCGTTTATTTTGATGATACCTTGCGTATTACCAGCGTATACGATTACAGGACCATTTTCACCAATCCTAATATCGTTTCATGGGGCTTAACAGCCGGCATAGGCGCTTCCTGCAGCAACCAGATCGTAAAAAATATCAATCTTATCGTTACGGACACGTGCAGCACTTCCTGCTTCGTCGGTGCACAGATTAGCGTTAATCCTGCAGGTGGTTGCAATCTTAGCTACTCTGTAGGAGCTGTTCCTGGCCCACATGTTACACCTGCAGTTTATGATTGGGATTTTGGCGACGGTTCACCTGAGGACATAGAAACAGCACCTACTGTAATTCACACCTATCCAGGCTCAGGCACCTATGTCACAACACTGAAAATAGTAGGTTATAATGCTCAATCAGGCTCTTGCTGTGATACCCTCATCTATGACACTGTTACTGTAAATTGTGCTGGAGGAATAATGCAGCCTGCGAAAAAGGAAATCCCTTCTCCTGATGGCATAAGGCTATTCCCCAACCCTTCTCAGGGCACTTTAAATATCCAGACCAGCCAGTTTACTTTCAGCAGCATCAAAATATATAATACTACAGGTGAGAAAGTTTGGCAGCAAACCTATAATAATGCCAGCAACACCAGTGTCAATATCAGCTCACTTCCTGACGGAATGTATATAGTAGAACTATCGGATGCTAATGGTACTTTACACCTACAGAAGGTAAATCTGCTGAAATAAACTGACTAATAATATATAGAAGGGGTATTGTTCATAATACCTCCTTCTATATTCAAATATTTATTCATAAATTTCCATCACTGTCTATCGCTTTGAGAAAATGAATAAGATAAATGCCATAATTGTCGACGACGAAAGCCGGAGCATAAGTAACCTTCAATATTACTTGTCCATATATTGCCCTGAAATCAGCGTAATAGCTACAGGCACTACTACGGGTCAACTATTGGACATTATCAATACCCGGAAAGAAATAAATATTGCATTTCTTGATATCCAATTATATGACCAGAACGTTTTTGAAATCATAGACAACCTCGCTGATACAAATTTCAAGATCGTCTTTGTTACAGCTTACGAAAATTATGCTATCAGAGCATTTAAAGTAAGTGCTTTCGATTACCTGCTAAAACCAATTGTAGAAACCGATCTCGTTTATTGTATTTCCAGGATCAGGAAATACTTTGACGCTCAGAATATATTTCAGGAGCATTCTGCAACTACAAATCCTGAAAAGAAATATAGCAAGAAACTTATTTTAAAGGAATCTGAAAAAGTGTACGTGGTCTGTCCAAAAGACATCTTGTTCTTTGAAGCCAAAAGATTTTATTGCGGCGTGCATTTTAATTTTAATGGTGAGCTTAAGTGTGTGCTGGTCAGCAAACCTATTAGCCAGCTTGAAAAGGAATGTGTGTGTAGTACATTTTTCAGAGTTCACAAATCATACATTATTAACGTAGACAAAGTTGCCGGTATTATCAAGAATGATGGTGTCAATATCAGGTTGCAAAGTGGCACTATAATACCTGTAGCCAAAAGAAGAGTTAATGAATTTATGTCTTTTTTAAATAAAGCTGGTTGAATCGTACAGCTATATTAAAACAATTTGCCTTTACCCTTATCCTTCTTTGCGCCTACCTGAAGGCGCCTGCTTTTTATTATAGGCAATATACGTCCTCCAACGGGTTACCTAGTAATGATGTGTACCACGTTTTCAGCGACAGCAAAGGCTATCTATGGTTTTGTACAAACAAAGGTTTGTCAAAATTTGATGGAGCAACATTTAAGAACTATACTATTCTGGATGGTCTGGAAGACAATAATATATTCAATGTGTTCGAAGATAAAAAAGGCAGGCTCTGGCTTTTTACATATAATGGCCGAAGTTGCTTTATATATCACGACACCATTTTCAATGCGGACAATAGCGTCTTGCTCAGGTCATTACCTGTTATCCCGTATATAAATGCCATGTGCGATGTAGATGATACTACTTTGTATATTGCCTATTCCACAGGGCAAATAATAAAAGTATCAGGCACTGCTTTTAAATGGGTTCGCAATAAAAAAGACTGTGAATTTGTTCTTACTTCGTTATACAGCCACGACAACAATATGTTTTCTGTTTATAGTGGTTGCAGCCGTTTCGATATACAAAATGATAAAATCATCAATTCTCGTCCGGGAGGCGATTGGAAAACATTTTACTATAATAACAACTTGCTAATGACAGACCGGCAAGGATTAAAGGTTTATGTCAACGGCCAACTTATATGGAAATATGATGACATCAATTACGATCTGAAACATATCCTTCATTTATATTGCGATAGGGGAGGCTATTTATTCTGTAGTACAGGTAATGGCTTAACCATTTTCAATATTTACAGCAACAAGAAATATAAGTTGTTCAATAATTTCAAAATTTCAAGTGTTTATCAGGATATCTACAATAACTACTGGGTGACCTCATTTGGAAATGGAGCTTTCTTCCTCAGTAAAGAAATGGAGCATATAAAATTCATTGAGAACATTACTGACTATGATGTGGTTTATACACCCGGCAAGCAATTATTTTTCACAAAAAATGATGCTTTATTTACGCTGTCGGGCAACAGTGCTTCACTAATTAAGTTCCCCATGCCTTTTAAAAAAAACTATATCCCATTATTTTTCAATGAAAACTTATTCTTTTTTAACAATGTTGAGAAAGACAGCAGCTTCTGCTATAATCTGCCGGCCAGGAAGACATACCCGTTTCAAAAAACGGTAAAGGCTATATATCCGCTAAGCAGTAATAGGATATTATCTATTGGGTTCCACGACATCACTGTCAGCAGGTATAAAAATAACAGGTTCGAAACTTTCGATATAATAAAAGGCTCATCTATTTCAAAGTTCGCCCTATATAACAATCATCTTTATTTTATAAGCAATTGCCTTTTATATAGTCTGAACACAGGGAATTATTCTCTTCAGAAAATAGATTCTCTACCCCGTTCATTGTTTATTACAAATATTTACTGTGACAGCTTAAATCTGCTTTTGCTTACGAAAGACGGAATGCTATTTAAATATTTCCCTTCTGAAAATTATAAGAAAAATGCAACCTGGCTATATAATAAAACGGTATACGATTTTTACAATTTAAATGACAATAAGTATATAATCAGCACCAATGACGGTTATTATTTGGTCGGTAGCAGCAAGCAAGGTGCCATATCCTCGATACGCAAAATTGAATACCCGTTCAGGCAAGCTGATATTTGGTTTTTATATCCTTACAGAGAGCAATTAGTATGTAATATCAATGGAGATTTATATTCACTGAACCAGAAAATTATAAACAAAGAGTTACAAGCTCCAAAATTATTTTTAGAAGGCATTATAGCAAATGGTAGTGAGCACTGCGAACGAAAGATAGTTTTAGATGATGTTGCAAATTGCAATATAGTTCTTCGATTAAAATCTTTACACCTGAATAATGCAGCAAGTGTCTATCAATACAAAATCATCAATAGTAACTTCACCAGTAACTGGATGGTGTCTGAAGGTGATAAAATTAATGCGCTACTGAGTAAATACGGGACCTATCAGATAGCTATACGATCCATCACTGAAAATAAAGTTGCTTCTGCATTGCGAACTGTATCACTTACCATAAACCCTCCTTTTTATCATACTACACCTTTCTATGTTTTCACAATAATATGTTTCATTTTATTGTTCATTGGCATTGTTGGTCTGTTTTATTCTAAAAGAAAAAAGGCATTCATTAAAGAGTTGAATTATTTGCATTTGGAGCACAAAGCAATAAACTCACTATTGAACCCTCACTTTATATTTAATTCCATAAACAATATCCAGGAGTTGATTAATAATGATTCAAAAGAACTGGCAAACAACTACCTGATTACATTAAGTAAAATGATTAGGCAAAACCTTGAGAATTTACAATTTGACCTTATATCCATCGACAAGGAATTGACGTTGATCAAAAACTATATTAGTCTGCAAAATCTCAGATTTAATGACCAGATAAAACTTATTATTAACACTGAAATAAATGGTACTGAAGATATTTTTATCCCCCCTTTATTAATCCATACATTTGTTGAAAATGCTATTGTACATGGATACAAAGGAGATACAACAGATTTCAATATTATTATAAATGTCAATCTGTCAATAGACGATTATCTCATAATTAAGATAACGGATAATGGCACAGGCATACAAAAGAAAAAATTGGAATTGTCATCTTCTGGAAATACGTCCATGGGTATCAATTTTGCCAAACGAAGATTGCAGCGGCTATCTGATTTTTACAATGTATTTTTCTCATTACAAATAGAAAATCCCCAAGACGGCACACACGGAACAGAAGTCACAATTATTTTGTATGCAAAATTTGAAGAGTTAGCAAAAATTTCGGCAATACAGGCAAATAACTCAAATAAATAATACTATTAGCCAGATTCATCTTTAATTTTCCATTTTATTTTTTTAACAATAAAATGGCAAAGTATTTGGTTGTTAGACTATGGAATTATAGAATCAAATACGTCTACTTTTTTAAAACCATTTCTATATGAAGTATCCCCATTACCTTATAATAGCAAGCATCTCGCTGCTTTCACCATTGGCTGTTTTCGCCCAGGTGCAGGAAAAAGCCACACTCCAGTCAGCAACCATTTTTCTTAACGGTGCCGAGCTCACCAGCACAGCACATGTCAACCTGCAAAAAGGGGAAAATGAAGTGCTGTTTACTAATGTTGCAGGCAATGTAAACCAACAAAGCCTGGGCATCAGCGCACATAACGATGTGGTGATAGAGTCCAGCACATTTCAAAACAATTATCTGAATACAGACAATCTTACACCACGCGCTAAAGAGCTAAAAGACAGCATCGATATTATGAACCGTGAAAAAGACCTGGTTAATAACAAAATTGCCGTAACAGATGAGCAGATCTCTATATTAAATGAAAACAGGAAAGTAGGCGGTGATAAAACAGGCTTATCTGTAACAGAATTACAGCACATGCTGGACCTTGTTAATACAAAGCTGGAAGGCTATTTGAACAGCAAGCTTGCATTGCAGGAGAAGGTGAGGAAGATTGATGAACGCATCACAAAGCTTAATCAACAGTTCAGTGCAGAGCAATCAAGAGACTATCAACCGGGAGGACAACTTCGTGTCAAATTCTATGCATCCCAGACCACAAGTTCTGATGTGCTTATCACATATGTGGTTCCCAATGCCGGCTGGACACCCACTTACGATTTGCGTGTAGACAAAGTAAATGATCCGATACACCTCGTCTACAAGGCCAACGTATACCAGAACAGTGGCATAAAATGGAATAATGTACACATCACCTTATCTACCGGCAATCCTGCCGAGAATGCGCAGGCTCCAACACTTGTTCCCGATTATTTAGCATTTTACGAGCCGCGTCCGGTTTATAAACCTGGGTCAGCCAGTTCTACAAGTTTTGAAGGTGGCCGCTCGGAAAGCGCTAAATACGTTATTGATGGTGTAATGGTAACCGGTAGCCGTGGCATAAACGTAAGCCAGGGCTCAGTGAACGACTATGTGCAGGTAAACAGTACCGGCGTAAACACTAAGTTCGATATAGACCTGCCATATACCATCCCCAGCGATGGTCAGCAGCATCTGGTAGCTATAAAGACATATGATGTACCTGCCTCATACAGGTATTACTCCGTACCTAAGCTCAACGAAAGTGTATTTCTGCAGGCACAAGTTACTAATTGGGAAGACTTTAATTTGCTGCCGGGCAGTACCAATATCTTCTATGAGGGCTCTTATGTAGGCCAGGGAAGTATAGACACATACAATACAAACGACACCCTCAATTTCTCCCTTGGCAAAGACAAGAAGATCATCATAAAGCGCGAGCTGGATAAAGAACGCCGTAGCGTAAAAATGATAGGCAGCAACGTACGTGAAACAGTTGCCTACAACATAAGCATCCGCAACACACGTAAAGAATCCGTAGATATCGCAGTGCTTGATCAGATACCCGTAAGCAATGATAAGGACATAGTAATAGAAGATATAGAAAAAGACGGCGGAGATTACAACGAAAGTACAGGCGAAGTGAAATGGGAATTAAGCATCAAGCCGGGTGATACGAAGAAACTGCACATTGGCTACACTGTAAAATATCCGAAAGGTAAAACAATAACAGGTCTTAGATAATGCAAAAGAAAAGCGCCCCGAAATTCGGGGCGCTCATTATTTAAAATTCTTTGTTGTTTGATTTTATATTTTCCAGTCATCAACGCTGCTGCTATCTTCAGCTACGCTGGCAGATATTGAAGAAGATGGTTCATTTTCCGCAACACCTTCGCCCACTGGCATTCCTTCTTCATTTTCCTGGTCGTGATTATATGCATCAAAGTCAAAATCAGGCATCAGGTCGGTTTTTACATAGTTGATAGTCTCTGTAAGTGCGTTAAGGAATTTGTTGAAGTCCTCTTTGTAAAGAAACATTTTGTGCCTGTCATAGCCATTGTCATCAAAACGTTTTTTGCTTTCAGTGATAGTGATAAAATAGTCGTTACCGCGTGTTGAACGTACATCAAAGAAATAGGTCCTTCTCTTTCCTGCCTTTATACGCTTGCTAAACAGACTTTCATTACGGTTGTCGCCAAAATTTTTGTTTTCGTACGCCACAGTTCTTGATTTTTAGTGAACAATTTAGGTGGGCAAAATTAATTAAGATAGTGTAGTATCCAAATTATTTCGCTGTAAAATAAAACTTTATCTCTTAATTTCTAAGGGTTACATATAGATTTATTTTATTTATATGTACATCTGTTTTTTGTCGTTATACCCACCTCTTTCTTCTATTTGTCTTTATAAAGGCTACTTGCTTTTTCTTCTAATCTTCCGTGCCATCTTCTCAGCAAACAATAGCATAACACATTGTATTATATAATTGTCTAAAAAAATAATAATTTGAGGCCCCATTTGAGCTATAATTATGAGCGGCACCACAACACAGGCATCTTTATTTTCTGCTCCTATACCTGCAGTTTATGAAGATTACCTGCTGGTTATAAATCCTGATATTTCTGTAACCAATGATATCAATTATTCTAAAAAAAAGGCTGCAGAAGTATTGGGTACATCTGTAGCCAAGCATTCCATACCGCATATTTCGCTGGCCAGCTTCTCAGGTAATCCATTGAAAGAAGATCTGCTGGTAAATGAAATACGCTACCATATAAAGGGCCGTCTGAGATCTTCTTTCATATGGCTGGAAGACTATGGCTATTTCCCTACATCCGGTACCATCTATATAAAGCCAAAACCAAAGGATTATTTTGATGCGGTACTACGGGCGGTGTATCCGGCACTTGCGGTATGTAGCGCCGTAAATAAAGGCCGCAAACTGGTGCTATACAAAGAGCCACATCTTGCTATAGCCCGCGGTGGAAACAGGGATAAAACGAACAAGCTATGGGATAACTTTAAAGACAAAAAATACGAGAATAAATTCATTGCAGATGCACTTACACTGCTGAGAAGAGATTCTGCAAATGATCTTTATAAAGTAGTAGCAGAATTCAAATTATAACTATCTCACACTATAATAAGCAATCGCCCCTTCCAAAGAAGGGGCAATTGCTTATTACCTAAAATCTGACTTGCCTATTACCCTATTACCTATATCTATCATAACCGTTGTACCCATTGTAGTTATTATAACGTGGCGCTTCACATCCACGGTCTCTGTTTGCATAGCTGTTTTCTCTGTACATCATCATACGTCTGCCACGTCCCCAGCCATGTCTTCCTTCATATCTTTCATGGTTGTTATAAACAACATTCCCATAGTAGCCTGCATTGTTGTTGTAATAGCCTACATTATTATTTTGATAGGGCTGAGGTGCATAATAACCCTGTTCACCACCTGCAGAAAAATTGATGTTCGCGTGTACTCGCTGAGCAAAAGAATTGTTAGTTAATCCTACCATCATCAGGGCAACCGCCGCAACTAAAATCTTTGTTTTGTTTTTCATAACCTATGTTTTTAAGAGGTATGAACTGTATATTCCAAATTAGCTACCAGAAATACTTAGCAAAATGTTAAAGCCTAAAAATGATAAAAGCCATTGTTTTCACAATGGCCTTTATCCGGAAAGATGAATTAAGCATTAACGTCTTTCATCTCTTTGTCCATAATGGTGTCCATTATCATGGCCGTTCCAACCATGTTGCCTGTTTTCACGCATATTATCTTCACGCATATTGTCTTCATGACGCATATTGCCATATTCACCATGCTGATGCCTGTAACCATAATATGGATGCATGCTATTATACTTGTAATACGTAGTGGTGCTGTTATTATAATAACGGCTTTGCGGATAGTAATACTGTCCATTGTCGGGATATACAGGCGGTGTGCCTACCGTTATCCTTGCTCTTATTTGCTGAGCATTAGCGGCGTTTGGCATCGCACATACTAAGCTCATGGCTGTCAATAGTATAGCGACTAAATTCATCTTCGTTTTCATAACACTCGATTTTATCGTTCATAATTCGTTCTCATCTGAATTAAGACTAAAATACCTTACCAACAATCTGTATCCAGTGTTAAAATATTCTGAAAGCTGAATATAACGATAGCATTTATTTGCCTTCCAACAGCGCTTTTATCTGTACCAATATGGGATTCCAACCTTCGCCGTTGTTGTAGGTTTCTTCATAACGCTTTTGTCCTTCTGCAACTTTTGAATAGTCGCCTTGTGTAACTGTGAGCTTTGTTTTATTAGCTTCCGGGACGAGGGTGTAAGTAACAGTAAGATAGTTTTCCGGAATATCCGGCATATTCTTATTGTTAGGATCGATGGTAGTGTAGGACAAGTATTTTTCAGGTTGTATGTCTACTACATTGCCTTTTACAGCTATCAGTTCTTTTCCTTCATGCTCCATGCGCCAGAGCAGTGGGCTACCGGGTTTCCAGTCTGAAACTGTTTCGCAGCCAAACATGTATTTCTTTGTCTGTTCGGGATTCACCAGCGCATCCCATACGGCCGAAGCTGGAGCATTAATTTCGATACTGCTTTTTACAATCAATGGTTCACTCATGTTTGTCGTTTTTCTAAGGCAATATTAAACAGGCTTTGAAAGAAGCAATTGCATTTTAAGGATTATTTCTAACTGAAAACGGAGTAATGCCAAACTTCTTTTTAAAGGCATTGTTGAAATGCTGCGGTGTGGCATAACCCAATTCAAAAGCAATTTCTGCAGCTGTCTTTTCCGTATAGCGCAGGTATTGCTGTGCAAGGTTCAGGCGCTGTTCTGACAGATAGCCGAAGATAGTGTCATTAAACATCTCTTTGAAACCACGCTTTAGCTTATATTCATTTAAGCCTACCAACTTTGCTATTTCAGAGAGGCTTGGTGGATCGCTTAATCGATCATTGATAATATCCCGTACAGCGATGATCTTCTCTTTGTCTGCGGACTTCTTTATGAAGATATCTTTCCTATTCTCAGCAACATTGCTGGCTTCTGCACATAGCACCAATAGCTCTATGCTTTTGGAAAGCAGAAACAATCGCTTCAAATCGCCAGCGAACTTGCAATGGATGATCTGTTGTATTGCCTGCTGGATGGGGCTGTCTATTACGCCCCAGTGCTCAGATAGCAGTACACTCTTCCCGTTTACGATATCATCAGAGAAACGCTTTAGGATATCATTGGCGTTTTGTGTGAAATCGAGGAACATCGCTTTAGGAAATTGTACGCCAAATGTTTCAATCTGCAATGTGCGATTTTGTATCTCTATATCAAAATCCTGTGAGTACATCATGTTATGATGGCCGCCCAACAGGTGGAAGGAACGATTGAGCTGCTTGTATGCAAAGCTGTAATTGCCTTTCATGGCGAAATGCAGCCTTATCACATCATTTTGACTGCTGGCAGGTACACTTACATAATCCGTGAAAGTAGAAATAGTATGGCCCAGGCGTATATCGTCACAATGCCAGACGGTGCCTGTCATAGTGCCTTTATCGTGACTGCGTTGCAGTGTTTCTTCCATAATGTAAAGATAAGCTACCTGCTAAAACAGAGAGATTTGTGTAGGGGTTGCGGCTACAGACTTATACACATTTTGCTGTTTTGTGGTCGCGTTATTGGTGCCATTTATCTTATATACAGCTGTTTGCTGAAAACGCGATGCCACTATCACTTCTGTATTGCCAGCTTGCGCTGCAAACATATTGTGTGCAAGCTGTGGTGTATTGTTGTCCTTAGAGAGATGAGACAGAAATACATGGCTCATATGTGCAGGCCTATATGTGGTAAACAAATCGAGGGCCTGTGCGTTTGAAAGGTGTCCTTCATCGCCTTTTATACGACGCTTGAGGTGATATGGGTAACGACCCTTCTCCAGCATTTCATCATCATAGTTGGTCTCAAGAAAGGCTGCATGGCACTGACCGAAATGGTCTATTACATTAGCGCATGGCCTGCCTATATCTGTGAATACGCCCACCTGTATATCCTTGCCGTTTATTACAAAGCTATGCGGGTCCGCGGCGTCATGCAGCTTGGGAAATGCCTGAATGGCAAGACCGCCTATACTTATGGGCTGATAGGCGGCAAAGCTATTTACAAGATGTTCCCTTATGCGCAACCTGCTGTGTTGCAGGGTACGCGGTGTAATGAACACCGGCAGATTGAATGTATGTGCTATTACCTCTACGCCACGAATATGATCGCCATGCTCATGCGATATGAAAACGGCTTTCACCTTATCCATAGACAATCCTATGTGCTTCATGCGTTTGACCGTCTCGCGGCAGGTGATGCCAGCATCTATCAGCACAGCTTCGGTATCGTTACCTATGTAGTAACAATTGCCATTACTGCCAGATGCTATGGAACAAACGAAAAGCGACATGCTATTACAAAATAACCGGATTTAGTGGAATAAAACTGCGTTTCTGATCTGTGTTATACTTATAAATTCTTTTATATTATAAGGCCTTTGCTTCAACACTACAGTACCAGCTGCAGATACATACGCTGCAACATTTCCTGTGGATCTGTGCAGAAGCCCGGGTGCACCTTTGAAGTCTGCACGACGGTGCTGCGTGTAGCCGTAAGCCAACGAAAGCGTTCTGCCAAAGGCAGGGCAGCAATGCTACCACCTGCAGCGCTGCCGCTACATATATGATCGAACGCGCAGAGATAAGCACGCACTTCATCAATATCCAACTCCGGCGAAAAAGCCTGCAGACGGGCTATATCCAAACTGTACACCACCTGCAGAAAACGCTGACGGGCACAATAAAGTACGACACCTACATTAAGGAATTCTTCGCGCTCCACACGGGGCACAAGACGAATGACCGCGTACTCAAATAGATCCTTTTGCTGCATAGCCTGCTTCATTTACAAAGGTTTCCGAATGAGTAATACGTATGTCAAGGAACTGCGCGTAAGCCCTGCGATGTTCTTCCTTCGTTTGAAAAGGAGCATCACCCGTAAGCCACTCGTCGGGAATGAGGGCTGCTATGTCTTGTATGAGCTGCGGGCTAAGTATCTTTTTAAACGCTTCATTTACCTCGGCAAGCCGAGTAGCATAGGGCAGCAATACATGGTTTTTTACATGGATAAAAGGTTTCACTGCCTGCTCCTGCCAGTTGTGCCAGGAGTGGTGGAAGTATAGCGCTGCGCCATGATCTATGAGCCAAAGCTCTTTGTGCCATAACAGCATATTAGTATTGCGGACGGTGCGGTCTACATTCATAAGCAGGCAATCGAGCCAAACAATCTGTGAGGCAAGCAAAGGGTCTACTGTAGTGACTGCAGGATCGAAGGTTTTGGAGCCAGAGAGGTAGTGCAAAGCAAGATTGAGGCCTATACTAGCTTTCAGCAGGTCCTGTATCTCTTCATCGGGTTCAGTGCGGCCAAAAGCTTCATCGAGATTGGCAAATACCAGTTCAGGAACACGCAAACCAAGAGCACGAGCTATTTCGCCACCTATCAATTCAGCTATAAGCGCTTTGGGCCCTTGCCCCGCACCACGAAACTTGAGCACATACATAAAGTCATCGTCGGCCTCTGCAATGGCGGGCATAGAGCCGCCCTCCCGCAGAGGGGTGATATAACGTGTAACATTTACTGTACGTAACTCGGGTTTTCTATAAGTCATATAATGATGCAAAATACTACAATGTGGTGGAATGCGACCATGTGATGGAATGTGGTGAATGCGACAACGTTACATTTTGGATGATTTTTTCTTTTGGGAGATTTTGGGTGACTAAATTGGCCGTATGTATTGATTCTATTGAGTTATTATAGTTTCAATGAATGTTACATCGGTACGCAAAAAGGTTACAAAAGGTTACAAAATGTCGCATTTTCAATTAGCTAATGTGATAATCAACGATTGGCAAATGATTGCCTCGTCCTGAAAATGGTTTACACGGTTAAGAGATAATCCTGATTTTGGTTTACTGCCATTTTGTTAGTCCGGGTATAGGTTTACAGTGCTGTAAAATTATACCCTATATCTTAAGTAACCATGT